>Ga0247611_10001462_pt1 | contig 41733 bp, 30 predicted proteins | sample 177DNAGHGhighgp2_FD_192422 | JGI IMG/M metagenome (GOLD analysis project Ga0247611, IMG submission 192422) | Sheep rumen microbial communities from Palmerston North, Manawatu-Wanganui, New Zealand - 1770 DNA GHGhigh gp2 | ecosystem: Host-associated > Mammals > Digestive system > Stomach > Rumen... | reverse complement strand
TAAGGAGTTCGAAGAGCGCGTTATCCACATCGGCCGTGTTTCCAAGACTGTTAAGGGCGGTAAGAACATGAGATTTGCTGCTCTCGTAGTTATCGGTGACAGAAAGGGTCGTGTAGGTAAGGGCATCGGTAAGTCCACCGAAGTTCCGGACGCTATCAGAAAGGGTATCGAAGAAGCTAAGAAGAACATCGTTGATGTTTCCATCGTTAACGGCACGATCCCTCACGAGACAATCGGTGAATTCGCTGCAGCTCACATCGTTATGAAGCCTGCTGCAAACGGTACCGGTGTTATCGCCGGCGGTCCCGTACGTTCAGTTTGCGAGCTCGCTGGTATCACTGACATCCGTACAAAGTCTATCGGATCCAACAATCCTAACAATATGGTCAACGCTACTATCGAGGGTCTCAAGTCCTTGAAGTCTGCTGAGGAAGTTGCAAGACTTCGCGGCAAGTCTGTTGACGAGATCAAGTAAGGAGGCCGGAACTCAATATGGCTAACATCAAGATTAAGCTTGTCAAAAGCACAAATAAGGCAAGAGAGTCCGAGAAAGCTACTATCAGAGCTCTGGGCTTAAAGAAGATCGGTCAGACTGTTGAGAAGGCTGACAATGAGGCTACACGCGGCATGATCAAGAAGGCTGTTAACTATGTAGCCGTTGAAGAGAATTAATGGAGGTGCCACATGAAGCTCAATGAAATGACTTCCGCAGGCAACGTAAAAGCATATCGCAAGGGCAGAGGTCCCGGATCCGGAAACGGTAAGACAGCAGGCCGCGGCCACAAGGGCCAGAACGCACGTTCAGGCGGCGGCGTAAGACCCGGATTCGAAGGTGGTCAGATGCCCCTTTACAGACGTCTCCCTAAGAGAGGCTTCAACAACAAGAGATTTGCTCCTGCATATATCACAATCAACGTTAAAGATCTTGAGGTCTTTGATAACGGAACAACAGTAGATGCCAAGGCTATCGCCGAGAAGGGTATCATCTCTGTTCCTAAGAACAACGACGGCATCAAGATCCTCGGAAACGGCGAGCTCACAAAGAAGCTCAACGTAACAGCTGCTAAGTTCACAGCTGCAGCAAAGGAGAAGATCGAGAAGGCCGGAGGCACGGCTACGGAGGGTTAATAGGCATGAATGGTATTTTCGATACTGCAGTAAATGCTTTTCGTGTAGAGTCTATACGCAAAAGGCTGCTCTATACCTTCATGATCCTGGGGATCTTTATGCTCGGCGGCCTCGTTGCCGTACCGGGAATCGATGGTGAGAAGTTCACTACGCTGATCAGACAGTGGGGTCAGCTCGGAAGCATCATGGACCTCATCTCAGGTGGTGGTCTCATGCACGCTTCCATCCTGTCCCTGGGTGTATCGCCCTACATCAACGCATCGATCATCATCCAGCTCCTGACTGTTGTAATCCCCGCTTTGGAAGATATGTCCAAAGAGGGTGAGTCCGGCAGAAAGAAGATGGACAAGATCACACGTTATTCGGCGATCGGTCTGGCTTTCCTTCAGTCCTGCCTGTTCACTTATTCAACACGTTCGGCTCTTAACACGAGCCTTCCCAAGTGGCTCAATTTCGGCCTCGTTGTCATGGCATTCACTGCCGGTGCAGCTATCGTTGTCTTCTTAGGTGAGAAGATCAATGATAAGGGTATCGGTAACGGTGTATCAATGATAATCTTCGCAGGTATCGTTACCCGTCTTCCCGACATGGTCAAGACGCTTTATGCAAAGTGCGTAAACATCAGCGACTCCATCGAAAATGCCGCTCTTGGTATTACGGTCGGTATCCTTGTCTTCATCGCGGTAGCTATCGTATCTGTTGCGATAATCGTCTTCGTTCTCTATGTTCAGAACGCAGAGCGAAGGATCCCCGTACAGTACTCCAAGAAGGTTATCGGAAGACAGGCACGCGGCGGTAACAGAGACTATATCCCGCTCAAGGTTAATATGTCCGGTGTTATGCCTGTTATCTTCGCTATGTCGCTCCTGGCAGTTCCGTCCATCGTGATCAACCTGTTCATGAGCAATACAACGAACGAAGTTGCACTCTGGTTAAAGAACAGCTTTACTGGAAGCGTCTGGTATTACATTATCTACTTCGTCCTTATCATCGCGTTTACATTCTTCTATACGGCGATCAATTTCCATCCCGTTGAGATTGCAAACAACATCAATAAGAACGGCGGTATGATCAACGGTATCAGATCAGGTAAGCCTACTACAGACTTCATCAAGGCTACTGCATTCAGACTCAACTGGATGGAAGCATTCTTCCTCGTCCTCGTCTGCATCGTTCCGACCATCATCGGTATCCTTACAGGCTTTGAGAATGTCTGGTTTGCAGGTACGTCAGTACTGATCCTTACGGGTGTTGCAAATGACCTCATCGTTCAGGTTGAAGGTGAACTTGAGATCAGAAGCCCTAAGGGATTCCTTGAAGATCTTACGATCAAGAAGGGCAGAAGGTAATTTAATTACTGCATAATCCATGTAACCAAAGAGGTTGTCCGGAAAGGGCAACCTCTTTTTATGATATGACGGGCATAAAGCATTCCCCTGTCAACGCATCTGTTTCTGGACTATAATTGGCTTATGAGTAACATGCTTGATTATCTGGCCTGGCGCGGAGATCTTTCTTTTGAGCGCGATCCTTTCAACAGCGTTGATGCGCTGCTCCTTTCCACGCTGTCCTATGTGGATCTTGCAGGTGTCGTACCCTCACCGGGAGAAGGCAAGATCACTTTAGGAGAAGCTTCCGAAAAGTTTTTCGGGCTGCATTCCGAAGAAGAACTGGCCGCAGACAAGTCATTCATCAATTTCGCCCCGGCGCTGTTAAGGCATCTTGCGGAGTCAGACAGATTCAGGAATGCATATCTCCTCAACTACATAAACGATACTGACATCTCAAGGGAGATACAGTTTGCGGCTGTCGAGATAGATACCGGTGACGGCATTCCTTTCATCTCATTCAGGGGAACGGACGACACGATAATAGGGTGGAAGGAAGACTTCAACCTGAGTTTCATGACTGTTCCCGCAGAGGAGGAAGCTGCCCGTTACCTGAAGCAGACAATGAGCGGAAGGACGGTAAATTTCCGTGCCGGCGGTCATTCAAAGGGCGGACATCTGGCGATATACGCTGTGGCGGCAGATCCTGGCATGGCTGAACGCGCGCTTGCTGTATACAATTTCGACGGGCCGGGATTCAATAATGATGCACTCGAGTCTGAGCGGTTTAAGAACGTCAGACCAAAGGTCATGAAATACATTCCGGAGACATCAATAGTCGGAAGACTTCTTACCAATACCACTGAGCCAGTAGTCGTAAAGAGTTCCGAGTTCGGCATCATGCAACACAGTCCGCTGACGTGGCAGCTCGAGGGAAAGGAATTCGAGACATGTAATGCCACCGATAAGATCAGCGATCTTTTTGATGAGACCATGACCACGTGGCTGGACGAGATGAGCTTTGAAGAGCGCAAGGTTTTCGTCGATGAACTCTTCTCCGTATTTGAGGCTTCGGGATGCGAAAACTTAAGTATGCTGACGAAGGTCGGCGTAAGGGGCACCAAGGCCATGATAGGGCAGATGAGGCAGATAAGGAACGACTCGGGAGCGAAGGTCAGGACGCTCGTAAAGATGTTCTTTGTCAATATAAACGAGTTACGGGGTGAAGCGGCGAAGGAGAAGATAGAAGAGAGCAGGATCCTTTCGATCGCATCGGTCAAGTTAAAGAACGGGAAGCAGTGATCCGTACCGCTTCCCGTTTTAGTTGCCTGATATTATGTGGCAGTTGCCGGCGGAACTTCTGTCAGCACCGGGAATGACAGCGTTACCTTGAACAGATCCCCGTCTATGATTACTTTGAACTTTCCTCCCTGGAGCTCCGTAAGTGTCTGTGCTATCGAAAGCCCCAATCCGTTGCCTTCGGTATTACGGGATTTATCTCCTCTTACAAAGCGTTCGACAAGTTCGTCGGCGCTGATGTTGAGTTCCTGGCTCGATGTGTTCTTGAATGTCGTTACTGCCATGCCGTCTATGACTTCGAGAGAGAGATAGACTCTCGTGCCGGGCTGGGAATATTTGCAGATATTGTTCATGAGGTTATCGTAGATCCTCATCATGCGCCTGCCGTCAGCCATTATCATGACCTTATCTTCGGGTGTGGTGCTTATGAGCGTGAGTCCCGCGTTTTCTATCTTGTCCTTGAACTCGCCGTCCGTCTGTGAGATGAACGTGCAGTTGTCCAATGGCGCTGCGACGATCTCAAGGTTTCCGGTCTGGGCCTTTGAGGCTTCGACCAGATCTTCGATAAGCCTCTTTAGCTTGTCTGACTGTCTGACGATAACTTCGGAATATTCTTTTATCTTAGGGTCGGAGGGGTCGGTCGTTCCGATGAGCGAAGCATAGTTGATTATCGAAGTGAGCGGAGTCTTGATGTCGTGTGAGACATTGGTTATGAGCTCCGTCTTCATCCGCTCGGACTTGAGCCTGTCCTCGACTGCGATCGTTACGGAATCTGCAACGGCATTGAGATTTACGGCGTGCTTTTTGAAATCTCCCCAAAGCCCCTTTGTGCCGGTCCGGTAAGCGATATCGCCCTGAGCCATCTTGTCGCCTGATATCTTGAGTTTCCTCAGCATGAACGCGATATAGAGTATGACGGGGCAAAGGATCATCTTCTCAAGGACCCAGCCGACGGCGATAACATCAGGTTCGACTCCTGAACCGGCGATGACGATAAGTTCTATGAATGAGATGCCTGCGATGATCAGAATGGTCCTCCATATAAGAGGTATCGAAATGATCGCTTTGAATATGAGTTTTATGAACTTACCGATAAGGATGATGATCTTATAAGTAAGAGACCCCTTGATCAGCACGTGGAGCCTGACCCTGGCAGCAAAGCCGACGCAGAGACCGAGTCCCATGTTGAGATAGATAAAACTGATAACGATGGCCATTACTGCTTCAAACAGCCCCGAGATGTTGCTCAGGATAACGAATGCTATAGGAAGAGTAAGAAAGAAAGCCAGGAGTATTAAGTCGAAAGGCACCTTGCCGATCGGTCCCAGAGCGGGTTCCTCCGAATCCGGTCTCATTCCAGAGACGCACATGAGCGAAATAAAGGCGGCAAGGCACAGGAAAAATGAAACGATCCCGATAGGGTAGACGGCATAACGGAGCGTATATGCCAGGTGGACGATGTCCTTTTCGTACGCGGACATGCCCGCAAAGTCGGCAGGGTTCGCGTATACCTTGATCTTGGCTGAGGTTACGTCACCGGAATCGCTGCTGTACATATTGAAGTTTACTGTCCCGTCTTCAGCTTTGAACAGTGAGATATTGTATGTAAAAAGCTCGGCGTCCTGATACTCTCCTGACTTTCCGACAGAGGAACTGACTTCATCGAAGTCATAGGATGCGCCCAAAACCTGACCCTTGTCGTCCTCGATCTGAAGGCTCATTGAATCGAACCTGTTGTTCTTCGAAGTGAGTATCATCTCGGCATTGCATATGGCAAGATCTATCAGGTTGTTCTCGCCTACCTGTTCGTAGTATTCCTGTTCCGTAATGTCATAGAGATCCTGTGATATGGCAAAAACGCTTGCCAGTACGGACATTGTCAGTGAGAACAGCGAAATGTTGATGACGATGAACAATATCGTCTTACCGGCCACTGTTCTCCAAAAATGCTTCTTTTTCTTTTCCATCAATTTCTCCCCTTTTCGATCTTATAGCCCTGGCCGAAGATGACCTTTATGTACCTCGGCTCGTTGGGCGTGATCTCTATCTTTTCGCGCAGATGTCTTATGTGTACCGCAACGGTATTGTCACCGGCCGTGAGGGCGTCCTCGCCCCATACCTTTTTGTATATCTCCTTGGGCGCGAAAACCTTGCCCGGGAATTCCATAAGGAGCTTTAGGATATCGAATTCCGTGGGCGTGAGGTTTGCGTTTTTTCCGTCGACCGTGACGGACTTGGTGTTGTTGTCGAGTTCGATCCCTCCGACCGTAAGAAGCTCTTTGGCTTCCGATCCCGAACCGAGCTTGGTGTAACGCCTGAGCTGCGAGCCAACTCTCGCAGCCACTTCCAGAGGATTGAACGGTTTGGTGATATAATCATCCGCCCCTATGTTGAGTCCAAGTATCTTGTCCTGATCCTCCGATTTGGCCGTTAAGAGGATTATGGGCATGTTGAAACTCTCCCTTATCTTTGCCATCGCTGTTATCCCGTCCATTTGCGGCATCATGATATCGAGCAGTATGAGATGGATATCTTCTTTCTGTGCGGCCTCGATCGCTTCGATACCGTTGCGCGCCTCAAAAAGCCTGTAATCCGGATTCTGCAGGTAGATCTTCAGCGCGTTTACGATATCTTTGTCGTCATCACAAATAAGAATGTTATACATAGTTCCCCCTCATGCTGTCCGAGATAATGTCATTTTACGGATAAACCCATTAATATCAAATGACCTGTGACATTAAGATTTGATTAAGAATGAGATTTTTTTGGTACAATATCCCGTGGAAAAAATAATTCGACATTAAGGAATCGCGAAATGCTCTACATTATCAGACACGGCAAGACAGATTGGAACATAAGACACAAGCTTCAGGGCAGGACGGATGTGCCGCTCAACGACATCGGAAGACAGATGGCCAGGGATGCCCATGACGAGTATCTGAATGTCCATTTTGATTACTGTTTCTGCTCTCCGCTCAAAAGGGCACAGGAGACGGCAAAGATACTTCTCGAGGGCCGGGATGTTCCGATCATTACCGATGAGAGACTGGTGGAGATGGGCTTCGGCATCTACGAAGGTGTCGAGAATGTATTCAATAAGCCCGAGTGTCCCGTCAGGGAGCTGTTCTTCAATCCGGCTGAGTATGAAGCTGTCGGAGGCGCCGAGAGCTTAGAGGAACTTCTTGCAAGGACCGACCATTTCCTCAACGATGTCGCATTTCCCCTTGTCGAGGAGGATAAGGATGTGCTGATCGTCGGTCACGGTGCAATGAATTCCGCCATAGTATGCCTCGTAAAGCACAAGTCCGTTGACCAGCTTTGGGAAGAGGGCATCGAGAACTGCAAGCTTATTAAGCTGATGTAATTTTCCGACTGTTAAAAACTGCGGATCTTAAGAAAGTTTTTAATATATTTAGCCGTTTGCTATTAAAAATCAGCCCGAAAACGGGATCTTTTTAATAGTCGGAACATGATGCTTTCCACCAAAAAATATGTCACAAAAAGGAGCGACCACCCCGGGAAGGGTGGCCGCAAATATGGGGATAATAGGAATAGAAAAATGTCTTTGTTGATACTTGAAGTATAGTTTACTTAATCCCTAATTTCAATGTCCTTACTTTAATGTTGTTTAAACGTAATTTGAAGTTAATATGAAAGTTTTTACGGTAATATTAACGAATCACTTTCATGGAGTAATGATACCCCCAACATTGTTTTTGTTCTATACAATTATTTGCATTTTTGTCCAATTGGTATTCACATCTTGCCATATTCTGTATTAAAAACCCGCAAATGGTTTGTTTCAGCATATTTTCAGCCGTGAAGATATAGTTTTCATACTTCAGTTTCCGAAGTTGTTCCGTTGTCGGATCTTCCGCCGGGAAAACCGTCCGGCCGGCCACCCTGGAATCCGTTCTGACCGCCGTCAGGCATACCGCTGAAGTCGCCGTCAGGCTTTTCACCGAAATTACCGTTGAAGTCTCCGTTAAAGCCTCCGCCGGGCATTCCTCCGCCGAAGCCGCCCTGGCCGAAACCGGTACTTGAACCGTATATGTTATCCGTGAGTTCGACAGTCTCGGAATAATCTCCGGCCGTGACCGAATAGCTGTTGCCCTTTACCAGATCAGGGCTGCTGATCAGGACCGTCTGATAAGTGCAGTCGGCAACAGCGCTGAGTATCACGTTGCCCGACTCATCCTTTACCGTGATGACCGTATCCTTGCTGCAGTTTCCTACGTTCAGAAGGATGGAACCCTGTGAAGCGCTCGAGAAGTTCATGGCCATGCCTGAAGCGCCTGCCACTATTACCGTTCCGCCCGTGATCGTTCCTTCTCCGGCATAGTCAAGAGAGCCGTTTGCTCCGTTTTCGGGACCCATGATCGTGAGCATTCCGCCGTTCATCTCGAAAGAACCGTTTGAGTCGATGCCGTCGCCGCCGGTCCTGATATAGATATTTCCGCCGTTTACCGTAACGGAGCTGACTCCGTCAGTGAGCATCATGTCACCGGAGGATGAAGATGCGGCTACTGCATTTACCGCGTCGTCGGAGGATGTTATCGAGATGTCTCCTCCGTTTACGGTGATGTTCTGCGCTTCGATTCCTTCGTAGCATCTGCTGATGCTGACAGTGCCGTCATCTATCTGAATGATGTTTGCCGCCGTTATGCCGTCGTCATCTGATGAGATGCTGACCTCGCCGGATTCTATGTAGATGCAGCCTTTTGAAAGGTCATCTTCGTCCTTTGCCTGTATGCCGTCCTTGCCGCAGGTGATCTCAACGGAAGCGTTCTGTATGGCGACTGTTTCCTCTGACTGGATCCCGTCCTTTTCGCTTTCGACCGTGATGTCACCGCCGGTGATGTTGATATCGTCCTTGCCGACTATGCCGTGTGCGGAAGATGATATCTCAAGGGAACCGGAGCCGTTTATCGTGATGTCCGTTTTCGAGAAGACCGCGCCGTCGACGCTGTTGTCATCCTTGGAATCAAAGGTGCCGGTGTTGGCGAGTTTGTTGACCGTGCCGTTTTCGAGCGTGATGTAGACGTTGTCCGCATTGAGGCAGTAGAGGGGCGCGTAATCCGAAGATGTTATGTCGCAGTCCTTTAAGATGAGCCTTATGTCGTCGGAATCACCCGCGTCTATTACGATGTAGCCGTCGTCCAGTGTTCCGCTTATGACATATGTGCCTTCCTTCTTTATAGTTATGACGGAACCGTCTGTCTTTACCGATGAAGAGGATGAATCGGCCGAGGTGCCGTTAAGGGTTATGGTAACTGCATTACTCTCGTCGTAACCGATCTCAAGATCCTTTTCCGAGAAGAGCTCCGTGGTGGTCTTTGCCGTCTCGCCTGAAGATGTTATGGTCACGGAGGCTGAGGCGGAAGAAGATGCTGTCTGTCCCGCGATCGAACAGGCGGTGAGAGCGGTGACTGCCACTGAGCAGATGACGGCTGCCGATATCAGTTTATGTTCTGTCTTTATGTGTTTCATGGCTGTTTTTCCTTTCGAAATGGTGATCAGAGCTGTTCCGTTTCAGGTGACTGCGGATCGGACAGCGAGATCTCGAGGTTGCCGTTTCTGGTCCTGAGCTTGTCGATGAACTCCTTCTCGGCCGAAGGGTCGCTTAAGACTATCTCGTAGCTGAGCTTGAACAGAGCGCCCATGTTGCTGGTCTTTACCTGTCTTAATCTGTATGACTTTGTGTATGACTTGAGGATCTCGTCAAAGACGCCCGAATAGTCGAGGTTCTCGGGGATCGTGATCTTCAGGTTCTTCTTGAGGTTTTTCGTCTCGACTATTGAGAGTGCCGAATATATCAGCATCGCGAGACTGATGAGGACCGTAAACAGCGCCGCGTATCCGATGTAGCCCATGCCCAGGATGAGACCCATGCCCATCGCGGCGAAGATCGCGCCGATCTCGCGGGCGGTTCCGGGAGCCGACCTGAACCTTACGAGACTGAATGCTCCTGCGACTGCCACTCCGGCACCGATGTTGCCGTTGACCATCAGGATAACGACGCATACGACGGCGGGGAGGATGGCGAGCGTCATTACGAAGCTCTTTGTGTAATCGTTCTTATATGTGTGGATCAGTGCCATAAGCGCGCCGAGCACCAGTGACACGAGTACCAGTATTATGAATATCTGAGGCGTGATGCCGTCAGCCGGGATGACCGATCCGAATATGTTAAGCATAGAAGACACTCCTTTCAGGCATTTTTTCTGCCATGATGTGATCTGTGTAGTAGGTTCCGTATTTTGAGAAAGATATCTTTGAGATGTTGTGTCCGCTCAGGAATCTTGTAAGCCACAACGGTATCGAGCCCTGTATCTTCAGTTCCATGAGGGTTATGCCTGAGGGAAGAAGGGATATTCCCCAGATGTCGCTGCCGAGGTCCAGGTCCGTGTCACGCGCCAGGATGTTCTCGTCGAACGTCAGTCTTAATCCGGGATCCGTCACTCCGCAGTATGCTTCACGCTCGTAGCTTAAGAATGTCTTTGCGCTGATATCCCCGTAGAACATAAGGAAGTAATCTATCTCGGAGGTTATCTGGGTCCGGAAGGGAATGGGAGTCTTACCGGAGATCCAGTCCTCAGCCGACATCTTCGGCATGGCGACGCGCCTTTTGTAAACTACGTCTTCGAACTTCTTCTTTATCTCGACGAAGACCATGTCTTCTCTTCCTGCTCTCTGATAAGACCTTACCCTGAGCTTTTCCTTGTATAACGGGTGATCCAGGGAATCCCTTATCAGCCTGAAACTGTCCGTATCGTAGTAGATGTTGCGGATGGTGGTCCTGCCATACTGATCGGGCGCGAGCCTGCCTTCCATCACATCGAGCAGTTCGTTCTTCTGGGAAGAAGTGATGAAGTACTTTATCTCATATCTTTCGAAAACATCCTGATAAGACATTTTTTAACCTCGTTTTAGTTTCTTGCCCTAATCTTATGGTGCAGACTTAAAACAGACTTAAAAGTTCCGGAGCATTTCGAAAAACTTTTGAAAGGATCCGGCAGAGCTTCCCTGAAGCGCTCTGAACTTGTAAAGTGCGGCTCAACGCGATAGCATTTAATCAGTTTTCAGGGAATGAAAGATAAAGGGGTATATATAATGAGAATCCTTTTGGCAGAAGATGAGAGATCTTTATCCAGGGCTTTAAAAGCCATCCTTACCAAGAGCAATTATTCCGTCGATTGTGTTTTCGACGGGGAAGAAGCCGTGCTCTATGCAATGGCCAGCGAATACGATCTGGTGATCATGGACATCATGATGCCGAAACAGGACGGGATCTCCGCCCTGAAGGAGATCAGGTCAAAGGGCAATTCCGTTCCCGTGCTCATGCTCACGGCCAAGTCCGAGATTGACGACAAGGTCGAAGGCCTCGATTCGGGAGCAAACGATTATCTGACCAAGCCTTTCGACACCAAGGAACTCCTCGCAAGGATAAGGGTGCTTACGAGGCAGCCCGCCGTTGCGACCGACAATGTGCTGAAGTTCGGCAACCTCACTCTGGACAGGGGGAGCTTCGAGCTTTCATCGCCCAAAGGGAAGTACAGGCTCGCAGGCAAGGAATTCCAGATGATGGAGATGCTCATGATGAATCCGGGCATCCTTATTTCCACCGAAAAGTTCATGGATAAGATATGGGGACTTGATTCGGAGTCTGACATCAGCACGGCTTGGACATATATCTCTTACCTGAGAAAGAAACTGGCTGCGCTTGAGAGCAATGTCCAGATAAAGGCAACGCGCAATGCCGGATACTCCCTGGAGGAGATCACATGATCGGAAAGCTCCGCAGAAGATTCATAATAACCGCGATGCTGTCGGTAACGGCGGTACTTGTCGTCCTTATCGGAGCGATCAATCTGTTCAACTTCATGGACGTTATAAAAAATGCGGATGCGGTCCTCGACATACTTACCGCCAACAACGGAGGTTTCCCCGATGAGATGCCCCAGCCGCCCGGAGGAGATCCGTTTGGTTTCCCGGGTGACATGAGGCGCGGGCAGATGTCTCCCGAGATGCAGTATGAGGCAAGATTTTTCACGGTCTATCTCGATGAGGATGGCACTGTCATCATTATCGATACGGGAAGGATCGCCGCAGTCGATTCGAAGGCTGCAGCCAATATCGGCGTGACGATCTATTCGAGCGGGAAGGCAAGAGGCTTCATCGGCGATTACAGATACAGGGTCAGTGACATGGGAGAAGGCGTCTCCTGCATAGTCTTCTACGACTGCGGACGGAGTCTCGACAATGCGAGGGCATTCCTTTGGATAAGCCTGATAATATCCGCTGTCGGACTGCTAATCTTTTTCGTGCTCATAGCGGTATCTTCCAAGGCAGTGGTAAAGCCTGCGGCCGATGCGTACGAGAGGCAGAAGCGCTTCATCACGGATGCCGGTCACGAACTGAAGACTCCTCTGGCCGTAATAAAGGCCGACTGTGATGTGCTCGAAATGGATGATGACGGCGACAACGAGTGGCTCGCCGACATCAGGAAACAGACCGAGCGCATGACAGAACTCACTAACAGGCTCATCTATCTGGCAAAGACACAGGAAGGTTCGAAGTCGGAGCTCAAGAAGATCGAGTTCCCGCTGTCGGACATGGTGTCGGAAGAAGTGGAATCTTTCAAAGGCCCTGCAATCTCTTCCGGCAAGGAGCTTGAGACAGACATCGCTCCCGGCATCTCATATAACGGCGACCCCAAGGCTTTGGCGGGACTAGTTTCGATCCTCATGGAAAATGCCGTAAAGTATTCGCCCGAAGGCGGAAAGATAAAAGCGTCTCTGCAAAAGAACGGCTCGAAGATACTGCTGTCAGTTTATAACGACACGGCAGAGCCCGTTTCGCAGGATGACATTAAGCACATGTTCGACAGGTTCTACAGGACTGACAAGTCCAGAAACTCCGAGACCGGCGGATACGGTATCGGATTGTCTATCGCGAAAGGCGTAACCGAAGCCCACGGCGGAAATATCTACGCAACGGGCAGCGGCAAGGGCATTACGGTTACCGCGGAGCTCTGAGTTTTTTGGAGTTGCTTCGGGAATCCGGTTCAGCGGAGATTCAGTATTAAAACTACAGGGGCTGCCTCCCCGGCATAAAGCCTTTAAGAGACAGCCCCGTAATACTAATTCGGGAATTAGTATTGTCGGTGTTGTTTATCTCAGTGCAGGAATTCGAAACTCAGCAGTGAGATATTGCCCATGCCTTTGAACGTAAGGTAGAGCGGATATACGCCGTCGGCGATATCGAATCTGGCGATGTGTTCTTCCCATGCGGTGCAGAAGTCGACGCTTACCGTGGCGAGGGCTTCTCCGTCAATGGAAGTCTTTATGTCGATGTCGCCCTTGCCGTAACCTCTTGTCGTAAGCCTTAAGCCCTTGACGCCTTTGAGGTCGAAATACTTGAAGCCGACAGTCGTGCCGTCTGAGATCTGCCTGATGTGCGAAGGTCCCTTGAGTCCGTCCCTTACATCCATCGTGACATTTGCCGCATGCATCTCGCCGACATACATCTTGTTGTTGTTGTCGAAGATGTTGCATGCGATGTGTGCGGGATATTCGCCGGTATCCTTCAACGGTCCGCCGTTAAGTCCGCATGACGTGATCTCGACCTGCTTTATCATGCCTTTCTCATCGAAAGCGATCTTCTCGGCACAGCCCTGGCGCGAATACCAGTCGTTGTTTGTCTGCCTGTGATAGAAGATGTACCAGTCGCCTGCGATCTCCACGATGCTTCCGTGGTTGTTGGCGCCGAAAGCGGTGGGCTTGTCTGCGGGCTTATAAGTGTCGATGCCGATATCGCAGTTGCTGACGATGACTCCGCCGTATGTGAAGGGTCCCAGAGGATCGGAAGAGTAAGCGTAGCAGAGCTCATGCATTACCTGTGAGGAATAGATGAGGTAGAAGATCCCGTTTCTTTCTCTTATCGAAGGAGCCTCGAAGAATGCGTGGCCTTCGAATTCTGTTCCGGCACTGTACTGTGTTGAAGGAATGACGAATTCGGGTGCGCGCTTTACTGTGAGCATGTCCTTGTCAAGTACGGTTACCATGCATCCGTGGCGGGACTTGTCGCCTTGTCCGCAGAAACCGGTGTAGAGATATGTGACGTCGCCGATCGTTATGACGCCCGGATCGAACTGCTGTTCTTCGCCTTCCTTCTTCCCGAGGAGCGTGCCGTCTTCGTGATGGACGTTTCCGATGAATTCGAATCTGCCTGAAGGAGAGTCTGATACCGCAACCGAGATGACACAGTCGTCATCCAGGGCATAGAACAGGTAGTATCTTCCGTCGGGCCCGACGGTTACGTCAGGTGCATAGAGGCATCCTCTCTCGTCGGCGTTGGCCGGATCGTCAGTTCTCTTGAAGATGACGCCCTCATATGTCCAGTTGCCGAGATCGTCGACGGGTGCGGACCATGTCACATAGTCCTCAAGACAGAATGCGTGTCCTGCGAAAACATCGTGTGAACCGTAGACATAGACTCTGTTGTTGAATACATAAGGTTCGCCGTCAGGTATGAACTCCCAGTTGGGAAGATAGGGGTTGAACGCCTGCTTCTTCGGAACTTCGTAGAGCTCGACCTTGAGACCTGTGTCGCCTTCTTTGCCGGAATCGGAAGAAGAACCGGTTGTGGCCTCTTCGATGTGCTTTGTCATGAATGTTATGAAGTCAGACTCGGGTGAATCTTCCTGTACGGCAGTCTTCGCGCCTTCAGGAGTGAAGTGCATCTCGTTCTTGAAGGCGGGTGTATAAGGCTTCCAGAGAGGAAGTGCCGTACCGTCGACATCGTCGCCGTTCGGATCGCCGGTCTTGATGAAGTTCGTGAAATACAAGCTTATCTGTCTTGCGATATCAAAATGTCTTCCGACCATCGGTCTCCAGCACTTGTCGAGGTTGTCGAAGAAGAACCAGAGGTCTACCGAGTGGAACGTGCCGGGGTTGTCGTATCCCGGAATATCAGGTTCAAAGCTGTAGTAGTAGCCGGGCTTGTCGTTGTGGGCGAAGGTTGCCTTTACCGCACACTCGATCGCGCGAACGGATGCGTACATGTTGCCGTTGTTCTTCTGAGCTTCGGGGAAGGAGAGGAACTCTTCGGTCTTGCTGCCGAAGATCTCTCTTGCCTTTGCCTCGAAATCCTCTTTGGAATCTGCGAAGATGCAGCTCGGGAACTCATCGTAAGTATTGCCCGACATGAGCGGAACGTGAGCATGTTCTCCGGCCATGAAGAGTTTTAAAGGTTCATCTTCCATGAAGACGTTGTCGATCATGGGGGTGAAGAAGAAGTTCTCGGTCTCCCTGAACTTCGCATATACTTCGCGGATATATGAAGCGTCGAGCTTTCTTGCTTCTTCGACTGTCTTTACGCCGAGTTCCTCGAAGAACTTTACGCCGTATGAGCAGGCATCGTCTATTGTTCTGGGAGTCATGACGAAGTCCTTCATGTAGGGGAAGGAGATGATGCCGGAGAGTATGACAGCTCTCTGATAAAGACCGATGCTCGATTTTGCCGTCAGGTGGTTTAATACGCTTCCGCCGCCTGCGGACTGTCCTGCAATCGTGATGTTCTCAGGATCGCCGCCGAAAGCTGTGATGTTTCTCTTAACCCACTTAAGGCCGGCCTGCTGGTCCAGAAGACCGAAGTTTGCCGGTGCTTCCGGAGATTCTTTGAAGAGATCCGGATGTGAGAGGAATCCGATGGCACCGAGTCTGTAGTTTACCGTAACTACGATGATGCCTTTCTTGGCGAGGTTCTCACCGTTGAATTCCATCTCAGCAGTGTAGCCCCACTGGAATCCGCCTCCGAAGAACCATACGAGGACGGGGAGTTTTTCATCCGTGCTCTTTGCGGGTGTCCAGACGTTCAGGTAGAGGCAGTCCTCACTTATCTCGATGTCGGGGTCGACGTGCCATTCGCGGCAGTAGATGTCGGTTCCGACGCCGGGCTGATCCTGCACGGAGATAGGCGCGAACTTATATGCGTCGTAGATGCCATCCCAATCCTTTTTGGGCAGGGGAGCTCTCCAGCGGTTCTCGCCTACGGGCGGTTCAGCGAACGGGATTCCTTTGAAAACTGAGATACGGGTGTTGTTTCCGGGAAGGCCTCTTACCTGGCCGTTCTCGGTCTTTACGATCTTTAACATAGGGGACACCTCTTATTTGGTTTTATATACAAGTAAAATGTTAAATAATCATAACTTTTAATTCAACAGGATGAATTGCAGATAATTCCTGACTAAATCCAGCACTTTGAAAGAGCCCGCCGTTTGCAAAGAACAACCGGTTTCCTGTAATATGATATGGTTATGTTTAAGAACAGTTGAGGAGCAGAACTCATTAAGAGCCCCGGGGATTATGTTTAAGTACGCCAAGAACAGTTTTTTCGGAAGATTGAAGCTCAGCAAAAAGTTTCTTCTGATGTATATTTTCGGCGTCATTCTTCCTCTTGTCATAACAGACGTATTCCTTTTGAGATCCATTTACGAGGCGGAACTCAAGAACCAGTACTACTACAGGGAGACTGCGATCGACGCATATTCGAACTATTTCGAGAATCTCCTGAATTACGATACGACGGTCGCTTCGTCGATCGACCTCAACAATACCCTGAACACGTTCATGAACAGGTTTTATGAAAAGCCATCCGATTACTACAGGAGCTACATCGACACGATCTCCAATTCATTCTTCTCGACGCTGACCGATTACAACCGCGACAGGATCGTAATATATGTCGACAACAAGTCCATGATCAACGGAAACTATTTCCATCACCTCTCTGATGCCAACGATGAGAGATGGTATCAGGAGTTTATAGCCAGCGGTGATAATCTCGGCGTCTATGCTTATTACGATTATGAACCGGTCGTAAGGACAATGGACCAGAAGCGTTTCATCTATGTAAGAAGGATGACCAATACAAAGACACCGGTCGAAAAGATTGTAACGATAGAGCACAGGAGCTGGAGGATCACGGAAGAACTTGCCGACATTCCCGTAAACTGCACGATGTTTGTATGCTGCGGAGATTATCTCGTCTATCCGAGCCAGGACAGCTTCAACGACTACCAGAAGCTAATGGAGAAGATCGCGAACGAGCCTTACGTAACGGTAAGGCAGGTCCCGATGTTCGGCAACACCTTTACCATCTATGCAGTCACCGAAAACCTTACCGTCACCGAGGTAATGAAGAACAACATTCCCGTAACCCTGTTGTTATTTGTCGTCACTCTCGTTATCCCGATCCTTCTGATGAAACTTCTCGAAAAGTCCATCACAGAGCGTATCGCCGTTCTCGGAAAAGCTTTCGGTGAAGGCGGAAACGAGATCCTGCAGCCGATCAAGGAGATAAAAGGCTCAGACGAGATCTCGAACCTCATGCACAACTACAACAGGATCGTTGAGATCAATAACGAACTCACTCAGACTATTTATAAGGACAAGCTCCGCGAGCAGGAGATCGATATCGCGCGAAAGAATGCCGAGCTCCTGGCGCTGCAGAGCCAGATCAATCCGCACTTTCTTTTCAACGCTCTCGAGAGTATCCGCATGCACAGTATCTTAAAGGGAGAGACAGAGACCGCCGAGATGGTCCAAAGGCTCGCGGTAATGCAGAGACAGAACGTTGAGTGGCACGAGGATGCCGTCACCATTGAGGAGGAAGAGGAATTCATCGATGCTTACCTCCAGCTCCAGAGCTACAGGTTCGGCGACAGGATATCTTTCGACATCGACATCAGCGAGGACTGCAAGAGGATCCTGATCCCGAAGCTTACACTGGTTACGTTCGTTGAGAACGCCTGCGTGCACGGCATCGAGTCAAAATCCTCGCAGGGCTGGATCTTCGTCAGGGTCTATAACTCTGACGATCAGGTAGTGATCGAAGTCGAGGATACGGGAGACGGAATGGATGAGGAAGAGGCCGAACTCCTGCAGCAGAAGATGAATAATGTTACCATTGATACGATAAAGAAGGCGAAACATGTCGGTATCCTGAATGCGTGTCTCAGGATCAAGATGATGTTCAAGGACAAAGCCAGGTTCTCGATAGAGAGCGAAAAAGGCATCGGAATGAGCGTCATCATTATGATACCGTCAGATATGATCACAAAAGCTTGACTCGAGGTGGACTATGCTAAAAGTAATGCTTGTTGACGACGAACCGTATATCCTTCAGGGACTTCAGGTCATTATCGACTGGGAGGGCGAGGGATTTGAGATCGCTGCCGTCTGCTCCAACGGAAAAGAAGCTTTAAGATATCTTACCGAGAATCACGTCGATCTCGTTATCTCGGATATCAGGATGCCTGAGATGACGGGACTTGAGCTTCTAGAGACCGTCAAGAAGGACAAGGTTACTGACGCCGAATTCGTCCTGCTCACGGGATACGATGATTTTGCCTACACGCAGAAGGCCATCAGATACGGATGCTGCGATTACATCTTAAAGCCGGTCGAGGAAGAGGAGCTCATATCGGTCCTCCGCAAGGTGTCGAACCGCAATCAGGAATCCATCGTTCTTCGAAAGGACAGGGAGAAGATGGAGGACGCATATCTTGCCAGGGTTATAAGACATCTGGTCAAAGGCAAGTTCACCGGGGAAGAAGTCGATTACATCAACAAGCACGTCCAGATCTCGGGAAGCCTCAGGTTTATATACATAGAACTGATAAACAGGGAAGCCGGAGTCGATGAGGAGGATCCGGATGACATGAGCGTCATCCAGAGGCAGCTCTTTAACGCGTGCCGAGAGATATTGAAGGAATACGCGAACAACTTCACTATGGATATCTCCTATGATGAGGAGAATTATAATATCGGTTTCATATACTGCGAGACGATGGCAGAGATGCGCGACATGAACGAGACGGAGTTCCTGACTGCTTTTATCAGGAAGATCGAGCTGCTCATCATGAAACCGGTAAGGATGCTTTGCGGACAGCTCGTTCAGAATATCTCGGATCTGGCGCTCTCTTATGTCACCTGCAGAAGGCTCAAGAGCATCACCGGTTTCCACAATACCAAGAAACTGTATTTCTATGAGGAGACAGAGGAGAACCAGGGTGCGGTAAGAGGGTTCGTGCTCTGTAAAAATACGATTGACGAGATAATCGACTCCATCGTAAAGAACGATCCCGCGCTCATTGAATCCGGCGTCGAGAAACTCTATGAGGAGCTCAGGGGCAAGGAAGGGAACAACAGGGCATTCGACCTCAACATCAATTATCTTTTGTTCCAGCTGATCCACCTTGCGAGCGAACTCGATGATACCGTTAACCAGGAGGAGATCATCCAGTATATTTCGGACAGGGCGTCGGAGGGAGTCTTCCTCAGGGGAAGCCACCAGCACTTAAAGAAGTTCGCCCTGGAATATGCGTCTTACCTCGCGGAACTCCGGAAGAGCATATCGCACGGCATACTCGCCGAAGTCGAAGCGGAGATCAGGGAGAACTTTGCCGAGAACATCAGTCTGAAGGATCTGGGTGACAAATATCACATCAACAGTTCTTACTTAGGACAGATATTCAGGAAGAAATACGGGATGTCTTTCAAAAATTACCTGACAAATTACAGGATCAAGGAAGCGGCCAGACAGATAATCACTACCGACGAGAAGATAAACCGCATAGCGGAGAACGTCGGATACAAGGACAGTGACTATTTTATCCGTAAATTCATTGAGATCATGGGGTGTACGCCCTCCAAGTACCGTAAGACCAACAGGGGTGCCTGACCTGAACCAAGTGCTTAATCGTAGCCCTGCCTCTTTGTGCAGTATGCACAACCTGGCAGGGCCGTTTTTGTCTATAGATGTTAAAAGTATTGCATTTTTGTTGAGTTTATCAGTTGTTTAGTTAGACTTTTTCGGGTTGTGGCAAAAATGGGGCAAACATATAATCTAATTGCTAAATACTCGTTTTTAGCGAGAATCTAATTCGGGAGGTCTAGTAATGAAGACTAAGAAAATCGTTACATTGATCCTTGCATCAATGCTTGCGGTATCATCTCTTGCTGCATGCTCCAATGGCGGTGGAACTGGCGCTACTGACGCTACTACCGGTGCCGGCGGTGAGACACAGGCAACAAGCGGTGAGAAGGAAATCGTTGATTTCACGATGTTCGCTGCAATGTCCGGTAAAGAGAAGGACGCAAACAACGACATTCAGGAGATCATCGCTCAGAAGACTGGTGTCCGTGTTAAGGAGACATGGCTCACAGGTCAGGACGCAGGCGAAGCTATCGGCTCCATCATCGCATCAGGTAAGCTCCCTGATCTCATCGATGGCGGCGACGGTTCCGTTACACTCTATGAGAACGGTTTGCTTGTAGCTTGGGATGACTATCTTGAGAAGTATCCTAACCTCAAGGAAATGTACACAGACGAAGAGTGGGATAAGTTCCGTATGGACGACGGCCACATTTATTGGGCTAACGTTTTCGGTAACTCCTACAACCACATCAACACAGCAACAGGTCAGAACGGTGAGGCTTTCTGGATCCAGGTTCGTGTTCTTGAGTGGGCTAACTATCCTAAGATCGAGACACTTGATGAATACTTCAAGCTCCTCGAGGATTATGCAGCTGCTAACCCGGAACTTCCGGATGGAACACCTGTAATCCCTTACACATGTCTCTGCGAAGACTGGAAGTATTACTGCCTTGAGAACGCTCCTATGTTCCTCGACGGTTATCCGAACGACGGTTGCTGCATCGTTAACATCGACGCAGGTATGGACAAGCCGAAGGTTGTTGACTACAACACAACCGATACAGCTAAGATGTATTTCAAGAAGTTGAACGAAGAGTACGCTAAGGGTGCTATCGATCCTGACTTCGCTACACAGACATACGACGAGTATATTGCTAAGCTTTCTACAGGTCGTGTACTTGGTCTCTGCGATCAGTATTGGGATTTCGCTTACAACATCATGGGACCCTTCGCTTCTCCTCTCCAGGCTACAGATGGCACTGAGTTCCGTCTCGATCAGATCGGATGCGACTATGTACCTCTCGGCCTCGTTGCTAAGAAGGGCATGAGCCAGCAGTGGCACTCTTATGACGACGAGCTCAACCAGTCTTCTGGTTGCGCAGTTACAACAAGCTGCAAGGATCCGGATCTCGCATTCGCATTCCTCAGCGCTCTCCTCGATCAGGACATCCACGATCTCCGTTTCTGGGGTATAGAAGGTGTTGACTATCTCGTAGACGAGAACGGTCTCTACTACAGAACAGAAGAAATGAGAGAGAACTGGAAGAGCGACAGCTACAAGGCTAAGCACACATGTGAATACTCATACTGCCCTCAGTGGATGGGTATGAGCAGAGACGGCATCAACAGAATGCAGCCCGGTGAGCAGCCTTCTGAGTTCGTTCTCGGCCTTGCTGAACCTCTTAAGAAGTGCTTCGACGCTTACGGCGTTGGTACTTACGTTGAGTTCCTCGATTCCGAGAAGGTTGTCAACGCTCCTTGGTATCCTCTCTGGTCTTGGTCAAACAGCATCTCTTCTGACACTCCTGGTGGTGTTGCTTGGAAGAAGATGGGCGAGACAAAGCACCTCTGGCTCCCTACAGTTGTTATGAGTAAGGATTTCGAGTCCGATTGGGCCGCTTACCAGGCAGCTTACGCTGAGTGCGAACCTGAGAAGTTCCTCGAAGAGGCTCAGGCTGAGGTTAACAAGAGACTTGAGACAGCACAGTCTTACGGCTGGACACCTAACTGAGTCTAAGGTTGATGAGTAATTAATCGTGTGGTGGCGACCATGGCAAATGCAACTATGGTTGCCACCACTTTTAATAGGAGCTAAACATGGAGATCTCGACTTCCAAATCGAAGAAACAAAAACCTGTTGATATCGACAAGCCGAAGCTCACTGTCAAGGAATTCAAGAGACAGTGGATTCTTGTTGTTATCAGCGTCATATACGTAATATATGGAATTATCTTTTACTATCTGCCTCTTGCAGGCTGGATCATTGCTTTCCAGGACTTCAAATATAACAAAGGTATCAGCGGCTCCAAGTGGGTCGGTTTCGATAAATTCAAGTTCCTGTTCAGCGATAAAACGTTCCTGATGGTAATCAGAAACACATTCTGTATGGGTGCTCTTAACCTTATCTTCAGCACCGTTGTTGCTATCGCGTTCGCTATCCTCTTGAATGAGGTCAAGAATAAGTATTTTAAGAAGTCTATCCAGACTATTTCATATCTTCCTCACTTCCTTTCATGGATCATCGTAGTTGCCATCGTTCACGATGCACTTACGTCGACAGGTATTATCAACGATATCCTCATGAGACTGCATATCGTTCAGACACCTTTCCCGTTCCTTGCAAGACCGGAGTGGTTTTGGCCCATCGTTACTTTAAGTAACCTTTGGAAAGAAACAGGTTGGAATGCAATTATCTATCTTGCAGCGATCACTTCCATCGATCCCTGCCTCTATGAGTCAGCTTCGATCGACGGCGCAGGACGTTTCCAGAAGATGCTTTATGTAACTCTTCCCGGTCTCCGTCCTACGATCATGATCCTTCTCTTGATGAACATCGGTAACGTGCTTAACGCAGGCTTCGAGCTTCAGTACCTCCTCGGTAACGGACTTGTACAGAACGTTTCAAGAACGATCGACATCTACGTCCTCAACTGGGCACTCGACGCTCGTAACCTTGACTATTCACTCGGTACAGCTGCCGGTATCTTCAAGACGGTCGTTTCTATGACGTTTATCGTAGTTTCCAACTACATCGCCAAGAAGAAGGGCGATGAGCGTCTGTTCTAATGGAAAGGGGTGAATGATCATGGCAGATATTCAGCAAGTCTCTTTTGAGAGAATCAAACACAAGAAGAAAATGGCAACGGAGGATCTCATCTTTACGATCCTCAATACGACATTCCTCGTATTGTTCGCAGTCGTAACGCTGTATCCTGTTCTTAACACGTTGGCATATTCCTTCAACGAAGGTAACGACGCTGTACGTGGCGGAATCTACTTCCTGCCCCGTAAGTGGTCCTGGAGAAACTACGAAGAGATCCTCTTCGAAAGACCCGGTATCCGCGTCGGTGCAAAGATCACGGTATTGAGAACCATTATCGGTACACTTACCTCACTGGCAGCAAACGCATTGCTTTCCTACATCCTGAGCCGTAAGAAGTTCCTGTTCAAGTCAGGCATGTCTCTTTTCTGGATCATCACGATGTATGCTTCCGGCGGTATGATCCCGGTACTGATCCTCTTCAGATACCTCCATCTCACATCCAGCTTCTGGGTATACGTTATCCCCGGCATGGTAAGCGCATTCAACGTAATGGTCATGAGAACTTACATGCTCGGTATTCCGGATTCACTCGAAGAAGCTGCACAGCTCGAGGGTGCAGGCTACATGAGAGTCTTCGTAAGCATCATCACTCCGCTCTGTAAGCCGGTTTATGCTACGATCGCTCTGTTCGTCGCCGTATATCACTGGAACTCCTGGTTCGACGCAATGCTGTACAACAGATTCGATCCTCAGTACACGACGCTCCAGTACGAGCTCATGAAACTCCTGGATTCCGTTTCTGCTACAACAGGCGCTACGTCCGGAGCCGCAATGACAGCCGCTACAGCTAATACCATCACACCTATCACGGTAAGAGCCGCAGCTTCCATTGCTACAATGGCACCTATCATCGCTCTGTATCCTTTCTTGCAGAGATACTTCGTTACCGGTCTCACGATCGGTGGTGTTAAGGAATAATCCTTATACATTCTTGTTAAGATCTTGGGGCTGCTCTTTTAAGGGGCAGCCCCAATTTATCAAGGGATAAGATTTTTCGGGCACAGGTCCGGATTTGATGTAGAATAGTAAAGTTCCGGAGGTCAGGGCATCCTGCGGCCGGATTTCGAATATATAAACAGGTCGGTAAAAATGAACATATTAAAACCAGACAGTCCGGTAATGGACTTTATCAGCACCATAGCGGATCTGATCATCCTCAATCTGCTCTTCATAATCTGCAGCATCCCGATAGTCACGTTCGGAGCCGCATATTCCGCAAAGTATTATGTTGCGATGAAGATAATAAGAGGAGAGGGAACGGGAGTCTTCATTCCGTTCTTCAAATCCTTCAAGCGGAATTTCAAACAGTCCACGATCGTCTGGATAATCATGCTCGTTGCCATAGCCCTGATAGTCCTTGACTGGCGCTGGATAATCTACAGCGGCTGGGCTGAGACCCCTCTGCTCTATAAGATCGGCATCATCGTGTTCAGCATCTTCGTATTCCTCATGACGATCGCGATCTTCCCGACGATCGCAAGATATGAGATGAAGACTACAGAACTCTTTAAGGCAGCCCTGATCTTCGTCATAATCAAGTTCATACCCCTGATCCTGATCGCGGCTCTCATGATCGGATCAGTCATCGCTTGCCTCTGGTATGCCCAGTGGTTCCCGCTCATATATGTATTCTGTTCAACGACGATAACGTACTTCCTCTGCATCGTCTTCATCAAGCAGTTCGACAAACTCGAAAAGAGCCAGGCCGAGAAGCTCAAGGCGCTGAAGGAGTCCGTCGAGTACGATCCCGAACTCGATGCCGCAGGCAATATCTCCCTTGCAAGCTCCAAGAAAGAAGTCAAAGAACTTGAGAAGGAACTCGAAAAGCCCGATGCCGAGAAGGATAAGTCAGGCAACAAGGTCACGAGATTCTTCAGGGAGGAAAAGGAGAAACTTGCCGGACTTACTGCAAAGCAGAAGGCCGGTTATCTTGCACAGTATTATCTGCCCGGAACCCTGCTGATATTGCTGCTCGTTGGTGCAGTTGCATGGTACGGAACAGATATCTACAAGTCCAATATGAGAGTCCTGGGCGGCGGACAGATCAACTGCCAGGTCTCAGATGAGGGCAGGGAATATGCTACAACCGGATTCCTTTCCTGGGGCGGATACAAGAAGCCCAGGACTGCGTTCCTTGCTGATAACAAAGATATGGACTTCACGAGTGAATTCGAGTATGAGCAGAAATATCTCGAGGTCGCTTTCAGGGCTTCCATCGTCACAGGCCAGTACGATTACATGATCATGAGAGAGGATGCTGTATATGCATACTCGACTCCCGATTATTTCCAGGATATGCGCCAGCTCGTCAACATGGAAAACTTCTCCGAAGATGATTTCTACTACTATGAAGAGACTGAAGAGGAGAAGGCAAAAAGCTCCAAGGGCATATCTTTCAGGGATATCTTCAACATGGGTGACGAAGAAGAGGACGGCCCCGTGCCTCTGGCTCTGAAACTGACCGACGAGATCGAGCAGAAGCTCGGACTCGATGAACAGTACGATTACTACATCGCATTTGCATATTCGACAAAGGCATCGGGAAACAACGATTATCTGAAGTTTATCGAGTACCTCTTCGGCAAGTGCTGATGCAGATGCTTGACTTTATACGAACGCCCTAATATAATTTTACGGTTTAATTAAGATTGTCGTATTATGCGCTGCCGCCAGAAACGCGGGTGTGCAACTGAAAAACAACAACAGTCCGGAGGATTTATATTATGGCAAAGATGACTTTTCAGCCTAAGAAAAGACAGAGAGCAAAGGTTCATGGCTTCAGAGCAAGAATGGAGACCGCTAACGGCCGCAAGGTTATTGCTGCAAGAAGAGCTAAGGGCAGAAAGAGACTCGCAGTCTGATAAAAGGACTGCAGTCGCATATTCGCTTTGAAATCGGTAGCGCTCAGATTCAACTTTGAATTTAACAGGGTTTACCGGTACGGGAGATTCGCAACCGGCAGATACCTGTCGGTTCATGTGCTTAAAAGAAGAGAAGGGACCACGCAGAGCGGTTATAAAGTTGATCCGGCATTAAGACGCACGGGTTTTTGTGCAAACAAAAAAGAGCTCGGCGCAGTCGGAAGGAACCGTGCAAGGCGCCTTATGAGGGAATCCTACAGGAAACTGGAGGACAGACTTCCTCAAGGATACGATTACGTTTTCACGCTGAAGGCTAAGGGCGGTATCCCTGAATTCTCGGAAATCAGCACAGATATGGGGAAGTGTCTTGCAAGGCTCGATCTTTTGGATGGAGAGTCCGTATGATCCGTAAAGCCGTAATAGGGATGGTTCGCTGGTATCAGAAGCATATTTCTCCGCATATGGGGCCTCACTGCAAGTATCAGCCGACGTGTTCGCAGTACATGATCGACGCAGTGACGAAGTACGGCGTTATAAAAGGCGGTCTCATGGGTATTTGGCGTATATTGCGATGCAATCCTTTCTCAAAAGGCGGATACGATCCCGTCAGATAATCTAAACACGTTATTTATTAGCAAACCGGAGAACAATAATGGGAGACATTCTAGTTCAGTTATCGATCCTTGACCCGCTGTACACTTTGTTCGGCTGGCTTACCAGGGTCTTGTTCATCTTCTTCGGTAATTATGGTCTGGCCATTATCTTCCTTACCATAATCATCAGAGGAGCTCTTATCCCGCTCAACATCAGGTCGCAGAAGTCCATGCTCAAGATGCAGGCTTTGAGCGGCAAGCAGGCAGAACTGCAGCGTCAGTTCGGCGATGACAAGGAAGCTTATCAGGAAGCGCTGATGAAGATGCAGAAGGAGAACGGTGCAGGCGGTCTTTCGGGATGCCTTCTTCCTTTCCTTCAGTTGTTCTTCATCTGGCCTATCTACCGTATCGTCAGCGGACCTTTGATCTACCTTTCACAGGTAAGCAAAGAGAATATCCAGTCCATGATCGATCTCGGAAAGAGAATGGGCGAGAACGGTATCCTTACAGGCAATGTTTCTCCTGAGATCCACATCAACCTCATCAAGGCGCTGAACGAGAATGCGCAGTTCCTCAATGAGTGTATCAATCAGAAACTCATCAGTCTCGATCAGATGATCGACCTCCACTTCCTCGGAATGGATCTCACGGTAACTCCCGCATGGAATCCCCTTGAGATTGCAAAGGATCCCGCAACTTACGTTCCGATGCTCCTGATCCCGCTGCTCGTTGTTGTCACCAACATCGTCGTAATGCAGCTCTCCAAGATCATGAAGCCGGGCTGGAAGGAAGAGGAAGAAGCAAAGAAGCGTGCCAAGCTCAACAAGGCTATGTCAGGTCAGGCCGGAGATAAGGGCAGCGCCGAGGACATCACACAGAACTCCATGAAGATGATGAACTGGATGATGCCTATCCTCATGCTCGTTACGACATTCACGATGCCTGCTGCAATGGGTCTTTACTGGATCATCTCCGGACTCATGAGCATCATCACGAGCGTTATCGTCTACTACCTCTTCACAAAGCCTTACGAAGCAAAGAAGGCTGAGATCGAGGCAAAGAAAGACGCCGTATTCAAGAAGAGCGGCAAGGCCAAGCTCGCCGGTGTTGATGCGGAAGTCGACGTTGACGACAAGAAGAATAAGAACAAGAAAAAGAACAAGAACAAGAAGAACGACATCGAATAATTTTGGCTCGAAGGAGGCCTTTGACATATGGAAAAGACAGTAATCAAAACAGGCGCAACAGTTGATGAAGCAATCGAGGCAGCTCTTTCCGAGCTCGGATGCACAAAGGAACAGGCAACTGTCGAAGTTATAGAAGAAGGCACTGAAGGCGGCTTCCTCGGTTTGGGAAGAAAGGACGCTGAGGTCAAGGTTACATTCAATTCAGAGGAAGCAGCAGAGGAAACATCCGCTTCTGCAGAATCTGACGATACATACTACGGTGACGACGAGAGCTTTGAAGGCGACGCAGTAAGCGAAGCAGAAGACGCAGCTGCAAATTTCGTAGCTGAAGTCCTCTCCGGCATCGGCATCCACGGCAACATGGATTCCTACAGGGAAGACGATACCATCTACATCTCCGTAACCGGTTCTGACTGCGGTGCAGCCATCGGACGTCACGGTGAGACACTTGAGGCTATCTCTTACATGACAAACCTTATCGCCAACAAGCACAGTGAGCAGAGAGTTCACGTTTATCTCGATGTCGGCGGATACAGAAAGCACAGAGAGCAGGTCATCAAAGGCCTCGCTGACAAGGCTGTTACCAGAGTAAGACGTTCCGGCCGCAAGGTTGTCATGGAAGCCATGAGCCCTGCAGAGAGAAGGATCGTTCACTCTTATCTCCAGGATGTTCCCGGTGTTTCCACACACAGTGAAGGTGTTGAGCCCAACAGATGTGTCGTTGTAACACCCGTGGAAAAGAAGTAATCAGCTGATAATCTTTTAAATTTTTACGCGGGCATATTTCGATGTATTCGTATGATGACGAACCTATCTGCGCCTGCTCCACGCCGGCCGGAATCTCAGGAATAGCGGTTATCCGCATCTCGGGTAACGGCTGTGGAAAGCTTGCCGATAAATGTTCCGTCATCGTAAGGAGCAGCGGCGATTATAAAAAGCTCTCTGAGCTTCCCGGATACACATGCGCATTCGGTTATGTAAAGGACCCTTCAAACGACGTGAAGGTCGATGAGGTTATCTTCACGCGCTTTGAGGCACCGCATTCCTATACGGGTGAAGAGATGGTCGAGATATCCTCGCACGGCTCAGGAGCCGTCAAGCAGGAGATCTTAAAATGTCTCGGTATGTCCGGGATCAGGATGGCATATCCGGGCGAGTTTTCGAGACGCGCCTTCATTAACGGCAAGATGAGCCTTGCTTCGGCAGAGGCAGTCATGGATGTCATCAATTCCGAGACCGAAAGACAGCTCGAAGCAGCCGGAAGCCTTATGTCCGGCAAGCTCGCCGAAGAGATAAATACGATCGAGCAGAACCTCTATGACCAGGCTGCTATGCTCGAGACATTCACCGAATTCGACACCGAAGATCCTTCAGAGGAAGAATCCAAATTGGAGAAGGTCAAAGACGCTTTGAGCGACTGCCACGACAGGCTTACCGCCCTTTGCAAAGGTTACGGCAAGGGAAGGATATTGTCCGAGAGGCTCCGCGTGGCTCTCTTAGGACTCCCCAACAGCGGCAAGAGCACGCTTCTTAATACTCTCACAGGTTTTGACAGGGCGATCGTTACAGAGGTTGCCGGAACGACGAGAGACACCATAGAAGTCCAGATAAATATCAACGGTATTCCCGTTACGCTTATAGATACCGCAGGCATCCGCGAGACTGAAGATATCATCGAGTCAATGGGCATCGGCAGGGCAATAGAAGCCGGCAGAGGCGCTGACATGATCTTCTACATGATACCGCCCGACATGGATGCGGACGAAGTGTTTGTCGGTGTTTTTGACCTGAGGGAAGACTGCGATTCCATTACCGCTGTCTTTACAAAGAGCGATGCCGGCGAGAACCCTGAACGGAAAGAGATCGAAGAGCAGCTCAAGACGCTGGGCATTACCGATTTCATCTCGATAAGCGCCGAAGAGGGACTCAACATCGACAAGTTAGAAGATGCGATCGTCGATTACTATAACGAGCTCGGAGGCGGTGCTTCCGAAGGACTTCTCATCACGAACAGCAGACATTATTCAAAGTTCAGCAAGGCGTGCAAAAAGCTCGCCCTCGCGCTGGACGCTTTAGATAACGGCCTTGGCACTGAAGTGTGCGCATCCGCTTTAAGAGCTTGCCTTGACGAGATCGGCGAGGTTACCGGCAAGACGGTATCCGCAACGCTCGCGGACACGATATTCTCAAGATTCTGCATAGGTAAGTAAATGACTATCCGTGAAGCTTTAGAGTTGGAAAGAAGCTTTGAAGCGGGAACATTCGATGTTGCCGTCGTAGGAGCAGGGCATGCCGGATGCGAGGCGTCGCACGCTGCGGCTAAGCTCGGTCTTAACACGATACTCTTTACGCTCTCTCTGGACAGCCTCGCAAACCTTCCGTGCAACCCGAGTATCGGAGGCACGTCAAAGGGACAGCTCGTAAGAGAGATAGATGCGCTGGGCGGAATCATGGGGATAATGGCGGACAAATGCGCGGTCCAGATGAGGATGCTCAACCGTTCGAAAGGTCCCGCCGTTTATTCGCCGAGAGCGCAGGAAGACCGTGCGATGTATTCGATCGAGATGAAGCATTATCTCGAGAATCTTCCGAATCTCACTTTAAAACAGGCGCACATCACCGCGCTCCTTACCGACGAGGAGGGCAATGCCGCAGGCGTCATGACCGAAGGCAGGGCCGTCTACAGGGCAGGAGCCGTAGTCATATGTTCCGGTACATACATGGAAGCCCGCATAATCAGGGGAGAAGTTATTACCGAGAGCGGTCCTGACGGACTGCCGAGATCGGTGGGCCTTTCCTCTTCCCTGGGTTCACTCGGCATACCCCTCTTAAGGTTCAAGACCGGAACACCAGTAAGAGTAAATTCCAATTCCGTTGATTTCTCACAGATGACGAGACAGGACGGTGAGGACGATATCCCGCCTTTCTCGTACAGGAACGAGATGGAGGGAAAATTTCCCGCGCCCGTTGACGAACAGATACCGTGCTGGTCGGTATGGACCACGGAAGAGACCAGAAAAGTCATAGCTGACAACATGGACAGGTCGCCTCTATACAGCGGCGAGATCAAGGGCATAGGTCCCAGATACTGTCCTTCGATAGAAGACAAGTTCATGCGTTTCAAGGATAAGACGAGACATCAGATCTTCGTCGAACCCATGGGGCGCCATACTAATGAGATGTATCTGCAGGGGTTCTCAACGAGCCTTCCTGAAGAGATACAGGAAAAGATGGTAAAGTCACTGCCGGGACTTTCGAACGCGAGGATACAGAGAGCGGCGTATGCCATCGAGTACGATCTTGTCGATCCTTTATCTTTGAAGGCTTCGCTCGAATCGAAGATCGTGCCCGGGCTTTTCACCGCGGGACAGATAAACGGATCCTCAGGATATGAGGAAGCAGCCGCACAGGGCATCGTGGCAGGCATAAATGCGGCGATGAAACTGCTTGGAAGAGACGCGGTGATAATAGACAGATCACAGGGTTACATCGGAGTCCTCATAGACGATCTGGTTACCAAGGGAACTAATGAGCCGTACCGCATGATGACCTCACGCGCCGAATACAGGCTCTTCTTAAGACAGGACAATGCCGACGAGAGGCTTACTCCCATAGGGCATGAGATCGGACTCATAGAAGATGATGTTTTCGAAAAGTTCGAAGAAAAGGTCAAAGCGATAGCCGAAGAGACGGCAAGGCTCAGGAAGACTTATGTAGCTCCGACTGAAGAATTGGGAGCGCTCCTCGACACATGCAATCAGACGCTGCCGAAGTCAGGAGAGAGCCTGGCAGACCTCATCAAGCGCCCCGGTGTCACCTATGAGCTGCTTGCCCCGGTCGACAAAGACCGGAAACCTCTTCCGCGCAACGTTACGTTCGCCTGTGAGACTGACATAAAATACGAAGGCTACCTGTCTCTCGAGAAGGAAAAGATTGAGAAGTTCAAGAATCTGGAGAAGATAAGGATACCTGAAGACATAGATTATTCCCGAATAAAGGGACTGAGGCTCGAAGCCACGCAGAAGCTTGCGAAGATGAGACCCGAGAACGTCGGCAGGGCCTCGAGGATATCCGGAGTGTCGCCCGCGGACTGCGAAGTCCTCCTGGTATATCTCGAACAGCAGAGAAGGAGACAGAATAATGGCTGACGGCTTGTTCCACAAGAGAAAACCGCTTACCAAGGATGATATCAGGCGCCTTAAGGAGACTCTCCCGAAGAAGGTGGAGATTAGTTCCGAAGGGACAAAGATTACTGAGAAGACGGATGCGGATGATGCCGCCAAGGTTGAAACTGCATCTGACGTCGCACCCATCCTCGAGAACCGTTCGGATGAGATAAGCGTTCCTCTTTCGGCCGAGGAGATAAGGTCATTCCAGATCTATGCCTCCATGCTCAAGGAAAAGAACAAGGTGATGAACCTCACCGCCGTCGATGACGACGAAGGCATCGCCATGAAGCATTTCATAGATTCACTTACGCTCTGCCCGTATATCAGGGAGGAAGAGGCGAAGGCCGGAGAAGGAAAGCAGCTGGCGTTCATCGATGTGGGAACGGGTGCAGGCTTCCCGGGACTTCCGGTAAAGATATCATGCCCCGAGCTTAGCGTAACGCTCATGGATTCGCTCGAAAAGCGCCTCAAGTTCCTTGATGAGGTCATTACCGCACTGGGACTTCAGGACTGCTCTACGGTCCATTCCAGGGCCGAAGACGCGGGCAGGAACAAGAAGTACAGGGAAAAGTACGATATTGCCACCGCTAGAGCCGTCGCAAGGCTCTCGGTACTTGCCGAATACTGTCTGCCGCTGGTAAAGGTGGGCGGCGTATTCCTCGCCATGAAGGCACACTCGGAAGATGAGGAGACGGAAGCAGGCAAGGCCATAGCGCTCCTCGGAGGCACCGTAGAGAAGACCGATACATTCAAGCTTCCCGGCACCGACATGGAAAGAACGATAATCGTCGTAAGGAAGATCCGCCCGACGCCCGCCAGGTTCCCGAGAAAAGCAGGCACTCCTTCAAAGACCCCCATAGTCTGATTTCAGGACAAATTTTGCCATATATTATAATAATATACGCGCGTGTGCGTTTTATTATGATATAATACTCTAGTTTGTAGATATATCATCTAACGACCAAGTATTTTGATTACCCGCATAATGTGCTTTTTTGCGGGCGGAGGCGACAAATGGCAAACAGCGACGACAAGAAACAGGCCAGGCTTCAACAGGAAGCCGAGATGGACGAAGTATTCAAGTCAGAACAAACAACTATAGTTCCGGTTGACTTAGACGGTGAGATGAAGAAGTCCTTCATCGACTACGCGATGTCGGTTATTTCCGACCGTGCGCTCCCCGATATCAGGGACGGTCTCAAGCCGGTTCACAGAAGGATCCTTTATTCGATGTTTACTCAGGGCTTCACCCCTGACAAGCCGTACCGTAAGTGCGCCACCACGATCGGTGACGTTCTGGGACGTTTCCATCCTCACGGTGACGCGTCTGTTTACGATGCTCTCGTAAGACTCGCACAGGATTTCTCGCTGAGACATCCTCTGGTAGACGGTCACGGAAACTTCGGTTCACTCGACGGTGACCCGCCGGCTGCATACCGTTATACGGAGGCAAGACTCGAGAAGATCGCTCTTGAGATGATGAGGGATATCAACAAGAATACCGTTGATTTCCGTCCTAACTTCGACGAACACGAGATGGAGCCTGTATCGCTTCCTTCACGTTTCCCGAACTTCCTCGTAAACGGCGCCGTAGGTATCGCCGTAGGTATGGCTACGAATATCCCGCCTCACAATCTGGGCGAGGTAATCGACGGCTGCATCATGATGATGGATAACCCTGACGTTACCGTTGACGAACTCATGACGGTGGTAAAGGGACCTGACTTCCCGACCGGAGGCGCAATCCTCGGCACATCGGGCATCAGGGAGGCATATCTTACAGGTAAGGGCCGTATCATGGTACGTGCCCATGCCGAGATCGAAGAGCATGCAGGCAGGACGAGGATCATCATCCACGACATTCCTTATGCGGTCAACAAGGCAAGGCTCATCGAGCGCATGGCCGATCTCGTTAAGGAGAAGAAGGTCGAAGGCATCTCCGGATTGAGAGACGAGTCCGACCGTAACGAGCAGGTACGTATCGTTATCGAACTCAAGAAGGACGCTAACGCTGACGTTGTTCTCAACCAGCTCTACAAGAACTGCTCGCTCCAGGATGCCTGCTGCGCAAACATGCTCGCGCTCGTACCCGATGCGGACGGCAAGCTCGAGCCGAAGCTCGTAGGCCTGAGAGAAGCGCTGCATTACTACATAATGCACCAGGAAGACGTCGTTACACGCCGCACGCAATACGATCTCGAGAAGGATGAGGCAAAGAAGCACATCGACGAAGGTCTCCTCATCGCGATGGATTACATCGACGAGATCATTGCCATCATCAGATCATCACGTACCGAGGCTGAGGCCAAGGTCCGTATGTGCGAGAGATTCGGCCTTACCGACAAGCAGGCACAGCATATCGTCGACATGAGACTCGGACGTCTCACGGGACTCGAGAGAGAGAAGCTCGAAGCAGAGATCAAGGCTCTCACCGAAGAGATCGAATACTTCCACAGAGTCCTTTCAGACAAGGATCTCCTCGACACGATCATCAAGGACGAGATGACGGAGATCAAGAACAAGTTCGCTACTCCGAGAGTCTCCGAGATCATCAACGGTTCTTTCGAGGACATCGATGACGAGTCGCTGATCGCTGAAGAAAACATCGTCGTAACTCTCACTCATTTCGGCTACATCAAGCGCCAGAGAGTTGATACATACAAGGCTCAGCACAGAGGCGGCAGAGGCATCTCCGGCCAGTCCACGAGAGAAGAGGACTATGTTGAGAAGATCATCACGACCACCACGCACAAGTTCCTGCTCTGCTTCACGAATACGGGACGTGTATTCAAGATCAAGGGCTACAAGATCCCCGAGACGACATCACGTTCGGCAAGAGGCACGGCGCTGGTCAATCTCCTGAACCTCAATGACGGAGAGACAATAAGGAACATCATCCCGATCGACAGCTTCGATGAAGAGGATCTCTACCTCACGATGGTCACCAAGTTCGGCGTCATCAAGAAGACTTCGATCGACAAATACGCAAATATCAACAGGAACGGCCTTATCGCCACAAAGATACGTGAGGGAGACAGCGTTGTTGCTGTTCAGCTCACGAAGGCGGGTCAGGAAGTCATCGTCGTATCCGCGGCAGGTAAGTCCGTCAGATTCAATTCCGACGATGCACGTGACATGGGCAGAGGCGCTACGGGCGTCAGAGCCATGAGGCTTGCCGATGACGACGAGGTCGTAGGCATGGAGCCCGTCGATCCCGCCCGTGAGATCCTCGTTATCTCCGAGAAAGGTTACGGAAAGAGATCCAGGATCGACGATTACCGCGTCCAGTCCAGAGGCGGTAAGGGCATCATCACATATAAGGTTTCCGAGAAGACCGGAAGACTCTGCGGTACGGTTTCCGTTACTGACGAAGACGATCTTCTCATCATCACGAGCCAGGGCGTCATCATCAGGGTAAGAGCCGATGAGATTCCTACGCTCTCCAGAGCCACTTCGGGCGTCAAGCTCATGAAGTCCAATGCTTCCGTCGTTGACTTTGCCCTCACCGACAGGGAAGAGGAGGAGCCGGAAGAGGAGGCAGAGGGAACGGAAGGTTCTCCGGAATCTCCTTCATCTGACGGCGGAGAAACCCCGGTTGTTACAGAAACCGGTGAAGAAGGTTTAAGCCCAAACGCCGAGAAGGTCCAGGCATTTGCGGATACGCTGGCGGCCGAGATAGAAGCAGACGGCATAGCGGCTCCGGCAGACGCTGAAGACGAAGACGGTTCGGGCAGCAACGACGAAGGTGACGATACCTGATGAACATTAAGAAATTAACAGTTTCCATGATAAGAACCGCGGCGGTAACCATCGCTGCGGCTCTTCTTGTTTTCTCGGCAGCAATGTTCCTGCTGCCCGCAAAGACCGTTTCCGCCGATGTCGGCCAGCCCGATATCCCGGTCCCGGCGCTGGGCGACGTTCACTGCGCATCTTATTGCGTATACGACAAGACAACCGGTTATATCGTTATCAGCATGAATCCTGATGACCGTATCTATCCGGCTTCCATGACCAAGATAATGACATGCATGCTGAGTCTTGAATATCTCGATACAGCTGCAAAGATCACGGTCAACGCTTCGGCTCTCGCGGACCTCGATGCCGATTCATCCCTCATGGGTGTTCTCGAGGGCGAGAAGGTCAAGGTAAGCGAACTTCTTTACGGTCTGATGCTTCCTTCGGGAAATGATGCGGCAAACGCACTGGGCGAAGGATGCATCGAGGCATTCTTCCAAAAGTATCCGGCAGGAGGCTCCGCGGTAAACAAGGACGGAGTCAATGCGCAGTATCTTCTTGATACACTGAAGGATACACAGGACCACATCGTATCATCCAGAAAACTCGAGGCATTTGCGGTCCTCATGAACCTCAGAGCCGATACTTTGGGATGTAAGGGTACGCATTTCGTAAACGCGTGCGGACTTCCTGACGACAACCACTACACGACAGCCTATGACCTTGCGCTCATAATGGCGGCAGCATCCGAAAACCCTGATTTCAACACGCTCATCAGCGCGCCTTCACATGTTTTCGTTGCCACGAACAGGCACAAGGCTGACGCATGGAGCTACGTGAAAAATTCCAACTATCTGCTATACGATCCCTGGCTCGCTTCGAAAACAGCTAACGGCACGGATTCTCATCTTTCCGCCGTCATCGGAGGCAAGACGGGAACCACGTCACAGGCAGGCAAGGGTCTTACGATCTATACGGTAAACGAGAACGGCCACGAGCTCATGATCTCCATCTGCGGTATACCGCAGGAGTACTACTTCTATACGACCATGTATCTTGCTTCCGTCACGGCATACGGCAATCTTGCGTGCTGGGAGTCCGATCCGGTCACGAGAGTCTACGGTACCACGGGAGACTATAAGTATGTCAATGCACCCGCATCCGAGCAGCCTCAGTTCGACCCGCTCATTAATCCCGGAGACGAACCCGACGGCTACGACCTCACGCAGCTTACGCCTTCTCCCACACCGGTTCCGGAAGAGGATGAAGACGGTGACAGCGGTGACGGAAATACCGCGGGAACCCCTCTCGAACTCTTTGTTAAGCAAAATCCCATAATTTCGGGTATCATCGGCGGCTTCATGCTGCTTATAATAGTATTGAACATTGTGCTTTGGGTACGGATCAACCGCATCAAGCACGCTGCGGAGATAAAAGCTAAAAAGAAAGCGGGGAAGAAGAAAAGATGAGAATTAACGGCCGTAAGATCACAGCATCACTCCTTGCTGCTGCTGTCAGCATTGCGCTTTTCCCGAAGATCGTATCAGACGATACGGTTTATGCTCTGGCTTCCAAAAACATCAACAACACATGCCTCAGCACTTCAAAGATCGCCAACCCGACTGCTCCTTCTTCAGCAGGTGCCGCATGGAAAGGCAGCTATGTGTACTTCGGAAAATATGACGGTACACCCATCAAATTCCGCGTTCTTGGCAAAGCTGTTAACAGATTCGGAGTGGATTCACTGTTCCTGGACAGCGACCGCACATTGTATCAGGACTTTTTCGATGCCGATAAAGTGGCCAATGCGGGTGCGAAAAAAGCAAATGAATGGCAATACAGCGATCTTAAGACAGGTCTTAACGGAGACAAGTTCCTCAATAAGGCTGATGGCTTTACTAATCTGGAGAAGCAGGCTCTTTCATTGAACTATGTCAGTTCTTATGCTCTGACCGAGGGAACTTCGGGAAGTGGAAAAGTAGGTGCATGGTGCAAGGACAGGTACGGCTATTACACTGCGCTTAACGGAGAGAAGGTCTTTGTCATCGACGCGGAAGATATCTCGAACAGGGACTATGGTTATCACATCAGCGGCGGTAAAAATCATGCAAAGAATAATCTGGAAGGAAAGGCGGCAGGCTGGTGGCTTCGCAATTCGAGTAAAGATAACAACTACAGTGTAGCTTCTGTAGACAAATCCGGCACTTTCAACGTCACGACTACCAGTACAGCCGCCGTTCAAGTTGCTCCTGCGCTGAACGTCAACAAATACTGGGTGATCTTCTCCACACTCGTATCAGGCAAATTCAACACCGCCGGTGCGGAATACAAGCTCACGCTCGAGGATTCGGATATCACCATAGCTTTGCAGAGCGGACAGAATGCGAGCCTCAGCGGTTCCAAGATAACCGTTCCTTATACGGTATCGGGAAAGAATTCCGGCAATGCGACACGTGTTTCAGTCCTTATCCTTGATGAGGCTTTCACTTACGGCAATACCAATAACGCAAACATTATCAGTTATGCGGAACTGGAAGGCACATATGCGAAGAATTCCGTGGGAAAATTCGACTTTCCGTCTTCTCTTTCTCTTATGACCTGGGGAACGGAATATCATGTCTATCTGCTTGCTGAGGATATAAACGGAGATAAGGAAACCGATTATGCGAGCCATCTCTACGAGCTCAGTGCTCCGTCCACGATGCCGATGAACGGCTGGATCCAGGAAGGCACTGCGTGGCACTACTATGATATGAGCGATACGCCTGTTACGGGCTGGAAGCAGATATCCGGTTCCTGGTATCTGTTCAACAGCGATGGCGACATGCTCAAAAAGTGGCAGCAAGTAGGAACTTCCTGGTACTATCTCGGAACCAACGGTAAGAGGGTTACAGGCTGGCAGCAGATCTCGGACAAGTGGTATTTCTTTGACGGCGAAGGAGTAATGAAGACAGGCTGGCAGCAGGTCGGAGGCAAGTGGTATTTCTTTGATGGCGAGGGAGCCATGAAGACAGGATGCTGGCAGCCGAACGGAAAAGCCTGGTACTACATCGGTAATGACGGAATTATGCTTACAGGCTGGCAGCAGATCGGCGGCATATGGTATTACTTCGGCACCGACGGAGCAATGAAGACAGGCTGGCAGCAGGTTTCCGGCAAGTGGTACTTCTTCGACGGCGAAGGCGCGATGAAGAAAGGCTGTTGGCAGCAGAACGGAAATAAATGGTACTACATCGGCAATGACGGATATGTACTTACAGGATGGCAGAAGATCTCCGGCAAGTGGTACTACTTCGGAACTGACGGAGCAATGAAGACTGACTGGCAGCAGATATCCGGTGAATGGTATTACTTCGGCACTGACGGCATAATGAAGACAGGCTGGCAGAAGATTGGAAGTTATGACTATTTCTTCAAGAGCAATGGCATCATGGCTGCGAAAGAGTACTGCGACGGCTACTGGCTCGATCCCGACGGAAGGTGGATGTACAAGCCGAGAGCTTCATGGAAGAAAGACGCAACGGGCTGGTATTTCCAGGATACCAAGGGATGGTTTGCCCAGGGTCAGACGCTGAAGATCGACGGCAAGAGCTATCACTTCAACAGTGCGGGGTACTGTTCAAACCCTTAAACGTTTGATCAAAACATATTGAATGCGGAGGCTGTCTCGTTTGTGAGGCAGCCTTCTTTTACTGAAATTCGCGGTGTGAAAATAAAGCTGCACAGCTGAATTTTCGCGAAAATGGTACTAATGGGTGATTTTCAAGTTATCATATAAAAATGATAATTAGGATATCGAATATCACATGATAACCAGAAAGGGGATCGAAATGAGATCATTCATAAACGGAAAGAAGATCGCAGCATCCGCTCTTGCGGCAGCGATGAGTATGGCATTCATCCCGCAGATCACGGGTGGCGTTGCGGTTTTCGCAGATGAGGCAAAGAATCAGGACAACACGTGTCTTGCGACTACGAAGCTCGCTTCCCCCGAACCATTGACCGGCAGCTTCTGGCAGGGCAGTTGGGCATATTTCGGAAAGGACAACAATTATCCGATAGAATTCAGAGTACTGGCGCCTTCGACCACGAAGTTCGGAGGAAAGACGGTATTCATTGACAGTGTAAGGGGTCTTTTCACGGACAGCTTCGACAACAGGTCGGAAGGCTCCACGGCGTGGAACGGCAGTTCTCTTCAGGCAAAACTTAACGGTTCTTTCATGACGGAGACCTTTACCGATATCGAGAGGGAGGCGATCCCCGTAAGTTATCTTGAGGGTGGTGAAGATTATCCCGAAGGCTCATTTAACGCATACTACTACGGAAAAACTGTCGGGATCAACGACCGGATATTCCTTCTTGATGCAGGTGACGTCTCAAATCCAGAATACGGATTTCCTGAAGATCCGGGGTGGACGACCAAAACCGATTGGAGCGGTACTCTGGAAAGGCACTTTGTCAGCAGGATCAAAGGTGGTGTTTCCTGGGAATACTGGCTCCGCACACCGCATGACGGTGTCAATGAGGCCGGTCTTGTAGGCGAATACGGCGAGCTGGCTTCCAGTGGACGGACCATATCTTACGGCGTTGCGCCGGCTCTGAACATAGACCTGTCCAGGATACTGTTCTCGACGGCTGTATCAGGAGAGATGGGCGCGATCGGCACGCGTTATGCCTTCACTCTCTTTGACGGTGACATGGAGATCGTTCCGGGCAGTGTCACGACAGACGGAACCGGCATCAGCGTTTCGTATGAGGTAACAGGAGATAACGCGGGAAATGCGACAACCGCGTCTGTTCTGATCCTTGATAAAGAATACGACGCAGACGGGCCGGAAGGCACGGAAATCTTATACTACAGTGCGCTTTCAGGCTCTTTCGGCCTGAACAGCGAGGGAACATTCACGCTTCCTTCTACACTTGATCTGTCAGGCTGGGGAACAGATTATTATGTGTATCTTTTAGCCGAAGACCGTAATGAAGATATGGAGACTGACTATGCGAGCAGCCCCGTGCTCCTCGATGCTCCCGGATCAAATACGGTAAACTGCTCCAATTACTGGGGAACTTTCAGTTATCTTGCCATGACTGATGTTATGGTCAACGGCATAGCTCTTTCGCTGGATAAAAACGGCACACCCGTAACACTTACTCCGGGTGAGACGGCTACCCTCACTCTCAAAAATGCGGAAGGTTGGATGAACACCACTTTCGGACTGTTCTACGATTCGGAATTGAAAGGAAGTTATGTGCTCACCGATGACGGAAACGGCGTGATGAGCGGCACTTTCATCGTGCCTGAAAAAGATTTTGCGATAGGAATCAACCAGGCTGAGGTTGTTAAGGACGGCTGGATCTTCGAAGGCGGTGAGTATTATTACTACATTCAGGGCGTCATGCAGACAAAGTGGCTCAAAGACGGCGGCAAATGGTATTACCTGAATCCGGAGTCGGGCATTATGGCAAAGGGCTGGCAGCAGGTCGGCGGCAAGTGGTATTTCTTCAAGCAGAACGGCTCGATGGTCACAGGCTGGAATGAGATCGGCGGCAGGTGGTACTGGTTCAACAATTCCGGCGCCATGGTCACGGGCTGGCAGAAGATCGGAGATAAATGGTATTACTTCGCAGCTTCGGGAGCCATGAAGACAGGCTGGCTCCAGGAAGGCGGGAGCTGGTATTATCTCGAGAAGAACGGCGCAATGGTGACCGGATGGAAGATAGTCGACGGTGATTACTATTTCTTTAAGTCCGGCGGCGTTATGGCATCAAACGAATACTGCGACGGTTACCGTCTGGATCCGAACGGCAAATGGACTTACAAGGTAAGATACAGTTGGAAGAAGGATTCGAGGGGCTGGTACTACGAAGACAGCTACGGCTGGTACCTTAAGGATGTCAAGTTCAGGATCGACGGAAAGATCTATGAGTTCGACAAGAGGGGTTACTGCACGAATCCTTAAATAATATATAGCAATATAAAATCAATTACTTATAGAACTGTCTCATCAGGTTAATGGCCGGCCTGTGGGACAGTTCTTTGTTTTCATATGAATAAAAGAGCATGCCGGGCTTTGTACTGAAATATTATGTTCTGATCAGCAGTGCAGGGATACAACCCCTTTAATGGCCGGAAGGGGTTGAAATAATGCAAATGTACACAGATTGTATTTTCCCGACCCTTTGAAAGGCTAAAAAAGGGTTGAAAATATGCAAACCGGGCCCATGCTCTTTTCCCTCTTTGACCACATCCCGAAAAAAGTACTTGCAAAATCCGGGAAACAGGAGTAAAAATGTTTGGCGTTAAAGGACAGGAAGGCGGTCTTATCAACTGCGGAGACGGGTTATACGGACGGCACTTCTGATTTAGTCAAATAAAGGTTTTGATGACTTTGAAAAAAATTCAAAAAAGTACGAAAAAACTTCTTGACTTATTCGACTCTGTGTTATATCCTTTACAAGCACTTTGACGGAGGCACGTTGCGAATGTGCTCAGAAATCAAAGGAAATGCGCGGATCTTGAAAATTGAATAGAATGCAAAACTTGAAGTAAAACGGACCTTTTTCAATTCTAAGAATTGAGTTTTTATTAAAGTAATTTGAGCCAAAT
>Ga0247611_10001461_pt1 | contig 41764 bp, 31 predicted proteins | sample 177DNAGHGhighgp2_FD_192422 | JGI IMG/M metagenome (GOLD analysis project Ga0247611, IMG submission 192422) | Sheep rumen microbial communities from Palmerston North, Manawatu-Wanganui, New Zealand - 1770 DNA GHGhigh gp2 | ecosystem: Host-associated > Mammals > Digestive system > Stomach > Rumen... | reverse complement strand
GTCTTTTCTGCCCTTTTTTACAAAACTTCATTTTCCTTCGCTATTCTCCGCCTGTTTTTTGTCAAAAGTTGGATGGTGAGCAACCAACCATTGAATTGAATGGTTCCCCTTCCATCACTTGGCACCGTTCACCCCACTGACCTGCGTCAGGACGGCAGGGAAAGGCCCCCAAAAAAGGCGCAGTGCGGGGGCACTACGCCTATAGTAAGAGCTGAACTGCGCTTTTTACAGCTGCGCAATGAGCTTTTTGAAGATGATGGTCATTCTGTCTGCGGCGGCGTCGGCGGCTTTGACGATGGCCTCACCGTCCGTGACGTAATCGTCATCGTCCGTGGCGCGGGCAACATCCGTAATCACGGACATCCCGAAGACCGGAATGCCGGCGTGGCGGGCCACAATGACCTCCGGGGTGGTGCTCATGCCCACGGCATCGGCGCCGATGGTCCCGAAGTAGCGGTACTCGGCAGGCGTCTCATAGGACGGGCCGGTGCAGGCCACGTACACGCCTTTCTGCAGCCGGATGCCCTCCTTGAAGGCAATCTTTTCCGCCTGCCGGATAAGGGAAGGATCGTACGGACGGGTCATGTCCGGGAACCGCGGGCCGAATTCCTCCAGGTTGGGACCGATGAGCGGGTTAGGCAGCAGGTTGATATGGTCCTTGATGATCATGAGGTCTCCCACGTGGAAGGCCAGGTTGGTGCCGCCGGCGGCGTTGGAGACAAAGAGGTATCGGATGCCCAGGACCTCCATCACGCGGATGGGCAGCACCACCAGGTTCATGCCGTACCCTTCATAATAATGGATGCGCCCCTGCATGGCGATGACCGTTTTGCCGGACAGCGTGCCCACAATGAAATTGCCTTTATGGCCGATGGCGGTGCTCACCGGGAAACCGGGAATATCTTTATAAGGAATCACCATCGGGTCCTCAATCTGGTCCGCCAGCTTGCCCAGACCGCTTCCCAGGACAATGCCCACCAGGGGTTCCCGCCCATTCAGGCGGCCTTTTACATAGTCCGATGCCAGGTGAATTGTATCTGCGTAACTCATAATTTCTCAATCATTTTGGTGATTAAACGGGTCATTTTGCTTGCGGCGGCGTTGGCGGCAATCACTACATCTTCGCCGTCGTTCTCATAGTCGTCCGCGTAGTCGTCGTGGGCTTCGTTGGTGATGACGGAAATGCCGAACACCGGAATGCCCGCATGGCGGGCCACAATAACCTCCGGAATGGTGCTCATGCCCACGGCGTCGCCGCCGATGGTGCGGAAATACTTATACTCCGCCGGCGTCTCATAGGACGGGCCGGTGCCGCCCACATACACGCCCTTCTGCAACTGGATGCCTTCCTCCGCGGCCACGCTGACGGCCAGCTTGATGAGGGCTGGGTCGTACGGACGGGTCATGTCCGGGAAACGCGGACCAAAATCGTCAAAATTGGGGCCGATAAGCGGATTGGGCAGCAGATTGATGTGGTCCCGGATAATCATGAGGTCTCCCACATGGAAGGCCAGGTTGGTGCCGCCGGCGGCGTTGGAAACAAAGAGGCGTTTGATGCCGCAGCCAATCATGACGCGGATGGGCAGCACCACTTTGTCCATGCCGTAGCCCTCGTAATAGTGGATGCGGCCCTGCATGGCAATAACCATTTTTCCGCCCAGGGTGCCCACGATAAAATTCCCCTTATGCCCGGTTGCGGTGGAAACGGGGAAGCCGGGGAGTTCCCGGTAGGGGACGACAATGGGGTTTTCGATGGATTCTGCCAGGCTGCCAAGGCCGCTGCCCAGGACAATGCCCAGTTCCGGCTGACGGCCCTCAAGGCGTTCTTTCAGGCGGGCAGTAATCCCATTGATGGTTTCTATTCTTGGATCCATAGTAGTGTGGTTAGATTTGTGACAAAACGCGGCGGGCGCCTTCCAGGATTTCTTCTTCTCCGGGAACGTGACGGTCCCGCATCACCCACTTGCCTTTTACCATGACCGACGAAATGACGTCGCTGTGGGCGGCGTACACGAGGTTGGCTTCCAATGAGCCCGGTGACAGGAAAGCGGTGTTGTTGAGGTCTACAAGGGAAAGGTCGGCCCAGGCGCCCTCGCGGATGACGCCGGTGTCGATCCCAAGGGCCCTGGCCCCGTTGACCGTAGCGCAATCCATGAGTTCTTGCAGGGGCATGGCCGCCGGATTGTGGCGCCAGGCCTTTTGCAGGAGGGCGGTGTTTTTCATGTGCTCCAGCATGTCCATGTTGTTGGCCGATGCCGCCCCGTCCGTGCCCAGGCACACGTTGGCACCGGCGTTCCGCAGTTCGTTGTAGCGGAAACGGAAGCCGGAGGCCAGTTTGAGGTTGGAGTCTATATTGTGCACGCAGTTTACGTGGCGGTCTCCCAGGATGCGGACATCGCTGTCCGACAGATGCAGGGCGTGGGCGGCGATGACATGCGGTCCCAGGATCCCCAGCTGCTCGAAGTATTCGGTGGGGGAGAGCCCGCCATGGGCATGGCGGCAGTCTTCGTCCTCTGCACGGGTCTCTGCCAGGTGCAGGTGCACCTTGAGGCCGTGGTCCAGGGCAAACTGATTGGCCCAGAGGATGTTCTCCTGGCAAACCGTGTACACCGAGTGGATGGAGATGGCAAAGGGCGTTTCCCCCTCCCAGTCCAGGGTGCGTTCATACAGGTGCAGGCAGGCCTCCCGCTGCTTGCGGGCCAGTTCCGGGTTGTGGGAATCCAGGAAGATGAACGACACCACGGGCCGCAGGCCCACGTCCAGGGCCGCCTGCCGGGCGTGCGGGGAGAACCAGTATTGGTCGTTGAAGGTGGTGGTGCCGGATTTGACCATTTCCAGGCAGGCTGCCTTGGTGCCCCAATAAATGAAATCGCGGTCCAGTCTGGCCTCGATTTTCCAGATATTATTGAGCCAGTCGTATAGTGACAGGTCCTCGTGGATGCCGCGCAGCAGAATCATGGCGGCGTGGGTGTGCATATTGATGAAGCCGGGAATAACGGCATAGCCGGTGCCATCCACCACATCCGTGCCGGGGAGCTGTTCCGTAGCAGGGCCGATATGGCTGATGCGACCGTCATCCCCAATGAGGATGTCCGTGCGTCGGTTTTGGTGCAATATGTTCTTTAGGAGAATCATGCGGTTTTGGACGGGTTCGAAAAAACCGGCAGGGCGTGCCGGTTTCTAACATTAGAACTCTTCTTCCGATGATTCCTGCTCCTCACGGGAGGGATACTGGCGGATGGGTTGGTCGTGCAGTAAGTCGTGCAGAATATAGCGCACGGCATCCTGCAGCCCCTCCTGGAATTTCTCGAAGTCTTCTTTATAGAGGAAAATCTTGTGTTTGTCGTAGGTAAAGGAACCATCTCTTTCCTGGCGCCGCTTGCTCTCCGTTATGGTGAGATAGAAGTCGTTGTTGCCTTTGGTGGTTTTTACGTCAAAGAAGTACGTCCTTTTACCGGCACGGACCGGCTTGGAGTATACATCCTCGGAATTTCTCTCCTGAGCGTGGGAACGCTCGTAATCTTCACTGTACATACCTTTGTTCGTTTTTATGTTTTCTGCTTACAAATTTAGGGATTTTTATTAAAAAACACTAACTTTGCCTGAAATTTATTTGACATCATGCTAAATCGCCGCATCCTTAGAATCAAGGCCTTCAAGGTCCTGTACGCATACGCGGAAAATCCGGACCTTTCGTTGAAAGAGGCGCTCGGCAGCCTTGAAGCCTCCTGTGAGGCCACACGCGACCTTTATCTGTACATGCTGGAGGTCATTGAGGCCCTCACGCAGGAAGCCGCCCGCCGTACGGAAGCGGCCCGCACCAAGTTCAATCCCACCCAGGAGGAACTCCACCCCAATCTTAAATTTGTCCGTAACGGCATAGCCGCTCTGCTGGAGCAGGATCCGGATTTCCGGAAACTCCTGGAAAAGAAGAAGTTGTCCTGGGAGCAGAACGACGCCTTCGTTCACACTCTGTACGAGAATCTGAAAACCCGCCCGTATTATCAGGCATACATGCAGGACCCGGAGCAGTCCCTTGCAGGGGACGCCGCCCTCTGGAAGCAGGTATTCCAAACAGAGTTTGAGGACGACGAGACCCTCTGGGCCATCCTGGAGGACCAGTCCATCCACTGGGCAGACGATCTCCCGTATGTGCTGGGCTGCGTCATCCGTTCCCTGGAAGAGATGGGGCGCACGGGCCGGTGGAGTTACCCTCCGCTGTACCAGGCGGACGCCCACGATTTTATCCGCTCTCTTATCACCGCCGCCTACGGCCGCTATGCAGAATACTATGACCTCATTGCCGGCTCGGTTTCCAAGTGGGACCAGGACCGCCTGTACACCACGGATATCGTCCTTATTGGTATGGGCCTCGCAGAGGCAGAAACCTGCCCGGACATTCCGCTCAGGGTCACCATCAACGAATACGTAGAAATTTCCAAATATTATTCAACGCCCAAGAGCCGCGGTTTTGTGAACGGTCTGCTGGACCGCCTCATCAAGGACCGCATGGCCAAAGGCATAATTAACAAAACTGTATGAAGCTATTGTACACCCTCCTTCTGATGGGGCCCGCCGCCGCTCCCGCGGATGGCGCCGCCCAGCAGCCCAGCGCCTGGCCCACCATCCTCATGTTCGGCGCCATCATCCTGGTGATGTGGCTGTTCATGATTCGTCCCCAGCGCAAGCAGCAGAAGGAAATGCAGGAATTCCGCAATTCCCTCAAGAAAGGCGACAAAGTGGTCACCGTGGGCGGCATCTATGGAGAAATCGTGGAAGTGAACGAAAAGACCGTTCTCATTCGTGTAGACGGTGACGTGAAACTTCGCGTGGACAAACAGGGCCTGGTGAAGGACTATTCCGACGCCGAACAAAAGTAAGACCATGTCCCTGAAAGACAGCATCAGGGCCAGAGTGAAAAGTTGGAACGGGGAAGGGGTCATCATGATTCTTTCCCTTGTTCTGGCTGTACTTATATGGGTGCTGACCAATCTTTCAAAAGACTATTCGGGCACCATCAGCGTGCCCGTTGTGGCCCAGTGCAATATTGACGGGCACGGCTTGGAGTCCACCAACACCGTGGTGGTGAGCGCCCGCTGCCGCACGGACGGATTCCGCCTCCTGCGGGAACGCAGCCGCAAGGAGCGCGACGTCGTGGTGGTCCCCTTCGACCGGGCCGATCTCCGCAATACGGCGCCCCATACCTATTGCCTTATCGGCAGCACCATCAACTCCTACGTGAACGAGTTTTTTGGGGAAGGGGCGCAGGTGGAGGCCTTTATTTCCGACACCCTCAAATTTATTTTCCCCGCAGAGAACCACAAACGAGTGCCCGTAGAGGTGCATAAGAGCGTGGTGTGCCGTTCCCAGTACATGCCCAGCGGCCCGTTCCGCGTCACGCCGGATTCCGTTACCGTGTATGGCGACGATGCGCACCTGGAGGCCGTGGAAAAGGTGGTAGCCTCCCGTTTGCTGTTATCGGACGTTCACGAGTCCCAGCACGGGGTGCTTCGCCTCTCGCCCATCAAGGGCGTGCGGCTCTCCACGGAGGAGGTCAGTTTTGAACTGCCCGTCTCCCGTTTCGTGGAGCTTCGTACAACGGTTCCCATCGAAGTGTGGAATGCGCCTGCCGGGCATGAGATTCAAGTGTATCCGCCTACTGCCCAGGTGGTTATGCGCTGCGCCTTCCCGCTGGCCAAAGACCCTGTCGCCGCTTTCAAACTGTATGTGGACTGGAAGGACTTCAACGCCTCCCTCACCGGTCGTTGCGCCGCCCGCACCCTCCGGCTGCCTGCCGGCGTGCTGGAATACCGGGTGGAGCCGGAAGTATTTGACTGCGTGGAACTTCGCTGATGGAAACCATCATCCTTACCGGACCTATCGGCAGCGGCAAGTCCGCTGTGAGCGCCCTGCTTGCCGAGCGGGGCATTCCTGTCTATGATTCGGACGCCCGCACCAAGGCTCTCTATGACGAGAACCCGACGCTGGTTCCGGCCCTGGAAAAGGTGCTGGGAATCCCGCTCCGTACCGCTGGCGGGAAACTGGACCGGAAGGCCCTGGCGGCCGTGATTTTTTCAGACGCAAAGGCCCGTGAGCAGGTGGAGAACACGGTCTATCCGGCTGTGCTGGAGGGTTTTCTCCGTTGGCGGGAAGCGCATGTCCACGCCCCCTTTGTGGTGATGGAGTCGGCCGTTATTCTTTTCAAACCCATTTTTAACGGGCTGGCAGACAAAGTGGTGCTGGTGACGGCGCCGCGGGAAGTCCGCTTGCAGCGGGTGATGGCCCGTGACGGCCTGGGGGCGGAAGAGGTGCTGCGGCGGATGGACGCACAGCAGCTGCCCCGGGAGGGCATCGGCGCGGTCATTGTCAACGACGGAACGCCGGAGCAGCTCCGCGCAGCCGTAGACGCCGTGTTTTTTCCAAAAAAATGACTATATTTGTAAGATTTTGAAACCAAGCTATATCATGAAAACCGATCTCGCAAAAACCCTTTCTATCCGTGGTCAGCACGGACTGTTCAATTATATCGCCCAGTCGCGCACCGGCGCCATCGTAGAGGCCCTTTCCGATAAAAAGCGCGCCAACTTTGCCGCTGGCGCCGGCATCACCACCCTGGAAGACATCTCCATCTATACGGAGGAAGGGGAAGTGAAGCTCTCGGAGGTATTCACCAAACTGCACGAGGTACTGGGTGAGCAGGACGCTCCGTCGGCAAAGGCTGCCGATGCAGAGCTCAAGGCGCTGTTTGCCAAGGCCCTGCCCAACTATGACGCAGGCCGCTTCTATGTGTCCCACATGAAGAAAGTGGTGGAGTGGTATAATGAACTCAAGAAGTACGCTTCGCTGGAATTCATGACCGACGAAGACCGCGAGGCTGCTGCTAAAGAGGAGGCGTAAATGCCCACCCTGCAGGTCATTACACTGGGATGCTCCAAGAATACCGTAGATACGGAGCATCTGCTGTTCCAGGTCCGGCACGCCTATGAGCTGGTCCCGGAGTCGGAATCCCGTCCGGTCGATGTACTCCTGGTGAATACCTGCGGTTTTATTGGCGATGCCAAGGAGCAAAGCATCCAGACCATCCTGGCCTGCGTAGCGCGCAAAAAGGCCGGGGAAGTGGGGCGCCTCATCGTTTTTGGCTGCCTGTCCCAGCGGTACGCTTCCGAGCTGCCGTCCCTCATTCCGGAGGTGGACGGCTGGTTCGGTGCGCGGGACCTGGCTCCGCTGGTGGAGGCCCTGGGCTGCCAATACAAGGCCGGGGAGTCCTATCGGCGGGTCCTGACGGAAGGAAACAAGCCCTACGCCTATTTCAAGATTTCCGAGGGCTGCAACCGGCGCTGCTCCTACTGCGCCATTCCGTTTATCCGCGGCGCCCATCGTTCCGTACCCATGGAAGAGCTGGTGGAAGAAGCTAAAGAGCTGGCTGCCAGTGGGATACGGGAACTCATTATCATCGCCCAGGATACCACCTATTACGGCCTGGACCTGTACGGACGGCGTGCGCTCGCGGAACTGCTTCGCAAGCTTTCCTATGTGGACGGTATCGAGTGGCTGCGCATCCACTATTCCTATCCGGCCGATTTCCCGGAGGATGTCCTGGAAGAGATGGCCCGCAATCCCAAGGTGTGCAAATACATGGACATTCCGCTCCAGCATGTGAGCGACCGGGTGCTGGACAAGATGCATCGGCACGTAGATGGCGCCTGGACACGGGAACTCATCCGCCGCATGCGGGAAAAGGTGCCGGGCGTTGCCATCCGTACCACGCTGATCGTCGGACATCCCGGCGAGCGTCAGGCCGATTTTGACGAGCTGCTCGCTTTTGTGCAGGAAGCCCGTTTCCAGCGTATGGGCGCCTTCACCTATTCGGAGGAAGAAGGAACCTATGGCGCGGAGCATTACCGGGACAGCATATCGGCCAAAGTGAAACAAAAGCGGCTGGACATGCTCATGGAAGCGCAGCGTGGCATTTCTCTTGCATACAACCAGTCCCGGATTGGCACCGAGGTCCGTGTCCTGGTGGACGACTTCGTGGAAGGCACCCTGGTGTGCCGCAGCGAATTCGAGAGCCCGGAGGTGGACGGCGAGATCCTGGTGAAATACACCCCGGAGGCATTTGACGGCGTGGAGCCGTATTCGCTGGTGGGTGAATTCCTTCAGGTGCGCATTACCGGAGCCGACGAATATGACCTTACAGCACAAGTGATATGAAACATTCCTGGATTTTAGCGGCAGTTTTGCTCACCGCGGCCTGCTCTCCGCAGGTGTATCCGCTGTACATGGACGTGCGGAATCCTTCTTCTTCCGGCCTTAACCTGGCGCGGAAGGAAATTTCCATCGTGTATCGGGACGGAACCAATCAGGTAGATTCCCTGTTCGACCGCCAGGCGGCGTCGTCCATGGCCCGCAGCCTGGAAGAGGACTATTTCGGCGGGGAGGAGAAGGTGGGTATTTACCGCCTGCCGGAGTTGGACAGCATGTCGGTGGAGCTGATGCATTCGCTGGTGATGGATACCGGCGGGGATGTGGTGTTTGTCCTCAAAACCAATCTGGGCATACCTGCACCCGAGACCAATCAGGTGGTAAAGGATGCCACCTCTGTCGATTCCGCCTTTGTGTGCCCTGTAGCCGTGCCGGTGAAAACCCACCTGGATGTGTACGACAGCATGGGGCAGGACAAGGTGCATTCCTACAACGGCTCCGCCGTGCTCCGGACACGGGTGTTCAACAATGGCTTGCTCACGCAGGAAGCCCTTGGAGAGAAAGCCCTGCGCAGCCTGGGAGCGGAGGCGGAAGTTGTGGGAGAGCGCATCAGCCGGCGTTTCCTCTCCACCTGGATTAAGGAGGCCTTCAGCTTCTATTATTTTGACATGGGGTCCGATCCCTGGATCGATGGCATCCTGCAGGTGATGGACGGCAAATTTGCCGCCGCTGTGGACTGCTGGACCAAGCTGGTTAAACGGGGCGATGCCACCCACCGTGCCTGCGCCTGTTACAACATTGCCCAGGCTTTCTATCTGATGGAAGACTACGAGCTCAGTCAGCGCTGGCTAAAAGAGGCCGAAAAATTGGAGAATGTGTCGCTGGCTCCGGGCCTTCAAAAAAGGCTGGACGCCCACTTGGAAAAGCGGTAGAAAATTATTAAATTTGCAGGATAGAAATTACAATTAATTCTAGATATTTTTATGTCAAGCATCGATCTTAAAAAGTACGGCATCAAGGGTGTTAAGGAAATCCTCTACAACCCCACCTACGAAGTCCTCTACAATGAGGAAACCAAACCCGGTCTGGAAGGTTATGACAAAGGTCAGGTAACCGAACTGGGCGCCATTAACGTAATGACTGGCGTTTACACCGGCCGTTCTCCCAAAGACAAGTACATCGTGTACGACAACACCACCAAGGAAGGCAAACCCGGCGAAATCTGGTGGACCACGGAAGGCTATCCCAACGACAACCACAAAATGAGCGTCTCCACCTGGAAAGTGGTGAAGAAACTCGCTCAGCAGCAGCTCAGCGGCAAGCGCCTCTTTGTGGTGGACGGTTTCTGCGGCACCCACGCAGACACCCGCATGAAGGTTCGTTTCATCATGGAGGTTGCATGGCAGGCCCACTTCGTGACCAACATGTTCATCCGTCCCAAGAACCAGAAGGAGTTTGACCAGGAGCCGGACTTCGTGGTATACTGCGCTGCAAAGGCCAAGGTAGAAAACTACAAGGAGCTGGGCCTCCGTTCCGAGACCTGCGTTGCCTTCAACGTTACCTCCCGTGAGCAGGTTATCCTGAACACCTGGTACGGTGGCGAAATGAAGAAAGGTATGTTCTCCATGATGAACTACTACCTCCCCCTGAAGGGCATCGCCGCCATGCACTGCTCCGCCAACACGGACATGAACGGTGAAAACACCGCCATCTTCTTCGGCCTCTCCGGTACCGGTAAAACCACCCTTTCCACAGATCCTAAGCGTCTCCTGATCGGTGACGACGAGCACGGCTGGGACAACAAGGGCGTGTTCAACTTCGAGGGCGGCTGCTACGCCAAGGTGATCAAGCTGGACAAAGAGTCCGAGCCGGATATCTACAACGCCATCCGCAGGGACGCTCTCCTGGAGAACGTAACCGTGGACGAGAACGGCAAGATCGACTTCAACGACAAGTCCGTTACCGAGAACACCCGCGTGAGCTATCCTATCTACCACATCGAGAAAATCGTGCGTCCGGACAGCCAAGGCCCCGCAGCCAAGCAGGTGATCTTCCTGAGCGCCGATGCCTTTGGCGTACTGCCTCCGGTTTCCATCCTCACCCCGGAACAGACCAAATACTACTTCCTTTCCGGTTTCACCGCCAAGCTGGCCGGTACCGAGCGTGGCATCACTGAGCCCACTCCTACCTTCAGCGCCTGCTTCGGCCAGGCTTTCCTGGAGCTGCATCCTACCAAGTACGCAGAGGAACTGGTGAAGAAGATGAAAAAGAGCGGCGCCAAGGCTTACCTCGTGAACACCGGCTGGAACGGTACCGGCAAGCGTATCTCCATCCGCGACACCCGTGGCATCATCGACGCCATCCTGAGCGGTGCCATTGACAAGGCTCCTACCAAGCAGATTCCTTTCTTCGACTTCAAGGTTCCTACCAAACTGGAAGGCGTAGACACCGGCATCCTGGATCCTCGCGACACCTATGCCAAGCCGGAAGAGTGGGAAGCGAAGGCCAAAGACCTCGCCGGCCGCTTCATCAAGAACTTCCACAAGTATGAGTCCAACAAGGCCGGTAAGGCCCTGGTAAAGGCTGGTCCTCAGCTCTAGCCTGGAATACAAAGCGCTCGCAGTTAGCGCTTTACACAAATGGACGGGTATCGAACTGATACCCGTCTGTCTGTAAATCAGCTAGTTCTGCTTCATTCGAAAGAGGTTGAGGCCGTCGTAGAAGACGGGGTAGGAGAAGAGCGTGCAGATCAAAAGGGAAAGTGTCCAGGTCCAGGGGAGGGTGAGTCCGAAGATGATGCCCCAGAGAAGGAGGGTGAGGGGCAGGAGCAGAATCAGGCACACGCAGCGGATGCTGTTGCACCAGGCTTTGTCTTTCATCTTGTGGCAGAGGACTTCTGCCGTGCCCCAGATGGGAAGGGTGAGGAGGGCGGCCAGGGGCCAAAGCAAAAACAGCAGGGGAGAGGGCTTCTCCACTGCCGGCCCTGCCGGTTCCACCATTGCCGCCATGTGCGTCTCAATATGCGTACGCAGTTCCTGCAGCAGCTGGGCTTCCGTAAGCCCTTCGTGCTCCCGGACAAATGCGTTAATATCCAGGGGCTTCCCATAGCGCACTTCGCAGTCGCCCCGGAAATGGAAAAAGTCGCTGTAGTTAATGCCCGTTGGCACCACCCAGGTCTGGCGCGCTTGTGCGCTATGCAGGGCTATCCGGGCAATGCCTTTCTTGATGGGTTGCAGGGTGCGCCCGGGATGGTGCGTCCCTTCGGCAAACAGGCAGAATGGCACCTCGTGCGCCAGGACATCGTCAATCTGCCCAAACGTGGCGTAGTTCTCGCTCACATGCTCCAGGCCGTCCCGCTGACGGACCATGGGCAGGATGCGCAGAAAGTGGAGGATGCGGGCCACGGCCGGCTTCCGGAAAATATCGGCCCGGGCACCGAATACGGTGGCATCCTTGCGGCCGGCAAGCACTACCAGCGCATCCATGAGCGTATTGGTGTGGTTGGGGGCCAGGATAAGCGCCCCCTCGGAGGGAAGGTCCGCTCCCCGGTAACGAAGGTGCCGGTAGCTTTGCCGGGTGCACCAGTCTACATACAGGCGACCAAGGCTGTAGAAGCGGTTCTGTTGCCACATCTTAGACATCGGCCCGTCTGGTCAGGTTGAAGATGGTGGCGACGGTGAGGCCGGAGATGATGTGCCAGATGCCCCACCAGGCGGTGATGACCAGCATGCCGCCATGGGGCGGGAAGCCTGCGAAGAGACTGGTTCCCAGCATGAGTGCCAGGCCCAGGCCGCTGTTCTGGATGCCCGTCTCAATAGTGAGCGTCCGACGGTCGCGGAAAGGCACCTTAAAGGCCGAGCCCACGCCAAAGCCAATGCTCAGCGCCAGCGCATTATGGATGAGCACCACCAGGAAAATGTACTTGATGCACTTGAGGAACGCCTCTATGTTGCTGCCGAACGACAGCACCACCATGGCAATGAAAATGACGATGGAAAGCCACTGCAGGGGCTTTTTCAGCGCCTGTGCCACCTTGGGCAGGTAATGGCTGGTGAGAATGCCCAGCACCAGCGGAATGCCCAGCAGGATGAAGATGGTCTTGAATACGTCCCACAGGGGAATCACCAGGGTAGGGATTTCGGCCGACACGGCTGCGGAATGCAGGTACACCGTGCCCCAGGCCCAGAAGTTGAACGGCGTGAGCAGTACGGCCAGCGCGGTGGAAATGGCGGTGAGCGACACGGACAGCTCTACGTTGGCCTTGGCCAGCGAGCTCATGAAGTTGGAGATGTTCCCTCCCGGGCAGGCGGCTACCAGAATCATGCCAAGGCCCATCATCGGGGAAATCCATCCGGTGAGGGCGATGGCCAGCAGGCAGGTGAACGCAGGTAGCAGCACCAGCTGGCACAGCATGCCCAGGAGCACGCTCTTGGGCTTTTTGAACACCTCTACAAAGATGGCCGGCTTGATGCCCAGCGCTACGCCGTACATCACGAACGCCAGAATAATGTTGATGGTGTTCATGCCGCCGGCATTCAGGCTCACCTGGATGCTGTCGATGCTTTGGATGATTTCCGGGCTCATAGGATTCTAGTAGTTAAATTTGAATTCGTCCACGTAAATGACGGATTTGCTGCTGCCGGTGAAATATTCACCCAAGCGGCTGGCCAGCACGGCGATGAACAGGTAGCCGGGCTCCTTGTCACTGACATATTTCAGGTCGATGGTAAAAGGAATATACCCGCCCGTATCCTTGTCCAGCACCAGGGAACCGTACGCAATGACGTCCGGGTCTTTTGCGGCCGGGGTGCTGGCGCCGTCGGTGGAAACGAAATGGCGGGCCTGCTTCCAGCCGTACAGGGCAATCTCTATCTGGCCCTTGTCCAGCTGGCCTTTCATCTCCTTATAAGGCTTTTTGGTGGCGTCAATCTTGCCGGGCTGGTAGTGGACGTAGCCGGACAGGCTCTTGGGACGGCTGTGGAAGGGGATGCCGTGGTACATCTCCGCGCCGGACATGCCAATAATCTTGACGAATTTACCCGTGTACAGGTTGCCAGTGGCGAAGGTGCCCATAATGGAACGACTGCTCACTTTGGCCGCGGCCTTGCCTTTGCCCTTGACGGCCACATGCTCGTATTCCGGGGCGGTGGTGTTGATGCCCAGGAAACTGGTGCCGTGGTTCACGGTGCCCCAAACCTGCTGTTTGGCGGTGGCGTTCTCCGGGTACAGGTCCCAGGCGCCTTTGGTCTTGCTCCAGGTGTCAAAGGAGAAGTTGTACACTTGCTCCTGCCCCAACAGGACGCAGGGAAGAAGGATGAGGAGGGAGGTCAGTAATTTTTTCATCTGTGAATGTTATTTTATCCGGTGTACTCTGACGGGGGAACACCAAATTGTTTCTTGAAGGAGGTGGAGAAATGGGAGAGGGTATTGAAACCGGTCATCCACGCAATCTCGGACATGTTGTACTTGCCTTCTTTCAGCAGGTCCGCTGCGCGGTTCAGTTTGTACCGTTTGAAGAAGACCGAAGGATTTTCACCGGTGAGTCCTTTTACCTTATAATAAAACTTGGTGCGGGAAATCTTCAGCATTTCGGTCATCCGGACTATATCCAGATCTGCATTGGCAAGCTCTTTCTCCATGAGCTCGTATAGCTCCTTCATGAAGGCGGCGTCGCGGGGAGAAAGTGCTTCCGGGGCAATGTCTTCGGTGGTGGTAACGCTACCCAGTTGACGGTGCAGTTTCTCACGGTTATCCAGAAGGGACTTCACCAGCGCCATCAGGTAGGCGGGCTGGAAGGGTTTGGTTACGTAGGCATCGGCCCCTTTGTCAAGACCTTGTACCTGGTTTTCCACGGCCACCTTGGCGGTGACCAGCACCACGGGAATATGACTCAGCTGCAGGTCCCCCTTGATGCGGGAGCACAGTTCATAGCCATCCAAGCCCGGCATGACAACGTCGGAAATGACCATATCCGGGACATTCTCTTCCATCCCTTTCAGGGCCGATGCGGCATCGAAATACAGGGAAACCTTGTACTGGGCTTTAAGCAGTATTTTCAGATAATTGGCGATGTCTATGTCGTCGTCCACCACGGCGATGTGTCGTTTGGCGCTGTCATCCTCCGGTTCATCGGTGGCCATGCTCTCTGCCAGGGCATGCGTAGGAAGCGGCTCCTCGCGGACCGTACGTTCATCTTCTGAATAAGAACTGGCGCTCACCGGCAGGACCAGGCAGAAAAGCGCCCCGCCTTCTGTCCGGTTCCATGCTTTGATGTAGCCATGATGCAGTTGACACAGCGCCCGGGCATAGTATAGACCGATACCGGAGCCCGTCAGGCTCTTTCCGGACGCTGACTGATAGAAACGTTCGAAAATTTTCTCCAATTGGTCTTCGTCAACACCGGGGCCGGTGTCTGAAACGCTGATACAAGCCCATTGGCCGTCTCTGTCCGTTTCTGTGAGCGGGAAGCGGGAAGCGGCATCGGCGCGGGAAATAACATCGAAGGAAAGCGATACAGTTCCGCCCGGAGGGGTAAATTTCAGAGCATTGGAAAGAAGGTTCATGGCAACTTTCTGCACCTTGTCGGCATCGGCCCACATGGTGAAGGGCTCTTCCAGTCCGTATGTTCCCAGTTCAATGCCTTTGGACTTGGCATTGAAGCGGAACAGGTTGGCGCTGTCTTTCAGGGGCTCTACAATGTCTATTTTGGCTACCTTAAGTTGAAGTTTATTGTTGCTGATGCGGTTGAAATCCAGCAGCTGGTTCACCAGGGACAACATCCATGTGGTGTTCCGGCGAATGATATCCACCAACTTTCGGTCTGTCCCCTGAATGCTGTCCGAGCCGGAGAGCTGCTCCGCCGGTCCTGCAATCATGGTCAGCGGTGTCCTGAATTCGTGCGCGACATTGGAAAAATAGTTCATCTGGATGCGGTTCAGCTCTTTCTCTGCGCGCTCCGCTTCTTCCGCCCTTTCCCGTTCGCGGCGAACCTCGCGGATGCGGCGGGCGGCTTCTTTGCGGACACGGCGGATATGGCGGTAATACGTATAGAAAACCGCGATGAACAAGACGCCTGACAGTATCCACAGGCAAATGGCCCATCCGCTTTTGTACCAAGGGGGAAGGACGCGGATGGAAAGGCTTTCTTCCGTTTCCGTAATGGAGTGGCTGGCGTCTGCAATACGGACCTTGAGCGTGTATCTTCCTGCAGGAAGATTGGCAAAATAGGCATCGTGACGGGTGCCTATTTTCACCCAATCCTTGTCAAACCCCTCTAACTTGTATGCATAGCGAATCTGTTCGTAAGGGCTGAAGTCCAGCGCAGCGAAGGAGATATTGAAGGCATTTTGGGAATGACGTATGGTGATGGCGGGTTTTTCCGTAATGTCCAGGGACATAGGACCGTCCGGAGCAGGCTGAATGAGCTGGTTGTGGATGGCAAGTGTCTCGAATACCAGCGGGATGGTGCGTTTGGCCGGTGCATCCAGGGGGTTGAACCAAGTGATGCCGTGTGTGCCGCCAAAAACCAGCGTTCCGTCCGGGAGGATACAGGAGGCGCGGTCGTTGAACTGGTCGCCGCCAATGCCGTCCGCTTCAAAATAATGAATGAAGTTGTCAACTGTACGGTCGTATTTTCCCAATCCGTTCAGGGTGGAAACCCAGATATTGCCCTGCTGGTCTTCTTGTATGGAACAAATGTCCGGGCACGGAGGGTTGACGATAGAGATCATGCGGTCTTGAGCCATGTTGCACAGAATGAGCCCGTTGGCATAGGTTCCCACCCAGATATTGCCTGCGTTGTCTTTATAAAGGCAGTTGGGGATAAGGAGGGAACGTCGAAAACAGGCTGCATGGTCTCTCTCGGAGATGGACTCCGGTTTGGCTTCCAGAGAGTAGGTGTTGACGATTATGGGGGCCTGGTTGAAGCAGGAAGCCAGCAGCCGCCCCGGTTCTTTCATGACCAGGTCTGAGACAAAAGTCCAGTTGTCCCCTGTAGCAATCTGAACCTCCTGGCGGCTTTTATCGTGTTTGTCGTATCGGACGAGCGTTCCGTTGAACCCGCCAATCCAGAGAGCTCCCCGGTCGTCTTCTTCCAGGGTGGTGGGGTACAGGGCATAGACAAGGTCTGCGGGAATCAGTTTTTTTCCGTCCCACTTGCATCGGATAACGCGGACTTTGTCCTGGAACGCAAACCATAAGTCTCCGTCCGAATCGCAGAATACGCCGGAGGTCCGGATATAGCCCACTCCCGAATCCGGGATAAGATGGCCGATGGACACTTCCTGCAAAGTCTTGGCGTTAAGGTCGTATCGGAACAGGCCGTCCCGCAGGGTGCAGATCCACAGTCCGCCGGATTTGTCGGCACAGAGTGCCGTGACATTTTTTCCTTTGAGGGCATTGACCAGGAAGGGGTTGCCGCTAAACTGGCTTCGTTGGTAAAAAGAGACATAGTACCCCTGGTCTGTGGTACCAAACCAGAGATTGCCGCTGCGGTCACGGAAAATGCTGCGGATTTCCGTGACGGGGATGTCGAAGGGGAAGGAAGGGTCCGTCTGAAAGGAGAGGGAACCCCGCGTACGATAATAACAGAAAAACCCTTTGCCGATAACATTCAGAAGCAGGGTATAGTCATCCACGGCATAGAGAATATCCACGTCCCCCTGCATAATGCGGTTCTCCTGAAGGATAACCCGGGGAAGGGAAGTCCACTGGCTGGTCCGGGTATCCAGGATGCGCAACTGCCCCATGCCTGCCATCCATAATTCAGTGCCCCACAGGCACATGTGGTATGTCTGGAAGGGGAGCGACAAGGTTTGTTGGAGGCTGAAATCCTGTGTGGAATAGCAGTTGAGAACAAAACCGTTTTGGGATAGGACCCAAAGCCGCCCGTCTTGTTGGATTTGCGCAGTAGGGGTGAAGGCATTGAACTCCCGGACAACAGGCCGGAGTGCATCCTGCTCCGTATCGTACAGGAAGAGGGTGGCGTTATTGGAAAAAAGCAGTTTGCCGTCCCGGGTTTCCAGAATCTGGGAGATATTGCCTTTATCCCCTTGTACAGATATGCGATGGAACTGTCCGTCCGTTCCCAGCCGGGCCGGCCCCATTACCGTAGCAACCCAGAGCGTTCCGTCCTGAGCTGTGTGCAGGGTATTGATTTGGTTATCCGGCAGCCCTTGCGCGTCATCGGTAGAGAAATACTGGAAAAACTCCTGCCCCGTATATTTGTTGAGCCCGCGGGTGCTGGCCATCCAGATGTGTCCATGTACATCCTGCGTAAAGCCGTTGATACGCTGGTTGGAGGGCCGGTTGGCCACTACGACGCTTCCTTCCTGAAAAGAGGGAAGCTGTTCTCCCTCATATTGACAGGCCCCGACTGTAAGAAACGCAACAATGGATAGGGCGACTTGTTTTGGTTTCATAAAACAAATATATGGATTTTAATGGAATTTACACACGTATTTGAACATGTGAAAAGATTTTTGAACAAATAAAATTATTTAATAAAACACAGGTGAAAGCATTTGGCTTGTAAGAAAAAGGAGAGTGGCTTTAATTTGTCAAATTTGCACTCGTAAAAATCAGACCCGGATGACACTGAAACTTTTTATTCCTTTTGCTTGCGCGGCAATCCTGCTCACTTCGTGTGCCTTGCCGTCTGGCCGTAAAAGTTCCCAATGCTTAGCCTCGCTGGAGACATCCCAAAAGGCAAGCACCGTGAACACTTGGTCCGGTCCGGTGGCCGGATATGTGGACGACGGTGTATATATTTACAAAGGTATTCCTTATGGAAAGGCGGAACGTTTTATGCCGCCTACTGACCCTGAACCATGGAAAGAGGTTCGGCCCAGTCGTTCCTACGGCCCGGTGGCCCCCCATCCGGAGCGTCAAGGCTGGACAGATGACAACCAGGCGTTTACCATGCACTGGGATGATGGGTATGCTTCGGAAGATTGCCTGCGGGTGAATGTATGGACATCGTCCATCAGGGAAGACACCAAACTGCCCGTAATGGTATGGCTGCACGGGGGCGGTTTCTCCGAGGGTTCATCCCAGGAACAAATTGGCTATGACGGCACCAACCTGGCCCGTGACCATGGCGTAGTTGTAGTTTCCCTGAACCACCGGCTCAATGCGCTGGGTTTCCTGGATCTAAGTGCGTATGGGGCCAAATATGCCAAAAGCGGCAATGTGGGCATGCTGGATATTGTAAAAGCGTTGGAGTGGGTCAAGGCCAACATTTCTGCCTTTGGCGGCGACCCTTCCAACGTTACCATCTTCGGCCAGAGCGGCGGTGGCGGAAAAGTGACCACCCTTATGGCCATGCCGTCTGCCAAAGGCCTGTTCCATAAAGCGATTGTCCAAAGCGGTTCCATCTTCAATCTCATGGAACCCAAATATTCCCGCCGCATCGGCGCTGCAACGGTGACTAAACTGCATATTTCACCTTCTACGATAAACCGGATAGCCGATGTTCCGTACGCGGAGTTGCTGTCGGCCTACAAAGCGGCGGTTAAAGAAGTAGTCGAAGAAGCTCGCCGGGACGATGCCCTGCCGGAGAATTTCCTGGATATGATACTCTTTGGCCAGACGCCGGTTGTGGATGGGGAAGTTATCCCTTTCCAGCCGTCGGCGCAGGAGGCTTTTGCCATTTCCAAGGAGCTCCCTGTAATTATAGGTACTGTTTATAACGAGTTCACGCCGGATCGGGAAGATCCCATTTTCCGGCCGCTTGCCCTCCGCCAGGCCGCCGACCGTACAAGTGCAGGTTGCGCACCGGTTTATCTGTATCGTTTTGACTGGAAAACACCGGTTCTGGACGGTGCTATGGGAAGCCCCCACTGCATTGAAATTCCCTTTGTTTTTGACAATGTGCTTCTGCACCGTACCTTTACCGGTGGAGGAGAGGATGCCGTTCAGCTGGGGCATCGTATAAGCAGCCTGTGGACCCATTTTGCCAAAACCGGAAAACCCGTTGCAGAGGGAATGCCGGAATGGACGCCTTATCCTGACAATTTAATAATCAATATAGAATCAATTCTTACTAACCATTAATTATTTTACCTATGAGAAATTCAGCAATGAAGTCTCTGGCAATCCTGGCTCTCTCGCTCGCCACGGTGTTTTCTGCCTTTGCGCAGAACAAGGTTACCGTGGTGGGCCGCGTCGTAGACGAGAACAATGAGCCGATGATTGCAGCCGGCGTTGTGCAGAAAGGCACGACCAACGGTACTACTACGGACCTGGACGGACAGTTCCGTCTGGAATTACCCAAAGGAGCCACGGTGATGTTCACTACGATTGGCTACCTGACTCAAGAAAGGGTTGTCAATCAGAACGAGACCCTGGAAATCAAGTTGGTTCCCGATACCCAGATGATTGAAGAAACGGTTGTGGTGGGTTACGGTGTCCAGCGTAAAAGCGATGTGACCGGTGCCATCTCCCAGGTGAAATCCGAAGACATCCAAAACCGTACAATCACCAGCCCCGAACAGGCGCTGGGCGGAAAGACGGCCGGTGTCCAGGCTTTCGCCTCGTCCGCCCGTCCGGGTGCTACACCGGCTATCCGTGTCCGTGGTATCTCGTCCAACAACGATGCCAACCCGCTTTACGTGGTGGATGGCCGTCTGACTTCCAGCATTGCCGGTATCGACCCCAATGATATCGAATCCATGGAAGTGCTCAAGGATGCCGCTTCTGCCGCTATCTATGGTGCCGAGGCCGGTAACGGTGTGGTGATGATTACCACCCGTCGCGGTCAGGGTAATGGAAAAATCAGCTATTCGTATCAGCTTTCTTCCCAGAGCCTGGGTAAAGTTCCCCAGGTGATGAACTCCGAGGAATTCATCCAGTTCTATATGGAGAAGGGAAATATCACCCTGAAAGATGTGTACAGCAAATGGGACCAGAAGACCAACACCGACTGGCTGGCGGAATCCTATGAAAACTCCATGATGCACCATCACAACCTCACGTTCAGTGCAGGCAACGACCGTGGTAACCTGTACATTTCCGGCTCCTACTTGTCCAACAATGGTATGTTCAAGGGCGATGCCGATGTCTATCAGCGTTTTACCGGCATGGTGAACGGCTCCTGGAAGTTCAAACCCTGGCTGGAAGTCACGACCAACAACCAGGTGGAGTATTATAAGTCGCGCGCGATTTCCGAGGGCTCCGACTACGGCTCAGCCGTTCTGGCCGCCCTTCAGCTGGACCCGATGACTCCCGCTTATTATACCCCGGAGAATCTTCCCACATTCATGCGGGATTATCTGGATGAAGGCAAGGTGCTCCTGCGGGATGAGAAGGGCAACTACTATGGTATTTCCCAGTTCAACATCTCCGAGAATGTGCATCCGCTGGTACAGAGAGACCGTTCCTACTCCATCAACAAGGGTTTTAACATCAATGGTTCTACGTCTGTCAATTTCCGTCCTATCAAGGACCTGACCATCACCTCCCGCCTTGGCTACCGTTTCAGCTCGAGTGACAATTACGGTTACAACCATGACTATTATTACAACGAAGGTTATGCCAAACAGTATTACATGAGCGTGAACGCCAGTGCCGGTAACTCCATCTATTATCAGTGGGAAAACTTTGCCAACTGGATGCATCAGTTTGGAAAGCATAACGTAAGCGCAATGGCCGGCGTGTCCTTCTCCAAAAACCGTAGCCAGAGCGCCAGTTCGGGCGTGAGCGGTTCCGACAACGGCGGTGTCATCGACTTCGGTCTCAAACGTGACGACCCTCTGTTCTATTACATTGACCAGGCTACTCCTACTGCGACCAAGTCCGTCGGCGGTGGCGTGGAAAACTTCAGCTACAGGTATTCCTACTTTGGCCGTATTGGCTGGAACTATCTGAACAGGTACAATGTCCAGGCGACTTTCCGTGCCGATGCAGCGGACCTTTCCGTCCTGCCCAAGCCCAGACGTTGGGGCTTCTTCCCTTCCGTTTCTGCCGGATGGACCTTCTCCGAAGAGCAATTTTTCTCCAATATCAAGCATGTCTTCAACTTCGCCAAACTGCGCGTAAGCTGGGGCCAGAACGGCTCCATCGCAGGACTGGGCGGTTATTCTTATGCCAACGACATCACCAGCACCGGCCAGTATCCTACCGGCCTGCTGAATGGCGACGGTTCCTTCCAGTATATTATTGGTTATGCTCCGGGCATGTCCGGTAACCAGGAACTGAAATGGGAGACTTCCGAGCAAATCAACGTGGGTCTGGACCTCCGTTTCCTGCGCGATCGCCTGGCCGTTACCTTCGACTGGTTTGACAAGGCCACCAAGGACCTGATTGTGACCGGGATCACCACTTCCACCATCGTCGGTGTGGCTGCATCTCCCATGAATGCCGGTAACGTGGACAACCAGGGTATCGAACTGGAAGTCCGCTGGAAAGACACTGTCGGGGATTTCTTCTATGGCATCAGCGGCAACTTCTCCACCCTGCGTAACCGGGTAACCTATTTGCACCCCACGCTGAAGGACGGTCTTGCCGGTGTCGGTGTCCGCAATTACGGTACGGTCACCCGCTTTGAGAAAGGCTATCCCGCATGGCACCTCTATGGCTATGAATTTACCGGTATTGACCCGGCCACCGGCGAGGCGCTTTTCAATCATTACAATGAGGACGGCACCCTGGGCGACCCCACCTCCGCTCCCGGCGACAACGACAAGCGTCACCTGGGTTCCGGTATCCCTACCGTCCACTACGGCCTCACGTTCAATGCGGGTTGGAAGGGAATCGATTTCACCCTGTTCATGTCCGGCGCTGCCGGCAACCAGATTCTCAATGCCTTGAATAACATTGACTATACCTCCAACCGCCTTACCTACCTGACCCGGGACCGCTGGACGCCCACCCATACCAATGGTACCATGCCGGCGGCCAATGCCTCCAACTACGCTCAGTTCCTCACCTCCAGCGGCGTGGTGATGGATGCCAGCTACATGAAGATCAAGCAAATCCAGTTGGGGTACAGTTTCCCCAAAAAACTTCTCAGGAAGATCTTTGTGGACCAGCTTCGCATCTATGCTTCCATGGACGACTGGTTCACCTTCACCAAGTACCCGGGCTTCGATCCCGAAATCATCGGCCAAGGCCGTTCCATGGGTGTGGACAAGGGTAACTATCCTACCTCCAAGAAGCTTGTCTTCGGTGTAAACATCACTTTCTAATCGGATTGCCCTATGAAAACAAGATATATCATCCTGACTGTCCTTTCCGCCCTGGCTTTTTCCTCCTGCAGCAAAATGCTGGACGAGCCTCGTAAGGGCGTTATTGACTACAATACGTACTACAAGACCGACGAAGAAATTGAGTCGGCTGGTATCACCATGTACAGCGACGTCCGTGGTTGGTACTACAACGTGATGCTGGTAAAGAACCTGCTTACGGATGACTATTATGCCGGTGGCGCCGCCCACGGTGACAACGTGGATCTGGATGCCCTGGGTGAGTTCGGTTTCAACTCCGAGACCGGCCAGATTGAGAGCTCTTTCACCGGTTACTATAACCTCATCTACCATGCTAACGTGATTCTGGGGCATATCAATCCCGAACAGAGCAAGGTGGCGGCCCGCACGGTTGCAGAAGCGCACCTGTTCCGCGGCTGGGCCTATTTTGAACTCACCACCCTTTGGGGAAATCCGCCCATCGTGGACCATGAGCTGGCTCCTTCCGAGTACAAGCAGGGAAATGCCTCTACAGAGAACCTGTGGAAGCTCATCGAGGATGACCTTACCTATGCTGTGAATTCCGGCACGCTCCCGGAGAAGTCTTCCCTCAACGACAATACTACCTGGCGTGTGACCAAGCAGTACGCACAGGCACTTCTGGGCAAGGCTTATCTGTGGATGGCCACGGAATTGAATGACAATGCCTATTACCAGAAGTCGGCCGATCTGCTGAACGCCGTCGTGAACTCCCAGTTGTATGACCTCTTCACGGCCGACAATTATGGCAACATGAACCACATTGCCTACAAGATGAACTGTGAGAACCTGTATGAGAGCATCCGCGTCAACGATACGGACAACACGTTTGACAACTTCGACTTCTATGGCGCCATGGTGAACATGCGCAGCTCCGGTGGCGAAATGACCATACCGGCCGATGTGTGCGCTACCGGCGGCTGGGGCTTCATGGTTCCCACTGTGGATTTGTACGAGACCTTCGTCAAATATGAAGGTGCCGACAGTTATCGCCGCAAGGAAACCATCAAGACCTACGATGAAATGCGTGCGATGGGGGTGGTCTTCAATATGACCACGCTGAATACGGGCTACTTCAAATGGAAAGGCCGTTTCATGGCCGATGAGGTGACCTTCAACTGCATGGTGAACTTCAAGAATCCGCTGTGGATGCGTTTTGCCGAGGTGCTGCTACTGGGTGCCGAGTCCAACCTCAAAGCTGGCAAACAGGATATCGCCCTGCAGTATGTCAATCGCGTCCGTTCCCGTGCCCAGCTTCCTGCCCTTTCTGCCGTAGATATGGAAACCATCAAGACGGAGAAACGTCTGGAACTCTGCGGCGAAGGCCTTCGTTTCCAGGATTTGCTCCGTTGGGGTGATGCCGAAGCCTGCCTGAAAGACAAAGGCAAGGACTATCCCAAGATGGATCCCAATGGTACCGTTACCTATGTATCCAGTGGTCGTTCCGTCTTTGGCTTCCAGAAAGGTAAGCATGAACACCTGCCTTATCCCTACACGGAGACCATGCTTAACGAGAACGTGAAGCAGAATCCCGGTTATTGATTTTCTTAAAGGAAAACAGTTATGAAAAAAGCATTTGCATATAGTTTGATGGTGGCTGTCCTGGCCTTTGTCTCCTGCAACAAATCCGGGCTGGAACCGTTGAAAGGAACCTTCCCCCAGGCAACGGAGCCTGCGCTTACCAAACTGGTGTCTTCCACTTTTGAGAAGACCGATCTCTCCCGTATTTTCACCCTGCAGTTTTCCGGTGAAAATGGCGCTTCTGTCAATGCCTCCTTCATAGGAAGCCGTGCCCAGTACTATCTGGAGCCCGGGGTCTACGGACCGGGTGAGAGCAACCTGTGCTTCCTGGTGGGCGGAAAGACTACCGTTAATGGCAAGGTCGTAATCGATGGTCAAATCTCCGTGAAAAAAAACGGAGACAATTACCGTTTCATCTTTGTTCTCTTTGACGCTGAGGGAAAAGCATACCGTTCCCAGTGGCAAGGGGAGCTGGTCTATGAACCCGATCCCGAGCCGGTAAAACTCACCGAGCTGTACTATGCCCAGGCCAATGTAAACCAGACGGTTTCCGTCAAGGTGGGTAACCCCGGCCTTACCCTGGATATGGTAGGCATCCCCAGCGGGGACGGCTGCCTGTTCACTGCAGACCTGTACAGCCCCGACGGTTACCTCCACGAGGGAACCTATGTGGCCGGCACTGCAGAAGCAACCGGCCCTGGCCAGTTCACTCCCGGTTATCCTTATGACCTGACCGAGTACGGTATGGGCATAGCTCACTGGGGCACCTGCTGGTGGAACAACGGCAACGCCCTTGACATCACCTCCGGTACCGTTGAGGTCGCCAAGAAGGGCAACAAGTGGGTCATCACCTGGGGCTCCGAGGCTACCTATCCCAACTGGGCCGTCTTCGAGGGCGAGATTGAAGCCCTGACGCCCGGCGACGCTCCCGCTCCGGATTACACCTTCGTGGACACGGCTGTTCCCGGTGCATCGGACTCTTCCTGGCAGCCCCATGATGACGTTACCACTCACTACGTGACCGTTTACGACAAGGCCCAAGAGGAAGTGGCCTGGTTCCAGCTGGTTCTGGCCAACGAAACTACGGATCTGGCTGGCGAGTACGAAGTTATGGAATATGCCCATGTGGACCACACGGCCGGTAATGGTTACGACCTCAGCGCCTACGGTTATGGCATTGGTGGCAGCCGCTATATGAAGAATGGTGAGCTGGTACTCATCAACCCTGGTGAGAAGATCACTGTTACCAATCTTGGTGGCGTCTACGAATTCTCCGGTGACGGTTTCGATTTCGTAGCCGGTGATCCCAACGCCGGTGGAGACGATTTCGACGGCACTGTCCTTACCCAGTATCTGGGTGCCCAGGACTATACCGGCTACGGTATTAAGCTGGCCGCCCTCTATCTTGGTACTGAAGGTATCACCGTGGACGCTACCGGTATTGTCGGTGTCGGCGATTACCTGAAACTGGAGTTCTACTCCATCGACGGCTCCCTGGCCGCAGGTGAGTATGAGCCTTGCGCTGAAGGCGGCAATGTTACCGAGGGTACCTTCGGAATCGGTTATGACGGCCAGTGGGGCGAATCCGGTACCACCTGGTACACGGTGACCGCTGAAGGACAGACTGGTAAGTATGTGACGGACGGACATCTGTCCGTTAGCGTAGAAGGTGATGTTTACACCATCGTTCTCACATCCACTACCATTAATGCTAAATACGTCGGTAAACTTTCTGCTGAGTTATGAAGCGTTATCTTTTGATATTTTCCGCAGCACTGGGGATGCTCATCCCCGGTGCTTGCGGTAAAAATAACCCTGATCAAGGCGGCGAAGATCCGATAGACCTGATTGACCTGCTTTATCCCAACGGTCGCGAGCTGAAGGATCTGGAGATTGTCAGCAAGAACATGAAGCAGACCATGAAGTACAACATCTGGCTGCCTCCCAAGTTCGACGAGAACAAGCAGTATCCCATCCTTTATCTCCTGCACGGTGCCGGAGACGACAACAATGCGTGGCTGGCCGACGGAAAGAACGCATATGGTGGCGTACAGGGCGGAAATGCCGCTGCCATCGCCGCCAAGTATGTGAAGACGGGCGGAGTCCCTATGATTATTGTGATGCCTGACGCCCAGATGAGCTTCTACATGGGAGACTTTGAGAAGTACATGTATGAAGAACTCATGCCTAAGGTGGAGAGTGATTACAAATTCAATGGAAAACGTGCCGTAGCAGGCCTCTCCATGGGTGGTTACGGTACCTTGTACTATGCCATGAAATATCCCTCCATGTACTCCTACGCCTATGCCATGAGCCCTGCTGCCAGCGCCGAAATGGCCAGCATGGTGGCAGATCCGAAAGCTCTTCCCGGCATAACCGTGGAAACCGGAGAGGCCGACACCACCACCCCGATGGCCAATATCACTCCTTTCGTGGACGCCATGAAGGAGAAGGGCGTGAACATCGAATACATCACTGTCCCCGGTTTTGGACACCAGTGGGAGTTCTGGCGTGCCTGCCTCCCGCATGCTCTGCAAAAGAGCGGAGAATCTTTCAAATAAACACAAAATCATACTGCAATGAAACGAATCATATCTACCATCGTCCTCGGCCTGGCCTTTATGGGCACCCTGCAGGCCCAGGAACTCACCAACTTTGCGTTCTGGGGACAGAAGCCCATCATTTCCCCTGAAATTCAGAACGACAGCGTAACGTTCCGTCTCAAGGCCGACTATGCCACGGTGGTCAAACTCAGCGGCTCCTGGATGGAGAATCCCTGGACCGGAACCATCGACATGACCCGCGGTGAAAATAACGTGTGGTCCGTGAAGATTCCTCTTCCGTCCCCGGAAATCTACACCTATAATTTCGTGGTGGACGGCGTATCTGTAAACGACCCTCAGAATGTGCTTGTCCAGCGGGACGGCACCCGTTATCTCCCGATGCTCCTGGTTCCCGGCGAGCGCACGGAAAACTACGGCGAAGCGCATCAGCACGGCACCGTGAGCCATCCCTGGTACACCAGCAAAATCCTGGGCATGGACCGCCGCCTGACGGTATATACTCCTTACGGCTACGAGAACAATCCCAAGAAGAAATATCCGGTTCTGTACCTCCTGCATGGTGCCGGCGGTGACGAGGAAGCCTGGACCTCCATGGGCCGTACCGCCCAGATCCTGGACAACCTGATTGAGAAAGGTCTGGCCGAGCCCATGATTGTGGTGATGCCCAACGGCAATGCCAACCAGGCGGCCGCGCGCACCCTCAACATCCCCGAGAAGCCCATGGGCAACCGTTGGGACCGCGAGGCCTTCGAGAAGATGAGCGAGGCCGAGAAAGACCTGGTGATAAACGGTTATGTGCGGAGCCTCTGCACGGAGATTGTTCCTTTCATCGAGAAGAACTTCCGTGCCATCGCCAAGCCCGCTTCCCGTGCCATCGCCGGCCTCTCCATGGGAGGCGGCCATACCATCCAGGCCAGCATCCTGTATCCGGAACTGTTCGACTACATTTGCCCCCTCTCCGCTGCCGGCAGCGCCACGCCCGAGCAGATTGCCGCCCTCAAGAAGGCTGGCGTGAAGCTCTACTTCCTGGCTTGCGGCAACACCGACTTCCTGTTCAAGGGCGCCGAGGAAATGCACGCCAAACTGCTGGAGCAGGGCCTGGAACACGAGTACTTTGTCTCTGACGGCGGCCATGTGTGGAGCAACTGGCGCCTGTACCTGAATACCTTTGCACAAAAACTCTTCAAGTAATGAAAAAGCTCGTTATTGCCATTGCAGCCCTGTGCATCGGCCTTTCCGCCCATGCCCAGCAGGCCCTCTGGGGCGGCCCTTCCGTGGAGTCGCCCGTTATCAATGCCGACGGTACCGTTACCTTCCGTTTTATGGCTCCCAAGGCCGTGAAGGTGGAAGTAACCGGTGATTTCCTGCCCACCGTGAAGCAGGAGGTGGAATTCGGCGGCAACAAAATGACCGTGGACCTTCCCGGCGTAGGTGAACTCAAAGAAGGAAAGGGCGGCGTTTGGGAGTACACCACTCCTTTCGTGGTGGCCCCCGACTTGTATAACTATACCTTCCGCGTAGACGGCGTGAGCCAGATAGACCCGCACAACATGTGGGTGAACCGCGACGTGGCCAGCCTCACCAGCGTGCTGCTGGTACCGGCCGCCGGTGAGCGCTCCGACCTCTATGCTATTCACGATGTCCCTCACGGAACCGTTTCCAAAGTATGGTATCACAGCCAGTTCGAGGGCATCAACCGCCGTCTCACTGTGTACACTCCTGCCGGCTACGAGACCTCCAAGGCCAAGTATCCCGTGCTCTATGTGCTTCACGGCATTGGTGGAGATGAAGACGCCTGGGTTACCCAGGGTCGCGCCACCCAGATTCTCGATAACCTCATTGCCCGCGGACAGGCCAAACCCATGATTGTGGTGTTCACCAACGGCAATATCTCCCAGGAAGCCGCTCCGCTGGAGAATTCCAAGGGTTATGTGAATCCTACCATGTCGCTGCCCAAGACCATGGAGGGTAGCTTCGAGACCGCCTTCCCCGAGATCGTGAAATTTATCGACGGCCGTTACCGCACCATTGCAAAGAAGCAGAGTCGTGCTATTTGCGGCCTTTCCATGGGTGGTTTCCACACGCTGTACCTGAGCCTCAACTACCCGGACTTCTTCAACTATTCCGGTATGTTCAGTGCGGCTATCGGTGTGAGCGATCCTTCCGTGAGCCCCATGTACCAGGATTTTGACGCCAAACTGGCCAAATACTATGCCTCCAAGCCCAAACTCCTGTGGATTGGCTGCGGCAAGACCGACTTCCTGTATCAGGCCAATATCGAATTCATGAAGAAACTGGACCAGAACGGCTTCAAGTACACCTACATGGAAACCGATGGTGGTCACATCTGGAAAAATTGGAGAATTTATCTCACCGAGTTCGTTCCGCTGCTGTTCAAATAGTTGTCAAAAAAGAGCGCTGTGGCAAAAGCCGCAGCGCTCTTTTTAGAATTGACTCACTAGCCAGTCCATCGGACTGCCATCAGAGTAGTCGTCCAGCAAGGGCACCCAGGAGAAGTGGGCCATCAGAGGGGAGACGCCCCAGGAGACAAGGTCCTCGTCGCTGTAGATGAGGACTTTGTCGTTTGTGGCCCCCAGGCGTATGCGGGCCTCGGAATAGGCGTAGGTGCTTGCTACCTTGCAGGTATTGTCTGTAGCGGCGTGCACAAAGTACATGGGGAGATTTACAAAAGCCTCGACATCCATCGGCCCCCAAACCATATCGGTCCCGTCCCATTTGTAAACGCAGTTGCCTTTCCATACCTTTTCTACGTCGTCCGTGAACTGGCCGGGATACTTCTCGTCCACCTTGTGGATGGGAACGATGGGGTCCATGGCACAGCAGGGGATGGCGGCTTTGAAGCGGCTGGCAAACTGCATCATGAAGCGCATGGTGCAGCCACCGCCGGAAGAGGCACCGGCGCAGAAAAGCCGGGAACCATCTACGGCGCCTTCGGCAATCAAGGTGTCTATGAATGCCATCTGGAGGGCGTTGTTGCGGTCTATGAGCTCTATCTTCTCGGGATAGAGGGAGGCGCTGTAGGAATAGTTGGGGTTGGCCAGGGCAAAGACCAGGGCGGCGCAGGGAACGCCCTCGGTGGCTAGGGAAACCAGGCAGCGGTTGGCCGTAGCTACCGTCATCATGTCCTTGTCGTATTCTCCTCCGCCAATCTGCCACACCAGTAGCGGAACATTCTTAAGGATATTTCCATTGCTGTCCTTGGGGAGGTGCAGCATGTACTCGCGGGTGAGTCCGCCAAAGCTGAACGTCCCGTGGATGCAGTCATCCAGCACGGCAATATGCTCCGCCGAAACCTTTTCCGGCGTGACGTTCAGGGCCGAATCGGCTGTGCAGTGCAGTTCCCAGGGAAGCCGTTTGAACCAGCCTTCCATGCGGCCGTTCTTGTTGAAGGGTGTGGCCTCGATGCGGAGAACCTTTCCCTTGCGCGAGACGCGGATACCGTCATCCGCATAAGGCTGGGAGGGTTTCCCGGTCGCGGCGTCCACAAAGGCGCCGGAAACGTTGTTTACCAAGTCGAAATCGGCCGATGTGAGCCCTTTGATGGACCGGGGATTGGACACAGTGATTTCAATGGCATCTACCAGGAGGCCATAGTCGCCCACTTCGGTGCAAATTTCGACCTTCTCCACCCGGGCGGAAGGCCTGGGGCCGCAAGCGGCTGCCAGCAGTGCGGCCCCAAGTATCAGAAGCTTTTTCATATCAGATAGTTACCTCTGCCGTTGTACGGATATCGTTGGAAGCGGAACCCACCAGGATGTTCAGCTTTCCGTGCTCCAGGTCCCAGGCATGCTTGGACTCGTTCCAGTAGCGGAGTTCCTTCATGGGGACGGTGAGGGTGATGGTCTTGCTTTCGCCGGCGTTCAAGGAAACGCGCTGGAAGGCTTTGAGTTCCTTCTCGGGCCATTCCACCTTGGCGTCCACGCGGTGCACATAGAGCTGGACCACCTCGTCGGCCGGCATGGTGCCCTCGTTCTTGAGCGTGAAGCTCACTTTAACGGCGTCCTTGGCGGCTTGGGCTTTCAGCTCACCATAAGCGAAGTTTACGTAACTGAGGCCGTGGCCGAAGGCGTACATGGGGGTAATCTCCCGGGTGTCAAACCAGCGGTAACCCACGTAGAAACGCTCGGTGTACTTGGAAACGGGCTTGGGAAGAGAGTCGATAAACTTCTGGCGCTCCTCCGGGCTCATCTTGATGACATCGGGACGGAACATGAGGCTGAAGAGGTCTCCGCCGGCACCGTTGGGATCCGGGAAATTACCCAGCGCAAAAGCCGGGGAGTCCTCCAGTTTCCTCGGGAAGGTGAAGGGGAGTTTTCCGGAAGGGGCGATGTCGCCGAACAGGACCTCGGCCAGGGCCGTACCGCCCTCGGTCCCGTTCCACCAGCCCTGGACGATGGCCGGGGAAGCGGGTTCCAGAATCTGGAGGTCGGTGGGACCGCCGCTGATGAGCACGGTGGCCAGGTTCGGGTTGGCTGCATAGAGGGCCTTTACCAGTTCGTTCTGGCCGCAGGGAAGGTCAATGTTCTTGCGGTCGCTTCCTTCCGTCTCGATGCTCTTGTTGGTACCGCCGAAGAAGAGCACGAGGTCGGCGTCTTTAGCCAGGGCTACGGCCTCTGCCACCAGGGCGGGATCGGCGGGTTCATCGTTGGAGCGGGCTTCCAGCGGGTCCAGGTTGGCGGGAGCCGGTCCCCAGCGGAACGCGATGGTCTTGTATCCGGGGGCATAGCTTACTTCCACTCCTTCGCCAGCGCGTTTGCGGATACCCTCCAGCGGAGTAATCTCATAGAGGGCCTTTACACCGGCACCCATGCCGCCGCTCTGGGTTTTCAGTACGGCATTCTGGCCAATCACGGCAATCTTTTTCACATCGGCCTTGATGGGCAGGACCCCGTCGTTCTTGAGAAGGACGATGCTCTTTTCTGCTACTTCCTTGGCGATGGCCTGGCACTCGGGCCGGGAGGTCATGACGGTGTTGGCAACGTCGGAGGGAACCGCCTCGATGGCCATGCGGACGCGCAGGATCTGGCGCACTTTCTCGTCCACCAGGTCTTCGGTGAGGGCACCGGTGGCGATGGAGTCAATGACGGGCTGGCCCAGGTAGTTGGAGCCGGTCATCTGTACGTTGAGGCCGTGCAGCATGGCGCCCATGGTGCTGTGCGTGCCGCCCCAGTCGGAAACGGTGAAGCCCTTGAAACCCCATTCTCCGCGCAGGATTTCGTTCAGGAGGTGTTCGTTCTCGGAGCAGTAGTCGCCGTTCACTTTGTTATAGGCGGGCATCACGCTCATGGCGCCGCCTTCGATGATGGCGCGCTCAAAGGGCTTGAGGTAAATTTCACGCAGGGTGCGCTCGTCCAGCTGGGCATCTACGCTGCCGCGGTTGGTCTCCTGGTTGTTCACGGCGAAGTGCTTGATGCACACGGCGGTACCCTGGTCCTGACAGCCTTCCGTATAGCTGAGGGCCAGCGCGGCGGAAAGGACGGGATCCTCGGAGAGGTACTCGTACGTGCGGCCACCCACGGGCAGGCGCTGGATGTTCACGGCCGGGCCCAGAATGACGTCCTTGCCGCGGAGACGGGCTTCTTTGCCCATGCCGGTGCCGTACTTGTAAGCCAGTTCTTCGCTCCAGGTGGCCGCGAGGGCGCTTCCGGTAGGGAAGTAGGTGGCGCTGTCCAGTGTCCAGCCGGCGCTCATGAAGCCGTTGGGCTGTCCTTCTTCCCGGATGCCGAAGGGACCGTCTGCGTAGTTCATGTCGGCGATGCCCAACCGTTCCACGCCGGCCGACGACATGTTGGTCTTGGAGTGAAGCATGTTCACTTTTTCCTCCAGCGTCATCTGGGCGATGAGGGCGTCGATTTCCTTGTCATGGACGGTGAGTCTGTCCTGAGGGGACAGGCTCCTGCCACAGGCCTGCAGAAGCAGCGAGGCCGCTGCAATGAATAACAATGTTTTTCTCATGGCTGTCTATTTTTTAAGAAGGACAGGATGTGCGGGCGTCTCGGCGGCGGCTACGTCGGCCGTGGCGGTGCAGCGGATGTCGCGGGAAGAGGCACCGAAGAGGAAGTTGTAGGTGCCGCCGTCCACGACCCAGGCCGATGCTTCCTCGTCAAAGGAGGCAAGCTCCGAAGTAGGGAGGGTGAGGAAGAGCTCCTGGGTTTCCCCGGGTTGCAGGGATGCGGTCTTGGCATAGGCCTTGAGCTCCTTGACGGGCTTGTCCAGTTTTCCCTGAGGGGCGCTCACATACAGCTGAACGCTTTCCTTCCCGGCCACGGAACCGGTGTTCTTTACGGTTACCTTGGCGGTGATGGTCTTGCCGTTATTCTCCACGGAAGGGTGGCTGTATTCGAAGCTGGTGTAGCTGAGGCCGTAGCCGAACGGATAGGAAACCGGAAGGTTCTGCTTGTCGAACCAGCGGTATCCTACGTAGATACCTTCGGCATAGTCCGTCTGGTCCACGTCTTTCTGTCCAATGTCTTCGCGGCGCTGCATGAAGTACACGCCCGTATTGGCATCGATGGGGAAGTTGGCCGATGAGGCGGCGTCCATAAGGTTGACGGGGAAGGTCATGGTGAGCTTGCCGGAAGGGCTCTGCACACCGGTAAGGATATCGGTGACGGAATTGCCGCCTTCCTGACCGGCCTGCCAGGCAAGCAGAACGGCATCCGGGATGTTCTTCCAGGAAGCGGTTTCAATGACACCGCCGATATTCAGGACAACGATAACTTGCTTGCCCTGGGCATGGAAGGTGGCGGTGACCTTGTTCAGCAGTTCGCGCTCCTTGGCTGACAGCTCGAAGTCGGCTGAACTGCGGTCGAAGAATTCGCCGGAATTGCGGCCGAAGGTGATGATGGCCACATCGTTGGCTTTTGCCGATGCTGCAAGTTGTGCGGCCGTGGGGACAAACTCGGCCGGGCGCGGCATGGGATAGAACTTCGCAAGAGCGTCGTTGCCAAGACTGGCCTTGAAGGCTTCGTTCTCGTCGGCTATGTGCTTGAGAACCGCCTCTTTCTGGCTTTCGTCCACGTTGAAGCCGGCGTTTTTGAGGCCATCCAGCAGGGACACGGTGTAGGCGCGGTTCACGTTGCCGGAACCGGTACCGCCCGCGATGAAATCATACGACGTGCAACCGAAGACGGCCACGTTCTTCACGTCTTTCAGCGGAAGCACGCCCTTGTTCTCCAGGAGCACCATGCCTTCCAGGGCGCTCTGGCGGGTGACTGCAGCATGGGCCTTGAGGTCCGGCTTGTTGGTGTAGGCATAGCCCTGTACTTTGGGGCTGCGCTTCACCAGTTCCAGGACGCGCTTTACGCACACATCCAGTTCGGCCTCGGTGAGGGTGCCGTCCTTGAGGGCGGACATGATCTGCTCGTATTGCTTCTCGGTGCCGGGCTGGAGCATGTCGTTGCCGGCGGCAATTTGCTCGGCGCCGTTGTCACCGCCGAACCAGTCCGTCATCACCAGTCCCTTGAAACCCCATTCGTCACGAAGGACAGTGGTCAGGAGCTCGCGGCTCTGGGAGGTATACGTACCATTAATTTTATTATAGGAGCTCATGATGGTCCAGGGCGCGGACTCTTTCACCGTAATCTCGAAGCCCTTGAGGTAGATTTCGCGCTGGGCGCGGGGGCTGATAATGGCGTTGTTGCCGGTACGGTTGGTCTCCTGGTTATTGTAGGCAAAGTGCTTGACAGAGGTTCCCACGTCGTTCTTCTGGACACCACGGACATAGGCCGCCGCGGTTTTGCCGGCTACCACGGGGTCTTCGGAATAGTACTCGAAGTTACGCCCGTTGAGCGGATTGCGGTGGATGTTCAGGGCAGGAGCCAGGTAAACATCGGCGCCATATTCATGGACTTCCTCTCCCATGGCCTGTCCCACGTTTTCTACCAGCTCCTGGTTCCAGGTAGAAGCCAGGAGGGTGCCGATAGGAAAGTGGGTGCAATAGTAGGTATTCTCATCCCCTTCGCGGGTGGGATCGATGCGGAGACCGGCGGGGCCGTCGGCCAGGACGATGCTGGGGATGCCCAGACGCTCGATGGGATAGGTGGTGCCGGCGGCGCCGGGCACGATGTTTTTGGTAGCGCCCACGACAGCGTTGTCCCCGCTGGTTCCGGCCATGCCGGTACCAATCACCAGATGTACTTTTTCTTCCAGGGTCAGGGCTTTGAGGACCTTGTCCACGGAGGCTGTTTTGAGTTGAGGGTCACCGCTGGCGCAGCCGGCGAGTGCCAGGACGGCGGCGGAAAGAATTACGGTTTTTTTCATAAAACGGTTATATTTAGTTTAAGCATTATCTACAGCACAAAGGTACGGACAAAAGCCGACATTGATTTGTGCACGTGTCCTTATGTTTTTCTCCATGTTCAAAGCGATTGTTTTGTTTGCTTACTTTGGCACTTGCTGCGACGGCCCTGACCGCATTCGCGCAGCCTGACAGAAACGGCGAAGCGTGTTCGTCGAAGAAAAGCGGGCGTTGGTCGAAAAGCGGGAATAGGACATTGAACCAGGATGTATTTTTGTTGTCGAAATACGCGAAACAAAAATGAACCCGAATATGAAAAAGTTGCTTGTCCTTTTTACCGCAGTGCTTTTGACAGTCAGCGCCTTTGCCCAGAAAACCACGGTCCGGGGCGTTGTGCTGGATTCTCTCACCCGCGTGGGAGAGCCCGCCGCCATCTTGCAGTTTTACCGCCTGCCGGATACGGAGAAGGCCGTAGCCTTCACTACCACCGACGAACAAGGCCGGTTCTCCCACAGTTTTACGCTGGCGGGAGAGTATGTAATGCTCTTCGATAACATGGGACGGAAAGTGCAGCGCCGCACGTTCACCGTACCTGCCGCCACGCCTGAAGTGGATTTGGGCGAAATCCTGGCCCAGGACAGCGCCGAGATGCTGAAAGCCGGTTCCGTCACTGCCATGCGGCCCCTTGTGAAGATGGAAGTGGACAAGATGACCTATAATGTAGAGGACGATGTGGATTCCAAGACTTCCACCGTGCTGGATATGCTCCGGAAAGTTCCCATGGTTTCCGTGGACGGGCAGGATAACATTACCGTGAACGGCAGCAGCAGCTTCCAGGTGTATGTGGACGGCAAACCCAACCAGATGATGAGTCAGAATGCCTCCACCATTTTCAAGATGATGCCGGCCAGTGCCATCAAGAACATCGAGGTGGTTACCAATCCCGGTGTCCGGTATGACGCGGAAGGCGTAGGCGGCGTACTCAACATTACCACCAACCGCCAGGCAACCGGCGGTGCTTCCGTGGCCGATGGCGTCTATGGCACGGTCCGGGGTATGGCTTCCACCCGCGGCGGTGGCGGCGGCCTGTATGGCGGCCTGCAGAAAGGGAAATTCTCCATGAACCTGAATGTCAATGCCATGTACGGCGCCAACAACAAGACCGAGATGGATATGGAACGCGTCCAGGACAGCGGCTTTTCCACCTCTGCCCACACGGAGTCCACCCTGAAAACACCCATGGTGATGGGCAATCTGAGCGCCAGTTATGAGATTGACTCCCTGAACCTGATTTCTGCCACGGCGGGTATCATGCATTTTGGCATGAAAAACGACGGGACCACCGGCACCACCATCCGCTTCCCCGGACTGGACGCCTTCCGCTACGACGGCACTACTGTCACGACCAACGACCGCAACAACATTTCGGCCGGTGCGGATTACCAGCACCTTTGGGCCGATGCTCCGGGCCGCAGCTTTACTTTGAGCTACCAGTTCAATGCCACGCCTTCCGTTAACAACAGCCTGAATACCTTCGGCGATGCCGTTGTTCCCGGCTTCGACCTCACGGACCGCAAGTCAGACGGACGCACCAACTCCATGGACCACACCGTCCAGGCCGATTTTACCACTCCGCTGGGCTCCCTGCACAGCCTTTCCACCGGTATTAAATATATTGGCCGACACAACTCCTCCCACCAGCTGGATTATCTCAGGGAGGGTGACCGCTACGTGGAGAACCCTGCCACCAGCCTGGACTATAACTTCTACAACCGCATTGCCGCCGCCTATGCCGAGCTGTCCGGAACATACGGCGCTTTTGGTGTCAAGGCTGGTGTCCGCTATGAACACACCTGGCAGTCTTATTCTTCTACGAATCAGGCGCCCTTCAAGGTAAATTACGGCAGTGTGGTCCCTACGGCCAGTTTCCAGTGGAGTCCCTCTGCGGCCCAGAATATCGGCCTCAGTTACAACATGCGTATCAGTCGTCCGGGCATTTCTTACCTGAATCCGTACGTAAATACGTCCGATCCTACCGCACTCAGCTATGGAAATACGGACTTGGAGGTTGAACGCGGCCATAATCTGTCCCTGGTCTATAATTACTATTCTCCGCTGGTGATGGTCAATGCTACGCTCCGGCACAATTACACGGGAAACGGCATTTCCCAGTTCAGCTTTTACGACAGCGACAATCTGCTCAATACCACGTACGGCAATATCGTAAAAAGCAACAATACGGGCCTGAATGCCTATGTAATGATTAACCCCGGCAGCAAAACGCGCATTATGTTCAACGGCGGTGTAAGCTATGTGGACCTCCGCAGCGAGCAACTGGGCCAGAAGAACGGCGGCTGGCAGTTCAATGTGATGGCTGGTGTGCAGCAAACCCTGCCTTGGGATCTTCGTCTCAGTGCCAATGTCATTGCCATGGGAGGCCATGTCTCGCTGCAAGGCTCTTCTACGGGAATGAGCATGGCTATGCTGGGCCTGACCAAGACCTTCCTGAACGATCGCCTGAGTGTGGGTATCAATGGCGTTGCCCCGCTCTCCAGGGATTTCAAGATGCATATGGGCTCCACTACACGGGGCAGCGGCTTTACCACTACCATGAACACGGCCATCAATATGGCCCAGGTGGCCATCCAGGTGAGCTGGACCTTCGGCAAGCAGGGGAGTCAAGGGACCAAACGGGCCCGTCATACCATCGAGAACGATACGCAGCTCAACAGCACCACCACGGCAGAAAGCATGAACTCAGTGATGCAAATGCAATAAAATCCTTATCTTTGCATTGATATGGCCACGCGCAATCGACAGAATTATCTCATCGACCTTGCCCAGCTTCTTGCCTGGGTGGGGTTGATGTTGGCACCTTCTCTGGTGGACCTCACCATAACGCGGGAGCTGAGCTCGTCCCTGAAAATACTGACCGGGACACTTCACCTGATGTTGCCGCTGTTTGTGGTGTATGCTCTGAATTACTATCTGCTGATTCCTCTTTTCCTTCATAAGACGGGGAAGGCCAAGTGGTTTTTCCTTTCCAACGCTGTGCTCCTGGTAGCCTGGAACCTGCCCCGGGTGCTTAAGACACCGGATTTTCCCCAGGAGACGCTGGATCAGTTCGGGGAACAGGGGATGTGGGCCTTCTATGTGGGCGCTTTACTGGCCGGCATATTTGTCCAGGTTATCCTGATTGCCATGGCGGTGGGCATCCGGCACATCATGCGCACGAATGAGGAAAAGATGGAAGTGGCGCAGGCAGAGCTCACCTGGCTCAAGCATCAGCTCAATCCCCATTTCCTGTTCAATACGCTCAACAACATCTCCTCCCTTACCCAGATAGACCCGGACAAAGCGCAGGAGAGCATTGGCCAGCTCAGTGACCTGTTGCGCTATGCCCTGTATGACAGTGAGGACAACCAGGTCCCGCTGTCTGCAGAGATTGATTTCATGAACAATTACATAGACCTGATGGCCCTTCGCTGTAACGAGAACACCACGGTTCAGAAAGAACTGGAAGAGCCGAAGGAACATGTCCAAGTGGCTCCGCTGCTGTTTATCTCACTGGTGGAGAATGCGTTCAAGCATGGCGTGAATGCCCGTTATCCCTCTTTTGTACGGGTGAGCATGCACTATGCCGGCGGGGAACTCCATTTCCGTGCAGAGAATTCGCTCTTTGGCAAGCAGGGGAGCGACCATATTGGTTCCGGGATCGGCCTGGACAATATGAAACGCCGGCTGGAACTGCTTTATCCGGGCCGATATACCTATTCCCAAAAGACCGATAGCAATGTCTATTCGGTAGAAGTAACGCTCAAAGTATGAATAAACTGCGCTGCATCGTGGTGGACGACGAACCGCTGGCTGTGAAAATGCTGGAAGGGTATGTTGCGCGTACGCCGTTTCTGGAGTTGGCCGGCTGTTTCAACGATCCCGTCCTTGCCCTTGCGGAAATCCGTGCCCGGGCTCCGGAAATTGTGTTCCTGGATATCCAGATGCCGGATTTGGACGGATTGGAACTGTCCCGGATGCTTCCGCCTCAAACGCGGATTATTTTTACGACGGCCTTCAAGCAGTACGCCTTCGAGAGCTATGAAGTGAGCGCGCTGGATTTTCTCCTGAAGCCCATCCGTTACCAGAAATTCCTGGAGGCCGCCACCAAGGCACAGGAGTGGTTTGCGCTGAAGGAGGCGGCATCGCTCCAGACCGGCGTTCCGGCCCAGACGGATATTTTCCTCAAATCCGACGGCGTCCTCCAAAAGGTGGCGTTGTCGGACATCCTCTATGTGGAAGGCATGAAAGATTATGTCATGTTCCACCTGAAAAGCCGCCGGGAACCACTCGTAACCCACCTTACCATGAAAACGGCGGAAGAAATACTGCCCTCCGATGATTTCATGCGCATCCATCGCTCATACATTGTGTCCCGTCAGCACATCCAAAGTGTTTCTCCCACCGGAGATGTGAAGGTGGAGGACAAGCTATTGCATGTCTCAGATGCGTATCGTGCCGCTTTCGGGCAATTTATGCATCTTCCAGTGTAAGTCCGTCGCAGGCGGGCTGCACATCCGAGCGGATGCCCAGATCCTTGCAACGGGTTCTTAATTCTTCACAAAACAGGGGATGAGAGGGGAACGCATGCGAAAGATGCGTAAGCCAGGTGTGTTTGGCGCCAATCTTATCGGCCAGCCGCAACGCCTCTTCCAGCGAGAAATGGGAGTGGTGCGGGTGATAGCTCACGGTGTTCAGCGTCACATGCTCCAGGCCTTGAAGCTTGAGAAGCTCATGCTCCGGCAGGGTGCTCATATCGGTGATATAGGCGATGTTCCCAAAGCGGAAGCCCAGTACCGGCATCTGCCCATGGATACCACGGATGGGAATGACGTTGGGGCGCTCGTGCGGTGCTTCTGTCACGGCATTGTCCGAGGGTTTGAGGCTCCCGTCCGCCTGGCGGTAAAAATAGCCGATGTCGTGCACCCATTCCAGGTCGCCGGTGCCTTCCAGCGAGTCCACCCGGAAGGGACGCTCGTCAATCCGGTGCACATGCCACTCCGGTGCGCCGGGATATTTGTGCTCCTCAAAAGCATAGGAATACTCCACGCGCAGCGACTGCAGCACCCGCTCTTCGCAGAAAATCTCCACGGCTTTTTTGTCGATGTAATTGAAGGAACGGACATCGTCCAGGCCGCCCGTATGGTCTTTGTGGTTGTGCGTGAGGAGGATGGCGTCCAGGTGCCGGATGCCCTGCGCAAGCATTTGCGAGCGAAAATCCGGGCCGGCATCTACCAGGATGTTGAGGCCGTCGTGCTCTACGAACGCTGCCGAACGGAAGCGTTTGTCCCGCGGGTCCGCGCTTTTGCACACCGCGCACTGGCAGCCGATGATGGGGACGCCCTGTGAAGTCCCGGTCCCAAGGAACGTGAGCCTGGTCATAGGACAATCTCCTCCAATTGGTTCACGCGGGCGGCATCGAACGGCCGCTCTACGCGAATGTAGTTTCCGGTATAGCCGCCCATACGGCCTCCTTTCTGGGACGATTCCCACAGCACCGTCTCATGCAGGCCTTTATGCGCCTGGACAAAGGCGGTGTGGAGCTCCTCGCAGAGGGCCTCCAGGCGTGCTACGCGTTCCGTCTTGATGCGGTCCTGCACCTGGTCTTTCCACTCCGCCGCCCGCGTTCCGGGCCGGCGGGAGTAGGGGAACACGTGGATAAAGGCCGGCCGGATGCGCTCCTTTAGGAAGGTATAGGTTTCCTGGAACAGTTCCTCTGTCTCTCCCGGAAGGCCCACAATCACGTCAATCCCAAAGAAGACGCGCGGCTCCCCGGGGTGTTCCATCGCCTGGCGGATGTAGTCGATGCGGGAGGCGAAGAGGGCGGTGTCGTAGCGCCGGCCTACGCGCTTTAGCAAGGTGTCACTGCCGCTTTGCAGCGGAATGTGGAAATGCCGCTGGAACTTGGTTCCGGAGGCAATCCAGTCCACGATTTCGGGGGTAATGAGATTGGGCTCGATGGAAGAAATCCGGTAGCGCTCAATGCCTTCCACCTGGTTGAGGGCCTTGAGAAGGTCCAGGAAACTTTCTCCGCTGGTGCGGCCGAAGTCCCCGGTGTTTACGCCCGTCAGGACCACCTCTTTGACCCCCTCCGCCGCAATGTCGCGGGCCATTTTCACCACCTCGCAGATGGGAATGTTCCGGCTCCGGCCGCGGGCAAACGGCACCGTGCAGTACGCGCAGAAGTTGTCGCACCCGTCCTGTACCTTCAAAAACGCCCGCGTCCGTTCCTCCCCGGAGGAATAGGCTCCAAAAGTAGCGTTCCCGAAGGTGGAAGAGGTGTTGTCTCCCGAATCTGTGGCCACCCTCGGCCGCATAAGAGGGAGGGGCCCGGCGCCAGTGCTCGGAGAGCGCTGCTGCGAATGGGAGGGGTCGCGGAGCGACGATTCGGGAGACAATACCTCTGTAACCGTAGGGACGATGGACGATTTTTCATTGGCACCGAAGACCCTCCAGACACCGTCCAGGGCCAGAAGCTGCTCCTTCCGGAGCTCCGCGTAGCAGCCGGTGACCACAATCCGGGCTTCCGGTGCGGTCTTGTGCGCCCGGCGGATCAGGTTGCGGGATTTCTTCTCCGCCGTCTCCGTAACGGCGCAGGTGTTGATCAGGTAAACATCGGCCACATCGGTCCAGGGGACCACCTCCCAGCCGGCGGCCATCAAGCCGCGCTCGTAGGTGGCTGTTTCTGCATAGTTGAGTTTGCAGCCTAAGGTGTTGAACGCTATCTTCATAGATTCTTCGCTTCGCTCAGAATGACAAATGTTCGCTCAGCATGACAAATACGCACGGCCGTTTACCGATGGCGACAGGGGAGGCCTTCCATTGGGCGACGGTCCGGGTGCGGATAAACTGGTCTTCGCAGGTGAGGTTGGCGGCCACGCACAGCCGCGTGTTGCCGCTTAGGCACTGGAGCATATCGGCAAAGAGGGAGTCGTTCCGGTAGG
>Ga0247611_10001460_pt1 | contig 41780 bp, 34 predicted proteins | sample 177DNAGHGhighgp2_FD_192422 | JGI IMG/M metagenome (GOLD analysis project Ga0247611, IMG submission 192422) | Sheep rumen microbial communities from Palmerston North, Manawatu-Wanganui, New Zealand - 1770 DNA GHGhigh gp2 | ecosystem: Host-associated > Mammals > Digestive system > Stomach > Rumen... | reverse complement strand
TAGCTGTTCGTTGCGGAAACGGTTGGCCGTCTGCAGGATCTCGTCGGAGGAATGGAAACGCTCGCGGCAATGGATGTAGCCCAGCGCCCAGGCTGGCATGAGAGGGGCGGGGCCCGTCAGCTGGCGGTAGGTGGCGATGACCTCGTCGGGGGTGCCCACGAACACGGTATAGTCTACGGCCGTGGCCACAGGCGAGCGGAAAACGGTCTCGTCCTTCACCTTATTATAATATAGGGTGGGGTGATCGTCCTTGGTCAGCTCTGCCGAAACGGTGTGTTTGCCTGCTGTCAGATGGACGATGGCCGAGGCGGTGGGCGGCAGCCAGAGGTTCTGCATGTCTATGACGGGCTTCCCGTCGATGGCAAGGTGGTGGCGTCGGGCCATCTTCTGCCCGACGTCGAGCAAGAGGGCGTAGTCCCCGGTCTTTGCGATGTCGAGGGTGGTCTCGAAAATGTTCTGTTGGCGCACTTCCTGGCGTCCCCCCTCAGTCGAGGTGACGTTCACCACTTCGCTCTTTCCTGCCTGGCCCCGCTTCTGTAGTTCTACGGAAGCCTGGCTGGGGTTGAACTCCGTCATGCCGTAGTTGTTCCATAGGATGCCATAGCCCTTGCTGGACAGGAGCATCGGCAGACTGATCTGCGTGTTGACTTGCGTAAGCCTGCGCGGCAGTCCCCTCACGTTGGAATAGCCGTCCTGGAACTGGCCGAGTCCGAACAGGCACTCGTCGGCGGGCGACGCAAAGGCAAGCGTGGCCTCGCCGCCACGTAGCTGATGGGTCGTGGCACGGAAAACGATGCGGCCGTTCTTGTCTTTCACGGCAACGGTGCTATGGGCAGCGTTGATATCGATACTGATGTCCTTTGCCGGTACCTCGTCGTGGCTGACATATATCCAGTCGGGGAGTTCGCTGGCGGCCTCGCCCTCCGTATACTGGATGCGCACGGCATTCGGGGCAAGGAAGGTGGTGGTAAGACGTCCTTTCCCGAAATTCACCGTCTTGGCTTGTGTCAGGGATGCCGTCAGGCAGAAGGCGATGAAAAAGAAGATTCTCCTCATGTTTCTTATGGTTTTATTTTGCTATTCGCTAAAAGGGTTGGTTGCCGCCGCCGAATCCGCCGCCGAATCCACCGCCCATACCTTGGAAGGATGGGGGAGGAGTCTTGCCAATGTCAAGGAGCAGCTTCACCAGTGCCCTGCGGCGCTGTGTCCATGTGGGGTAGTCGTCGGCGCGAAGGGTCTTCACGCCGAAACCGGGCATCTGAGGCATGCCCTGCATGAACTCAAGCGTACTGGTCGTGATGATGCAGGGGCGTGTCTTGCCGTCGGCCTGCAAACGGTCGGCAATGGCGTCGGCGCCGCCAACCTTGAACCAGCTCTCCATGGTGTCGCCTTCTGCCGGAACAAGCTGTATGAAGGCCGGGAACGACATTTGCCTGTTGTTCATGTCGGACATGTACCATGCCTCGCCTCGCTCCAGGTCATAGCTTACGCGACCATGGGGAATGTCGCCTTGAGAGGCGAAGTTGAAAGGCGAATGTGGGTTGTCGGCCACGCTGTACTTGAATCCGCGATCGGGCGACAGATACATGTTGCTCGGGTCGGCCACCGGGGTGCCGTCGACCACAAAGCGATACTTGAACGTCTCGAAGATGATGTCGCTGCGGGTGATGCTCCACACTCCGTCGCTGTCGCGCTGCATGGCAACATTCTCTGGCAACACCTCGCAGTCAAGCAGCACTTCCTTGGCCTCTGGAGCCTTGAAGCGGAATGTCACACCCCTTTCATCGTACTGGGGCGATATGATGGGACGCGGGAACAGACGGGCCATCACGCCGGGGGTGAACTGCTGCTCCTTGCCTGTGGCTGCCGGGGCTGGCACGCCTTCCTTCATGGCGGCTTCGGCTGCTTTCTTGTTGAATAGCAGAGGCAGCGACTTGGCCAGGAAGTACTTGGCGTTCATCCAGGTGTGTCCGAATTTGTCGTTGGTAAACTCTTTGACAGAGCGAATGCCTTTGTCGTCCAGGAACTGCATGTAGTCACGGGCGTTTCCGTAGAGGAAATCATCGGTACCCACTCCCAACCAGAAAAGGTGGAGCTTGCGGTTGGTATCGTCGGCATTGTCGTAGACTCCGGGAATGTCGGTCGAGGTAAACGAGCTGTAGGAACAGAGGTACGAGAACTTGTCCAGATTGCTCAGGCCATTGTAGAGTGCCTGGTTGCCGCCACGGGAGAAACCGCCGATAGCCCGGTTGTCTCGGTTGTTGATGGTGCGGTAGTTCTTCTCGATGTAGGGCATGAGGTCCGACAGCAGGTCACGGCTGAACACATCGCCACCGAAGCGTGTCTGAGGACTGGTTGCTTCAGAAGGCGTGACGAGCAGCTTGGTGGGGTTTCCGTAGGGCATGACGACAATCATTTCCTTGGCTTGCTTACTGGCAATGAGGTTGTCAAGGATGTAGTTCACGCGTCCTACCTTATAGTAAACCTCCTCGGTATCGGTTGTTCCGCTGATGAGATAGAACACAGGATACTTCCGCTGAAAGTCCTCCATGTAGTTCGGTGGCAGGTAGACGATGGCATTGTTGGTGCCTCCGAGGCTCTTGGAGTAGTAGTGTACATACTCAATGCGGCCATGCGCAACATCTTTCCTGATGTCGTGGGGCAGGGCACCTGCCTTGGACGGAATCTCCAGAAGGCTGTTCTTGAAGCCTTCGTTGGGGAAGTATTGCGGATTCTCGGGATCCATCACGCTAACGCCGTCGACAATGAAGCAGTAGGGATACATGTCCGGGGCAGCGGGGCCGAGCGTCACCGTCCACAGGCCGTCGGCATTGCGTGTCATCTCCTTGCGTCCGGCAAACTGCACGTCGACCATCACGGCACGGGCTGAGTCGTTCTTATACTGGAAGGTTATGGTGCCATCGTCATTGGCACGGGGCTGTGCCTGGACGGGACAGAACGTTCCCTGGCACAGGATGAGTGACAAGCCAATCAGCTTTCCACGCATGCTTTTCGTGTATTTAAAGGCTTTTCTTATCATAACACACTGATACTTAGCTGTTTTTTATATTTAGAAAGGCGTTGTTGAAGTCGTATAGAATGGTTATTTCCCTTCGTCTGGCAGTATAGGCTCGCCCATTTCGGATGCTTCAGCATCGTTTGCGTTGAGCTTGAAGAGCATGAACTGTGGGGCTTCGGTTGTGCATGGCTTCCATCCCATGTCTTCACCCTCGCCGTTGGGATCGCTGTACTTGGCAAAGTTGGTCCAAGCCGTCAGCATCTTCTCTGCCAAGTCCCAGTCGCCTTGCGTCCAGGGGCGCCAGCAGTGCTTCAGGCTCTTGAACACAAACCACAGGTCGCTGCTATGGAATGCACCCTTCAGCCTGCTGGTTATTTCCGGATGCTTGCCGTCGTCGGGTAATGGTCGTGCAAACTCATAGGCCCAGGCCTTGCCGCCCTGTTGCTGGCGCACCTTGCAGAACTCGGCTATGCCGGGAGCCATGGAGCCCATGTCGTTCAGGGTATATCCAATCATGTAGGGTATGTCGGCAATCGTTCCCTCTCGGGTGGATTCGTCAAACGACTGTTTCGATACATAGCCGTCTACAATGGGACGCTGCATTAGGAACACGTCGTTCTTTGTCACCATATTATATAATTGAGGGATGGTGTAGAGCAACTCGGTCGAGGCGGCACGCAGTTTCTGCAAGTCGGTCAGTCCTGCCCAGTCCATCACCTTTTTGGTCTCTGCCTCGCTTTCCTGCAGTGAAGGATTGTAGGTGAAGAAACGGTTCATCGGTGTGGCAGGCTTGGCCTCCTCACCGTCCTTTGCAGGCACGTTGATGCCACCGCCACTCATAATGACGGCTTTGTGGAACAAGCCTCTTGCCAGGGGACTCTCGCACAAGGTGCGCACACTGCCGGCACCGGCGCTCTGTCCGAAGATGGTTACATTGTCTGGGTTGCCACCGAACTGGGCAATGTTGTCTTTAATCCATTTCAGGGACTGAATCTGATCCAGGATGCCATAGTTGCCGCTGACGTGGTTGGGGCTCTCTGCCGAGAGTTCCGGATGTGTCATGAAGCCGAAGATGCCCAGACGATAGTTGATGGTGACCAGGACAACGTTCTTCGAAGCCCACTCCTGGCCGTCGAACTCGGGCTCGGAACCCCATCCCTCACGGTAGCCGCCTCCATGAATCCACAATGCTACCGGCAGTTTTTTGTCTGCCTGACCGGGAGCTTTCGTCCAGACATTCAGATAGAGGCAGTCTTCACTATAGGGTGCCTCGTCACCATATCCCCATTCCGAAGCATAGAATCCGGGATAGTGAACGGCCTGATAGCCGGGATGGCCGAACTTGTCGCATACTCGTACCGAGTCCCATGCCACTACTGGCTGGGGCTCCTTCCAGCGCAGGTCGCCGATAGGGGGCGCTGCGTAGGGAATGCCGCGATAGACATAGACATTCGGGTTCTCTGCCCTCACCCCAACGATCTGTCCCCCCTCAATGGTCAGTATGGGGGCGTCGGTTTCCTTCTCGGAAATCGAACAAGCCGTCAGCAATGCTGCCAGCGACCATAACAGAAAGAAATAGTTTTTTTTCATCTTGTTCGTTTTTGGTTATTGATTGTTCTTGCTGGCTACAAAAATACATATACTGCGTGATATCGACCCTTGTCATTTGTTTCTTTTTTTTACACAAATGTCACACTGATACATATACGTCGGCTTTTTTTAGTACATCGTGAACACTTATATAAAAATAAATGATTATCTTTGCAGGCAATTTCAGTATTTTCTTACATTCAACATAACTACGCATATATGGCAATAGGTAAGTGGATCGGGGGATTCCTGGGCTGGGTGGCCACGGGAGGCAGTCCCATTGGGGCCCTGATAGGTGCAGTCGTTGGTGCATTCGTTGATGGAGGCGGTGATCCGCGCATCGGCAGTAGCCACATTTTCGGCAGTCAGAATTCCTCGCAAACAGAGGAGGGCAACCGTAACAGCTATTTGTTTTCCATGCTGGTGCTGGCCAGTTATATCATCCGTGCCGACGGGAAGATTATGCACTCCGAGATGGAACTGGTGCGCAACTGGCTGAGACAGAACTTCGGCTCCATGGCTTCTGAGCAGGGCGACCAGATATTGCGTAGTCTCTTTGATGAGGCCAAGCGTCAGGGCGATGCCGCCTACAAGAACACCATTCGGGAGAGCTGTGAACAGATAACCCGCCATGTGGACTATAGCGGGCGCTTGCAACTGCTCAATTTCCTGACCATGATAGCCAAGGCCGATGGCCATGTGCATCAGAGGGAGATCATGGCACTGAAGGAGGTGGCACTGTGGATGAATATGTCCGAATCTGACGTGGAATCGATGCTTCATCTCTCTGGCGATTCGTTGGAAGATGCCTACAAGGTATTAGGCGTCAGTGACGATGCTTCAGACGAAGAACTAAAAAAAGCCTACCGGAGTCTCGCGCTTGAGCATCACCCAGACCGTGTGGCAAAACTGGGCGAGGATGTGCGTAAGGCTGCAGAGAAGAAATTCCAGGAGATAAATGCCGCTAAGGAACGCATATGGAAGGCAAGAGGATTATAAGAAAAAAATAATAGGTGAAGGCGTGGGCTTATTTAAAATAAAATTCGTACCTTTGCACCCCGAAATTGAAATAATCGAAGATTAGCATGTTTGAGAACTTATCAGAAAGACTGGAACGCTCATTCAAGATACTGAAGGGCGAAGGAAAAATTACCGAGATAAACGTTGCCGAGACGCTGAAGGACGTGCGCCGTGCACTGCTCGATGCCGACGTGAACTATAAGGTAGCCAAGCAATTCACCGACACGGTGAAGCAGAAGGCCATGGGCATGAATGTGCTGACAGCCATCAAGCCCAGCCAGCTGATGGTGAAGATTGTTCACGACGAGTTGACCGAGCTGATGGGTGGCAAGGCCACAGAACTGAAATTGGAGGAACGCCCCTCCATCATCCTCATGTCTGGTCTGCAGGGTTCGGGTAAGACTACCTTCACAGGCAAACTGGCAAACATGTTGAAGACCCGTCAGCATAAGAATCCTTTGCTTGTGGCCTGCGACGTCTATCGCCCTGCTGCCATTGAGCAGCTGAAGGTGGTGGCCCAGACGGTCGGTGTCGATGTCTATACCGAGGAAGGCAGTAAGGACGTTGTAGGAATTGCTCAGAACGCTATCCGGAAGGCTAAGCAGGAAGGCTACAATGTGGTCATTGTCGATACCGCCGGCCGACTGGCCATCGACGAGCAGATGATGAACGAGATAGAGACCCTGAAACGGGCCATCCATCCGGAGAACACGCTGTTTGTCGTTGATTCTATGACTGGCCAGGATGCCGTTAACACAGCTAAGGAGTTCAACGAACGCCTTGACTTTGACGGCGTGGTGCTGACGAAACTCGATGGCGATACGCGTGGCGGTGCTGCCTTGTCCATTCGTACGGTGGTCACCAAGCCCATCATGTTCGTGGGTACAGGCGAGAAGATGGACGCCGTCGACGTGTTCCATCCCGAGCGCATGGCAGACCGTATCCTCGGCATGGGTGATGTGGTATCCCTTGTCGAGCGCGCACAGATGCAGTTCGACGAGAAACAAGCCAGGGAACTTGAGAATAAGATACGCAAGAACAAGTTCGACTTTAATGACTTCATGGGACAGATTCAGCAGATCAAGAAGATGGGTAACATCAAGGATTTGGCTGCCATGATTCCCGGAGTGGGCAAGGCTATCAAGGATGTTGACATTGATGATAACGCCTTCAAGGGCATTGAGGCTATCATCAATTCGATGACACCGAAAGAGCGTGCTAATCCGGACATCATCAACCAGAGTCGTCGCCTGCGCATTGCCAAGGGATCGGGCACAAAGCTTGACGATGTGAACCGCCTCATGAAGCAGTTCGACCAGACACGCAAGATGATGAAGATGGTTACTGGCATGGACCGTTCGCGCATGATGCAGATGGCTGCCGCCATGAAGAACATGAAGGGCGGCATGCCCAAATAACCATAAGAAAGCATGACAATTATTGACGGAAAAGCAACGGCAGCGGCCATCAAGGCCGAGATTGCCGAGGAAGTGAAAGGGATTCTTGCCCGTGGCGGCAAGCAGCCCCATTTGGCCGCAGTACTCGTGGGTCACGATGGCGGCTCGGAGACTTATGTGAAGAACAAGGTTCTTGCGTGTGAGGCGTGCGGGTTCAAGTCCACACTCATCCGCTATGAGGCCGACGTTACAGAGGAAGAGCTCCTTGCCTGTGTGGCACGCTTGAACCAAGACGATGACGTCGATGGTTTCATTGTGCAGCTGCCTCTCCCAAAGCATATTGACGAGCAGAAAATCATCGAGGCCATTGATTATCGGAAAGACGTCGATGGTTTCCATCCCATCAACGTGGGGCGCATGGCCATCGGACTGCCGTGCTTCATTTCGGCTACTCCGTTGGGAATACTTACGTTGTTGAAACGCTATAACATCGAGACCTCTGGCAAGAAGTGCGTCATTCTGGGACGCTCGAACATCGTGGGCAAGCCAATGGCGCAGCTGATGATGCAGAAGCAGTATGGCGACGCTACGGTGACCGTCTGTCACAGTCGCTCCCAGTCTTTGAAGGAGGAGTGCCGCGAGGCCGACATCATTATTGCCGCCATCGGCCAGCCGGAGTTTGTGAAGGCTGACATGGTGAAAGAGGGTGCCGTCATCATCGACGTCGGTACGACGCGCGTGCCTGATGCTACCAGAAAGAGCGGATTCCGGCTCTGTGGCGACGTGAAGTTCGACGAGGTCAGCCCGAAGTGTTCCTTCATCACCCCGGTGCCGGGTGGAGTTGGTCCGATGACCATCTGCTCGCTCATGAAGAATACGCTTGCTGCAGGCAAGAAGGAATACTACAGGTAGGGGTAAGAGTTTTGTGGTATGACAGCAGAGGAGTATTATCGGAAAGGTAATGAATACAGGAAGCAGAGCCTGTGGCACGAAGCCATCAACTGCTACATTCAGGCAATAGAGCTGGACCCGGAGAGTCCGGCGGTTGAGGCCAAACGCATGCTCGACGACATCATGTCGTTCTATTGCAAGGACATGTATAATCCTTGACCATCGGGCACTGGCGCAAATTGTCGCCTTTTATCTGGATGCGTCACTGACAGATATTCCCTGTGAGATTAGCCCGGAGCGTATGCTTCGGGCTGTTTTATTCGTAAAAATGCCGATTTTTTTTTGTCGTTTGCATGTTTATTAGTACCTTTGCACGCACTTTCGTAAACGAATGCATAAACTTAAGTAATATGGCAAAAATGAAAGGTGCCATTGTGGTGAATACGGAGCGGTGCAAGGGTTGCTCACTTTGCATCATTGCTTGTCCGCAGAAAGTCATCGCGCTGGCCAACAAAGTGAATCTGCACGGCTATCCCTATGTGGAGGCCGTCAACGAGGAGGCCTGCGTAGGCTGTGCCTCGTGTGGCATCGTCTGTCCAGACGGTTGCATTACTGTTTACAGGACTAAAGTAGAAAAGGAGTAAAAGAGTATGGCAGAAGAAAGAGAAGTTGTGTTGATGAAAGGCAACGAGGCGATTGCCCGTGCTGCCATTCGTTGCGGCGTTGATGGATACTTCGGCTATCCCATTACCCCGCAGAGTGAAGTCATTGAGACGCTGGCTGAGCTGAAGCCCTGGGAGACCACCGGCATGCAGGTGGTGCAGGCAGAGAGTGAGCTGGCGTCTATCTATATGGTCTATGGTGCAGCCGGTGCCGGTAAGAGGGCCATGACGTCGAGCTCCAGTCCTGGTGTGGCTCTGATGCAGGAAGGCATAACTTATCTGGCCGGAGCCGAGCTGCCTGCCCTGATTGTGAATGTGCAGCGCGGCGGTCCCGGACTGGGAACCATCCAACCCTCACAGGGCGACTATTTCCAGGCTACCCGTGGTGGCGGCAACGGCGACTACAACGTCATAGTGCTGGCACCAGCTTCGGTACAGGAGATGGCCGACTTTGTGGACTTGGCCTTTGAGCTTGCCTTCAAGTATCGCAATCCTGCCATGATCCTGAGCGACGGTGTCATCGGACAGATGATGGAGAAGGTGGTGCTACCGCCCTTTAAGCCCCGTCGCACTGATGAGGAAGTGATTGCCCAGTGCCCTTGGGCTTCGACGGGCAAGACAAAAAACCGCGAGCGTAACGTAATCACCTCGCTCGAGCTGAAGCCAGAGATTATGGAGCAGCGTAACTTGCACCTGCAGGAGAAGTATGCCGAGATCCGTGAGAAGGAAGTACGCTACGAGAAGCAGCTGTGCGACGATGCCGAGTATGTGATAGTTGCATTCGGCTCTGCAGCCCGCATAGCCGAGAAGTCGGTTGAACTGGCTCGTGCCGAGGGGATTAAGGTTGGCCTGTTCCGTCCCATTACTCTGTGGCCTTTCCCCACGAAGGAGATTGCAGCCTTGGCCAAGGGCAAGAAGGGCATCCTCGTGGCCGAGATCAACGCCGGACAGATGGTGCAGGACGTGCGTCTGGCCATCAACGGCGCCGTGCCCGTGGAGCAGTTCGGACGTCTGGGCGGCATTGTGCCCGATCCGGAGGAGATCGTGGAAGCTTTGAAAGAAAAGATAATGAAATAATGGAATGGAAGTATGGAAGAGAATAAGATAATAGCACCGGAGAACTTGGTTTATAAGAAGCCGACGCTCCTGAACGACAATAACATGCACTACTGTCCGGGCTGTTCCCATGGCGTGGTGCACAAGCTCATCGCTGAGGTTATCGAGGAGATGGGACTTGAGGAGAAGGCCGTGGGCGTCAGCCCTGTGGGTTGTGCCGTCTTCGCGTACAATTATATAGATATAGACTGGCAGGAAGCAGCCCACGGACGTGCTCCCGCACTGGCCACGGGTATCAAGCGCTGCTGGCCCGACCGCTTGGTGTTCACCTATCAGGGAGATGGTGACCTGGCCTGTATCGGTACTTGCGAGACCATTCACGCCCTGAACCGTGGCGAAAACATTGTCATTATCTTTGTGAACAATGCCATCTACGGCATGACAGGCGGACAGATGGCTCCTACCACCCTCATTGGACAGAAGACGGCAACTTGTCCTTATGGACGCGATCCGAAACTGCATGGCTATCCGTTGAAGATGGCTGATATTGCAGCCGGACTGGAAGGCACCTGCTATGTCACCCGACAGTCGGTAGAGAGTGTGGCCAGTATCCTCAAGGCAAAGAAGGCCCTGAAGAAGGCGTTCCAGGCTTCCATGGATGGCAAAGGCTCCTCGCTCGTGGAGTTTGTCTCTACCTGCAACAGCGGTTGGAAACTTACTCCTGCCCAGGCCAATGAATGGATGAAGGAGAACATGTTCCCATTCTACCCGAAGGGAGACCTCAAGGACACTACGGCCCTATAATTAAGAAATAAGAGTTCATTCAGGAATTATGAAAAAGGAAATCATTATAGCAGGATTCGGTGGTCAGGGTGTGCTCTCTATGGGAAAGATTCTGGCCTATTCCGGACTGATGGAAGACAAAGAAGTGACATGGATGCCTGCCTACGGACCAGAACAGCGCGGCGGCACGGCTAATGTTACGGTGATAGTGAGCGATGAGCGTATCTCGTCGCCCATCCTCAGTAAGTATGATGTGGCCATCGTGCTCAACCAACCCTCGCTCGAGAAGTTCGAACCGAAGCTGAAGCCCGGTGGCATCCTCATCTACGACAGCTACGGTATCATCAACCCGCCCACGCGCAAGGACATTACCGTCTACTGTATTGATGCTATGGACAAGGCTGCAGAGATGAAGAATGGTAAGATATTTAATATGATTGTGCTGGGCGGCATGTTAAAGGTTTGTCCTGTAGTGGGTACCGACGGTGTGGAGAAAGCGCTGAAGAAGACCCTTCCCGAGCGCCATCATGGACTCATTCCACTGAACATGCTGGCGTTGGAGGAAGGCGGCAAGATTATCACCGAGGTGAAATAAGTGCTAAAAGTTCTCTCTGTTTCCGGACAGGGGGAACTTTCTTTTTTTTCTTGCAACTACTTAAAAACTAAGATACAAATGAAGAGAACAAGCCTATTATTTTCGATGGCACTGCTTGGTGTCACCGTTTTGTTTGCACAGGTGCGAACAGTAGAGTGCCTGAACTTCGGTTGGAAATTCCATGCCGGCGATGTGGCCGGCGGTGCCTCCATGACCTGCAACGACGCAGACTGGCGTACCGTCAACGTTCCGCATGACTTCCAGATAGAGCAGGACTGGATAGCACCCAGTGCTGACGAGAAGGCCGACAATACTGATGTAGCAGCCAACATTAAGAGCCGCCTTTCGAGCCGGGGGTTTAAAGAGATGGGGATGGGATGGTACAGACTTCACCTCACTTCTGCCGATTCGCTGCGCGGAAAGAGACTGCTGCTTCAGTTTGATGGAATCATGTATGTGGGCGACGTCTATCTCAATGGCGAGCTTATCGGTGGCACAGACTATGGATATGTAGGTTTTGAGATTGATGTGACCGACCACCTGAAATTCGGTGAGGAAAATGTGATTGCCGTAAGAGCCGACACGCGCGAGCCTAGGAACTCCCGTTGGTACACGGGAGGCGGACTCTTCCGTAATGTGAGGCTGGTTGCAACAGACCGTCAGGTCTATTTCGAGCGTCATCCTCTCCGCATCACCACCCGTGACAACCGATATGTGAACATCAAGGCAGAATGGACCACTCGTGGTAATGAGAAGAAGATACCCGTAGTGGTGAGAATCCTGGATCCTGATGGGAGACAGGTCTATGAGGGTAAGTCTGTCGTCAGCAGGTCTACGGCGTCGCGGACGAGCGAAAGCAAGCTGCCAGAGATAGAACTTCCCAGTGCCCGACTTTGGAGTATCGAAACACCACAACTCTACACTGCTATTGTCACGCTATTCCATGATAAAGGTGGCGTGGCTGATGAGGTACGTTCGCAGTTTGGCGTTAGGACGATAGAAATCGGTCCGGAATATGGCCTGAAGCTCAATGGACGTAAGGTGCTGCTGAAGGGCATCGCCAATCATCATTCGCTGGGTGCTCTGGGCGCAGCAGCCTATCCTCGTGCCATCGAAAAGCGCATTCAACTCCTGAAGCAGTTCGGTGTCAATCACATCCGTACTTCGCACAATCCCTATAGCCGAGAGTTCATTGAGCTGTGTGACAAGTATGGAATTCTGGTAGTCGATGAGCTCTATGACAAGTGGACACGGCAGAATACAGGGGGACGTGTTCCTTTTGAGAATCTTTGGCAGAACAATGTGCCGGAGTGGATTAAGCGCGATCGTAATTCGCCCAGTGTGGTGATGTGGAGTCTGGGCAATGAGCTGCAGCAAGACCCCAATCAGCCTTTCAATGACTTTGGAGTCACGATGTACCGTTTGCAGAAGACCTTGTTGGAGCGCTATGATACTACAAGGCTGGTGACGGTGGCCATGCACCCCCGCTACCGTAACTGGGAAACCGATTCGCTGCCTGCTGACCTGGCAATGATTACCGACGTGCAGGCCTATAACTACCGTTATATGTACTTCCCTGGCGACGGTCGGCGCTTCCCTTGGATGACGTTCTATCAGAGTGAAGCCACTGTGGCTTTGATGGGACCTAATTTCTTTGAGATGAACCTTGACAAGGTGATTGGAAGTGCCTATTGGGGAGCCATCGACTATCTGGGCGAGAGCATGGGGTGGCCTGCCAAGGGCTGGAACCAGGGCTGTTTCGACATTGCATTGGAACCCAAGCCGAAGGCCTATTTGATGAAGTCGATGTTCAAGCCCGAGGAGCCTGTCGTTCACATAGGTATCATCGACCGGAAAGAGGATAAGATGTGGAATGGAGTACAGACAGGCACTGATGGGATGAGCGATCATTGGAACCGCTGGAATGGTACAAAGACAGAGGTGCCCAGATTGTCGCTTTATACTTATACGAATGCAGATGAAGTTGAGTTGCGACTGAACGGCAGAAGTCTCGGCATCAAGAAGAATTCGCAGGATCCGTCGCGCAGGAATCAGATCAGATGGGACAGCATAGAATACCATAAGGGCTGTTTAGAGGCTATAGCCCGAAAGGGTGGGGCAGTTGTTGCGCGCCACCGAATAGAGACCACAGGCAAGGCCGAACGCTTAACGCTGACACCAGACCGTCCACAGCCCCGTAAGAAGCAGGAGCAGTGCGCTCTATGGAAGGCCGATGGCATGGACCTGCTGCATGTACGCGTCTGTGCCCTTGACGGAAAAGGACGTCAGGTGGCTACAGCTACAGACGAGGTGACCTTCCATGTGACAGGCGACGCAAGCATCGTGGGAGTGATTAATGGAGACATCAACTCCAATGAACTAACAGTGAGCAATCGACGCTCATTATATAATGGTACGTGCACTGTCATACTCAGGGCTGGTAGATCGCCCGGTGCTGTAAGCCTGACTGCCAAGGCACCGGGAATGAAGCCGGTCACACTGAATACGGCAACGGTAGAATAGAGGAAGATAAGAAAAACGATAGCCGAAGATAAGAAAAAAACGGATGTAACTTCACGCATGTTACATCCGTTTTTAAAGTTTCATTTGCTTACTTCGTTCTCTTCTTGCATGTCAATGAATTGCCGTTTCTGATCGTAGAACTCATACTGCAAAAATGCCATCTTCTGGCTTGCAACGACACGAACGCCAAGGCCGTATTTCATTTGCCAGCGCCGTTTCAGGGAAATAACGCCCTGGTTGATGTAGGCAGCCACGTAAGGATGGACATGGAGTGAGAAGCGCTTGATGCCAATCTTGTTGACAAGACGGTCAATTTTACTCTCTAACTGGTCGGTGAACAGGATACTTGACTTGATTTTTCCGGTGCCCTGGCAGGTGGGACAGCTCTCCTCGACAGCAACGTCCATGGCAGGGCGTACGCGCTGACGCGTGATTTGCATGAGTCCGAACTTGCTCAGCGGAAGGATGTTGTGTCGTGCACGGTCTTTCTTCATGTTCTCGCACATGCGCTCATAAAGCATCTGTCGGTCTTCTGCGAGATTCATGTCGATGAAGTCCACGACAATGATTCCTCCCATGTCGCGTAGCCGCAACTGGCGAGCCAGCTCGTCGGCGGCACCCAGGTTGGTTTCAAGTGCATTGGCTTCCTGTCCGTTTTCTTTCTTAATGCGTGTTCCGCTATTCACGTCTACCACATGCATGGCCTCGGTGTGCTCGATGATGAGGTAGGCTCCCCGCTTATAGTTCACGGTACGTCCAAAGCCAGACTTGATTTGCTTGGTAACGTTGAAGTTGTCAAAAATGGGAACGTTACCATTATACATCTTCACGATGTCTACTTTGTCTGGTGCGATGAGAGCCACATAGTCTCTCACCTGTTCGAAGATACTCTGGTCGTTGACGTGTATGCCGTCATACGTGGGGTTGAACAAATCACGGATAAGTGCTACGCTGCGGCTTTGTTCTTCAAAGACGAGCATGGGTCGCTGAGGGTACTTCTGCACTTTGGTGATGGTGTCTTCCCAGCGTTTCAGCAGTACTTTCAGTTCTTGGTCAAGTTCTGCTGCTCTCTTTCCTTCGGCCACGGTTCTGACGATGACGCCGAAGTTCTTTGGTACCATGCTCTGTACGAGCTGCTTGAGCCGCGAGCGTTCTTCGCCGCGCTTAATCTTTGAGGATACAGAAACTTTATCGCCGAAAGGAATGAGCACCATGTAGCGACCGGCGAAGCTCAGCTCGGAAGTGAGCCGTGGCCCTTTGGTGTTGATGGGTTCCTTGACAATCTGCACCAGCACTTCCTGACCTACCTTGAGCTTGTTCTGGATGCTCCCTTCTTTGGGCAGGTTAGGTAGCTGGCTGGCTTTCTGGATGGGATAGAGTTTCTTGCGATCGCTTTGTACCTGTCGGAGGTACTTTTCAAAAGAGTCAAATTGGAGTCCAAGGTCAAGATAGTGCAGGAAGGCGTCTTTCTCCGAACCTACATCCACGAAGCAAGCGTTCAGTCCCGGCATGAGCTTGCGCACTTTGCCAATGTAGATGTTGCCCACCGAGAACGAGGCCGAACGCGGTTCGCTCTGGTACTCCACCAGCTGCTTGTCTTCAAGCAATGCGATGGCGATGTCTTTGGGCTGAACATCGATAATAACTTCGCTTGTCATTCTAAACTAAAACTTTGAGCTGTTAATTTGTTGAACTTTAGCAAAAAAGGGTGTACCAGAAAAAATATGATTCTGGCACACTCCTTTCATCCTTCTACAAACGATAATGCAAGAGTTTACTTGCTCTTATGTCTGTTCTTGCGCAGTCTCTTCTTGCGCTTGTGGGTAGCCATCTTGTGGCCCTTTTTCTTTTTTCCGTTAGGCATAATTTTAAATGATTTTTGAAATGTTATTTTTTAATGAGATTACTCGTTTACTCTTCTACATTGTTACCTGCGTCGGCAGCATCCATACGCTCCATGAAACTTTTTGCCGGCTTGAAGGCGGGAAGGTCGTGCGCATCAATGACCAGTGTGGTGTTCTTGGAGATGTTGCGAGCGGTCTTTTTTGCGCGGTGCTTGACGATGAAGCTACCAAAACCGCGCAGATACACATTCTCCCTGTTTTCTGCCAGACTTGTTCGTATTTCTTCCATAAAAGCCTCAATGGTCGTGGCTACTGCCTTTTTGTCTATACCCGTAGTAGAGGCTATGTTGTTGACTATTTCTGCCTTTGTCATCTTGTTTTTTATCTTTTATAATCGGTTATTATTATTTTGGGACTGCAAAGATACTGTTTTTCAGTCGGATACAGAAATTTTTTTGAATAATTTTCAGTTTTTTTTGCTCTTCTGTATGTCTTCAGTATGTTTCGGCTTCTTTTTCCGGTGTCTTGTCGATGTCGAAATACTCTGTCAGCTCTTCCTGAGCACTGCTTTTTTCGTTGACCAGGTCACGAATGATTTGGCCTTTTTCCAGTAGTGCTATGCGTGTGGAGATGTCGATGGTGTGTTGCAGATTGTGGCTGCTGATGAGTATGGTTGCTCCTGTTCGCTTATTGTAGTCTGTGAGCAGGTGTTTCAGGCTGTTCTGGCTTGACGGATCCAGAAAGTTGAATGGCTCGTCAAGAATGACGGTTTTCGGAGTGCGTAGCAGGGCAGCCATGATACCTACCTTCTGCTTGTTTCCTGCCGAGAGGTTGCGAATGAGCTTGTTTTTCCCGAAAACTTCATCGCCGGCAAAGTGCTCAAACTGACTGAGCTGCTGTTCAACAGCAGCTTGCGTCATGTTGCTTATTTTTCCAAGAAAAGCGAAATACTCTTCTGGAGTAAGGTAGTCAATGAGGAAGCCTTCGTCGATGTGGGCAGCTGTGGATTCTTTCCATGCCTCAGAGGTAGCAGGATTGATGCCGTCCAAGGAAACGTCACCGCAATCGGGCTTCAACAGGTCGAGCATGAGGCGGAACAAGGTGGTCTTTCCAGCACCGTTGTTGCCTACGAGACCCAGCACATCGCCGTCGTTGATGGTAAACGACGGGATGTTGCAGGCTGTGGTCTCTCCAAATTGCTTCTTGAGATTTGTAATTGCAATCATGGTTTTAATCGGGGCGTATGGGGCGCTTAAGTCTTTCAGGCCCTATAGGTTTGTTATTTTCTATACTTTATACGAGTCCCCGTCCGTGACAGTTCTTGAATTTTTTTCCGCTGCCGCAGGGACAAGGATCGTTGCGTCCAGGCAGTTTGTCGCGCACGATGGGCGTGCGGGGCTGCTGTGCACGTGTGTCGTGCTGTGCTGCTGCCTGCTGGTTCTCGTCGACCATTTGTTCCTCCTGGGTGCTTTGTTTGTTCTCGGTGTACTGACGGCGATCGGTATGCTGTTCGGGTGCTGCTTCCTGTACTTCCTGTTGCAGTTCGGGAATGGCGGCACGCGAGAGGATGGATACGATGCGGTTGTACATGTCGTTGATCATCGTGTCCCATACCTTGGCACTTTCGAGCTTGAAGATGAGCAGCGGGTCCTTCTGCTCGTAACTGGCGTTCTGCACGGAGTGGCGCAGTTCGTCAAGTTCACGCAGGTTCTCTTTCCAGGAATCGTCGATGATGTGAAGCAGTATCTGCTTCTCGAATTCCTTCACTACCGACTTGCACTCAGTGTCGTAGGCTTCCTTCAGGTTGCAAGCAATGTTATACATTCGGCGCCCGTCTGTGATGGGAACCATGATACGTTCGTACATCATGCCCTGGTTTTCGTAGACTTGCTTGATGATGGGCATGGCCACCTCGCAGATGCGGTCGGTCTTGCGGTTGAAGGCAGTGAGGGCAGCCTGGAATGCGTTCTCGGCCAAATCATCACGGTTCTGCTCCATGAACTGTTGTTCGTTGAATGGAACTTCCATGGCAAACAGGCGGATGAACTCTTCTTTACAGCCTTGATAGTCGTTGCGCTCGATGATGGTGCTGACGCGATCCCAGATGGTATTGGCAATGTCCATGCCGATGCGTTCGCCCATGAGGGCGTGGCGGCGCTTCTCGTAGATGGCCGTACGCTGCTTGTTCATCACGTCGTCGTATTCCAGCAGGCGCTTACGCACGCCGAAGTGGTTCTCTTCCACTTTCTTCTGTGCACGCTCGATGCTCTTAGAGATCATCGGGCTCTCAATCATCTCGCCTTCCTTGAAGCCTAAGCGGTCCATGACCGAGGCGATGCGCTCAGAGGCAAAAAGGCGCATCAGCTTGTCTTCGAGCGAGACATAGAACACAGAACTACCTGGATCGCCCTGACGGCCTGCACGGCCACGCAACTGGCGGTCCACACGGCGGCTCTCATGGCGCTCAGTGCCGATAATGGCCAGGCCTCCTGCTGCTTTTACCTCGGGCGACAGCTTGATATCAGTACCACGTCCTGCCATGTTGGTGGCAATGGTCACCGCACCGAGTCCGTTGGTAGATTGGCCTGCCAAGGCCACGATGTCTGCCTCCTTGTGGTGCAACTTGGCGTTCAGTACCTGGTGGGGGATGCCTTCACGGCGTCCGGTTTCTGGGTCAACATACATGTCAAGCATGCGGGAGAGCAGTTGTGAGATTTCAACCGAAGTAGTACCAATCAGCGTAGGTCTTCCAGACTTACGCATCTTCACCACTTCTTCAATCACAGCGCGGTACTTTTCGCGTTGCGTCTTGTACACGCGGTCGTCCATGTCGTTGCGGATGACGGGCTTGTTGGTTGGAATCTCTACCACATCGAGCTTATAGATATCCCAGAATTCACCGGCCTCAGTCGATGCCGTACCGGTCATACCTGCCAGTTTGTGGTACATGCGGAAATAGTTCTGCAGGGTGATGGTGGCAAAGGTCTGCGTGGCTGCCTCAACCTTCACGTGCTCCTTCGCCTCGACGGCCTGGTGGAGTCCGTCGCTCCAGCGGCGACCTTCCATGATACGTCCGGTTTGCTCGTCGACAATCTTCACCTCGCCGTCAATGACCACATACTCGTCGTCCTTATTGAACATGCAATAGGCTTTGAGCAGCTGTTGCAGGGTGTGTACGCGCTCAGACTGTACGGCATAGTGCTGCATCAGCTCGTCTTTCTTGTTCACACGTTCCTCGTCGGTGAGTCCTTTCTCTACTTCAAGAGCTGACAGTTGTCCGGCAATGTCGGGCAGTACGAACAGCTTGTCGTCATTGACTTGGTTAGCCAGCCATGCCGTTCCCTTGTCGGTAAGGTCGCATGAGTTCAGCTTCTCATCTACCACGAAGTAAAGCGGCTCGACAGCCTCCGGCATGCGGCGGTTGTTGTTCTCCATATAGGTCTCTTCGGTTTTGAGCATACCGGCCTTGATACCTTCCTCCGACAAGTACTTGATGAGCGGTTTGTTTTTTGGCAAGGCTTTGTGTGAACGGTAAAGAGAGAGGAAACCTTCGTCAAGCAGTTCCTGCGCCTTCTTCTTGTCACCGCTTTCCATCGTCTGCTGTCCTTCGCCGATCTTCTGCTTGGCATCGGCCAAGTATTGGGTGGCCAGCTGTCGCTGTACGCCTACGAGCTTTTCTACAAGCGGCTGGTATTCCTCAAACATCTGGACCTCGCCCTTGGGCACGGGACCACTAATAATAAGAGGTGTACGTGCATCGTCGATGAGCACCGAGTCGACCTCGTCGACGATGGCGTAGTTGTGGGCACGCTGCACAAGGTCGGCAGGCGAGATGGCCATATTGTCGCGCAGGTAGTCGAAACCGAACTCGTTGTTCGTTCCGAATGTGATGTCGGCCTGGTAGGCCTTGCGGCGTGCTTCGCTGTTGGGCTGGTGTTTGTCAATGCAATCGACGCTAAGTCCATGGAACATATAGAGCGGTCCCATCCATTCGGAGTCACGCTTGGCCAGGTAGTCGTTCACGGTGACCACATGCACACCATTGCCTGTCAGTGCATTCAGGAACACGGGCAGGGTGGCCACAAGCGTCTTACCCTCGCCGGTAGCCATCTCGGCAATCTTGCCTTGATGGAGCACGGTGCCGCCGAAGAGCTGCACATCGTAGTGGATCATTTCCCACTTCAGGTCGTTGCCGCCGGCAGTCCAATGGTTGTGATAGATGGCTTTGTCGCCATCGATGGTGATAAAGTCCTTGCGGGGATCTCCGGCCAGTTCACGGTCAAAGTCGTTGGCAGTAACGACCGTCTCTTCGTTCTGGGCAAAGCGGCGTGCCGTGTCCTTGACAATGGCGAAGACCTCGGCCATCACGTCGTTCAGCGCATTCTCATAGACTTCAAGGGCCTCCTTCTCCAGTTTGTCTATCTTTGAGAAGATGTCGGCACGTTCGTCCAGCGGTGTCTGTTCGATGGTTGCCTTCAGCTTGTCAATCTCGGCCTTCTGCTCTTTGGCAGATTCCTGCACTTGTCGACGTATCTGCTGCGTGCGTTCGCGCAGCTCGTCGTTGCTTAACTTTTCCACAGCGGGATAAGCCTGTTTTACCTTTTCCACAAAAGGCTGTATGAGCTTCATGTCGCGTGAAGACTTGTCGCCAAACAGGGCTTTCAGAAATTTGTTGAAATTCATTGTTTTATCTTTTTTGTTTTTGTTCTGATTTGATAATTGGGTGCAAAGGTACGTTTTTTTTTGCTCATAACGGCATAAAATCCTCATTATTTGATGGTTTCGTGCAGAAATGGCATGCGGAGCCTCGGTATTTTGCCTCAGAGCGTCTTACGTTTTGCGGCAAAATGCGTGCTGATTTGCGGCATAATGCGGTCCATTATGCGGCAAAATACCGATTGTTTTGCGGCAAAACGCACGCTATTTTGCGGCAAAATGCAGTCCGTTTTGCGGCAAAGCCGATGTCTAAAACAGAGGCTCCGATGAACAGGCGTTAGGTGCGCGGATGCGAATGGAACGGGCAATGGTGGGGGCAATGCGGTCGATGGTAACAGGGGTGCTTACCCGTTCTGCGGGCATGCCCGCTCCGAAAAAGATAATGGGGAACTGTATGAAAGAAGCTCGGACAAGTTCCTGCTCCTGCGTGTCTTCGTTGACAAGGCGCCAGCCTGGGGCTGCCTCAACAATCAGATCGCCGCAACGCTCAGGATTGAATCCGTTTCTTATCTTGCGTGTGGGTTCGTCGCCGGCGGTGAGCAGCTGAAGGGTGGTGTAGACGTTGCGTACACCAGAAAGCATGGCCAAAAACTCGCGTGAACGATTACATGCATCCGATAGACTTATCCGCTTCTGTTCCAGAATTGTACGGTTTAGGAAGATTTGATTCCTAAAATGTGTTTCAGCATATTTTCCCTGTCCCCAAATGGCGCAGAGGTACATGTTGAGCAGGTTGGTGGTCCTACCCATCTGGAGTGTGCCCGTGGGTATGCGATGTTTCTCGTAGTTGGCACTTTCCTGGTCACTATAGCCTGTACTGGTGATTACAAAGAGTACGTTACCGCGGCCTACCTTTCCTTCCAGTTTGTTCATCAGCCGGGCAATCTCCCTATCTAGTCTGACGTAGGTGTCTTGCATTTCCATCAGACATTCCGTCAATGTCTTGTGGTTGTAGTTGCCGGCATAATAGGTTAGGTAGAGCATGTCGGTCACCATGTCGGTGCCCATTCCGTTGTTCTCTATACTCTGTATGGCCAGGTCGGTGACGCTTGCATTGACCATGGCGCTTGCCTTGAACTCCTCGAAACGTCTCGGGCCTGCAAAGTCGTGCTTGAAAGGCTTTTGCTGGCCGGCGTGCATGAAGTAGCTGAAATTGCCCACATGATTGTTGATGGGTTCCCATTTCAGACTGTCGAGCGTCTTTGCCGGTGCGTCGACAGCGTTGATGGCGTGCAGCCATAGGGGCAGCGTGGTACTGTAGTATTGTGATGTGCACCAGCGTCCGCTTTTGTCATCGAGCCACAAAGCCAGGTCGGCTGCATGCCCAGCAGAGAGCACGGCGGCATCGCGGAAGGGCGCAATAGCGTAGACAATGGCACTGCCTTCGGTGGCCACTTTCAACTCGTCGCCGACGGTTGATGTACTTAGCGCCTTTGGCGAAGCCGTGTCGTTTGTACGCACGCCAAGATACTTCTTGTCGTCCACGCACCCCATAGGGCGCAGCGTTTCCCGGTTAAGCCAGCGTTGGCCTACTATACTATTATAATAAGGTGTGACACCTGTGCCTATGGCAGCAATGGCCGAAGCCCTGTCAATAGGCGAGAAGGGATAACTGGCGTTGGTGAATACGCGTCCCTCGTTCAGCAGGCGCTTGAAGCCGTTGGTTGCGTAGAGAGGCGAGAATGCCTCAAGATAGTCTGTGCGGAACTGGTCAATGGCAATGTTTACCACTAACTTTGGAGGCTGTCCGTTGCTTTTGGTCTGGGCGAGGGCATCGGCATTGAATCCGAGCATTGCCAGCAGGGTGATGTATAAATAGGAGTTCTTCAAAACCTTGAACTTATTTTTCGATTGTTACTTTTTCTTATTATTATTGTTCTGGCACCTCTTTGTCTCGATGACTAAATGGCTTACGTATCTGCTTAGCAAACATGATGCCAAAAGTATCATGCCTTCTGCATAATCCTGTAGAAATCCTCCTAAAAGGAACAGCACCACAAGGATGAGCAGCAACTTCCAATAGCGTGTGGGACGACGCCGGAGGACGGCAGGAAGGAAAAACAGGTGCAGGGGGTTGAGCAATAGTACCTGAAGGTTGGTGCTGGTGGTGGGATGTTCGGAGAAGAACATGATGACAATCAGGCAGCCGGCAATGCCCGTAAGGGACATGAGCAAGCCGTCCCACCACACCATAGTGCGTCTGGATTTCCACTCCTTCAGAGCGATAGCCAGGGAGAGGACGAGCAGGATGATGCCACATGCCGTGGGTGTGAGCGGAAAATCTTTTTTAATGAGTTGCACACCTGGAGGCACTATCTGGCGCTTTTCCAGAACAAGTGGCCTGGATACGCCGTTGCTCCCAATAATCAGGGCGGCATCGAAGTCCTTGGCCAGGTTTTCCGGAAGAAAATGCTGCTCGCGCAGGGTGGCTTGGCAGTCGGCCTTCAGACCGAGCAGCAGGTCGTTGCCCATGGCAGCCCATGGGTGCTGGGCTGTGTGGTCGTGAATCATCTCCCGGAAAGAAGGTGCCTTGCCGGTATGATTGGCATATCTTATCTGCCCGTTGATGTTCTGCTCGATAATGTCGCGGGGGCGTGTTGCGCAATTGTCATAGAAGAAATTATAGCGGTAGACACGATTCGCAGGCATGTAGTTGACTGCGAGCGCCTTGATGATGTCCCGCTTCTCGGTGCTGCTCAGATTAAGCACCTGCTCGGTGACGCCACTGCCCCAGCGCTCATAGTATTTGCAGAAGTCCTGGAAAGGCGATATGCCCAGTTCGTAGTCGGTCTTTCCAAAAACGAAGCGAAGCACGAAAAAACGCTGTGAATAGTTGAAGACGCCATAGTTGAACGAGATGTCTTCGCCTGTGTGCAAATCGTGCAGGCGCAAGGCAGCATGTCCATAGAGACTGTAGATTTCGTCATGGGGGGTACAAGTAACCAGGCCAATCTCAACGCTATCGTAATATGCTACACCTGCTTCTGTTGCCGCATGGCTCCGTGGGGCGAAGACCACGCATGCCAGCAAGAGGAAAAGAGTCCTAAAAATGTTTTCTAATTGTTTCACGATGCAAAATTAATTGATATTTTTCAGTTTCAGTGCGATTAATTCGATTTTTTTCAATAATTTTGCACGCTGATACAAAAAAAAGACCAATGAACAAGAGATTAAGCAGCAGCATTATGATGGCAGCCATGGCTGTCGCATGCTTTGCTCAGAGCGGAACGAACTCTCCCTATAGTCAATATGGCCTTGGGGTGCTTTCTGATCAGTCGCAAGGCTTCAGCCGTGGAATGAATGGTGCGGCGCTTGGCCTTAGGAAAGGAAACGTCGTGAACACGTTGAATCCTGCGTCCTATTCTGCTGTGGATTCCATGACCATGATTTTCGATGTTGGCTTGTCTGGTCAAGTGACCAACTTTAAGGAGGGCGATGCCAGCGTGAACGCCAATAATGCCAACTTTGAGTATGCCGTAGGTGCTTTTCGTCTCCTGCAGGGCGTTGGTGTCAGCTTTGGAGTGGTGCCTTATTCAAATGTAGGCTATCAGTATACGTCGAGTACTTATCTTGACCGTACGAATGGCACCGTGACCAGCACGCTCAAAGGCGAAGGTGGTTTGCGTAAGGTTTTTATTGGTGCTGGCGTCCGCGTCCTGCCGCATTTGTCAGTGGGATTCAATGCCGCTTATCTGTGGGGAACTATCGACAGGTCCGTGGTCAGCAGCAGTACGACCTACATCAATTCGTTGTCGAAGAGCTATTCTGCCTCTGTGAGCAATTATACACTTTCGTTTGGTGCACAGTGGAGCCAGCGGCTTACCAGAAGGGATGAGCTGACGCTGGGTGCCGTTTTTGAGTTGGGGCACAAACTGGGCGCTGATGCAGAATGCAGTGTGGTGAACATCGGTACTTCGGGGATTCGTGATACTACCAAATATGTTGCTGAAAATGCCCTGGAGGTGCCCATGAGCTATGGGGGGGGTATCGCGTGGCGGCACGGCACGAAATGGCTGGTGGATGCCGACGTGATGCTGCAAAAGTGGGGCGACCTGAAATACCCTGCCTTCAGCACGCGGGAAGATGCTTATGTGAAAACCCGTGGACTGCTGAAGGATCGCTGGCAGGTAAACGTAGGCGCAGACTATGTTCCCAACGCCATGAGCCTGACTTACCTGAAACGTGTGCATTACCGCCTTGGCGCAGGCTATACTACACCTTATTATATTATTAATGGAGTTGACGGACCGAAGGACATCAGTGTAAGTGCCGGCTTTGGCCTGCCTTTACAGAACAGGTATAACGACCGGTCTGTGCTTAACATTAGTGCGCAATGGGTGCGTTCTTCGGCTGAGGATATGATTACAGCCAATATGTTCCGGATCAATGTCGGTCTGACATTTAATGAGCGTTGGTTCTTCAAGTGGAAGATCGATTAAATGCGTCGACAGGTGAGATAAGCGACAAGGAATGAGTGACATGTGCTATTTTCCTAATATCCGTGTGACGGTGCGTTTCGCATTGTTCACTTTTCTCTCGTTTCTTTTCTCCCTTCTTGTTGTCGCCTGTAATGAGCCACAGGAGCATACGGCACCGGCTGTCAATCCTGAGGATTCCGTGTCCATGATGACTTCCTACGGTGTGAATACGCTCATTTCTGACTCTGGGGTCATCAAATATCGTATCGTCACCGAGCGGTGGGATGTCAACACGACCAAGCAACCCTCCAGGTGGGAATTTATGAAAGGCATCTTCTTTGAGCAGTTCGACGAGCAATTCCATGTTCAGGGCTACATCCAGGCTGACACCGCGTGGTATTTTGACCAGCAAAAACTGTGGAAACTTCGCGGGCGCGTGAGCATACGCAACGTGAACGGACTCATCTATAAGAGCGAGGAACTCTATTGGGACGGCCAGCGGCATGAGTTCTATTCTAATGTCTTCTCACGCGTCATTACCCCGGAACGCAGCATCCAAGGTGCCTATTTCCGCAGCGATGAGCAGATGAACCACTATTTCATCTCCAACTCCAAGGGTTCGTTCGTGACATCCGACATGGATGACAGTAAGGATCAAGATGCGTCGGCATCCGAACAGCCTGACACGGCTATGATGGTGGAGCCGCAGGTCAGACCGGCTGCAGTGCGACATGCTGCCTCGAGATAGTCCTGTCGCATAGTTCAAGAAAAAGTAGAAAGACCAAATGACAACACTTATCATAGGACTGCTGATTTCAATGGTGTTCTCTGCATTCTTCTCTGGAATGGAGATTGCCTTCGTGTCAAGCAATCGTCTGCTGGCCGAGATGGACAAGGAAAAGAACGGACCCGCCCAGAAGGCCATCAGTTTGTTCTACCGGCATCCCAATAACTTTGTGTCGACCATGCTGGTGGGCAACAATATCTCGCTGGTCATCTATGGTATCCTCTTTGCCCAGATATTCGATGCAACGCTTTTCTCCGGACTGAACGATGGTGCAAGAGTCACCGCTGATACCCTGTTGTCGACACTCGTAGTGCTTTTTACAGGTGAGTTCCTGCCGAAAACCATCTTCAAGAGCAATCCCAACACCATGCTGACTTTTTTTGCTGTGCCGGCATGGCTGTGCTATGTGGTGCTCTATCCTGTCTCGCGTTTCTCCACGCTGTTGGCCAAGGGCATGCTGCGCGTGTTCGGCATACACATGAACAGCTCGGCAGAGGGCAGCGCTTTCACCAAAGTTGATTTGGACTACCTGGTTCAGACGAGCATAGACAATGCACAGAACGAGGACGACATAGAGGAAGAGGTGCGCATCTTCCAGAATGCCTTGGAGTTCAGCGAGACCAAAGTGCGTGACTGCATGGTGCCGCGTACGGAGATTGATGCAGTGGAAGACAGTGCCACTATCGTGGAGTTGAAGCAGAAGTTTGTAGAGAGTGGACACTCAAAGATTGTGGTTTATCATGAAGATATTGACCATATCGTAGGCTACATTCACTCTTCGGAAATGTTCCGCAGTCCAGCAGACTGGACGAAGTGTATTCGTCAGATGACCTTTGTGCCTGAGACCATGGCGGCCAGCAAGATGATGCACATCCTGTTGCAACAGAAGAAATCGCTTGGAGTGGTTGTCGATGAGTTTGGCGGTACCAGCGGACTTATCTCCTTGGAGGATATCGTTGAGGAGATTTTCGGCGACATTGAGGACGAGCATGATTCCAACAACTATGTGGCCAAAAAGCTTGACAATGGTGAGTACCTGCTTTCGGCTCGTTTAGAGATTGAGAAGGTCAATGAGCTCTTCGACCTTGATTTGCCCGAAAGTGATGAATACATGACCGTGGGTGGGCTTATTCTGCATGCTTACCAGAGCTTTCCAAAACTCAACGAGGTCGTAAAAATCGGTAAACTTGAGTTCAAAATCATCAAGAACACCGCGACCAAGATAGAGATGGTTAGGCTGAAGGTAGGCGAATAACTGTTTCGTTATCGGGCAATGAAGTAGTGAAAATAAACGAAAGAAAGGCTAAAACACATGGAAAAAGCCATTTTTTTGAAAAAAAGTGCAGGTATTTCGCATAAAATTTGTAATTTTGTCGGCTGAATTTGAAAAAAGTAAAAATTAAATAATTAAATCATTAAGAATTAAATGGCAGCAATTGGAAAAATTAGAAGCTGGGGGCCTGTACTGGTCATGGTAATTGGTCTGGCCCTGTTTGCCTTCATTGCTGAGGAATTGTTCCGCTCGTGCCAGGCACAGCAGAATGAACAGCGCCAGCAAGTAGGCCAAGTGTTAGGTGACAAAATTTCTGTTCAGGAGTTTCAGGCTCTCGTCGATGAGTACCAGGATGTCCTGAAAATGCAGGGACGTGAGAACCTGAGTGAGGAAGAACTCAATCAGGTGAAGGATCAGGTCTGGAACCAGTTCGTTTCGAACAAGATTATCCAGAATGAAGCAGAGAAACTGGGACTGACCGTAACTGACGAGGAGTTGCAGAACATTCTCCGTGAGGGTACGAACCCCATTCTGATGCAGACTCCGTTCTATAACCAGCAGACAGGTCGCTTTGATGTGTCAGCCCTGACCAAGTTCCTGAACGACTATAAGACATTGCAGACTTCGAATCCTCAGGCAGCAGAGCAGTATCAGACACTTTACAAGTACTGGAAGTTTATGGAGAAGCAGCTGCGCCAGCAGACCCTCGCCATGAAGTATCAGGGCTTGCTCCGTGGGTGTCTTCTGAGCAACCCCGTTTCGGCCAAGGCTTCGTTTGCCGACCAGAATACGGAGAGCAACATTCTGCTTGCTTCGATGCCTTATAACACCGTGAAAGACAATGAGGTAACGATTGAAGACGCTGACCTGAAGTCTAAGTATAACGAGCAGAAAGAGCAGTACAAGCAGGAGGTTGAGACCCGCGACATCAAGTATGTCTCTTATCAGGTAGTAGCTTCTGCTGCCGACCGTGCAGAGCTGATGAAGTCAATGCAGGATGCTCAGCAGCAGTTGCAGAGTGGTGCCGCTCCTGCCGAGGTGGTCCGCAAGGCTCAGTCGCAGGTGCCCTACATCGGATTCCCTGTGACACGCCAGGCTCTGCCCAGTGATGTTGCAGCCCGTATAGACTCAATGAGTGTGGGTGAAACCTCGGCTCCGTTCGAGACTCGTGGTGACAACACTCTCAATGTTGTGAAGTTCATTGCTAAGAGCCAGCAGCCCGACTCGATTGAGTTCCGCGTCATCCAGGTAGGCGGTGCCACGCTCGAAGCAGCCCGCAAGACTGCCGATAGCATCCTTACTGCCATCAAGGGAGGTGCTCCCTTCGATACGATTGCCCGCAAGTATGGACAGGACGGTACGAAGCAGTGGCTCACATCGGCCATGTATCAGAACTCTTCCATCATCGATGCAGAGTCGAAGAACTATCTGAGTGGAATTCTGAACAGTGCTGTGGGCGAGGTGAAGAATATTGAACTGACTCAGGGCAACATCATCATGCAGGTGACCAACCGCAAGGCTATGGTCGACAAGTATGACGTGGCTGTTGTGAAGCATACCATCGATTTCTCAAAGCAGACCTATAGCGATGCTTACAACAAGTTCAGCCAGTATGTCAGCGAGAACAAGACTCTGGACTTGCTGGAGCAGAATGCAGCCAAGTTTGGATTTACCGTTCAGGAGCGTAAGGATTTGGCCAACTACGAGCATAACATTGCTGGTCTGCGTGCTACTCGCGAGGCTATGAAGTGGATATTCGATGCCAAGGCAGGTCAGGTGTCTCCTCTCTATGAGTGCGGTAACAATGACAACCTTCTGGTTGTGGCACTTACGAAGGTACACGAAGTGGGCTATCGCGACTGGGAGAGCATGAAGGATCAGCTCACTGAAGAGGTGATGCGTGATAAGAAATTCGAAATGTTGGCAAAGAAGCTCGAGGGCGTTAAGACTATCGAGGATGCCAAGAAATTGGGTGCCCGTATTGACACGGTGCCTCAGATTACCTTCTCGGCTCCTGTGTTCGTACAGGCTACAGGTGCCAGCGAAACCGCACTGAGCGGTGCTGTGGCTTGCACTGATAATGGCAAGATGAGTTCAGCCCCTGTGAAGGGTAACGGTGGCGCTTATGTTTTCCAGGTGCTCAACCGTCAGGAGCGTGAGGGAGCCAAATTCGACGCAAAGGCTCAGGAGCAGAGACTGCGTCAGCAGGCCTTGCAAGCAGCTGGCCGTTTCATGCAGGAGCTCTACCAGAAGGCCAACGTGAAGGACAATCGCTATCTGTTCTTCTAATACGATTAAAAAATAATCGATTCATATTTTTAATCCGAGTCGGCGTTTTCACCGGCTCGGATTTTTGGTTTGTCCCTTTGGTGCCTGTCACGCCTTGTTTCGTGGGTTTTGTTGGTTGACAAAGGTTATTTTCATTTTTTTTATAATAATGTCGTTTATTTGCAGATTTCTTCGTATCTTTGCACACGCTTTGAAAGCAAACAATATTGTTATAACATTTTTTTATATTTTATGGATTTCACAATGTTAATTACCGTCTTGCTGACGGCTATTACACTGGTGGCGGCGGCTTACGTGATTGCTAAGCTGATAGGTCCGCGCTCATACGCCAAGGTGAAAGGAGAACCCTACGAGTGTGGCATTCCCACTCGCGGTACTTCATGGCTGCCTGTGCATGTGGGTTTCTACCTGTTCGCCATCCTGTTCCTCATGTTTGATGTGGAAACGGTGTTTCTGTATCCATGGGCTGTAGTAGTGAAGGACTTCGGAACGATGGCATTGCTGTCAATCGGGTTCTTCTTAGTGGTTTTAGTGCTGGGTCTTGCATACGCCTGGCGGAAAGGAGCGTTGGAATGGAAATAAAACCGAAAATCAAGAGCATTCCCTACGACGAGTGGAACGACAACGAGTCGCTGGAGAAGCTGATTGACCAGCTCCATGAGGGCGGTGTCAACGTGATTACCGGTAGCCTGGACAAGCTCATTAACTGGGGACGTGCCAACTCGCTTTGGTCGCTCACCTTTGCCACCAGCTGCTGCGGTATTGAGTTCATGGCTTGCGGTTGTGCCCGCTACGATTTTGCGCGTTTCGGCTTTGAGGTGACGCGTAACTCTCCCCGTCAGGCTGATCTGATTATGTGTGCCGGTACGATTACGCATAAGATGGCTCCGCTGCTGAAGCGTCTCTATGACGAGATGGCTGAGCCAAAGTATGTCATTGCCGTGGGTGGCTGCGCTATCAGTGGTGGTCCTTTCAAGTCGAGCTACCATGTGGTGAAGGGCATTGAGGAAATTGTTCCAGTCGATGTGTTCATTCCTGGTTGTCCCCCGCGTCCGGAGGCTATCATGTACGGCATGATGCAACTGCAGCGCAAGGTGAAGATTGAGAAATTCTTCGGTGGTGCCAATCACAAGCAGAATGCTGAAGAGGCAGCGCTGGGCGTTTCCAATGAGGAGCTGACCGCCCGCCGTCTGGGTGACCGCCGCCGTGAGACCATCGTGGTGACCGATGTGCCGGAAGATTTTGTGAAAGATCTTCAGAAAGATCAGAATAATCAGAATAACGAGAAGGAGGCAAAGGCATGAAACTGGAATTTAAATCATTCGATTTCGAGAAGTTTGCCTCTGAGATGGCAAATCTGAAGAACAAGAAGGGCTTCGACTATCTGGTTACCATCGTAGGCGAAGATTTTGGACCCGAGGAAGGTCTCGGTTGTATCTATATTCTTGAAAACACGGTGACCCATGAGCGTTGCAGCGTGAAGATGCTGGCCAAGACACAGGTCTGTGGCGATGGTATTGCCTCCAACGGTACAGGTGAGACAGATGGTCAGCTGATACCTTACATCCCTTCAGTCATTAATATCTGGAAGGTGGCCGACCTGCTGGAGCGTGAGGTCTATGACTTCTTCGGCATCGTGTTCCTTGGTCATCCCGACATGCGCCGTCTGTTCCTGCGCAGTGACTTCAAAGGCTATCCCTTCCGCAAGGACTGGAAGTTCAATGACGAGTACACGCTTGAGGATGATGTCGAGCCCGACTACGGTTTGGAGTATTATCTTGACAAGGACGGCGTGCTGCAGGTGAAGCAGAACCGCCTGTTTGAGCCAGATGCCTACGTGGTGAACATTGGCCCGCAGCACCCCTCAACACACGGTGTGCTCCGTTTGCAGACGGTGCTTGACGGTGAAACCGTTAAGCGCGTGTATCCGCATTTGGGCTATATCCATCGCGGCATTGAGAAGATGTGCGAGACGATGACCTATCCTCAAACGCTTGCTTTAACCGATCGTCTTAACTACCTGAGTGCCATGATGCACCGTCATGCGCTGGTGGGAGTGATTGAGGAAGGCATGGGTGTTGAGCTTACCGACCGTATCAAGTACATCCGCACCATTATGGACGAGCTGCAGCGTATTGACTCTCACTTGCTTTATGTGGGCTGCTGCGCTCAGGATATGGGTGCTCTCACGGCATTCCTCTATTCTATGCGCGATCGTGAGCATGTGCTCAACGCCATGGAGGAGACCACAGGTGGCCGTCTGATACAGAACTATTACAGAATCGGTGGCTTGCAAGCCGACATCGATCCGAACTTCGTGAAGAACGTGAAGGATCTTGTCAAGTATATGAAGCCCATCATTCAGGAGTATGTCGATGTGTTCGGCGACAACATCATCACCCATAAGCGTTTCGAAAAGGTAGGTCCCATGTCGAAGGAAGACTGCATCAGCTATGCTGTTACTGGTCCTGCCGGACGTGCCTCTAACTGGGCCAATGACGTTCGTAAGAATCATCCCTATGACTTGTATGACAAGGTGGAGTGGGAGCAGGTGCTGATGGACGGTTGCGACACGATGGACCGTTACACCATCCACATCAACGAGATGTACCAGAGCCTGCACATCATTGAGCAGCTTATCGATAACATTCCCGAGGGTGACTTCTATGTGAAGCAGAAGCCCATTATCAAGGTGCCTGAGGGACAGTGGTACTTCTCTGTGGAAGGTGCCAGCGGTGAGTTCGGTGTCTATCTCGACTCGCGTGGCGATAAGAGTCCTTACCGTCTGAAGATGCGTCCCATGGGCCTCTCGCTGACAGGTGCGCTCGATCCGATGCTGCGTGGTCAGAAGATTGCCGACCTTGTGGCTACGGGTGCTGCTATCGACTTCGTGATTCCTGATATCGACCGCTAACGGACGACGAATTTATTAATAACAACGGATAACCATTTTGTTGTTAAAAAGAAGAAGAATATATGTTTGATTTCTCAATTGTTTCAAATTGGTTCGACCAGTTACTTCGGGTGACATTAGCTTGCCCCGATTGGTTGGCTATATTGATTGAGTGCGTGCTCGTGGGAGTCGTCGTCTTGACGGCATACGCCCTGATAGCCTGCGCACTGATATTCATGGAGCGTAAGGTCTGTGCCTACTTCCAGTGCCGTCTGGGCCCGATGCGCGTAGGCTACTGGGGCTTGCTACAGGTGTTTGCCGACGTGCTGAAGATGCTCATCAAGGAGATTTTCTTCGTTGACAAGGCCGACAAGCTGCTCTATGTCGTTGCTCCTTTCCTGGTGATTATCGGTTCTGTGGGAGCCTTCTGCTTCCTGCCTTGGAACAATGGCGCCACGATTCTCGACTTCAATGTGGGCGTGTTCCTCTTGACAGCCGTCTCTTCCATCGGCGTGGTTGGTATCTTCCTTGCCGGTTGGGGCTCCAACAACAAGTATTCGGTCGTATCGGCCATGCGTGGCGCTGTGCAGATGATTTCCTACGAGATGTCGCTCTGCCTCTGTCTCATCACAGCTGTGATCCTGACGGGCACGATGCAGATGAGCGGTATCGTTGAGGCTCAGACGGGACCCTGGAAGTGGCTCATTGTTCAGGGGCATGTCCCTGCTATCATTGCCTTCCTCGTGTTCCTCGTGGCTGGTAATGCCGAGGCCAACCGTGGCCCGTTTGACATGGCCGAGGCCGAGAGTGAGCTGACAGCCGGTCACCACACCGAGTATTCTGGCATGGGCTTCGGCTTCTTCTATCTGGCCGAGTTCCTCAACCTCTTTATCATTGCCGGTATTGCCGCTGCCGTCTTCTTGGGTGGCTGGGCTCCGCTGAACATTGGCATTGAGGCTTTCGATGCCGTGATGAACTTCATTCCTGGCATTGTGTGGTTCATGCTGAAGGCCTTTGGTCTCGTCTGGGTTCTTATGTGGATCAAGTGGACCTTCCCCCGTCTGCGTATTGACCAGATTCTGAAGCTCGAGTGGAAATATCTCATGCCGCTGGCCCTCATCAACCTCGTGGTGATGACGGTTGTCGTGGCTCTGGGATGGTATCTATAGACAATCTAGACAATCTAGAATAACTAGAATAACTAGAAAATAAATAGAAGAAATGGAAAAAGAACAATCATATTTCGGAGAACTCGGGCACGGCATCAAGACGCTGGCTACCGGTATGAAGATTACTTGGAAGGAATACTTCAAGGATTTCTTCACCAATAAGTCTACGGAGCAGTATCCCGAGAACCGCAAGACCACACTTCACGTCTCAGCCCGTCATCGTGGCCGCCTGGTGTTCAAGCGCGACGAGAATGGTGCCTACAAGTGTACGGCTTGCACCCTGTGCGAAAAGGCATGTCCGAACGGCACCATCAAGATTACGGCTCACATGGCCGAAGACCCGGAAACGGGCAAGAAGAAGAAGGTGCTTGACGATTATCAGTACGACCTTGGCGACTGCATGTTCTGCCAGCTCTGTACGAATGCCTGCAATTTCGACGCAATCGAGTTTACTAACGATTTCGAGAATGCCACCTTCGACCGCTCGAAGCTGGTGCTGCACCTCGACAAGGAAGTCTACGAGGGCGGTTCGCTGCCTCAGCTTATTGACGGTGGTGCTCCGCAGGAAATCGGTAAGTTTAACACCAAAACGAAGTAAACGATTATGGCAAACACAATTATGTTTACAATTCTCGCAGTCGTCATTATTGGCTCAGCGTTGCTGTGTGTGACGACGACGCGAATCATGCGAGCCGCAACGTTCATGTTGTTTGTGCTCTTTGGCGTGGCAGGCATCTATTTCCTGCTCGACTATACATTCCTTGGCGCAGCCCAGATCAGCGTCTATGCCGGTGGCGTGACGATGATCTACGTGTTCGCCATTCAGCTCGTTTCCAAGCAGACCCTTCAGGGTATGGTCGAGAAGATCAAGACCAGCCGCATGATTGGCAACGGTCTCGTGGCCATTGTCTCGCTCATTGTGGTGAGCCTCATTCTCGTGAAGGCGGGCTTCTACACTTGTTTTAGCCTGGTGTCGGATACCGAGGTATCTATGAAGGCTATTGGTAACGCGCTTGTTGGCAGTGAAAAATACCAGTACGTGCTGCCCTTCGAGTTTATCTCAGTATTCCTGCTGGCATGCATCATTGGTGGATTAGTAGTAGCAAGAAAGGAGGAGAAGGAATAATGGTACCTGTTGAATGTTATTTCGTGCTTAGCGCACTCTTGTTTTTCATTGGCGTCTATGGCTTCGTCACTCGCCGCAACCTGCTGGCCATGCTCATCTCTGTTGAGCTTGTGCTGAATGCCGTGGATATTAACTTCGCCGCCATCAACCGTCTGCTCTATCCCAAGGGCATGGAGGGTATGTTCATGACCCTCTTCGTCATTGGCGTGGCAGCTGCTGAAAGTGCCGTGGCTATTGCCATTATCATCAATGTCTATCGCAATTTCAAGAGCGATACTGCCGACAGTATTACTAACATGAAAGGATAAGCGAAAAATTGAAGAATTTAAAAATTGAAAAATTAAAAGATTATGGAATTTAGTTATTCAATATTCATTCTTCTTCTGCCTCTGCTGTCCTTCATCGTGTTAGGGCTTGCTGGCATGAAGATGTCGCATAAGACCGCCGGTCTTATAGGCACATGTTCGTTGGGACTTGTTACCGTCCTGTCATATCTCACGGCTTTCCAGTATTTTGGAGCCGACCGTGTGAATGACATCTACCAGACGATAGTCCCCTATAACTTCACCTGGTTGCCTCTGGGCAATCTGCACTTCGACATGGGTATCCTTCTGGATCCTATCTCGGTGATGATGCTCATAGTAATCAGCACCGTGTCGTTCATGGTTCACATCTACTCTTTCGGCTACATGCATGGCGAGAAAGGTTTCCAGCGCTACTACGCTTTCCTTTCGCTCTTCACCATGTCAATGCTCGGTCTGGTACTGGCCACCAACATTTTCCAGATGTACATGTTCTGGGAGCTGGTGGGTGTTTCTTCTTATCTGCTCATCGGCTTCTACTATCCTCTGAAGCCAGCCATCGCAGCTTCGAAGAAGGCCTTCATTGTGACCCGCTTCGCCGATATGTTCTTCCTTGTGGGTATCCTCACCTTCGGCTACTTCACGGATTCGTTCAGCTTCTCGTTTGCCGGCGACATCGTGATGGGGCAGGGTACAACTCCTTTCATTGAGGGCAACATGGCCAAGGCCGTTACGGCTGGCGCCTGCATCATCCCCACCGCACTGGTGCTGATGTTCATCGGTGGTGCCGGTAAGTCGGCCATGTTCCCGTTGCACATCTGGCTGCCCGATGCCATGGAGGGCCCGACGCCTGTGTCGGCACTTATTCATGCTGCAACGATGGTGGTTGCCGGTGTGTTCCAGATTGCCCGCATGTTCCCCCTCTGGATTCAGTATGCTCCTGAGGCCATGTCAATCGTGGTCTGGGTGGGTGTCTTCACTGCTTTCTATGCAGCTGCCGTGGCATGTGCACAGAGCGACATCAAGCGTGTGCTGGCCTTCTCGACCATCTCGCAGATAGCCTTCATGATGGTGGCTCTCGGTGTCAGCCTGCCTGGCCATGAGGCCATCCTGGACAACCACACGCAGCTGGGTTACATGGCAGGTATGTTCCACCTGTTCACCCACGCCATGTTCAAGGCTTGCCTGTTCCTCGGTGCCGGTTGTATCATCCATGCCGTCCACTCGAACGAGATGGCTCTGATGGGTGGCCTGCGCAAGTACATGCCTATTACGAATGCCACGTTCCTCATCTCTTGTCTGGCCATTGCCGGTATTCCCTTCTTCTCGGGCTTCAGCTCGAAGGACGAGATTATCACGGCCTGCTTTGCCTACAGTCCTGTGGTGGGTTGGATTATGACGGGTATTGCCGCCATGACCGCCTTCTACATGTTCCGTCTGTACTACGGCATCTTCTGGGGAACCGAGAACGTTGAGGCACATGAGCACCATACGCCGCACGAGGCTCCGCTGACCATGACCATTCCTCTGATTGTGCTGTCGGCGATCACCCTTGGCGTGGGTATCTACTCGACGCTGGCCGGCTTCCTCGGCTGGGGTGGTTCGTTCGGTTCGTTTGTATCGGCTGCCGGTACCGACTACACGATCCACTTCGACACGCAGATTGCCGCAACATCGACCATCATTGCCATTCTGAGCATCTGTCTGGCCACCTATATATATAAAGGTGAAAGCCAGCCTATCGCCGACCGCCTGTACAAGACGTTCCCGAAGCTGCACCGCGCAGCCTACAAGCGTTTCTATCAGGACGAGATATGGCAGTTTGTAACCCATCGCATCATTTTCCGTTGCATCTCCACGCCCATTGCCTGGTTCGATCGTCACGTTGTCGACGGCACGTTCAACTTCATGGCTTGGGGAGCCAACGAGGCCGGCGAGTCGCTCCGTCCCTGGCAGAGCGGCGATGTGCGCCAGTATGCAGTGTGGTTCCTCACGGGTTCTGTAGCATTAACACTTGTGTTGTTGGCTTTGTAATAACGTAATAACGATAAAACGTAATAACGACAATGAATATATTAAGTTTATTCGTAGTTATTCCCGCCCTGATGCTTCTGGGATTGTGGATAGCCCGCAACCTCAATCAGGTGCGTGGCGTGATGGTGGCCGGCTCTTCGTGTCTGCTGGCTCTGTCCATCTGGCTGACATATTATTTCATTCAGCAGCGTAGTGCAGGAAATACCGACAGCATGCTGCTGGTGTCCTCTCTGCCTTGGTTCGCTCCGCTGAACATCAACTATGCCGTGGGTGTTGACGGCATATCCGTGGTGATGCTGCTTCTCTCGAGCATCATTGTGTTCACGGGTACTTTTGCCTCTTGGCAGCTGAAGCCTCTTACCAAGGAATACTTCCTTTGGTTCACCCTGCTTTCTACGGGTGTCTTTGGTTTCTTCATCTGCACCGACATGTTCACCATGTTCATGTTCTACGAGGTGGCTCTTATTCCCATGTACCTTCTGATTGGCGTGTGGGGCTCGGGCAAGAAAGAGTACGCTGCCATGAAACTGACGCTGATGCTGATGGGTGGTTCCGCACTGCTCATCCTCGGCATCCTCGGCATCTACTACTTCAATGGCGAGTACAGCGGCGTCTACACGATGAACGTCAATGAGATTGCTGCCACTTCGCACAGGATTCCTGTTGATATTCAGTGCGCTTTCTTCCCCTTCATCTTCATCGGATTCGGTGTGCTGGGTGCCTTGTTCCCCTTCCACACATGGTCGCCCGACGGTCATGCCTCTGCGCCTACCGCTGTGTCGATGCTCCATGCCGGTGTGCTGATGAAGCTCGGAGGCTATGGCTGCTTCCGTGTGGCCATGTTCCTGCTGCCTGAGGCTGCCCAGAATCTCTCGTGGATATTCCTGATTCTGACCACCATATCCGTGGTCTACGGTGCCTTCTCAGCCTGCGTGCAGACCGACCTGAAGTACATCAATGCCTATTCGTCGGTGTCCCACTGCGGTCTGGTTCTCTTCGCCCTGCTGATGATGAGTCAGACAGCCGTGACGGGTGCCATCCTGCAGATGCTCTCCCATGGTCTGATGACGGCCCTGTTCTTTGCACTCATCGGTATGATTTACGGTCGTACCCATACGCGTGACATCCGCGAGCTGGCTGGTCTGATGAAGATTATGCCCTTCCTCGCTGTGGGCTATGTGATTGCCGGTCTGGCCAACCTCGGCCTGCCTGGCTTCTCTGGCTTCATTGCCGAGATGACCATCTTCGTGGGTGCCTTCGGTGCAGATTCCCTGGTGGGCGATCCCAACGCGTCGTTCCGCATGGTGGCTACCATCATTGCATGTACGTCGATTGTCGTTACCGCAGTCTACATTCTGCGTGTTGTCGGCAAGATTCTCTATGGCGAGGTCGAGAACAAGCACTTCCTCGAACTGACCGATGCTACTTGGGACGAGCGCGTCGCAGTCATCTGCCTCATCTTCTGTGTGGCTGGCCTTGGCTGTGCTCCGTTCTTCTTCAGCGACATGATCTCGCCGTCGGCAGGCAGTATTCTTCAATCAATTGGTGTAATGTAAAGTAAAGGAGGATAAAAGATATGAATTACGGACAATTCTTATATATGATTCCAGAAGCTACGTTGGTAGTATTGCTGCTCGTAGTATTCTTTGCCGACTTTGCATTAAGCAAGAACGAAGCGAAGACCGGCAAGCTTTGGACTGTCACTTGCGGTGCCCTTGTACTTCAGACAGCCCTGCTCTTTGGCACAATGGAGCCTTCAGAGGCTTTCGGCGGCATCTACGTTACCTCGCAGATGGTCAATGTGATGAAGATCATCCTTACCATGGGTACGCTCATCGTTGTCATCATGTCGAAGACGTGGCTGGATACCAACAAAAAGCTTTCGGGCGAGTTCTTCATGCTGGTGCTCTCTACGCTCCTGGGCATGTACATGATGATGTCAAGCGGCTCGTTCCTCATGTTCTTCCTGGGTCTTGAAATGGCCTCAGTGCCCCTGGCATGTATGGTGGCTTTCGACAAGCAGAAGAAGAACAGTGCCGAGGGTGCAGCCAAGTATATCCTTGTGGCAACGTTCTCCAGTGGCGTCATGCTCTTCGGCATTTCGTTCATCTACGCCGCTACGGGTAGCCTCTACTTTGACAATGTGGCAGCATCGCTGACTGTCTCGCCCCTGACCATCATGGGCCTGGTGTTCTTCTTCAGCGGACTGGGCTTCAAGATTTCCTTGGTACCCTTCCACTTCTGGACGGCCGATACCTATCAGGGCGCTCCTACACCAGTCACAGGCTATCTGAGCGTGGTGTCGAAGGGTGCAGCTGCTCTCACGCTGTGCATCATCCTCACCAAGGTCTTCGGCTCGATGGTCGACTACTGGAATCCGCTGCTGTGGATTGTCATCATGCTCTCCATCACCGTGGCCAACCTCTTCGCCATCCGTCAGAAGGAGCTGAAGCGCTTCATGGCTTTCTCGTCAATCTCGCAGGCAGGCTACATCATGCTGGCCGTGATAGGTGCCAATGCCCAGGCTGGAGCTACCGCACTGACCTTCTACGTGCTCGTCTACGTGGCTGCCAACATGGCTGTCTTTACCGTGATTAGTGCCATTGAGCACAATGGCGGTAGTACTTTGATGAGTGCCTACAATGGTCTCTACAAGACGAATCCGAAGCTGGCTCTGCTCATGACGCTGGCCCTGTTCTCGTTGGCAGGCATCCCGCCGTTTGCCGGCATGTTCTCGAAGTTCTTCGTGTTCCTTGCCGCTGTGAATGGTCAGAACGCCATGCCCTTCTGGCCCTACTTCGTGGTCTTGGTAGCCTTGGTGAACACCGTGGTGTCGCTCTACTACTATCTGCTCATCGTGAAGGCCATGTACATCACGAAGGAAGATAATCCGCTGCCCACCTTCTCCATGGACGGTGCCACCAAGTTGTCTCTCGCCCTCTGCACGGCAGGCATCTGCCTTCTCGGCGTTGTATCCTGCATCTACGAGTGGATTGCTGCAGCAGCCCTATAAAAGTAGTTTTTCTTAACAGTAGCATCCCGATGATCATTTTTGGTTGTCGGGATGTTTTTTTTCCGCCCCGCAACGGCGGCGTTGTTGGTTTGCCATCAGCCGCTCCCGGGCGCGCAACGGGACGCTGATCAGACCACGATTTCATCTTCTTCAGACTGACAGTGCGTAAGCATTCGAAGAAGTACAGGTAGTAATACATATATATAGCATTAGCAGCTACAATCACATTCGACTGTAGCTGCTATTGTCTTTTTGTTGTACCTATATCATGGAGTTTTTGTCATGACAGATTCCGGATGTGTAAGTTTCCACTTATGTGGTAGTAGTTGCAAGAGTTCCTCATGTGATGCTTTTGCATGATATGGCATCTGGCTGATGATGTCATTCAGATAGTCCCTCGGATTGACATCATGGTTCCTGCATGTCGCCAACAGGGAGCAGACTACAGCCATGTTTTGTGCTGCCTCATGGTTTCCGCAGAAGAGATAGTTCTTTCTGCCCAGCGTAATAGGGCGTATCTCATTCTCCGCAAGATTGTTGTCCAGCCGGAGCCTGCCGTCCTCAAGATAGCGCATCATGTTGTCCCATCTGGTATATGCATAGGTGATGGCCTTGCCTGTCAGTGAGCTCTCGCTGTACTTCACCCCCTCCGTCTCCATCCACAGCTTCATGGCTTCCATGATAGGACGGGCGAGTTCCTGACGCTTGGCTTTGCGCTCTTCGGGTGACAGTCCGGCATCATCGCACATGTGCTCTATCTTGTAGAGGTGTTGTATCTCTGTGAGCGCATGTTCTGCCATCGGGCGGTTCTCATCGAGTGCCTGCTCGAAATGACGGCGGATATGTACCATGCAGTTAACCAGCCGCACGTCAGGGCTTGTCTTGAAGGCCGTCTCATAGCCCGCAAAACCGTCACATTGTAGGTATCCCTTAAAGCCAGATCTGTTTGCCAGCGACTCTATCACCGCTCCAGCCCTGGAGCCCTGGTCGTAATGGAAGAGCACCAGCCGCTGGATCACTGCCCTCACCATCCAGAGGTATTCCTTCGCAGCCTTGTGCGTATCCTTGTTCATCACAGGCGTGGTGATCTCGTCTGCCTGCACATAGTCGGCTTTCATCACCTCTGCCTTGAGCACTTCATAAAGTGGCCTGAGCAGTTTCATCGTCTGCTTGAACCAGCCGTCCACAGTGCTTTCAGTAAGGCCTTTCATGCCAAGATGATTGTACTGCTTGATCTGACGGTAGTAAGGCATATGGTACTCATACTTCTGGAGCAGGATCTCTGCCAGCAGGCTGGCACCGGCTATGCCCTTGTAGATAGGCAGCAGGGGCATGGGGGCGATCAGTACTCCGCTCATTCCTTTTGGCGCAGCAGCGGTATTATCCTTCAGGCCCCACTTCTCGCGGATGATCTCCTTGATATACAGCTGGCCGGGCTTGTGCTCCACGATACGTGTCACCTCCTGGCCAATCTTCTTGTAGAGATTCGTGTCGAGATTGTCCGGCGCAAGGATTACCTGTTCCAGTACGGGCAGGTCTTCCATCATGATACGGTTCTTCTTTTCCTGACGGCGTTCCTCCTTGGTCTTCGTGATCTTCTCCACAGCCTCGTCATGGGCATCAGCTATCTGCTGTGCATTCTCAGGCAGCATTCCGGCAAAGAGGTCAGGATAGTTGGGGTCGATGATGGGGAGTTTCTCGGACTTGCGGCCAAAGAGCTGGCGGTTCAGCCATGCGACCTGTGCCGTCAGTTCCTTGATGCGGGCATTAAGGCCATCCACCTCCTTCTTGTTGTTTTCGGACAAGGTGGCGATAGAGGCGTTCAGCGTCTCTATCGTCTTGGTCAGTATCTCTTTCTCTTCCATTGTCCGTACCTTTTAAATATAGTGCAAAGGTACAAAAAATATCTGAGAACAAAGAATGTTTTGTGCTATAAATAACTAATAATCAGTAATATATGTATAACGGTTTTTGTCTATACCACATATTCCCTTCGCTGTGCACGAAGGCGCCTGAGTCGCTGGTCTGGAGACTCCTGTATCCCCTCCACCATTACTACAAGATCCCGCCACTCCATCTGATAGCTTTGCGTATTCTCATCATATTCAGGCAGCTTGAAGCGACCTGCCTCCAGGCGCTTTACATACATCACCATACCCCCGTCCTCGGCATGGAGCAGCTTCATCAGCTTGCGGCTCTGGCCGATGAAGATGAACACGTCACCATTACGCACGTCACTCTTCATTCGTTCATGCACTACGCCACATAGAGAACTGATGCCCTTACGCATGTCAGTCCTCCCAGGGCATAGCCAGTAGCGCATTGTATCGTTAAGGCAGAACATGGCTCAAAAGGCTTTTGTCCAACAAGTCGCGCAGCA
>Ga0247611_10001459_pt1 | contig 41807 bp, 67 predicted proteins | sample 177DNAGHGhighgp2_FD_192422 | JGI IMG/M metagenome (GOLD analysis project Ga0247611, IMG submission 192422) | Sheep rumen microbial communities from Palmerston North, Manawatu-Wanganui, New Zealand - 1770 DNA GHGhigh gp2 | ecosystem: Host-associated > Mammals > Digestive system > Stomach > Rumen... | reverse complement strand
CCCGGAGAGGTTGGCCCCGGAGAGGTAGGCCCCGGAGAGGTCGGCCCAGGAGAGGTTGGCCCCGGAGAGGTTGGCCCTGGAGAGGTAGGCCCCGGAGAGGTCGGCCCCGGAGAGGTTGGCCCCGGAGAGGTTGGCCCTTTTCCCTCCGTCTTCATTTCTCAGCCATTTCAGGTGCTCATCAAGGATCTCTTTTAGCTTCTCGATTTCCATTCATATCCTCCTCAAAATAGACGCAGCAGCGCGGGTGCTCCGTGCTTGGGCAGAAGTCCGCGCAATACGGGCTGTCGACGTTGACGCACACCTCATCTGCCAGCCATTTGCAAACGTCGCTCATGTCTTTTCCCCTTCTACTCCTTACACACTACAAGATCGGCTTGATATATCACTTGCATGTCTCTCGGATCATAGTCCCGCCTGACGGTCATAGCTTTCACTATTTCCGGTTCGAGCTGTTCCACGAGCTGTCTGTATACAAATCCTTCATCGACATGCTTCAGGTCAAGCCTGTCTATTCTCACTCCTGCCCGGAGCCTGCACGCCTGCAATGGCGTTGTTTTTATCTCAACGATGGACGGACGCCAATACAGCACCGTCCCGCAATACGGACAGCGCTCGTTATAACCGATGGGAGCAGCGCAGTTCGGGCAGTTATAGAGCTGTTTTGCCATCACTCGCCCTCCTCTGCCTTTTCGTGTCCTGTGCAGATGTAAACATCATGTACGGATTTCCCCGCATCCTCGCACTCAAAACATCCGATGCAGTAGCCGGACTGACAATGCTCATAAGCCGCATTTCGTTTGCAATTCTGGCAGAGGCAACGAGCGTTCCCATACTTGCACTTCATGTCTCGACCTCCTCTGCCTCAATGACGGTGGGAGCGTCACCAATCGTTTCAAGCAGCTCTCTGGCATCATCACGGGAAAGCATATTTTCTTTGATGATCAAACGCATTTCTTGCATCAGTTTATCAGCATCTATGCACCTCCCATGCGGCGGGACGGGGACGGCTATGCCAAGTTTTTCTGATCCATTTCCTTCGACAACTGCTCCATCGTCGAAAATCGTTATCGTTTTACACATTCCTGCGGTCGGCATCTCCATGCCCTTGATATAAACTCCCATGCTCATTCCTCCTTCGGCAGCTTAGCCAGCGGCATCCAATGAGTAGGATGGTCTGGGAAACGAGACCCCGGTATTCTGAATCGCTCACCATCTATGCGCCAACCAACCATAGGGCCGTAATACTTGTTATATACGATGCATGGTGCATTCTCTTCCGGCAACCGCTCAGTCAACGGAATCCATTTGAACGTGTCGGTTTTCCCGACACATTCCTCAATAGCATCGGCGGCTTGCGTCAATAATTCCCTATCAACATTCACACGTTTCCCATATTTAACATTGGATGCTTCTCTCAGCCGCTTTACCAGTTCATCATACATCAGCTTTCCTCCCTCTTTCCCCCGTCAGCGCAGAACCTTTTTTCACGGATTTTTTGCGTATCGAGATAAATATTTGTCCAATTCTTGCTGTTCTCTAAAAGCTTCCCGTGTGAACTTACCTTTGACACACCAAAAGTCTTCTTTAATATGTTCAGCCACGATTGCCGTTCCGTAAATATTACATGTTCCTTTTCCCTGCTTTCGTCCACAGTAGTATATGCACTCCCTGCAAAACGGTATCTTTTTCATGTTTGCTTTTTCACCCCGCTTGCGCAATAAAATAGAGCGTGCGTAGTATCTCCGGCCCCGTTATCACACCATCCAAGACCGATGTCTCCGTTTTCTCCGTTATATTTCTCCCATAAAGAACAATCCATGCAGTAAATGACAGGACGGATTTTATCAACATCAACACAGTTATTTTCATTTTTGAAACTATCAAATTTTCCATTTTCTAAACCGATAAACAATGCGTAAATGTTACATCCGTGACAGTCAGGCGAAGTGCATTGCCTACATGCTATTTTACTCATTTCTGCTCCTTTTTACCCCGTTCGCACAGTAAAAATCCGGCGCTGGCTTTCGTGAATACCATCTATCCTCACATTTGAGCGGGCACGAGTTCCTCTCCGGGAAATCATCACGAGGCCATTCGAGATCAGCTCCGTCATGATTCCCGATTGGAGCGTAAATGCAATCCCGGCAAAGCACCACAGGCCTCACATCGGCGGCGGGAATAGCACAAATGGCATTTACAGCTTCTTCAAGGTCATATCCTTCAAGAGACGTATTGTTGAGCAATACGTCAGTTATTCTGGACCGTTCGATATACTCAGCCATTCGTCACACCTCCTTGAAATCAGCGTCCTTATAACGCAGCCAGCCAAAAGAGAAATGCGCGCTGCCATCTTCGAACTCGTCATCATGCGCGAACGGGTCATTGACAGGCTCAGCCTCCACGGTTTTCGCCGGTTTCGGCTTCGCTTCCATCCAGCGGCAGAGATCGCCAGCGCCGCGCAGATAACCGTAACAGGCCAGCGCCGCGAGAATGGCGAAAAACGCCACTCTCACGAATTTGTAAGCGCCGCCGAGGATCAGCGCCAGCATGACCGCCACAACGACAGTCATAAAGACAGATTTGTTTTTTGCCATTTCGAGACCTCCTCAAATATCACCGGCAGCGCGGTGCAGGCTGTTTTCCGCCTTGAAGCCTTCAGGATAGCGGGCTTTCAGCTTGTCGATATTGAGCTGCATGATGTCCTCCAAATCCCAGCCGTTGGCGGTGCAGTATTCCGCGATCATCCAGAGAATATCACCGAGCTCCTTCTTCTCGTGGTTGTAGTCGCGGGCGTGGCCCTGGTAAAGTTTCTGCCAAAGCCCCTGAAGCTCCCCGACTTCGCTGGACATTCCCAGCAGGGAGTGCATGATCTGCCCGTCGCGCGTAAGCGCAAGATTCATTGTGCGAGCAGCCGCTTTCTGATACTCATTCCCAGTCATTTTTCGCTGGTTCCTCCATCTTGTATAGATTACTCATGTCAGACCATCCGGTTTCCAGGATGGTTTTATCGAGATAAAAAGTTGCGATTCCATTCTCTACGGTCAAACCATTTTCACGAAGAAGCCGTTTTCGCGCTTCATCTACAGCAGGATTGAAGCCGCAGCGCCAGCAGTTCATAGCGTTGTCGCAATTGCAGGCATCGCAGGCAAAGCCGAAAGCAGAGCGGACCAGGTTCTCGACTTTGAAAGATACCGGCTCTTTGTCAATATGCAGAACCACATAGCCGCTTTTTGTAGTGGCAAGTATGCGCTGTCTTTGAATTGAATAGACTCTCCCACGGTTAGAAACCATATAGATGTGCGGCACATTCGGGATAAAGCCCCATCGTTCTGTCATGGCAACCTCCGTATTAATCCGGATCATATACTGCGAATGGCACGAAGTAATCGTCCTCGTCATCATCTTGCATCCAGGGCGGATAGCCGGTCCGCTCCATGCAGGCAATAATAGGATCATCAGGCAGATTGTACATTTCTTTGCCTCCTGTGTTTCAATTTTCATAGCTTCCGCTTTGAATGATTTTTGCTGCGCGTTCTGCGAGATCGGCAATATCTTTCGGCAATATACCAGTTTCGCAACAAGAAAAGCCGCATGTTGCACAGCGTTCGGCCTCTATGCACTTTTTATCCACGGAGCGCATTTCTATTGCAAGCATTTTAAGCCCGTCCAACACTGTAAAAGATTTCAGGTCAATCATCTTCCTTGCCCTCACCCAAGTACGTGGAAAGCACGATAAGCGCCTCGGCCAATCCAGCGTTTTCCTGCTCAAGCCGCTTGTTTTCAGCCTCAAGAAGTTTGTAATCTTCCAACATTTGCCTCGTCAGGTTCAGCAATTTGCGAACCTTAGTTTTTCTTACGAACATTCGCATTTCCCTCCAACGCTTTCAGGTATCTCTTGGCTTCGTTCGACAGGTCAACGCCGTACTGCGGGTTACGGATCATGCACAAGGCGACCTTTGAGAACTTCGGGAACTTCTCTTTGAGGGCATCAAGAATGTCGGTGCTGTACGCCCTTGGGCGATCCCGCTTATACTCAAGTTTCCCGTATCTTCTGCGGCGCTGGTAGCAAGCCATGCACAGCCCTTTTGAGACGGCTGCCCGTTCCCCGCAGTACTCGCACAGCTCGTTTTTCACTTCAGCCGCCTCCGCGCGTACTCCGCCATCAAAAGGGCCTCGGCCATGCCGTCATGATCTTTCCGGCAGCGCTCCGACGGCAGAAGGGACACGTCTGGAAACAGGCGCTTGCAGACGGCGATGGAAGAATTTTTGTTGCCGGTGATTGAAAATTCTTTTTTCCACTTCTGCGGCCTCACCAGTTCAAACCTGATGCCATAGGCGAAAAGCAGCCCTTGGATAAAGCCAAAGTTCTCGCCAAAGTGGAACATGCTTGTTACTCCCTGCCCCGGCATTGCGCTGACATGCTCAAGGCAGCAGACGGCGGGGCCTTGCGCGGCGATCTGGCGCAGAGTGTATGTATACAAGCCATCGTCAAATTTGAACACGTTCACAGCGCCGTCCTCGGTGATGTAGGCAAGCGCCCCGGATTTGCCTGGGTCAATGCCGAGGTAGATCACGACGCTCCCTCCCAATCTTGAAGCTTTTTCTTCAGCGCTTCCTTCTCGGCGTGGAGCAGCCAGTATTTGGTTTCCCACTCGCCGTTCATGGTTCTTGCCTGTGCCCGTTCATCAACGATCTGCAAGAGCTTGGACAGCGGCAGGGTGACCATGGCGCCGTTGTACTCGTCTACGGGCTGAAGGTTGACGTTCTCGTTGGTGTTTGTGTTGTTCATAGTTTCCTCCTCGTTGTTCTCAAATCTTGTCCAGGTCGCTCAGAAGCTTGTCCATGTTTCGCGGGTCTTTTCCGTCCCATCGCCCGGCGTTTATCATTTCCTGCGTCTTGTTCATGCGCCGGGGGTTGCGCAGGCGGTCGAACATAATGCCGGTGTAATTGCTGCCCATGCTGTCCCGAATCACGTCACAGACGGCAGAGTCGCCAAACTCCTCGGCGCTCTTGCGGATCTGCGTAAGCAGGCTTTGAAGGCCAGTTTCCTTGTAGCTCTGGTTTTTCTCGGCCTTGTAGCGCATCCAGTCCCGGACGGCGGTAAGCAGCTCCTCGCTCCTCCCTGAAAGCGTTTCTTTCACCATGGTCTCCATCCGCTGCTTCGGGTTTGCTTTCGCCGGAGCCGTAGAGGGGGTAGGGGGAGTATATAACATTTGTTCTTTTTCTTGTTCTTTTTCTTGTTCTTTTTCTTGTTCTTTTTCTTGCTTCGGGTTTGCTCTTGCTTCGGGCTTCTCCTTGCTTTCCGGTTGCCCTTGCTTCCGGTTTGCTTCCGCTTTGCTTTCAATTTGCTCTTGCTTCTGCTCTCCGCCTTTTTTACCGATTTTTGCTTTCCTTCTGCCTGCGTCGAGGATGGGCTTCACAAGAGTGAAGCCCATCGCCGCGGCGTCGGCAATTTTGGAAAGATTGGGTTCTTCTTCGTAAAGGGCATAAGCGCAGATCGCGTCGTAGAAGTCAGCGCGGGCAGATTTGTTCTTGATCTGCTTTGCGGCGTTGGCAAAGCTTGAATAGAATGTGAATTGCCCTCTTTCCATCTCATCGTTACCTACTTTTTAATAGACACAATGTACTTGGTGCCGTCGGCACCGTAGGCGTATTCCCGTTTGTGCTTCAACACCCCGTGGATATACCCGTGTTGTCTCCCAATTGCTCGGCCAGCCTCAGCCATGGAAGAGTAGGAAGTCTCTTCATGATTAGATACATTCACCATGGTTACGGGCTTCTTGAGTGCATCAAAAAGCCCAGTGTTGAAGCCGTGCCGCACGTTGTCACCGTTGGATAGCCACTCCAAGTTCTCCGGCCTGTTGTCCATGTAGTCACCGTTGATATGATTTACCGTCATGCCATCAGCGGGAGGCCCAAGCCAAGCGGCAGCCACAAGCCTTGCGACAAGATAGTCTTTATGCTCCCCGTCTTTCCAGAGAGTCAGCCTGCCGTCATGCCGCCTTGCGTGTACTGGATATTTCGGTTTCATAACCCGTGACTTCCAAGCGCGTTTCCCATAACGAGCGTGGGAATTTATTCTTCCGGGGGCAGAGCGGACTCTGCCCAGATCGGATGCGTCATACAGCCCCTCATAACCGGGGATGGGTTTCCAGTTCTCCGTCACCATGGCAAACCACTATCAAGATCGTCAAGCTCGTACATGGGCGCTTCCTCTTCCTTCGGAGGCGGCGACCACTTCGGGGCGCTGCTTTCGTAGTTCGTGGTTCGCGGTTGCCTCATGGTGCCCGGCATGGGGCCGACTTTCTCCACGGCGACATTCAGGGAGATTTCGTCGTGCCACCCGCCGCGAGGGTCTTGCTTACTGGCGACCTTAAAACTCTCAATGCTGGTGACGCGAAAGGTATCACCCTCTTTAATCCCGGTCGGGGCGTTGGTGGGCCAGAGCGTGACAAGCTTCCGGTCTTTTCCGATACCCTTGACCCGAATAAGCTCCCATGTGTTGCCCTGCTTGACGGCGTGAGCGACAAGAGGGTCAGGGCCGTTGACTTTGATGATTACACTCATGTCTTCCCCTCGCCTTTCTGCTTGATGAGGTCGATCACGCCGTCATAGTCCTTCTGCTCGATCTGTTTGGTGCTGGTGTAGCCCTGCGCCGCGAGGATCTGCTTGACTTCGGCGGCGGTAAGCCCTGCCTCGCCGCCGATGGCGTAAAGGCGCTTGATCTGGGCGGTGCTGACAGGAGAATCGGGCTTGTCAGTATCAATCAGCGCCTGCGCGTTCTGCATGAAATCCTCATTCTCCATGTCCTGCGTGAAGGCGTCGGACAGGCCGGAGATCGACAGGGCGGCGGCGACAAGGGCGCGTTTCTGCGCCATTTTCAAGGTGCCGTTGGCGGCGTCGTAGGGGCTGTTGAAGCCGTTGCGCTTTTCGGAGGTATTGGCGCTGCCGAAAGCGCTTGTCCAGATGTACTCTGTACCGTTATAGATTTTGCAGAGGTCACAGCGCACGAGGTAGTAGAAAATCGGTTCCTTCCCCACCTGCTCGATCTTGGACTCGATGGTGTAGTGCTGCAAAAGGCCGTAGCCCATGGCGACCTTCTCGGCACCGGACTTGTACAGGCTGGGCTTTTTCGTCTTAGGAATGACGCCGAAATCGACATCTCGCTTGAGCGTCTGCATTCCGAATCCGCCGCAGTTGATGAGGTAGTTTTTGCCCTTCGGCTGGACGATTGCGATTGCTGCTTCCGCTGTGTACGGCGCAAGGGCGGTTACTTCTTCGTTCATGTTTCTCCTTTCAGGATCTTGTTGATGTTCAAAAGCTGGTCAAACAGCTCGACAGCATCAAAGCTGTATTTCTCTTCGGTTTCATCGTCGAAATAGAGCTTGTATGTGCCGTCCTTCTTGAGCTGGAGGTCTGCGCGGCGGTAAATGTCGCATTCCAGCATCCGGGAATACCCCTCAAGCTGGCAGGCCCACGAAATGCGGGTGGGGCGCTTCGGCTGGGCGGTGGTCTTGAGGTCCACCAGCCACGGGCGACCGTCGATCTTGCCGAAGCGGTCAAGCGTCCCGGCGTAGTGCTCGGAGACGCTGACAAGGGGCTGCTCGATCATGTCCCACTCCGGTTTGTAGTCCCGCAAGAACCGCATGTACGCGAGGACGTAACCGGCAAGCTCCGGCTCGACTTCCAGCGCGTCAGGCTCGACGCCATAGTCAATGAGCTGGGTGTATTCGTGTACCTGCGTCCCGCGCCGCTGCGCCTGCTGGAGGACGGCGGGGCTTACGTCGAAGGATTGAAGCGGGGCGCATATTTCGGTGACGCTGGGGTAAATGTGTCCGTCGTAGAAATACAGGTGTCTTTCTTCGTCGAACACAAGGCGGGTATCTGTCATGCTCTCCGCCTCCTCCCGAAGCTGCCGCGCAGCACGTCGGCGATTTTGATTTGCTTCGCCCGTTCCTCGTAGAGCTTCAGGGCCTCGGCGCGGTGTTCCTGCCACGTCGGGCACTTCGCCCCGCAGCCGGGAGCCCTCCCCGGACAATCGCGGGGACAAACCTTCTTGAAGTTCATGCTATCTCCCTCATTCCTGGTCGTATACGGCGACGGGGCCGTCAAAATCCGGTTCGTCATCGTCGAACCAGGGCGGATAGCCCGTCCTCATCATGGAGACGATGGTCGGATCGTCGGGAATAAGCTGCATTGTTTCGACTCCTTCACTCGATTTGCTGTTGGTCGGTTTCGGCCTGACAGTTCCAGCACCAAAATGTTTTGATGTGGCCGGGATGCGTCCGGCCTTTTGTTTTCGGCGCGGTGTTGCGCGTCCCGCAAACGGGACAGACGAAAACGCGCATTTGCGGCACCACGGATCGCGGGTGAATCGTCACGCACTTGACGTTGTAGTGGTGCCTCATAAGCTCGAAAGCTCATGCGCCAGCTTGACGGCGGTGATGCCGTCTTTGCCGCTGATCCCGAATTTCTGCCGAACCCAGTTCCGGCTTCGGCCGGTGTAATTGGCTACGTCGGTGACGGTGAGCAGGTTCTTCATGCCGAAGACGTTTCTGATCTGCTCAAGTTCGGCGCGGTAGGTTTCATTTTCTCTTGCCATTGTTTCAAGTCCCCCTTTCTGTTTTGTTTCGCTTTGAAATAATTTGAAACTTTTTGTTGACTTTGGGAAACTCGTGTGGTAGACTCAAATTGCGAGTAAGAGTAACCACACAAGCCCCGGCGGAGGTTTTTGCTATGGTCGAATTGACGCGAGAAGAAAAGCTTTTTCTTCTGACGTTTGACTCGGGCAAGCCCAAAGAGGCAAGTTTTGAGTCGGTGCAATGTCTGACAAGGTTCGGATTGCTGGATATTGTCTCGGATGATCCTTACACATGGAAACTCAGCCGCGAGGGGCGGCTACAGGTGCAGGCGATACGAGACGAGAGCGCCAAAAGCGAACAGGAAGAGAAGGCAGAGAAGCGGGAGGAGTCGCGCTATATCCTTGAGCAGAAGTCTTACAAGCTCTCGGTTATAAATCTTGAGTGCAGCCTTGCAGGCTTTCTTCTCGGCCTTCTTGCGGAGCACTGGATCGGAATAGCCAGCTGGATCGCCAAACTGTTCAAGAACTGATGACGGAAGGACGAGGCCTTTTCTGATCAGCTTTCGGAGTATCAAGCGTTCGCGCCAGCTCATGCCGTCCATGGTGACGGTTTTGATCGTTTTCACCTCCTCGGAGTCGAAGTCTCATAACGATTTGTCAAGGACAAATCGTTCCATTTGAGCGTAGCACAAATGGTCGTGTTGCGTTTAATTCCGCTTACGTTGATACTATAACTCAATTGGGCGTGTTACGCAACAGTTTTTGTTGCGTCAGCGTCAGATTCGGCAATTATCACAAAACAAGGAGGCGCTTTTTGTGAATTTCTACGACAAGTTCATGTCTTTGTGCAAGCAAAAGGGAATTAAAGCAAGTCCTGTTTGTGAAGCTATCGGCATTAATAGGTCGGCGGCGTCTCGCTGGAAGAATGGCGCAACGCCTGACGGGGCAACGATTCTCAAAATCTGCCAATACTTCGATGCGCCAGTCAGCTATTTCTACGAGGACGAGCCGCCACAGGAGCCAGAAAAACAAAAAGCCGCCTCCCATGCCCCGGTTGAGGCAGAGGAAAGCGGCGACGGTTACGGCGATGTGGTGGACCTGCTGACGGAGATGCGGGACCGGCCGGAGATGCGGATGCTCTTTAAGCTTGCAAAGGGCGCGAAACGGGAAGACGTAGAGCAGGCCGTGAAGATCATAGAGGCGCTGCGAAAATGAGCAGACGGAAAACGAAGTACACGCTGCGGCCAGACGGCAAGACAATAGAGCTTACAAAGGTCATAGACGGCAAAAGGAAGCACTTCTACGGCAAAAGCGACGCAGAGGTAGAGGGAAAGCTTGCCGAATACCTGGATAGCCTCAAAAGCCCGAAAAATGCCGTCAGAAGCTTCGAGGATGTAGCCACCGAATGGTGGGAGCAGAAGGAGCCGGAAATCTCTATCGGCTCCGTCAGAGTATACAGGGCGAGGAAGGGGCAAATCTGCGCGGAGTTCGGCAATATGCAGGCCGACGAGGTAACGCCGCTTGAAGTCGTGACGTATCTCCGCAAGCTTGCCGCCCAGGGCTACAGCCAGAAGGTCATAAACAATCATAAAAGCATTATTAAAGGGATTCTTGATAATGCCTTGATAGCGGGCGAGATTAAAAGCAATCCTTGCCTCAACCTGCCGACGATCAAGGGCAAGCCCAAAGTCGAGCGGGAACCGGCAAGCGCCGACGATCTCAAAAAGATTGAGGCTACCAAGACGGACAGCCTCATAGCTCGGATGTTTTATTTTATGGCCTATACCGGATGCCGCCGGGGAGAAGCGGCAGCGCTCCAGCAAAAGCACATAGACCGGAAACGCAAAACGGCGCACATCTGTCAAACTCTGGCGTACAATTCCCCCACGCCGCAAATCAAGGACAGCCCAAAAACCGCCGCCGGCGTCCGGGACGTTGATCTATACGACAACGTGCTCTCGATCCTGCCCGAGTATGACGATCCGGAGACGTTCGTCTTTTTCCCTGACGGCCTGCCGCAAGAGCGCCGCTTTCAGGTCATGCTTGACGAGTACCGCGCCGTTGCCGGGATCAGCTGCACAGCTCACCAACTCCGGCACTCGTTCGCTTCCCTGCTGCATTCCGCCGGAGTCGACGCCAAAGATGCACAAGCGCTCATGGGGCACAGCTCCGTCGTGGTCACTCAGGATATTTATACCAAGATCGAGCAGGGGCATAAAGAGACGGTCAGAGACCAGGTAAACGAGTATATAAAAGCTATGTCGTAAAATGTGTCGTACAAATCGCGGAAACGGCTGATATAGGCCGATTTGATTGGAGTTCGAATCTCTCCATCTCCGCCATCTGAAAACCCAGTGAAATCAATGCAAAGCGTTGAAATCACTGGGTTTTTGCTATTTTTATTTGCTTTCATTTGGCGCGATTCGGAACACCTAATGTCGTAAAAGTGTCGTATAGATTTCGTAGAAAAAGCCGGGGTAAACCCACGGCTTTATGCTTATAAATATTCGATTATGCTTTTATGCTTGCACGGGAACCACATACAGCTCCCGAGACTGCCACCAAAACACGGTCGACCAGGTGGAGGCCTTAACCTCAACGCCGCGCCCATTATCGGCGGGGAAAAATCCCATGAGCTCGTTGCGCTCGACTCTTGTCGTGGAAACTTCCGAGCCGGGAAGAATCCCACCGACTTTATCCGCCGCCCACTTGACGGCGTCCGCCTCTCTGGAAAACTCCGGGGAACCGGGTACAAAGCGGTAATCCGTATAAATGCCGATGGAATGTTCCTCCATAATTTTGTACACGTTCATTTTTGTTTCCTCCTGTTATGTATTGGTTTTATTATAAAGTTTTTAATCGCGGTGTCAATCACTTTAGCAAGTCGTCTATTTCGATCCCCAAGGCAGCGGCGAGGCGCGCGGCGTTTGCAAGGGTGATGTTGCCAACCTGGATTTCTCCGCGCTCAAGCTTTTGAATCTGGCTGCGGTTCAGGAGCGCGGCGTCCGCAAGCTGCTGCTGGGTGAGGCCGCGAGATAGGCGGTAGTCTCTGATGGTCATTCGATTTCCTCAACAAAGACAGCGTTGTTTTCGTTCGGCTCGTCGTCCTGGAAGTCGCCTTTGCTGTCTCTCCAATCCTCAGCTTGATCAATGCAGTAATCAACGTCCTCTACGGTGTAAGTGTCGGTTTCGTCGTTGTAGGGAAGACCGCCGGCGTTGAAAAAGTCAAGGCTCCAATCGGGGGAATAGCCGTTTCCTTCCCAGATCATCATGCGGATTTTGACTGTCTTCTTTCCATCGGTGATTTTCATTTATCTTTCCTCCTGTATTTTATTTCTGGGGCCTTGCCCCTCGCTCTGGCATTATAATAGCACCAATATTGGAGCTCGTCAAGAGGGAATTTTACTTTTCCCATCGCCTTTTCTCGGTGTCCTGGATCGCCTCAATTCCGGGGCGCTCCTTCTTGAGCTTGGCGAAAAGCTCAAAAGCCTGTTTCCGGTTCTTGCCGCTGAAAACTTCCCGCATTTCGTCGGTTTGCGTCCCGTCCTCCATCGTCTTTTCCAGCGTCACGATGTATTCAATCCGGCCTTGCCAATGGGGGCAGCGCTCAAGCTTGAGGGTGTATCTATAGGCCATGGTCTCAAGCTCGGCGTATCTTGCCGCCAGCGCTTGCCGGTATTCGCGGAGATCCGCAAGAATGTGTTCAAGCTGCGCAATGCTCCCGGCAATCTGGGTATCTCTCCAAACCACGTCCTTTGTGGCCGTCATTTTCTCCGGCGCGGTGATGTAGATATATGGCCTTATCTCCGCGCTGTCTGTCGGCGATCCGTAACGGGTCAAGTAGTCTTTATAGCTCACAAAGCCGCGCCCCCTCCAACATGTCGAGTATCTGCCAGCTCCCCGCCTCGGCTATGATCTTTCCGCGCTGCCGTCTGCACCAGGCTTCCGCCTCTTTGAGCGATTCAAAATACTTGAATTTGCTGCTGCTCTGTCTGTATGTCCTGTACCAGATCGTATAAACACCGTCGCTCATATAAGCGCCGGACATCAAATAGTCGTATGCTGTGTTCTTCATGGCTTCCCTTCTGCCCTCGTAACCTCCGGGGCGGGATGTCGTTTAGATATTCTTCAAAAAGCCTTGATCCTGTATGTTCTTCAACCACTGCCAAAGAAAACCGTCAAGATCCGTCCTCAACCTGGGGCTATAGAGCTTTTGCCCGTTTCGGGTGACATATACCTGATGGTACATGTGCATATAATCATTCTGGAATGTCAACGGCTCAACGGTGCCGGCGGCGTGGTCGATCTTCAGCTCCATGTCGGGGTCCCTCATGGCGTCGCCGTTCTGCTCGCCGTAGTGGGTCAGGCTGTAAACCGTGGCGGCTCCGTCTTCATAGAGTCTTTCAACCACAAGCGGCATATAGCCGGGGGCCTCATATCGGCGGTGGCTGCCGCCGTTCAAGCCGTCCAAAAAGGGCTTGAGCATTTTGTAATTCGTCGTTGCGTGCTTCGTCGGTTTCATTTTCTGTTCCTCCCTCAATCGTCGTCGTAGACTTCCGGGTAGCTCAAAAGCCACAAGAATGTGATGTAATAGATCAGCGTGCGCATGGTTTTATCTCCCCTCTTGATCTGGGGGACGGCTTACGCCGTCGCCCCTAATCTTGCTTCCTGGTAATTGCTCTGGTAAATCTGGCTGCCGTACTTCTCGCGGATCTGTTCCATGGTGGATTTCCCGCGATAGTGACGGCTCGTTTCCTCCGGGTGGTGCCAATGCCAACTCTTTTTCGCCTTGCTCCAGCAAAAGCCCATGGCCTTGAGCTGATCCTTGTATTCGTAGGTGTTGCCCCGGCACCAAATCCAGCTCCCGCAAAGCTCCGCCTCGATCCCCTCCATGTGCATCAGCTTCTCGATGATCTCCATGAACTCTTCCGGGGTCTCTGTGGTCTGGTGCTCGGCGTCGTGTGTCGCGTTGTGGTGCTTCTTGAGCTGCTCAAAAGCAATCTCGTACTCGTTATTGATGGCTTTCATCGTCTCGGCGTCGCCGCCACGGTCGGGATGATGAATCTTAATCAAGCGGCGATACTCGGCTTTCAGCTCGTCCAGGCTCTTGCAATTGGTGAAGAATTTCATTTTTATGGCTCCTCTCGTTTTTGTCTTGTGGGATGTGGTCGTTTTAGGCGTGGCCACTCAAGCCGCCGGGGGATTTATGCTTGATTGAATAACTCGTGCTCGACTTCGACGAACGTCGTCTTGAATGAATCATCAAGAAGTCCGAGGTTTACCAGAGTGGAGACCGCTTTCCAAAGTTCGCTGTAGGTTTCTTCTTCGTTGTAGTACGTTTTCGCTGCTTCCTTCAATGCCTTTTTGGTGAACTGCTTCATTTTTCGTTTCCTCCTTGGCTCTTGGCCTGTCGTTTTCGTTTTGGGCTTTGCCCTCCTGACGCTTTGAATCATAGCACGATTAAACCGTGCCGTCAAGCTGGCAAGTTGCACAAGATTCAACCGTGCTGATTTGTGCATTTTGACACTATGCAACCGTGCCGCCGATGGATATAATAAAGCATAAGAAGGGAGGGAAGACGGCTTGACTATTTCCGAGAAAAAGAAAGCAAGTAACTACAAATGGGATCGGGAGAACATGACGACATTGGGGTGCAGGCTCCGCCGGGACTACGCCGAACGGATCAAAGCGGCAGCGGCGGCAGCGGGAACGACGCCCAGTACCATAATGAGAAAAGCGCTTGACGATTTCATGAGAGAGACAGAATAATAAAAGCCGGTCGGGGCTGGTGCCTCGGCTGGCTTCTTTTTTTGCTCTGGTGGCGGCTGTGGCGGATCTCCTGATCTGCTGCCGGTGGTGCCGGGCGTCGGCTCCTGGGCCACGACGGCGGCAGCTCCTCCACGTCTCCGGCGGCTGATCCGATGTCGGCGGCAGGGGCCAAAATCAAAAATGTTGCGCGTCATGAGTAATTTTCATATTGTCATGAAATGTATTCCTTTTTGGAATATCACAACATGATTACATGTAGTATTATATAAACACTGTCCCCCACTAACATAGTTATATATACATACATAGTAAACAATACAGCATAGCAAACCACGCCGCCCCGCCTAACATTGTCTATATAGCAAGCATAGGTTATATATAACAATGCCATATATACACTGTTTATATAACATACATAGTCAGGCTATGTTACCATGTGGGGGATATATAATCTATACACTGTTAGATGTCTTTGCATAAAAGACACGTGTCTGTGAGTGGCGGACAGGCTGCGGGTGTGTCGTTGGCGTCGGCTTGACATATCAGGGAAACTGTGGTATATGATAGTTAGTCCGTCAGTGGCGGACAGAATCGCGGCGAATGTCGTTTAATACTTATTATGCGAGATTCGACCTACGAAAGAATGCGGGTTTCCGGTCTCGCCTCGGCTGGTTTGTTTGCGATTGGCGGACAGCTCCGTTTTGTCCATGCCCCAATAAGGATCACGGCTGGCGCTGGGCCGATCATCCTGGGCGCGGGCGCTGGGGTGCCGCCCCCTGCTGTGCCTGTTTTGGGTAGTGGCGGAGACCCCCAGGGGTGCCGGAAAAAGTGACGACCCGCCTGTATATATGTATATATACATATGCCACACACTTCAGAGTATCACTACAAAACAAGCATAGCCATGTTATAAAGCGAAGGCATAAGCAGGCATAGACACATGGCGTTGTAGCTCAGACGGCAAGAGCGCGTGACTGTTAATCACGTTTGCGATGGTTCGAGTCCATCCAACGCCTCCATATACGCGAGTAGTTTAATTACAGAACTCCGCTGGGGTGTAGGCGAAAGCCGATAGCCGGGGGCGGTGCCGGTGTGAGTCCGGCCTTGCGTTCCAGTTGGTGTTTCTCAAGCCAGCTTTCAGGTTTCCTCCCTGAAATACAAAACGCTATAAAGCCGCGAGAGCGTTTACCATCTTCCACGATGGTTAGGATCGCCGCATCATAAAGCCACACGGGCGGAGCTGCAACCCTCCGCCTGTGGGGGGCTACCGGAAAAAGAGGGGGCGGGGTTTTGAATAACCCGAGTGAAAAAAATAATAAAGCCCCGAGGAAAGTTCTGGTAGAGAATGGAAGAATGCTGTGCCCGTACTGCAAGAGCTATTTAGGTCGGGCGGTATACGGGGCGAAGGCAGCGGGGATTGAGGTCTTTTGCAAATCGAGCCGGTGCCACAAGCATTTGAGAATTGAATTATAAAATTTTGCGTCGGCGCTTCGCGCCGCATGGGAGATACAGGGCGATTGAGGCCGTAGATGTGTTGATTCACGTCTGCGGCCTTTTTGTGGTTTAAAGGCGAAAGAGGGTGATCTAATGGCCAAGGCGCGTAAAACTGGAAAGAAGGATTTCTTGTGGAATCCTGGCGAGGTTAACGATAAACAGCAAAAGTTTCTCGATAGCACGACCATGTTTACCTGCTACGGCGGTTAGGCGCGAAGGGCGGAGGCAAGAGCCACATAGTCAGAATCAAAGCGATAGGCGGGGCGCTGTTCAATCCGGGAATCAATATCCTGATGATGCGCAAGACCTATAACGAATTGGAAGAAAACCTGATTCGCCCGATTCTGCGCGAGCTGTCGCCGGAGCTGTACAGCTACAACGGCTCAAGCCACCTGATGACTTTTCAAAACGGTTCGTCCATCAAGTTCGGTCACTGGCAGGGCGACGAAAGCGAACACGAATACAACGGCCTGCAATACGACTGGATCTTCATTGACGAGGCGACGCAGTTCACAGAGCGTTCGTTTAACTTCCTTGGCGGCTGCCTTCGCGGTACATCGCCTTACCCGAAGCGAATGTATCTGACGTGCAACCCCGGCGGCGTCGGTCATGCGTGGGTCAAGAGGCTGTTTATTGATAAAGACTATCACAGATACCCCGACGATCCTGAGCGAGACGAGCACCCGGAAAACTACACGTTTATTTTTGCCACGGTCGAGGACAACAAGTGGCTGCTTGAGAGTTCCCCGCTGTACCTGAAGAACCTGGCAAACATGCCAGAGGATTTGAGAAGAGCTTACCGATACGGCGACTGGGACGCGATCGGCGGAAACTATTTCCCCGAGTTCCGGGACAACCGGCACACAACGCGGCCTTTCAAGATCCCGAAGCACTGGCCCCGGTACAGGAGCTTTGACTACGGCCTTGACCTGTTCGCCTGCCTGTGGTGGGCGGTGGACGAAGACGGGCGCGTGTGGTGCTACAGAGCGTATGAGCACGACAAGCTGATTGTCAAAGATGCGGCGAAAGCCATCCTGGACAACACGACGCCCGACGAATTTATCACGGCGACCTATGCCCCGCCGGATATGTGGGCGAGGACAAAAGACTCAGGCCGCACAATGGCAGAGCTTTTCATGATGGGAAATGTCGGACTCATCAAGAGCGACAACAACCGTGTGCAGGGGCATCTTGTCATGAAGGACATGCTGGCCCCGATCCCTCTGACAGACCCGTTTGTGAAATCCCTTTACAAAGGGAAAGCGCCGGAGAAGCTGCCGGGAATGATCTTTTTCAATACATGCGAAAAGGTCATATCGGACATCAAGTCCATTCAGGCCGACGAGAAGAACCCGAACGACTGCGCCAAAGAGCCGCACGACATCACGCACAATGTTGACGCTGTGCGGTACTTCGCGGTGACAAGATCACGGCCCGCAGAAGCGCCGGCAGCGCCGAAGACAGCGCCTGACGAGTTCGACGAAGAAGAAGGCGCACAGAGCTTCGAGGAATACATGTGCGGCACTGGCGACGGAAGCTACCTGACGGAGGGCATATGAGCGCGACAAACAAATATGACAACCGAGGCCGGAAGCGGAAGATCGAGACCGTTGAAGCTTTTCGCGCTGCCGTCATGCAGTACCACAAGGAATGCGAGGAAGCGAACGACGGCGAAGGGATTTTCCCGGACATGGCAGGGCTTCGGCTGTATCTGAAAAAGATAGCGGGTATCACGAAGGCGGACTTGAAGGCCATGAGCGATGGAGACAGCGAATTTGCGCAGGGCATCCGCGACATCCTGGACGAGGCGCAGGACATGCGCGAAAGCTGGCTTGCGCGGAAGATGACGAGCGACAACAAGCGAGCCATCGGCTGTCTTAATGCTTTGAAGCAGCCGGACAACGGCGGGTATATCGACAAGGCTGTAGACACAGGAGAAAGAACACTGACCATCAACGTCGCTGGGATCAAGGGCGGCGCGAAGGCTTTCAAGTGAGGTTTTGAACATGACGACTGTTTTTATTATCACATGCTCCATGCTGGTAGTGCTGATCGCCATGAACGGCTGGCTGTTCGGGCGGGATCGGGCGAATCGGCTGGACATCGAGAAGCTTTATGACGCGGCGGCGCAGCTCACGAAGGAATACGCCTACCTTCGGAACAGCGTGAGGGCTTTGTCCACGTCGCTCAACAGTGAGTCGGAAAACGTGCGGCTGGACATGAGAAGCGCGGAGAAGAGAACCACCGAGCTTGCGGAGAAGGTGCAGGAGCTTGAAAAGCGGAGCCTTGACGCGCAGGCCGTGGCGGACGAGATCACGAAACGCGCTGAGGAAGCGGCACGGAACATAGAAAAGCAATGGGATCATGGCTTACAGAACATGCTTGGCTGGAACCCATTCGGCGGGAATGACACAGGAGGCGAGACATGAGCAGGAAAATTCCGGGGCTTTTCAAAGGCAAGGATAAACCGACGCCTGCAATCGCCTACGAATTTTATAATCGAGGCCTTGGATTTAACGCACAGATCCAGTGCGAAGAGAACGTCAAGGTAAATCGCAACTTTTACATAGGGAAGCAGTGGGAAGGCGTGGAATCCGCCGGACTTCCGACGCCGCAGTTTAACTACCTCAAGCGTGTCGCCGGGTTTATCACGGCAAACATCTCCTCAGACAATGTGCGCGTGACAGCTTCGGCACTGGCAAACACCGTCGGCACAAACAGTTACAAGCAGCTCGTGGAGATCGTGAACGACGAATACGAGGCCATCATTGAACGCAACTCCATCCCGGCGCTGATGTATGAGTTTTGTCTCAACGCTGCCATCGACGGCGACGGGTGCATGTACACCTATTGGGACGCCGAAGCAGAGACCGGGCAGGATGCCAAAGGCGCAATCGTGACTGAGATCATCGAGAACACCCGCGTGTTCTTCGGCAACCCCAACGACAAGCGTGTGCAGAAGCAGCCGTGGATCATCATTACGAAGCGCGAACCGGTGCGCGATGTCATGCTCCGCGCTGACGCCAACGGCAGCAAGGACGTGGAACTCATCACGCAGGACGATGAGGACAACAACAAGCTCGACGAGGCGAAATACAACGATGGGCTTGTGACGGTGATCTGCCTGTTCTGGCGTGCGGATGACGGGAAAATCTGGTACTACGAGAGCACCAGAAACGCAGAAATCAAAGAGCCGACGTGCATGGACATCAAGCTCTATCCGATTAACTGGATGAGCTGGGACGACGTGACCGACTGCTACCACGGGCAGGCCATGATTACGGGGCAGATTCCGAACCAGGTATTTATCAATAAGTCCTGGGCGATGACAATGGTGAGCATTCTCCGTGCCGCCTTTTCAAAGGTGGTTTACGATGCAACCCGCGTCAAGCGCTGGGATAACCGCGTGGGCGGCGCAATCGGCGTGACCGGCAACGTGGACAATGTTGCAAAGATCATTGACCCAGCGCCCATCTCCCCGCAGGTAAGCCAGTACATCCAGCTTGCCGTCGAACAGTCTGAGCAATGCCTCGGCGCAACGAGCGTTGCCCTCGGCGACACCAGGCCGGATAACACTTCCGCCATCATCGCCTTGCAGAGAGCAGCGTCCACGCCGTCAGAGATGACGAAGATCCGCCTTTACAAGAGCATGGAAGACATGTTCAGGATTTATCTTGAGTTCATGGGCGAGTATTACGGCAAGAGATACGTGGACGCCCCCATCACCAGCAAAGAGCGCGAGGCTGTGCTGTTTGCGCAGCAGATGAATCCCGACCTTGAGGTCCCGGAGGAAGTGCCGGTCCTGTTCGACTTCAAACTGCTGAAGAAGCACCCGGTACTGCTCAAGCTGGACGTAGGAGCAAGCACCTATTACAGCGAGATCGCGGCGACGCAGACGCTGGACAATCTGCTTATCAACGGACATATCGACATTATCGACTATCTGGAGCGCGTGCCGGATGACAGAATCCCCGGCAGGCGGGCGCTGCTTGAAAAGAAGATCAAGGAGCGAGATGCCGCGATGCAGACGGCACAGGTGCCACCGACAGCAGGCGGCATGGAGGCTTTGCCGGGAATGCCACAGGAAGGTGCGATTCAGGAACTTGGCATCAAGCCGGCTGTACCCACCGGCAGCGGGTACAGCAACTTGCAGAGAGCCATCAACAGGACCGGAGATACAAAGGGCCTCGTATAAGGAGTAAGACATGGCAGTTATCAGAGCCGCGACAAATGAAAAGGTTTTCCAGATCACTGCCTTCAAGGGCCTGAACCAGAACCCGGACGGCGACACGAAGCTGAAATACGGCGAAGCCGCCGACATGGACAACTTTCGGATAACGCGAGACGGGAACCTTCAGCGCAGGCCAGGCACGCAGACTGTGGCAGACCTTAACAAAAGCTTGCCCGTCAAGGGGCTGTGGGTCGGCTATGTAAGCGGGAAAGAATACATGCTTGGCGCGTGCGACGGAAAGCTCTATCGGTTCTGGGACAGCGACAGCGGCATCTTCTCCCCCGTTGAGATCGGCGAAGTCAGCACAGACAAGGATGTACACATTTTCGGCTTTTCCAATTTTGCGTATATCCTGGACGGCACCGAATATTGGAAATGGGACGGCGACGAAGAAATCGAACGAGTAGACGGCTACAGGCCGCTCGTGATGATCGCCATACCGCCGGAGAATGCCGCAGCAGATGAACGCGCAACCTATGAAAACGTGAACAGGCTGTGCGGCAAGCGGCGTGTCTGGCTGTCGCCGGACGGGAACGGGACAAGCTTCAAGATTCCGGAAAGCCCCGATAGCCTGGACTATGTGAAGGACGCGGGGAGCTATGACGATCTCCCGGCTGCGAGTTACAGCTATAACCCCGGCACGGCGACGCTGACATTCACATCGGCGCCGGGCCAGGCTTCAAACAGCATCGAGGTCGGCTACGATGTCGGCGAGGATGCAGAGATGCGCGCGCAGGTCACAGGGATGCAGTACGCAGAGCTGTTTTCCGGTACGCAGGACACCAGAGTTTTCCTGTACGGGGACGGGACGAACCGGACAATCTACTCCGGCATGGAGCTGAACGGCGAACCGAGCGCCGAGTATTTTCCCGATCTTTATGAGGCGCGTGTCGGTGATGAGAATACACCGATCACGGCGATGATCCGCCACTATTCCAGCCTTGCCTGCTTTAAGACCGATTCCGCGTGGAGCATGACCGCAAGCGCGACTGAGCTTGCGGATGGGCTGAGAATCCCGTCGTTTTATGTGACGCCTGTCAACAAATCCATCGGCATGGAAGCGCCGGGACAGGCGCGGCTTGTGCTCAACAGTCCCTACACACTCTTCGGCAATGACCTCTACGAGTGGCGCAACAGCAGCTATTACACATCGAATCTGACGCGGGACGAGAGACAGGCGCGGCGTATCTCAGACCGGATATGGGCGACGCTCAAGACGTTCCGCGCGAAGGACTGCTACTGCTACGACGACAACTCCGCACAGGAGTATTACATCTGCTTTAACGGGAAAGCGCTCGTCTACAACTACGCGGCGGATGCCTGGAGCAAATACAGCGCGTTCCCGGTGAGCTGCATGGCGAACATCGGGGATGAGCTGTATATCGGTACACCGGGCGGGCAGATCAAGCATTTGAGTACGGAATACCTCGGAGATGGGTGGGAACCCATCGCGGCATACTGGGAATCCGGCTCCATGGCCTTCGGCCAGGAATATATGCGGAAGTATTCCGCCATGACCTTTGTCGGCGTAAAGCCGGAGAGCATGACGGAGCTTAACGTCAGTGTAAAAACAGACAAAAAGGTCTGCGACTCCAAAATCATCAGCACAGGCGCAGCAGAATTCAGCTTCGGCAATATAGACTTTTCGCAGTTCATCTTCGACGAGAGACGCGATGCGCAGATTTACAGGGAAAAGATCAAGGCGAAAAAGTTCGTCTTTTACAAGCTAATCCTGCGAAGCAACAATCCGGGTACAAGATGCACGGTATTATCTGCCGATATTCGCGTCAGATTCACCGGGTTTACGAAATGAGGTAACGGTATGGCTTTTCAAAAAATGACGGGAGAGGTGGAAAACATCTCCAAGCTGAGCGACACGCCGAACGTCGGCGCAGATGCGCTCACCGCGACGCAGCTTAAAGCAGAGTTTGACAAAGGCCCGAAAAGGCTGAAAGCCTTTATCAATTCGCTTGTTGATGCGCTGGGCCTCAGTTCCGCAGCGGCAAACATCGGCGCAACGATCCTTTCAAACGGGGAGAGAATCAACGTCAGCGTACAGGGAGCCATCGACGCGCTTTTATCTGCGATTGAAAGCAGACCAATCACCGTAGACACAGAGGACATTACCGACGGCGCAGTCAAGACGGCGAAGCTCGGCGCCGGCGCTGTTACCGGAGAGAAGATCGAAGAAGGGGCGGTGAGCACCGTTTATACGGCGAACGTCGGGACTACCTGGGTCGGGAACGCCGCTCCCTATTCACAGGAGGTCAGCGTAACCGGCCTTGCGGAGGCGGACAGGATCACGGTTGATCTTGCTCCGTCCGGCACGACCGACGTGATTCAGAATCAGCTGGACGCATGGGGGCGGGTGTACAGAGCTGTCAGCGCTGACGGCAAGATCACGTTGTACGCCTTTGAGAAGCCGACAACGGCCTTCCAGATCAAGATACTGGCGGTGAAGAAATGAGTGAAGCTTTTCTGATGAGACGGGGCGGCTCCGTCAATAACGCCTATGCGCTGATTGCCGTGTCCTACCCGGCGAACAGCACTTGCACCGCTGCGAAGGGCACGAAAATGCTGACGGCCAGAAGCAACAACGGCGCTTACTGTTTTCTCATTCCGGAGTCCGGGACCTGGGCAGTCACGATCACAGACGGGACGAATACCGCAACACGGGATGTGGTTATCAGTTCCGCCGGTCAAGTGGAAAAACTCATTATGGTGTATACGCGTGACCTGTTTGATAGTGGAGACGGCGCGGAGAACTGGGAGGCGGTACCTGAGAACTATGCCTCTATAGGCAGCACGATTCAATTGCGTGGGGATCACGGGGATGTCACTTTTGGCAGCAAAAGAGCATACGGGTATCTGAAAAACGCGATATCTCTCTCCGGAATGCAGACGCTGGAAGTTATCGCAACCACAGGCCATAGTCAGAGCAACTTGCCTTATGCGGGCCATGCCCAGGTGCGCGTTGTGGAATCTGGCACAATATATTCCGGTACACCCGTCGCCGCTATAGATCTTGAGCTGGGAAGCGATAAGACAACATCGCTGGATATTTCCGAGCTGGATGACAGCAAGACATATTGTGTTGTCCTCTACGCAGCCGGTGATATCTTAGACGAAGGCGGTGTTGCGATAGATACCCTTGATGTTTCTGCCGATGTGAGCAAGGTAAGAGTTTACTGACCTTTGGAGGCAATATGAGCGTAAAATTTAAAGCCGGAACCGTATTTGTCCTTCCTTTGGAATTTGAGGACGACAACTTCGACAGCATAGAAGCAATCGAAATTTTAATCAAGCAGGCGGAGACTGGCGACACGCTGAAGTCTGCATACTGGTCAAGAGACGGAGAAAGCCGCGACGCCGTTCTCGTAGATGGCAAGCATATTATCCTTGTCCATTTCAGCCGAGAGGACAGCTATTTATTCCAGCAGGAAGAAATGTTCATCGTGGACACACGCATCCACTACTACGGCACCGACATAAATCCTTATACGCCGCTTGTGCGCGTCAGAATGAGCCAGACACTGTTTGCCAACGGCGAGGAGGTGTCCTGAGATGCCCACAGTAGATGTGAAGATTTTGGAAGACGCAGAGCCTGTCAAGGTGAAGATCCCGAACATGGGTTACATCAAAGGCAATGACGGCTTTTCGCCGACGGTCACAGTCGAAGATATTCCCGGTGGGCACAGGATCACGATCACGGACGCGATTGGACCGCACAGCTTCGATGTTCTGGACGAAACCAGCTTTATCGCTGAATACGGCACGACCACGAAGGAAGAGCTGGACGCGGCATACGAAGCGGGAAAGCTGATCCTTGTCAAAGACGTGATCCCCTTCGGCGTTTATGTGTTCTACCGACTGATCCGATACATCGGCGGGGAGTACACCTTTGCGATGCTCTCGCCGTTTTCGTGGGAAGACGAGAGCCGAATCTATGTCTGCGCCTTCAGCAGCACACGCGGATGGGAAAAGAAAGAAATCGACCTTGCAAAGCCATCGTATTTCGTCTCCATCACACAGGGCAAAGAAAACGCGGGCAAGTTCCTCGCGGTCGGCGATGACGGCAGGGTCACGCTTGTCACCGGCGGCGGAGGCGGAGACACGGGCGGTCTGATCGTCGAGGACGAGCAGGGAAACACCTGGCACTTTCTCGCAGGCGCGGGCGATGATGGGGATATCGTCATCGAGGACGAGGAAGGGAACCTCTGGCATGCGCCGGCAGGAGCCGGAGCGGAGGGCGACATCCCCATTGAGGACGGGGACGGCGGCACCTGGCACATCGTCTCCGGCAGCGGCGATAGCGGCGGAGGCGGCGGCTCCCTTCCGGACGGCGGCACAGACGGGCAGTACCTTGTCAAGGATTCAACCGCGCCAGGCGGAGCGAGATGGGCCGATCTGCCGACCTGGGAGCCGACAGAAAGCGCCTGGAGCGTGACGCCCCTTGTCGGGGCCGCGACCACGCTCAACACAGCGGGCAATTATCTCGATAGAGATGTTGTTGTACAAGCAATCCCATATGCAGAGGTATCAAACCAGAAAGGCGGCAAGACCGCCACGATAGGAGGCTAAAATCATGGCAAACGAATACGTAAACAAGGTAGTATACGGCGGCGACACGCTTATCGACCTCACCGGCGACGACGTGACCGAAAGTGACGTCCTTTCCGGCAAGAAATTCCACCTCCCCAGCGGCGCACCCGGCACCGGCTCCTGCGCCTATGACGCAGACACCAGCGATGCCACCGCGACGGCGGCTGAGATTCTGGCGACCAAAACCGCCTACAAAAACGGCGCAAAGCTCACCGGCACCATGCCGAATAACGGCGCGGTCTCCGGCACCATCAGCACAAAGACGGGCCAGTACACTGTTCCGGCAGGCTACCATGACGGCAGCGGCAAGGTGGGCATCGCAGCAGCGGAGCAGGCAAAGCTGATCGCGGCGAACATCCGCGAGGGCATCACCGTGCTCGGCGTCACAGGCACGATGTCAGGCAGCGAGGACAGCAAGCCGCAGGCAAAAACCGTCACACCGGCGAAAACGCAGCAGGTCGTGACGCCAGACTCCCCCACGTATAACTGCCTGTCCCAGGTGACGGTAGCCGCGATCCCCTACACCGAGACTGACAACGCCTCCGGAGGCAAGACCGTCACCATCGCGGCGTAAGGAGATCGCCAATGGCAAGCAATGCAAACGTCAACAAGGTCGTGTACGGCGGCACGACCTTGATTGACCTGACAGGCGATGACGTGGCGGCCGCCGATGTCCGCAGCGGGAAAAAGTTCCATCTCAAAAGCGGAGCACAGGGCACCGGGACACTCGAACCAGGGACAGACACATCAGACGCGACGGCAACAGCAAGCGACTTGAGGAACGGGAAAACCGCTTACGCCAAAGGCAGCAAGATCACCGGAAGCATGACGGAAAAAGCCGCCGCGACATACTATCCGTCCACCAGCGACCAGGCAATCAGCTCCGGGAGATACCTGACCGGTGCGCAGACAATCAAGGCGGTCAAGCTTACAAATCTGTCGGCTGCCAACATCAAGAGCGGCGTGACTGTTCAGGTTGGCGACGCCAATTCTGCCGGGCGAGTTGCGAGTGTGACGGGAACATATAAAGGCGAACTGCCTGCGACGCTCAGCTCAATCAGTTCTCCGACTTGGCTGCAAGGCATGATAAACAGATCTACGGGAGCAAATGAGGACGCAACCAATAGGGTCAGGAGCAGCGGTTACATGACTTTTTCTGGTAAAAATGCCGTTAAAATTACAATCGCTAATGGCTTTGCGTTAGGTGTTCGTGTGTTTAGAAGCTCAGACAATGCACATTTATATGGCATGCCTGCTGGCAACTTAGCTCAAGGCGAATACATTTTTACGCCATCCACAGTAGAAAAGTTCAGGTTTGTGTTAGCGAAGACAGATGACAGCGATTTTACGCCTGCTCAAGTTCCTGCGTCTGCTATTACAATAAAAGGGATTGTTTGGGGGTAAAGTATGGATAAAATTATTAAACCAACTGGTTATATTTGGGATTCCGATACGGTTTTTGACAGAAACCGGGGAAAAACGCAAAGCCAGATCAATGAAGATACAAAAATCGTAGGCGACCTTGGAGAACAGGCCGGACGTATAAGCGCGCTTCCGCTGACATGGATAAGGAATTCTATTAATGCGACCGGTGGAAATACCGGGGCTTTGTCTACAACAAGATTCTCCACGGCGGATATCTCGCTCGACAGTCAGACAGACGACACGATTGACGTTGTTATCGCGGAAGGCTGGAAATGGAATTGCTTTGTTTACGACAGCGCATATCAATATGTTTTCCATTATAGCAGCTTGCAAACTGCCGGTACTACGCTGACCATCCAGCGCGGGTATATTTATCGCTTTACAATCGGAAAAATCGACGATTCCGATGTCACGGGAACTGATCCGAACGATGTTTTTCAGCTTATGTACAAAGGCGGATATCAGAAGTCGATTGTAGAGCTGAACGACCCCAAAAGCATGAAATGCAAACTGGATCAGATCATCCGGCCCACACGTACAGGAAGCACCAAACTGGCAAGAACTCCGCTCGTCCTGCTGCATTTCAGCGATGTCCATGGCGACAAAGACCGGCTTAAAAACATCGTGGAATTTAAAAATGCGTATTCTTCCTATATCCGCGATATTTTAAATACCGGAGATTCTGTAATAGATTCATACGAAGAAGGGCTTTCATACTGGGATGAGGTAGAAGGTGCAGACGCCATCTTGAATACGATTGGCAATCATGATACTCGCATTGGTGATGTTTGGATCGGCGCAGACATGCAGCAAAGCTATGAGCGATATATGGCCCCCTACATATCCAAGTGGGGCGTCTCGTCCGTGGAAGGGAAAACCTACTACTACAAGGATTACGCGGATTCCAAAGTGCGTCTTATCGTTTTGGATATCATGCACCAGACGGCGGATCAGCTTTCATGGTTTGTCGAAACGCTCGAAGGGGCAAGAGTTGCGGGATATGACGTGCTTGCAGCTGGCCATAGCAGAGCTCACTGGATGTTCTCTCCGTATGATACGCCGTGGGACGATGCTCCGCATGCAGAGACCTACAGTGGCAACAACTACCAGGACAGTTCATCGTCTACGTATCCACAGAATTTTTCTGACGACTATACAAATGCTGTCGATGATTTCATTGATGCAGGTGGAAATTTCATTGCATGGCTTCACGGACATACGCATTTTAAGATGTTCGCGCGGGTTACTCCGCACCAGAGACAGCTTGATATCGCCGTCGGAACTGCCGCCTGCCCTGCCTATGCCTGGACATATGTCGAGTCGAGAATGGCAGGTTCCAAGTCCGCGGATAATTTCAATATTGTTGGCATAGACACCTATGCAAAAGTCATCAGGATCGTCAAGGTTGGCGTAGATTACGACCGCTTCATGAGGCATACTGACACGATCAGTTACGACTATGCGAATCATGTCATTCTCTCAGGTGAGACAAGGCAAGCAACCGCATTTCTCCCGCCGGAGACACAGCATATCGGAGGCTGGTTGCAGGGTACGATCAATGCGAAAGGCGGCTGGACAGCGGACAGCGACACCAGAATCCGCAGTTCCGGGTACGAAAAATACGACGGATATTCTAAGGTTCGGGTGACCTGCTCTGACGGGTACAAATTCACGGTGAGGGAATACACAGTAAGCGATACCGGAGACACAGATAAATATATCGGCTCGACAACCGGGTTCACGAACGAATTTTCGTTTGCGCCGACTCCCGGTCACTGTTATCGGTATGTTGTTGGGAAAACGGATGATTCCAATATCTCGCCGGGAGACTTTGACACGAATGATTTGAGTATTCTCTGCTTTGAAGGAATCAACCTTGAAACATGAGCGACACATACGAAGACCCAACAGTTGACATCATCATCTGGCCGGATATTCTCCGGCCTGATGATGACGACGAGAAGGCGTACAGCGGACTATTAGAGGAGGACTAAGATGACATACGAGTGGGAATGGCTCTCCGATCTTGCGATCATCCCGGCGTGGGAGTGCTTTCTCCTGGGCTTTGTGCTCGGGGGAATCGTCGTGGGGCTGATTGTCCTCGCGGAGATCAAGAAGAGGTGGTAAGACGATGACCAATCGACAGATTTTTGACCGGCTGCGTGCTGCCGGGATGACCGCCGAAGGAGCCTGCGGGATGATCGGCAATATGGCGGCAGAGAGCGCCATGAGGCCGGACAACGCACAGGACTCCTACGGTATCCCGGATGCGCAGTATGTGGAGCAGGTGGACGCCGGGGCGCGGGACTTTGTGACTGATAGCATTGGCTTCGGGCTTTGCCAGTGGACGCTTGCCAGCCGGAAGCGGAAGCTCCTGACCTATGCCCGTGCGTGCGGTGTCTCCATTGCGGACGCGGAGATGCAGGTGAATTTCGTCATCAAGGAGCTGACGGAGGAACCGGAGTTTGCCGATGTTCGGCGGACGCTGTTTACGTCACACGATCTGATGGTATGCACGCAGATTGTCCTGGCCATCTACGAAAACCCGTCGGTGAAGAACCTCGGAACGCGGCTTGAGTACGCGAAGATGGCCCTTGACGATTTCGGCAAGGGCGGGGGGGCGAGCATTCCCGCAGACATGAAACCTGATCCGATCATCATGGCGCTCCAGATGCTGATGCTGTACGCAGGCTATGGAGACAAGCCGACCGGCTACAGAAGCAAGCAGTTCCTTGACGATTTTCAGGCGTTTTCTGAATACGTCAAAAACGGTGTGTATGCGGAGGGCAGCAAATGAACGCACAACAGATGCAGATGCAGCAGATTCAGAACATGATGAGCCAGCTCGCAAGTCTGATGTCGCAGGTGAATAACGCTGCCGTCCCCGAAGCTCCTCCCGCCCAGCAGGCCGCATTGCCAGCGCCGGTACAGCCGCCGAGAACGATCCGGACGGCACACGGCATCGAGGAGGCACGAGAAGCGCAGCGCAAGCTTTCCCCCGGTGAGTCTGAGGTTATCCTTGATGAAAGCGACAGCATTTTCTATGTGATCACCAAGGATAAGGAAGGCAAAAGCCCCAGAAAGATGATGGTTGGCCGGTTCACGATGGAGGAGGAGCCGGAGCCGCCGAAGTATGTGACACAGGCAGACCTTGAAAGCTTCAAGGCTGACCTGCTGAGTGCGATCAAAGGAGAAGCGAAATGAATCCCATTCTTCAGATGATGTCCGGCGGCAGCGCCGGAGGTATTGACGGCATGGCAATCATGATGCAGGCCATCGGCGCGGCGCTTCGCGGCGAGCCCGCCCAGGCGTTTTTGAAACGGCTTGCCAACGAATACCCGTCGATGAAGGAAGTCAACTTTGAAGATTTGATGGGCAGCGCAGAAGAGCTCGCCAAGAAAAACAATGTAGACATCGACCAGCTCAAGAGCAAGCTGGACGACGTGGTTTCCCCGATGCTCCCCAAGTAAGAGATCAAAGCTTTCCGGCCGGAAGTTTTGAAATACATTTTCACGAGGTACAAGCAAATGAATTCTAACGGTGGTTCCAGCTTTTTCGGTTCTGACTGGCTCGGTGCCTTCCTGATCATCGCCATTCTGTTCGGCGGCGGCCTCGGTTGGGGCGGCAATCGCGGAGGCGGTTATGGCCCCGGCCCCGATGTGGCGACCAAGGAGTTCGTGCAGGACGCGGTGAACAACCAGTCGCTTCAGCAGGGCCAGAAGGAAATCCTTCTCTCCAGTGAGAGGAACAACCTGGAAACCTACAAGGCGATCAATGAGCAGACCGGCGCTCTCCAGCAGCAGATGTTCACGCACCAGCTCAACGAAGAGTCCCGCTTCGGCGAACTGCGGGCTAAGATGGATCAGCTCGGCTTCCAGATGGAAAGCTGCTGCTGCTCGATCAAGACGCAGATGCTCCAGGATAAGTACGACGCGCTGCTTGAGAAGTACAACTCTGAGCGCATCGACAACTCCAATGCCCAGCAGACCAACACCATCCTCAACACCCTCCTGTCCACGATGGGCAAGTGGGTTGCCAACGCCCCGGCTGCGGCGGCGTAATCATCCCCGGAGGATGGAGCTTCATAACTCCATCCTCCCCCTCAGGAGGGTAGAAACATGAAGATCATCAAAAGCCTGTCCGAAATGATCTCTGAGGAAATCGACGACGCCGAGAAGTACATCAAATGCGCTCTCAAGCACAAGGACGATATGCCGGAGCTGGCGAGCCTGTTTTACACGCTGAGCACTGAGGAAATGGGCCATATGCAGAAGCTCCACGGCGCTGTTACGCAGATCATCCAGGGCTACAGGGAGAAGAACGGCGAGCCGCCTGCCGCCATGCTCGCCGTGTACGAATATCTGCACGACAAGCAGATCGAGCACAGCAGCGAAGTCAAGGCTTTGCAGGCGCTCTACATGGGAAGATAAGGAGGCGCGTCATGGAAGCCGCAACAGTCACGTTCTCCTGGCAGAGCCTCACGGCGATTGCCGGTGTACTCGCCGCAATTGCCGCGATCATCTCATACTACAACAGGGGTTACAATTTCGTGCAGAGACAGAAGAAGCAGGACGAAATCATCAAGGACATGCAGGAGGAGCTTGCCATCCTAACCTATGGCGTGCTCGCCTGCCTGAAGGGTCTCAAGGAGCAGGGCTGCAACGGCCCTGTCTCAGAGGCGGTGGGCAAGATCGAAAAACACCTGAACGAGAAGGCACATGGAGGTTAACATCATGAAGCTGCCTAACAAGGTCTATGACACCCTCAAGTGGATCGTGATCATCGTGCTGCCTGCAATCGGGGCGGCGTACACGGGGCTGAGCCAGATTTGGACTCTCCCGTATTCCTCGCAGATCCCTGCGACGATAACCGTGATCTGTACCTTCCTCGGCGCGGTACTGTGCATCAGTACCGCCGAGTACAACAAAGACGGACACGACCACTGATTTTAAGGCCGTATGAGGGCGAGTCGCCTGCGGGTGACAAATTACATGTCCGCCGCTGCAAAACGCAGCACAGGCGGTTAAACCAGGCGAATACAAGCGAATAACACGTAAGGGCGATTAAGGCCGTAGGCAAGGGGGATTCTTCCCGCTTGTTTACGGCCTTTTTCTATTTTCTCCCGCCGACCATAGCGGGAAGCCGGGCCGACCATAGCCCGGAGAAAGGATACAGCATGAATGAAAACCAGATCACTCCCGAAGTCGAGGAAGCCGAAAGCCAGATCGAAGGAGCAGAGACCGATGTCGAAACCGACGAGGACGGATGGCCCACAGAATGGGCAGACGCCACCGAGGAAAACGACAACGAGGGCGACACTGACGAGGTAACGCCGGAAGCAGACCAGCAGCCGGAGGAGCCGCAGCCGGAGAACGACCAAAAGGGCGAAGAGCCGAAACCTGAAGAGCCTGCGCCGGAGCAGCAGAGCGAGGAAGCAGACCAGTTCCTTGAGCTGAAGCACATGGACCAGGTGAAGAAGGTGAACCGCGAGGAGGCAAAAGCCCTCGCGCAGAAGGGCCTTGATTATGACCGCATACGCGGCGAACGGGACAGCATGAAGGCGGAGCACGGGAAGCTCAAGGAGTACGAAAGCTTCCTCAATGAGCTGAAGGGCGAGTTCCCGTCCATCGAGGCGATGATCACAGACACCCGCGCAAGGATGCTTGCCGAAAAGGACGGCATTTCCTACACGGACGCCGTAGCGAAGGTGAAGATCATGCACCCGGAGCAGCCGCAGCAGGAGGAGCCCGCGCGGGAAGACCAGCCGCAGGGCAACGAGGCTGTGCAGCGCTTCGTGCAGCTTTACCCCGACGTGAAGGCGGAGGAAATCCCGGAATCCGTGTGGGCAGAGGTCAAGAAAACCGGCGACCTTGTGGGTGCCTACCGCGATTACGAACGACAGAAGCAGGCTGACGAGATCGCCAGCCTCAGGAACAAGATCGCCACCCTGGAGAAGAACCAGGAGAACGCAGCGCGGTCTCCCGGCAGCATGAACAGTTCGGGAAAGACCAGCAGCAAGAGCCTGATTCAGCAGCTCTGGGATGAGGACGACTACTGATAAGGAGATAAAAAATGCCTATCAATCTGATGACCGAATACAGCACTCGCCTTGACGAGCGCTTTAAGCAGAAATCCTTGACCGAGGCCCACTGCGGCCATGACTACAGCTGGGACGGCGTAAACAGCATCGTCGTGTTCACCATCGACAACATGGCCGTGCAGGACTACACCACCACCGGCGTTAACCGCTTCACCGGCGGCACCGCCCCCGCCAACATCGGCGACGAGAAGAACACCTACACGCTCCAGCGCAAGCGTTCCTTCTCCGGCGTTATCGAGGGCACTACCAGCATGGATCAGAAGAACATCAAGAAGGCCAACGCCCTGCTCAAGCAGACCTGGGATGAGGTCATGGTGCCCGAGATCGACAAGTACCGTCTCAAGACTTGGGCTGACGGCGCCGGTCTCACTGTTCTGAATACCACGGCTCTGACCAACAAGACCATCGTCCGTGCCCTGCTTGAGTCTCAGAGCAAGCTTAACAACCGCTTCGTCCCCCGCGACGGTCGCGTGTGCTTCATCACCGAGACCATGGCGGTTGAGACCAAGCTTGCCGAAGAGCTCGGCTACAATGAGGCATTCACCAGCAAAGCTCTCGTGAATGGCCAGTGCGCACGTCTCGGCGGGCTGCCCATCGTCTCCGTACCTGACGAGTGGATGCCCGCAGGCGTCGAGTTCATGATCAAGTACAAGCGCTCCACCGCCGACCCGACCAAGCTCAAAATGCTTCGTGCTCTGAATCAGGTACAGGGCATCTACGGCACTGTGCTTGAGGGCCTGACCCGCTACGACAGCTTCGTGCTGGCAAACAAGGCCAACGGCATTCTCGTCTACGGCAAGGACGCCGCCGCCATGGTTGATGTCGGCACCATCAGCGTGTCCAACTCCAAGCTGACCCTGACCGGCGCTACCGCAGGCGCTTCCTTCAAGTACACCACTGACGGCAGCAACCCCAAGACCAGCGAGACCGCAGATACCCTGACCAGCGGCACTACCGCTGCTCCCGCCTCCGGCACCAAGATCAAGGTCTACGGTTACAAGACCGGCCTGCTCAACTCCGGTATCGTGGAGTACACCGTCGCATAATCCAACACCAACCACAAGGGGCGGGCCACAGCGCCCGCCCCGTTTTACAAGTGAGGTAATACTATGGCTTCTACAACCGGACAGTGGATTTTTGAGCACACGATGGCGCTCATCGACGAACTCAACGACAACGGCGAGGCAGATCATTCCGATTCGCAGGAGTACAAGCGGAAAACGCTGCCGCTGCTGAACATCCTGCAAGGGGAGCTTTACCCCTACTCCGACACCTACAAGCAGCGCAATGACCGCAAGAGGCCCGTCCTCTATCCGCTGGAGAGCCTGGAGGACTACATCAACCTGGATGACTACATCTGTCAGACGGTGATCCCCTACGGCCTCGCTTCGCACCTGCTGGTGGACGAAAACCCGACGATGGCCTCCTTCGCCCAGCAGCGGTATGACGATCTGAAAGCCGGACTGCGCAACGGCATTCCCGGCATGAGCCAGGACATCGTGGACGTATATGCCGCAGACGGCGGCGGCTACTATGACGCAAACGGCGACTGGGTTTCCGGCGGCGGAAACGGGATCGGCTTCGAGTGGACTACCAGATGGTGAGGTAAACGATATGGATGAACTGACCAGAAAATATAACCAGAGCGTACAGCCGAACGGCGGCAGCGCCGTGACGCAGACCACGACCACCACCACGCAGAGCGGCGGCGGGCTGATGGGTGAGGACCGCGTAAAGGCGATCAACGACATGTATGACGCAAACCTGAACGCGCAGAAGATCGGCCTGCAAGAGAGCGGCGCGCAGGCGCTGTCCGACGCGCAGGCCAACCGGGACAAGATCGCGGGGCTTTATCATGCGCAGCGGGACGCCTCTGCCGTGGACTGGGAGAGGCAGCGCCGGAATTTCCTGGAGGGTGCCATGACCAGCGGCATCAACACCGGGGCGAGATCGCAGGCTGAGCTTTCCATGATGGGGATGCAGCAGCAGGCGCAGGCCAACCTTGGCGGGCAGCAGGCACAGGCGGAGGCCGAGGCTGACCGGAACATTGCCGACATCAGCCGGAACACGCAGGCGCAGATCAACGAGGCCATTGCCCAGAACGACTACAAGCGGGCGGCGGCGCTCTTCGACGAATACAACAATCAGTACAACCGCTACATGGAGAGGGCGGAGTCTCTTGCTTCCTACGGCGACTTCTCCGGGTACGCGGCGATTTATGGGCAGGAGCAGGCAAACCAGATGCGCGACAGCTGGGCGGCGCAGAATCCGCGCCTTGCCTTCATGATGGGCGCGATCACGCAGGAGCAGTACAACAACCTGCTTGCGGGCAGACCGATCAACGATACCGGTTCCGCACTCGGCGCATACGGCGGCGGTGGCTATGATTGGGCTGGCGCGCAAAGAGATCAGGCTTGGTCTATGGCTTTGAATCCGGCCTACTCTGATGAGCAGGTGGCAGAAGCAATACGTCGCGCAAACAATTTATGAAGAGGTAATTCGTTATGAGCTATGAAGACGAACTTTCCGCTGTACGTGCATATCGTGCAGAACATGGCGTCTCATCGTCCGAACCAAGTTCTGCAAGCCAAACGCCTACAAGCGAAAGCACCGGCAGCTCTGGCGACAGCACTCTTGCCGCAGTACGCGCCTATAGACAAGCACATGGTATTAATACACAGGCCCCCGTCGCCCACGCTGCCCCCGCCACTTCTGACCGTGGGCGCGGCAATCCCTCTCATCTCCGCCAGAGCATGGCGGAAGGCAGCCCAGTAAGGATCGGCGACGCGCAGGCGATTTACGCCACGACAGACTATGACAAGGACGGGAACGCGCTGGATGTCGAACCCTGGGGCGCAAAGCTCAAGGAGGATGCCAAGGCCGCAGAGAAGAAAACCGCAGAGCTTACGCAGAAGCTTGCACGCCTGCAAACAAGCAGGGATTCCGACCGGCTTTTGCAGGAGAAAGCGCCTTTGCTGCATATGCTTTTCCGTGGAAGAAGCAGCGGCGACAACAGCGAGGAAATCGAGGCCACGAAGAAGGCGCTGGAAGAGGCGCAGGCAGAGCAGGCAAAAATCCAGCGCGCACAGCAGTATGCCGCGCAGCATTCCGCCCCGGCAAAAAGCCCGAACGAGAAAAAGCTTGAAGAGGCCCGCAGCGGAGGCAGGAGCTATGCAGACATTTTTACCGAGTCCGGCGCGAAGGTAGACGACCTCAAGGCGATGCTTGCCGATTACAACAGGCGCCTTGACGATGCAAAACGCACCTATGGCAGGCTCTGGAATGTGACGGATGAGGGCAAAACCGCGAGCCGCATGGTGGAGGACATCACGCGGCAGCTTGAGCAGGAGCAGGCTTACAGAGATTATGTTTCCGGCTTTCTCACGCAGGATGAGGACGCTGGCTCTGAGCAGATTATTCGGCAAGGTGAAGAACGCGCAAAGACGCTGAAGGAACAGTTTCTTGCCGGGAATATGCCTGATCCCACGTCGAACGCTGATTACCGTGGATGGCTTGAAAGCAACACGGACAAGACAGCCCGCGATTATGCAGAACAGCAGTATGCAGACCGGGAGCCTAATGAGAACTGGACGCAAGAGGAAAAGAACCAGTATTTCGCCCTCATGACCATTAGCCCAGACAGCGCGTATCAATTCGCCGTCGGCATCAACAGCGCTATCAACAGCGAAGCGAATGCGGCGGCGGCAGAACGCTTCGGCAACCTCTTCAGCAACTACGACATGAGTAAAGAGGCCAGAGCTGGCAGAAGCGGCATTATGAACGCCGTTATGGGCCTCGGAAACATGGCAAGTGACGTTGCCGGTATTGCCGGTGGCGTCGCTACAGGCCCGGTCAAGCTCTTTAACTGGCTGGACAACATCTACCAGACGAACCAGCGAGGCGGCTATTACGCAGGCAACAGTACGCCCAGCATCTCCGACTACACCGACAGACTCCTCAACCAGAATGCCGAAAGGCTGAATAACCGCGCTTCTTTCCGTGATGATATACCCGTTCTCGGCGGTAAAGGTCTCGGCGACCTGTACCAGCTTGTCGAATCTGTTGCACAGAGCATGGCTTACGGCGGCGGGCTGACGAAAGCATTCAGCGCAGGCGCGACAACTGCCGCCGGTATCGAAGCCGCAAAGCAGGCAGCAAAGCTTTCTACGGGTCTGATCTTCTTCGGGCAGGCCGCAGACAGCAGTTATAACGAGTATATCCAGCGCGGCATGAGCCGTGAGCAAGCGGCAGTTGGCTCTTTCTTTGCTGGTCTTGCTGAGGCAGCAGGCGAAGAGTTCAGCATTGACCACCTCATTGATGACGGCATCTCCAAAGGGCTTGCTCAGTACGTCGCAAAACAGTCATTCATTGAGACTACCGAAGAAGGATTTACGAACGTCCTCAATCTCTTCGGCGACGAACTTGCTGCTCGACTCACTGGCGGCGAGTCAAAAATGCGGCAGGACATAAGGATGCTCATGCGTAATGGCGTGGGCCGTAAAGACGCAGAACGCGAGGTCTGGAAGCAGTTCGTTGACGACACTGTCTTTGACATGTTCGGCGGCACGCTTTCTGGTGGCTTGTCAGCCGGTGCGTATGTTGCCCCGAATGCGCTTTACAATTACACGCAGAACCGCAACAAACGGAACCAGCAGAACCAGCAGACTGCCCAGCCTGCACAGCAGACACATACCAATGCGGCACAGGGGCCTGCTACGACAACCCCCCTTTACGAAGCGCTCAAGCCGAGGACGGAACCTGTTGCGGAAAGTGCAACGACTTCCCAAACGCCCGAAAACGTCCCTCAGACGCAGGAAGCGCCGACAGGTGAGATTACACCGCCGACAGCACAAAACGCGCAGAGCGCGGCAGGAGCGCAGCCGCAGGCGGCAGAGGCGGCGACCGAGCAGCCGAAAACTCTGGAAGAGCGCCGAAAGGACTGGCAGCGCCGTTTTGACGACGCGCTGGCGCGAAGCGAGACAGCCGACTCCGGCGACGCAGCGCTTTCGGAAGAGTTTGACGCGCTGGACGCGGAAGATCGACAGCTTGAAGCAGAGGAAACACAGGCGCGAAGAGTGCAGGGCGGCGAGGTTTCCAAGGGCTTCGGGACGCCGGAAAACCACATTGACCGCCGCACCCCGGAGAGCGTCGGCAATACCGGGGTGAAGTCCTTCCAGTTCGACAATCCGCAGCTTCACGGCTACTACGTGGAGGAGGCGCAGGCGCTTTTCAACGAAGTGGAGAGGGCCGATGCCGCAGAACTTGAACGCGCCATGAAGCGGGAGCGCGGCAGCGCCATCACCGGCCCGATTCGCCGTCTCATGGATATGGGGCTGACAAAGCCGCAGATTGTGAAGTGCCTGCAAGACATCATCGCCGACAACGGTCAGGAGAACTATGCCGCCGCAAAGCGCGTGGAGCTTGTTTTGAACGACATGCTCACAAACGGCTGGCAGGGGCAGCGCGGTCGAAACGACTGGCACGAAGCGAACGCCGATTACATTGCGGCGAAGGACGCAATCGACGGCGGGGTCAAGGCCGACAGTTGGGAGCGGTTTCTTGCACAGAACGAGCTTTCCCTTATTGACGGCACCGTCACCGAGGAAGAGCTTCGGGCGGAGTGGGAGCGGATGCACCCACAAGTGGGAGCGGCGCCTGGGCCTTCGCAGCCTGCCGAGACAGCCAGCACCCGAACCGAACAGAGCGCCGGGGCTATCCCTGCATCTGAGCAGACAACGGCGGAGAAAACGAACGGGCAGGGGCCGCAGAGAGAACGCGGCATGTCCGAAAATCTGCGCAATAACGAAAAAGCCGAACCGGATCTGCGCAACAGTTTTGAGCAGAACCGCGACCTTTACACCCAGCTCACCAACGCCGAAGTCGCCAAGAAAGCCGCTGAGATTGTCGGCAAAGGCTACGACGCGGCGAAGAATGATATATACCAAAAGATCGGGCATGCCAAAGCCGGAGCGAAGCTTGCACCTGAATATGCTGTCGCAGGTTATCAGCTTGCCAACGAGATGGTACGGCGCGGCGAGACCGAGGCCGCACGGGAACTGTGCGCAGACATTGCGGCAGAACTTACCTACGCCGGTCAGGTCGGTCAGATCGGGCGGCTTATCCTTGCAGCTGATCCTTCTATCCGCATCAGAACGGTTAACCGGCTTGTGCAGAAGCTCAACGACAGTCTTAGCAATCGGCAGAAGGCAAAAAACGTCAAGAAGGGCGTCGGCACAGAGAGCGGCGAAATCAAGGTCTCCAACGAAGCCTTACAGCGATACGCCGAGTCCGAGACAGACGAGGCCGCCACCGCCGCCATGGACGCTATTGAACAGGAAATCGCCGACCAGATCCCGGCAACGTTCCGCGACAAGTTTACGGCGCTGCGCTATCTGAACATGCTCGGCAACCTCAAGACGCAGGGCAGAAACATCGTCGGCAATACCGCCATGATGGCAGCAACCAACGCCAAGTATCTGACGCAGCACGTCATTGAGCTTGCAAGAGCAGCGGCGACCGGCGGCGAGTACCAAGGCAACACGGCGCTGAACACCAGCAAGGAGCTGAGGCAGCAGGCGGCGGCAGACTTTGAGGCCCACATGGACGAAATACAGGGCGATGTGAAGTATGCAGACGTAGGCAGACAGGCAGCAAAAGGCGTCAGAGAAAAGCAGCAGATTTTCGGCACGACCGGAAACGCCTTGTGGGACAACACCATTGGGCGCGGTCTGGAAGGCGCAAGAAAAGCAACCAAATGGGCTATGGAAGTCGGCGACGAAATCTTTCTGCGTCAGGTCTATGTCCGGTCTTTTGCGGGCTGGATGAAGGCGCACGGCGTCACTGACGTGAACAACGCAAGCGCCGAACAGGTCAGCGCGGCGAGAGAGTTTGCAAAGAAGGAATCGCAGGAGGCCACCTTCCATGACTCCAACAAAGTCTCTGATTGGGTTTCCAGTCTTGGACGCGGGCAGGACACACCAAAGGTTGTCAAGATGATTTCCGAGGGTATCGTCCCGTTCAGAAAGACGCCTGCAAACGTCGCGGTCAGAGCTGTCGAGTATTCCCCCGTCGGTATAGCTTTGACGATTTACACGGAAGTGCAGGCGAAAAAAGGAAACGCCAGTGCCGCAGATGTCATCAACAGCGCCGCAAAGAACCTCACCGGCATGGCCCTCTTTGCCGCCGGTATGATGCTGGCGGCGGCTGGACGTGCGAGGGCAAGCGGCGACGATGAAGACGAGAAGCTGAACAACTTCAAAAAGCTTCAGGGCGAGATGGATTACTCCGTCAAAGTCGGGGACAAGTACATCTCTCTCTCCCAGCTTGCGCCGATGGCAATTCCGTTTTTCATGGGCGTAAAGCTGAACGAACTGCTTGAATACAGCGATAATCTATTTTCGGCAGATTCCATCGGTGACATTCTCGGCGTCGTATCTGAGCCTATGCTTGAGATGTCCATGCTCAGCGGCGTCAACGACTTTCTGAATGACCTGTCTTCCCTCAACGGTGATACTGACGGGCTGCCTGCGCTTGTTACTAATGCGGCGCTGTCGTATCTGTCGCAGGGCCTCACCAACTCCCTGCTCGGGCAGCTTGAGCAAATGTCAGAGCGCAACAGGCAGACAACGTACAGCGATACCAAGAGCGCAGACGCGACAGCGTTTGACCGCTTCCTCGGCAAGAACCAGTACAAGATCGGCAAGTACAGCGCCAAGATCCCAGGCATTGACTACAACCAGCAGGATTATGTGGACGCATGGGGCCGCACACAGTCCAACGGCGGCGCAGGCGAACGTGCCTTCAACGCCCTGCTCAATCCGACGTACACCGGGAAGGACAGAAGCACCGACGTTGACGCAGAGTTGGAGCGGCTTTACCGCGACAACAAAGGCAAGGAAGGTTTTCCCGACGTGTTCCCGCAGAAGCGAAGCCGCAGCGATACAATCGGCGACGGCATCGTCATGACGCCGGACGAGTATTTGGATTTCAGCAAGGAATCCGGGCAGAAGAAGCTTGAGCTTGTTCGTGAGTTCATCCAGAGCAGTGACTACAAGAACCTCACAGACGAGCAGCGGGCGGAGACCATCCACAATCTGTACGCCTTTGCAGATGCCACGGCTTTGCAGAAGGTTCGGGATGCGAACGGCGTCACGGTAAAAAACGAGTACGCCAAGATTTCGGATCTTTCCAATGTGCCCGCATATCTGGCGGCGACAGAACGCTTCAAAGCGGAAGCCAAAAAAGAACGAAAAACTTTCAACGGCTGGACAAATACGAGCTTTGAGCAGTATGTTACAGCAGGGCTAAATACTGAAGACCTCGACGTTCTCGCCGAAAGTGCGCTGTCAGATACAAGAAAACCGGCGTATGACCTCATGCGTGAAGTCGGCATGTCCCCAAAGGAATACATGGACGCAATCGCTTTGATGGACGGCGAAAAGCACGACGGGAAGTTCAAGCAGGCCGATGTATACAGTTGGCTTTCCAAGAACACCACGATGTCCACGGAGCAGAAGAACCAGCTCTGGGACATGCTCGGGGACAACTGGAAAACCAGTTTTTCCAACTACGAGCCAAAATAAAAGGGAGGGCGAAAGCCCTCCCTTACTCGTGCCCTTTCGGGTACAGTTCGCTGATGATCTTATTGTACTCCTTGACGACGGAGCGCGGGATATGCCGGTGCGCATCCATGAGCTCCATGATCTTATGCTGGCATACGCCCAGTTTTTCGATACGCTCGACGGTTCCTTCACCGCCGAGGAACTCGGCTATCGTCTGAAGAATGGCGATGTGGATGTCTTCTGGTCTGTCACATTTTACAGTAAATTCTTTCATTTTTTCCTCCTGTTATTATAGATTGCCTTTGACGGCCCTGCCAAAAGCAAGACCCGGTATTCCTCTTTGAGCATGTTGCGGATGTCAGGTATCGTGAAGCGGCCCTCAGCATAAGACTCTGACAGCTTATTCAGATCGTTCCAGAACTGCGCAACGTCCACCTGGTCCGCGTACTTGTCACACAGGCAGTTGAGCGTGATTGCCTCCATACAGCGAATACCCTCGATGACACCCTCGCCCCATGCACGGTTGACATCCTCCTGAGTCGCCGGTTTACGGCGCGGGTTGATCTTACTGTTAGACATAATCCACCGCCTCCTGTCGCGTGACGAAGAAGTGAATCCCCGGTGCGCACTCGTTTCTGCGGTCTTCGTCAAAATCGTCAACACGTACAATTTCGCCGATCCTGTAAACGAACTCCGGGTTATACACGCTGCCGACTTCCTGAAGATCGCTTATTGTTCCGTCCGCGTTCTCTATAGCCAGCACCTTGGCGGCAGAGCAGCGGCACTTTCGTCCATATGCGCTGGAGCGTTTGGCATCCTCCAGCACTTCAAGCTTCACGATCGTACCTTTGCAGCATTTTTTCCACGCGATAAAACTGCCAGCTTCCGGGCAAGCTATTGGCAAGAACTTATTCAGCAAATCAAGTTCGATGTTGGCCCCGGAGAGGTAGGCCCCGGAGAGGTCGGCCCAGGAGAGGTTGGCCCCGGAGAGGTTGGCCCCGGAGAGGTTGGCCCTGGAGAGGACGGCCCCGGAGAGGTCGGCCC
>Ga0247611_10001458_pt1 | contig 41814 bp, 29 predicted proteins | sample 177DNAGHGhighgp2_FD_192422 | JGI IMG/M metagenome (GOLD analysis project Ga0247611, IMG submission 192422) | Sheep rumen microbial communities from Palmerston North, Manawatu-Wanganui, New Zealand - 1770 DNA GHGhigh gp2 | ecosystem: Host-associated > Mammals > Digestive system > Stomach > Rumen... | reverse complement strand
GAAAGCCACCCACAGCGCCACGAAGGCTGCAATCCATCTTTTCATAACGCGACTACCAATTCTTCTCTTTCTGGCGGGACTTCAGCACGGCCGCCTTTTCCTTGTTCACCTTGTCCTGGGTCTCCTTTTCCTTGGCCTGGATGGCCTGGAGCATCTGCTGGGCCTGCTGGGGCGAAATGCCGGACTCGCCCTGCGGCTTCGGCTGCTGCCCCTGGTCCTGCTGATCCTGATTCTGGTCCTTGTTCTGGTCCTGATCCTGATTCTGATCCTGCTGGTCCTGATTCTGGTCCTGGTTCTGATCCTGGTTCTGATCCTGGTTCTGCTGGTCATTGCCGCCACCGCCGCCGTCCGGGTTGTTCTCCAGCATCTTCCGGGCATAGACATAGTTTTCTTTTGCCTCCATGTCGTCCGGGTTGATGACCAGCGCCTGCGCGAAGGCCTCCATCGCGGCGCGGTACTGCTTCTGCTGCAGGGCGGCGTCGCCGATGTTGAAATAGGTGTCGAAGCCCTCCGCGTTCCGTTTTTTCAGGGACCGGGTCTCCGGGATGTGCCGCATCGCCTGCTGGTAGAACTTGCCGGCCTCGGCATAATTCCCCTGGCGGTACAGGTTGTTGCCCAGGTTGTAAGCCGATGCCACGGAAGTGCTGTCGGCATTCAGGCCCTTGCGGTAGGAGATGTCGGCCTCGCCGTACTTCGCCTTGGCAAACTGGCGGTTCCCCCGGCGGACGTCTTTCTTGTCCACCTGGGCGGAGGCCAGCACGCTGACCAGCAGCAGCAATATGAGCGTCAAAGACTTCCTCATTGGTCAAACCATTTCTTCTTCGGGCGGCGCTCGCCGATGAGCATCTCGATCACGAGCAGTGCCAGCGCGATCCCGAAGAAATACATGTACTGTTCGTCGTACTCCTCGAACACGAGCGAGCCGAACTCCTCGTCCTCCATCCGGCGGATGTCGTCGATGATGGGATTCAGGCCGAACTCGTCGTTCCCGGCATGGACATAGGCGCCGTTGCCGGCCTTGGCGACCTGCCGGAGCACGTCCTCGTCCAGCTTGGTCACGACGATTTCGCCGTCCTTGTCCTTCATCAGGGAACCCTCGTACGGGATGGGCTGGCCCTCGGCGGAGCCCACGCCCACGGTGTACACCCGGATGCCGTTCTCGGCGGCATCCTTCGCGGCGGCCACGGGATCATCCTCGTGGTTCTCGCCGTCGGAGATGACGATGATCACCCGGCTCTTCTCGCTCTGGGCGCTGAAGCTCCGGATGGCCGTATAGATGGCGTCACCGATCGCGGTACCCTGGACCGGAACCGACCCCGTGTCGATGCTGCCGAGGAACATCTTGGCGGACACGTAGTCCGTCGTCACCGGCAGCTGCACGAAGGAGGTACCGGCGAAGATGATGAGGCCCACCCGGTCGTCCTTCAACTTGTCCGTCAGGCGGGAAATCGCCAGTTTGGCGCGGTCCAGCCGGTTCGGGGAATAGTCCTCCGCCAGCATCGAGTTGGACACGTCCAGGCAGATGACGATCTCCGCCCCGCGCGTCGTGCGCTCGGACAGTTTGGCGCCGATCTGCGGTCGGGCCAGGCCGATGGCGAAGAACGCGAAGGCCAGGCTGAATAGCACCATCTTCACCCAGCCCTTGGGACCGGACCACGACGGCATCAGCGCCTTCACGAGCGCCTCGTCGCCGAATTTCCGCACCCGCCGCGCACGCAGCGCACGCCAGACCCCGTATCCGACGAGGAACAGGGGAACCAGCAGGAGCAGGTACAGGAACCGATATTGTGCAAAACCCAGCATATCCTAAGGCAGTCTTCTAAGCAGGAATCGGATCAAAACTTCCAACAGCAGGCACACGAGCGCCCAGATGGCGAACCGCGGGAACAGGTCCTTGTAGATGGGGAAGCTGTCCACGGTGGTGCGGGTCTTCTCCATCCGGTCGATCTCGCTGTAGATCTCCGCCAGCTTGGTGTTGTCGTTGGCCCGGAAATACTTGCCGCCCGTCTCCGCTGCAATCTGCTTGAGGAGAGGTTCGTCGATCTCGACCTTCATGTTCTGCACGTCCGGGCCCCAGGGGGTCATGACCGGGTACGGGGCCTCCCCTTCCTTGCCCACGCCGATGGTATAGACGCGGATGCCGTAGGTCTTGGCGATCTCGGCGGCCATCGCCGGATCCACCTCGCCCCGGTTGTTCACACCGTCGGTCAGGAGGATGATCACCCGGCTCTTGGCGTCGGAATCCTTCATCCGCGCCACCGCGGTCGCCAGGCCGTTGCCGATGGCGGTGCCGTCTTCGATGAGGTCCGTCTGGACCTCCTTCATCAGGTTGATGAGGGTGGCCCGGTCGGTCGTGAGCGGGCACTGCGTATAGCTCTCGCCCGCGAACACCACGATGCCCATCCGGTCGCTGGGACGCTGGGCGATGAATTCGATGGAGATGTCCTTGGCGGCGGACAGGCGGTCCGGCTTGAAGTCCTGGGCCAGCATGGAGGTGGACACGTCCACCGTGAGGACGATGTCGATGCCTTCGGTATCCACCCGTTCCATCTCGCTCTTGGAGCGGGGACGGGCGATGCAGACGATGATTAAGGCGAGGGCCGCGAGGCGCAAGGCCTCCGGCAGGTGCCGGATGATGCCCAGGATGGACTTTCCGCCCTTCTCCCAGGGCGTCACGGTGGACACCCGCAGGTGCGGTCTCCGTTCCTTCAGTTCCCGGTACAGGTACAGCGCCAGGAGCAGGACCGGAAGGACCAGCAGCCAGAGGAGATATGGATACTCGAAGAACATGGCTTACCTGGGCATATAATCTTCATCCTTTTCCACATGGGGCGCCGGCTTCGGCTCCTCGTCATGGCCGGCCTGATCGGCCATCTCGGCCTCCTCCTCCACTTCCGTCTGGTAGGTGGAAGTGACGAAACGGACGGCCTGCGGCAGCACGGTCGCATTGTCCTCGGGCGTAGCGATGTACTTCGCGAACTTCACGAAGTCCGCCCGTTCGAAGAGATCCTTCATCTCTTCGTACAGGTCCACGGGGATGTCGGTCCCGCGGAGGCCGTCGAAGATCTCGGCGGTGGTCATCTCCATCGCGCCCACGCCGTAGCGGGACACGATGTATTCGCGGAGGGCGTCGGTCACGCCGGAGTAGAACTGTTTCTGCTTGTCGGGCGCCCAGAACTTGTCGCCGCGGTACTTGTCCAGCTTGCGGAGGGCCGTGATGTGCGCGGGCTCCTGGAAGGCAGGTCCTTCCGCGTTCCGGCGACGGCTGGTGAGCCAGGCCACGAGGCCGATCACCAGCAGCGCCAGCGCCCAGAAGCCCATCAGCCACGGCAGGATTTCCAGGAAGGTGACGGGATACTTGATCTGCCCCCGCAGGTCATGCGGAACGTAGGTGGCGGTATCAATGGGCATCGTGAACACCTCGATGGTCTGCCGGTTGAACTGGATGGTATCGACCGTACCGTCGGGATGGATCCGCTGCACGAAGAGGGGCGGCAACTCATAGGTACCCTCCTCGAAGGGCTGGATGGCGATGGAGGCCCGGATGTTCAGGAGGCGGGCATTCGTGGCCCGGATCTTCTGCACTTTCAAGGTGTCCACCTGCCACATGGGCAGGGCCAGGACGTCCTGCATGAAGGGGGTTGCGATCTGCGGGAAAGCCAGGACCGTGCTGTCCGGCACGTTGTCCAGCTCGAAACCGTATAGGAGCCGGTCCGCCACGAGGATGGAATCCCGCGGCGTGACGGGCTGGATGAACGAGCTTTCCTTGAGGATCACCCGTCCGCCGGTATCTGCAGCGGTGGTGTCGCGCCAGGCTTCCTGGGCCGAAGCGGAAGCAGCGGTCAGGAAGAGGGCGGCTATGAGAACATATCCTTTCATCGCCTGTGGAACAAGGCTATCAGGTTCTTGACATAATCCTGGTCCGTCGCGGTGTCCACGCTGTCCACCTGGTAGCGGTTGAACAGCTTCGCCGCGCTCTCGGACGCGGTCCGGAACCACTGCTCGTAGGCGGCGCGGGTGCTCCGGGAGGAGGTGTTGATCCATGCGCCCCGGCCGGACTCGGAGTCCTTGACATGCACGAGACCCACGTCCGGGATGGTCCGTTCGCGGGGGTCATAGACCCGGATGACGGAGATGTCGTGACGGTTCACGGCCACTTTCAGGGCGTCCTCGTAGCGCGGGGCGCCGTCCTCGTCCACGTCCAGCATGTCGCTGAGGACGAATGCGGTGCAGCGCCGTTTAATGGCGTTCGTCAGATAGCGGAGCGCCTCGCCGATGTCCGTTCCGTCGTGTTCGGGGGTGTATTCCAGGATTTCGCGGATGATGTGCAGCAGGTGGCTGCGGCCTTTCTTGGGCGGAATGAACTTCTCCACGTTGTCGCTGAAGAAGAGGGCGCCCACCTTGTCGTTGTTGAGCATCGCGGAGAAGGCCAGGGTGGCGGCGATTTCGGCCACCAGTTCCCGCTTGGTCTCCCCCACCGTGCCGAACAGGCCGGAGCGGCTGATGTCGATCAGCAGCACCACGGTCAGTTCCCGCTCCTCCTCGAAGACCTTCACGTACGGCGCGCTCATGCGGGCCGTCACGTTCCAGTCCATGTTCCGCACATCATCCCCGTACTGGTACTCGCGCACCTCGCTGAACGCCATGCCACGACCCTTGAAGGCCGAGTGGTATTCACCGGCGAAGATCTGGTGGGACAAGGCTTTCGTCTTGATCTCGATCTTGCGGACGCGCTTGAGCAGTTCCTGGGGAGTCATACGTTTACGGGACGATTACCGCGTTGATGATCTTTTCGATGATTTCCTCGGTGGTGACGTTCTCCGCCTCGGCTTCGTAGGTGAGGCCGATGCGGTGGCGGAGCACCTCGTTGCACACGGCGCGGACGTCCTCCGGGATCACGTAGCCGCGGCGCTTGATGAAGGCATAGGCCTTCGCTGCCAGGGCGAGGGAGATGGAGGCACGCGGGGAGGCGCCGTAGGAGATGAGGTCCTTGAGGCCCTTCAGGCCGTATTCATCCGGGGTACGGGTCGCGTAGACGATATCCACGATGTAACGCTCGATCTTCTCGTCCATGTACACGTCGCGGACGACTTCGCGGGCGCGGAGGATATCCTCGGGCTTCACGACGGCATTGGCCTTCGGGAAGGTGCCGCTGTTGTTCATCCGGATAATCTGGCGCTCCTCGTCCTTCTTGGGGTAGCTGACGACGACCTTCAGCATGAAACGGTCCACCTGGGCTTCCGGAAGCGGATAGGTGCCTTCCTGCTCGATCGGGTTCTGCGTGGCCATCACCAGGAACGGCTCGGGAAGCTTGTACGTCTGCTCGCCGATGGTGACCTGGTGCTCCTGCATCGCCTCGAGGAGGGCGGACTGGACCTTCGCCGGGGAACGGTTGATTTCATCGGCCAGGACGAAGTTCGCGAAGATGGGGCCCTTGTGGACCTCGAAGTCCTCCTTCTTCTGCGAGTACACGAGGGTGCCGACGACGTCGGCCGGGAGGAGGTCCGGGGTGAACTGGATGCGGTTGAACTTGGCATCGACCGCCTGGGCCAACGTATTGATGGCGAGGGTCTTCGCCAGGCCCGGCACGCCTTCCAGCAGGATGTGGCCGCCGGACAGGAGGCCGATGAGTAGGTTGTCCACGAGGGCCTTCTGGCCCACGATGACCTTGCCCATCTCCAGGGTCAGGAGATCGACGAAGGAGCTCTCCTTCTGGATGCGTTCGTTCAGTTCCTTGATGTTTACGCTTTCCATATATTTTGTTACATTTGCATATGCGTTATCTCCTCAGCCTCTCCTACGACGGTTCCGCCTTCTGCGGCTGGCAAATCCAGCCTTCTTCCCCTTCCGTGCAGCAGTGCCTGGAGGAAGCCCTCGCGAAGCTCTGCGGCGGTCCCGTTGCCGTGACAGGCGCGGGCCGGACCGACACCGGAGTCCATGCTGCAGACTACGTCTGCCATTTCGACCTGACAGGTCCCCTGCCCTTCGAGGCATCCGATTTTTGCTACAAATTAAATGCCATCCTGCCCCGTTCGGTCATGGTCCACGCGGTCCTTCCGGCCGCCGACGATTTCCACGCCCGCTTCAGCGCGACGCAGCGTTCCTATACCTATTTCATCCACAGGAAGAAAGACCCTTTCGTGGCTGCTTACTCCTGGCAGTGCGGTTTTCCGGGCCTGGACTTCGACGCCATGAACGAGGCCTGTCAGTACCTGCTGGGCACCCATGACTTCTCCTGTTTCGAAAAAGTCGGCGGCGCGAACAAGACCTCCCTCTGCACCATCACCGAAGCCTTCTGGAAACCGTACGCCCCTACACACGTACAACTTATGAGATGGCCGGTCGATGCCGGCCATGACGAAGAAGGACGTCATTCCCGGCTTGACCGGGAATCTGCCTACTGGTATTTCCGCGTCAGCGCGGACCGGTTCCTGAGGAACATGGTCCGGGCGATCGTGGGGACGCTCATCGAAGTGGGACGCGGGAAGCACGACCCCGCCTGGGTGAAGGAACTCATCGAGACGGGGACGCGGGGGGATGCCGGGGAGTCGGTACCCGGGCATGCGCTGTTCTTGAGCAAAGTCCGATATTAGATTCTCACGTCGACCTTACGGTCTCCTCGGAATGACAAAGGGCCGCCCCGGAAGGAGCGGCCCTCAAACACGTCAAGGGTGGACGGACACTACTTGAAATAAGGGAGGTCACCCTTGGCCCAGGTGGTGCCGTCGCCCCAGCCCGGATTCTGCTCCAGGACGCCTTCGGACAGGGTCACCTGGTCCTCGGGAATCTTGAAGAAGCCGCCTTCAGTGGCCTGGTAGCGCTGCATGAAGTCGACGGTGAACGCGTATTCACCCGTGTACTTCTCGTTCAGGATCTTGTTGCCCACCTGGTTCTTCACGATCTCGGAGACATCGCCCCAGCGGCGCAAGTCGTTCCAGCGGATGGCCTCGAAGCAAAGCTCGTAGCGGCGCTCCTTCTTCAGGGCGGCGAGGCTGTAGCCGATGTCCGGAAGGCCGGCACGCTGGCGGACGGCGTTCAGGCCGCTCTTGCCATTGTAGATGGTCTTGCCGTCAGTAAGCTCGGAGTGCATCAGGAGAACGTCCGCAAAGCGGAGCCAGACGAGGGACTGGGTCAGGCCCCTCTGGCGGTTATTCTCACTGCCATAATACACGGCATAGCTGAGGTAACGGGAAGAATGGTCTTCGTTCCAGGCCTCGACACCGGCATACTTCTTCGCATACAGGTTGGTGTTTTCCACTTCCTTGGCCTTGTCGCCCGGATAGTTCGGGATCTCGACGAGACGGTCGCAGATGGAGCCTACGCGGCGGTAGTCGCCAGCATAGTCGGGATCGGCCGCCCAGTCAGTCCACAGCTTCTCGCAGACCGGGCCGTTGGAATAACCCTGCACGGAGAACGGGAAGGCGGATTCCACCGTCTTGCGGAGGTTGTAGAACTCGACGATGCGGTTGTGGTGAATCTGTCCGCCGTAACCGCCGGCGTAGTCGCCCTTGTTGCCCATCTTGACCGCGAACATGTTCTCGATGTTCTCGTCGCCGACCCACTCCAGGCCATTATCCTTGGCATACGGATAGTCCGCAGCCGTATAAGGATTGGTGTAAGGCCACAGGTTGCGCTGATCGGAAACGAGGCCATGTCCGCTGTTCTGGATGCAGTCTTCCAGCCAGGTCACAACCTGGGCCTTGGAGATGCTGCCGCCCTCGGCGAGCGGAAGCTCGTTCTTCTTGTAGAAACCGGTGTAGAACAGCCAGATACGGGCCATCATGGCCTCTGCCACCCACTTCGAGACACGGCCGTCACCCACTTCAGGATACCGGGTGGCCGGTCCATGTTCGATGGCCGCCTTCATGTCGGAAGCGATCTGGGCATACACCTCGTCCGGGGTATTGCGCGGAATGTTCACCGGCTCGGTGGAAAGCACGAGCGGAACGCCGTTGAAGACCTGGGCCAAATTGAAATAGTACCAGGCGCGGAAGAAATAGATCTCGCACAGGAGCTGCTCCTTCTTGGCGGGAGAACTCCAGTCTTTCACGTTGTCGATGGTTTCCAGCGCGTTGTTCGCCCGGTTGATACCGGCGTAGCGGCAGAGCCACAGCGGTTTCATCCAGTCAATGTAGGAATTCATCAGCCGGTCGACGCCCTGGGCGCCGATGTTGGACTGGCTGCCGCCGCCGAGGCGGTCGTCGGAAGCGATGTCGAAGATGAAGAAAGGATCCTCCTCCGGGTCGGCGAGGTTGTTGTTCATCATGACATAGATGCCGTTCACCATCTGGGTGGCATCCGTCTCGTTCATCGGGAAGTTGGACGTATCCTTCTTGGTCAGGCTCTTCGTGTCAAGGAAATCGTCACAACCCGCAAGGAACATCACGCACAGCGAAGCCGCAATCAGATAGAATATATTCTTTTTCATGGTGTTCAAGGATTAAAAGGTGATGTTCAGGCCCACCATCCAGGAGTTGGAGGACGGGTAGTAACCGCAGTCGATACCGGAAGCCCAGCTGGAGCCGTTGCCGAAACCGACCTCGGGATCCATGCCGGAGTACTTCGTGAAGGTGAACATGTTCTGGGCAGAGACATACAGGCGGCACTTGGCCATCGGCAGGAACTTCATCGCGCGCTTGAGGTCATAGCCCAGGGAGATCCGGGAGATCTTGAAGAAGTCGGCGTCCTCGATCCAGACGCGGGACAGCTCGGACTGGTTCACGTGCTTGCCGTGGGTGAAGCGCGGATAGCGGTTGGTCGAACCTTCGCCGGTCCAGTACTTCGTATAGACGTCCGTGCAGTAGTTGTCGTCCGGGTGGTCGGAGAACTGGCGGTAGCTCTTCGCCACCTGCTGGCCGAAGGAGCCATAGCCGTTTACGGAGAAGTCGAAGCCCTTGAACTCCATATGGAACGTCAGGCCCACGGTGTAGTCCGGGTTCGGATCGCCGATCATCGTCTTGTCGGTGTCATCCTTGTCGATCTTGCCGTTGCCGTTCACATCGACGAACTTCACGTCGCCGGGCTGGATGTCGGCGCCCTGCAGGGAGTTCGCCTTGTCGCCGCCGCAGTTCTTCGCGAGATAGTCCTGGAGGTCCTGCTCGTTCTGGATGATGCCGTCCATCGCATAGCCCCAGAAGTAACCGATCGGATAGCCCACCTGGATCCGGTAGAGCTCCGCCGTATTCTGGGCGATGGCATTGGATCCGCCGTGGATGATGCCCTCGGAATTGGCGATCCGCGTCACCATGTTCTTGTTATGGGAGAAGGTCGCGGAGAGGCCGTAGGAGAAGTCGCGGCTCACCATGTCGTCCCAGGAAAGGAGGATTTCATAACCCCGGTTCCGGATGTCGCCACCGTTCACGTACGGAGCATTGGTGCCGTAGGAGAGCAGCACAGGGGCCCGGACCAGCCAGTCCTTGGTCATCTTGTTGTACCAGTCGAAGGTCAGGCCGAGACGGCTGCGGAAGAAACGGGCGTCGAAACCGATGTTCGTCTGCTCGGAAGTCTCCCATTTCACATCCGGGTTCGGGAGGATGTCGGGATAGGCGCCGATGGCAGGAGAAGCCTTGTCGCCGAAATAGTAGCGCGCGTCGAGGGAGATGGTGGCCAGGTACTGGAACGCGGAGATGTTGCAGTTACCGTTCTGGCCCCAGCTGGCGCGGAACTTCAGGAAGCTCAGGAAATCCTTGGAGACATTATCCATGAAGGGTTCGTTCGTCAGCACCCAACCGGCGGAAACGGACGGGAAGTAACCCCAGCGGTGTCCGCGGGCGAAGTTGGAGGAACCGTCGGCACGCATCACCACGGAGAGCAGGTAGGTCTCGTTCCAGTTGTAGTTGAGACGGCCGAAGAAGGACGAAAGGGCGCCCTCGCCGTTCGGGCTGCCGCCGATGGAGGTGTAGGCGGGATCCACGACGTTCGCATTGCCGATATAGGCGTGGTCGAAGGAGCCGGGGAAGCGGGAGTCGGAGTTGGACACGTTGACACTGTTGCCATAGCCCCACTTCTCCAGGGACTGGCCCACGAGGAGGTCGATATTGTGGTTGCCGAAGGACTTCACCCAGTTGGCGGTGTTTTCCCAGGACCAGCGGATGCTGTAGTTCTGGCTCTGGCTCACGTCATCGACGGGATTGGAGGTCTTGGTGCTCAGCTCATAGACAGGCGTGTAGCTGCGGCTCTCGCCGTGGTTGTACTGCCAGCCCGCGCTGGAGCGGAAGGTCAGGCCCTTGATGGGGGCGAACTCCAGGAAGAAGTTGGACTGGAGCCGATAGCCCTTGTTGTAGCGGTTCTTGCGGGTGTAGTAGATCTGCGCCAGCGGGTTCGCCATTTCAGCGCTGAAGTCCCACTTGTCTGCCACGATGTCCTTGTACTCGTACCAGCCGCCATCTGCATTGTAGGCCGGCATGAGCGGGCTCATGGACATGAGCGTACGGATGTTGTTGTCGTAGATGCCGCCGATGGACAGGCCGTGACGGTTGCTGACGGTGAAGGTGACATTCTCGCCGAACTTCAGGATGTCGCGGCCGTGCTTGCGGATGAGGGAGTAGTCCGAGTTCATCCGGAAGGTCTTGCGGTCGAACTGCGGCGTGGCCGGATAACCGATGGTACCGGTCTGGGCGAAGTTCGTGAAACCGACGGCGAAGCGGGAAACGTCGCTGCCGCCGAGAATGTTGATGGATTCATTGTGGATCGGGGCGTTGTGCACCGTGGTTTCCTCCAGCCAGTTGGTACCGTTCCAGGTACCTGCCTGGATCTCCGCATACTGTTTGGGAATCAGTTTCGCCCAGTCGTACTTGGAGGTGCCCTGGATGTCGTAGGCCTTGTCGTTGATCTCCATGTACTGCTTGGCGTTCAGCGGCGTGACCCCGTTGGTGTTCGGGTTCTGCCAGCCGTAGTAAGCGTCCATGGTCACGCGGATCTTGCCGGCCTTGCCCTTCTTGGTGGTAACGAGGACGACGCCGTTCGCGGCGCGGGCGCCATAGATGGCGCTGGAAGCCGCGTCCTTGAGGACGTCGATGGACTCGATGTCGTTCGGGGAAAGGGCCTCGATGCTGCCGCCCGGAACACCGTCAACGACGTACAGCGGCGTCGTGGAACCGGCGGTACCCATACCGCGGATGGTCATCTTGTAGCTTTCGCCCGGCTGACCGGAATTCTGGACGATGGTCACGCCGGCGGCCTGGCTCTGCAGGGCGCCGAAGGCATCGACCGCATTCACGGCGGCGAGTTTCTCGCCGGAGACGTTGACAGTGGAACCGGTGATGAGGCGCTTGCGCTGCGTACCATAACCGACAACGACCGTCTCGTCCAGTTCGGTGGCGGATTCCACCAGGGTCACGTCATAGACATTCCGTCCGGAAGCGACCGTGAACTGCTGAGGCTCGAAACCGAGCGCCTCCACATTGATGGTCGCACCATCCGGGACGGAGAACACGTAGTTTCCCTGGGCGTCCGTGACGACGCCGTTCGTGGTGCCCACATGCGTGACACCGGCTCCGATCACAGGATCTCCGTTGGTGTCGACGACCGTACCGGAAATCCGCTTGTTCTGAGCCATCACGATGACACTGCTCAAAGAAAGCAACGTCACCATCAAGAAGTTTTTGAAACTCATACAGTAGATGGTTTGGTTGTTATTAAAAGGTTTAGAATGAAAGTCCGGATGCAAGATTTTGTCTCTATTACAAAAATAGGAATGTTTTTTAATTTTTGCAAAAACGCGCCCGATATCCCGTAAAAAATACATAATTACCGCATAAATATTCAAATAACGCACAAAAGGGCCGCCCCGTAACGGAGCGGCCCTTGTCAAAGGATACCGGGATGACTACAGATCTTCGTCCCAGTTGGTGACTTCCTCGACCTTGGAGAAGTCGCCTGACATCTTGAAGACCGGGGAGAAGTTGTAGCGCTTACTGGTGTTCTCGTCGCCGTAGGCGCGGGCGCCGATCCGGAGATAGTGGGTACGCTTGTACGCGAACTGCATGCCGCTCTCGATTGTCGGGTCGATCTTGAGCTCGATAACCGTCTGCCCGTCGGCGGTCTTGATCTTCTTCTGCTGGCCTGCCTTCTGCTTCTTGTCGAAGTCGAAATTGTTGTTGCCGTCGCTCACCCAGCGGTCGGTGAAGCCGAACAGGGCCACATCCACGGTCTTGGTCTTCGCGATGTCCTCGACCTCCACCTTGAACCGGGCGACGATCATGCCGTCCTCGTAGGTAATCTGCGGGTCCAGGACGCGGCAGTACGGCGTCACCTCGAAGTTCACGGTGTTCGCGCCTTTCTTCAGTTCGAACGGGATGCTGACCGGATAGAAATTCTGGTCCTTGGTCTCCATCCGGTACTTGGCGGCCCACACGAGCTTGTTCACGTAGACACCGTTGCACTTGACATACCAGCTCTGGGCCTCCTCGGCCGGATTGCCGGCCTTATCCTTCCAACCCTCCTCGATGATGGAGATCTTGCAGGTGTTCGGGAAGGCGAACTGCAGGGGCTGTCCGGTCTTGGTATCGGTGATCTTTCCTTCGACCGAGGCATTATAGTACTCCTGGTTGTCGAAGACGAACCAGTCGCAAGCGGTGGCCAGAATAATCAATGAAAGTAATGCGAATATCTTTTTCATGACGTTGATTCTTTAATTATTCCTGGGAAGGATTGACGGTCAGACGGTTCTCGGCGTAGTTCGGGATGGCGCCGTAGTAGTCCAGCAGGTCGGTGTTGAGGCCGGTGGTGGAGTTCTGCACGTCGCTCCAGTAGGCGTTCACGCGGGCGTAGATGTACTTTTCAGTACCCTCGCCGCCGCGAAGGTCGCGAATGTTGACCACGGTGTGCTTGCGGTGCGGACCGCCCGAGCGGTTGCTCAGGTACGCACGGCGGCGCCACAGCGTGTAGGTCTCGTGGCCTTCGAACGCGAACTCGACCTGGCGCTCGTGGAGGACGTTCTCGAGGGTAGGCTCGATGTCGTCGGTGAACGCGGCGCGATGCCGGATGTCGTTCAGGTACTGCTTCGCCTTGGCGGCGTTGCCCTTGCCGCTCTCGGCGTAGGCCTCCGCATAGTTCAGGAGAATCTCCGCGTAGCGGATGTCGCACCAGGGACCGGTGGACTTGTCAAGCGGATTGTTGACGTCCAGGAACTTCCGGATGCCGAAGCCCGTGGTCCAGAAGTAGGAGTGGTTGCTCGTGCCCACGTTGCCGATGTCGATGTAGGCGGACATGCCGTTCTGGCTGTCGGCGCCGAGCTCGTAATAGGTCGTATTGCCGATCTTCGTGGAATTCTCCTGATAGAACTCCAGCTTCCCGCCGGGGAGCCAGTAGCCGGCCTGCGCCACGATGGTGACGCCCCGGAACTCGGAACCCGGATACAGCACCCACGCCTGGAAGCGCGCGTCCTTCTGCAGGAACGGATCCTGCGGATGGTCGTACTGGATGAAGTCCGCGTTCTTGTCGAAGGAGGAGGCGGAAGTGGCGATCTGCGCGAAATAGGTGTCCTCCTCCCCGTCGTTCCGGGTCTTGACCGTGCCGTCCGCCCGGCCGCCGGCCGCATCGTAGTTGTCGAAGAGGTCCACCATCTCCGAAGTGATGGAGTAGTTGCCCCAGCCCGCGTTGGAACCGGTGCCGTGCTTCTGGTTCGGAGAGTTGTTGCGGTCGAAGCCGTTGTCCGCATCGGCCGTGCCGTCCTTGTAGGACTTGCCGAAGATGAACTCGCAGTCCTGGCGGTCCAAGAACAGGGCCGTCAGGTTTTCCTTCGCCTTGCTGACCGACGTGGTGGCGCCGCCGTACAGGGAGAATTGGCCGGAGTTGATGATCTTCTCGCAAGCCTCGATGCACTTGGCGAAATAGGCGTCGGCATAGGAAGCCTCCATGTAGGCGAGCTTTTCCTGAACGGCTTTGTAGCTGGAGGGAATCGCCTCCTTGGCCCAGTACTTGCTCAAGGTCGCCGCATACAGCGCCACGCGGGACTGGAGGCCGAGGGCCGCCCACTTGCTGGCACGGTATTTTCCGCCGTTCGGGCTGTCCGGAAGCAGTTCCGCGGCCTTGTCCAGTTCGGAAATCACGAAATCCCAGGTCTCCTTCTCGGTGCTGCGCGGGATGTACAGGCCCTCGTTCTGGTCGCCGTCGAACTTGTCATCCAGCGGTTCGGTCACGATCGGGACACCGCCGTAGCGGCGCACCATCGCGAAATAGCAGTAGGCGCGGGCGAAAAGCGCCTCGCCCATCATCTGGTCGCGGGTTTCCTGGTTGATGGCTTTCTTCTCCAGGGCGACGTCCAGCTTCTGGATGAGCTGGTTGATCGAACGCATCTTCGTGTAGTTCCAGAAACCGGTCACGGCGATGTCATAGTCGTTGGCCTTCGAGTAGGTAGCCAGGGTCGTGTGCTGGTCCTTGGTGTTGAAGGCGTCCATCGGAATGGTCGCGTATACATTCGAAAGGAGCCGTTCCAGACCCGCCTGCGTCGAGATCATATCATCCTCCGACATCAAGGTAAGGTCACCCTCCAGGCTGTCGAACAGCTTGTCGCAGGAAGTCAGACCCAGTGCGAGGACGATGGCAACAGTATATTTGAATATCTTTTTCATGGCGCAAATCGTTTAGAAGCTGATGCTGGTTCCGATGACATAGGTACGAAGCAGCGGGGCGCCGGACGCACCGCGGCGGGAGGCCTGGTAGGTCTCCGGATCCCATTCCTTCACGATCGGGTTGCAGAAGGTGAGGAGGTTGGTGCCGCTCGCGTGGATGCGGACCCGCTTCAGGTGGATCTTGCTGAGCAGGGACTTCGGGAGGTTGTAACCGATTTCCAAGCTCTTCAAGCGGAAGAAAGCGTTGTTCACCCAGGAATAGGGCTGCACGAAACGATAAGTCGCGTTCGAGGCGGCGTCCTCCGCGCCGGATGCCGGGGCGAGGGCCGGCCAGTAGCCGGGCACCCACACCGAGTTCGGGTCACGCGGATCGTCATAGCCTTCTGCCAGACGATAGTGGTCCATGTGGTTGACGAAGAGCGTCTTGCTCCAGCCGTAACCCATACCGCCGGACATCTGCATGTTCTTGTGGCTCAGGGCCGCGCCGTTGAAGGTCGCGCTGAGGTCGAAGTTCTTGTATTCCATGAAGATCATGAGACCGAACTGGAGCGGCGGGTTGCCTTCCTTCCAGGAATAGTAGCGGTCCTGCTTCGTGATGACGCCGTCCCCGTTGTAGTCGTCGATCTTGTACATGCCCGGAACCATTTCGGCCATGTTCATCTTCTTGGACGAGGAAGTGTTGTACAGGACGGGATAGTCGAAGATCTCGTTCCAGTCCTTGAACTGGCCCTTGCCGTTCCATTCGTAGTACTTGCCGTCCAGCGCGTTGTCCCAGCGGCCTTCGGTATGTCCGTCATAGTAGGCCTGGGAAGATTTCCAGATCTTGTAACGCTCCGCCTGCTGATAGGTGTCCCGCTCGCGGGCGAAAGTCGCCGTCGCCGTGATGCGGTAGTTGAAGTCCTTGAACCGCATCCGATGCGAGAGTTCCATGTCGATACCCACGTTCTGCGTCGCGTCGAGATTCATCTGAGGAAGCTGGATACCGTACATGTCCGGGAGGGAGGCCTCCACGGCCGCCGCCTTGCCCGTCTCCTCGCGCCAGAACCAGTCCACGGAACCGCCGATCACGCCCCGGTTGATCTCCCAGTCGAAACCGAAGTCCCGCATGTAGGCCTTGGTCCAAGAGAGGATGGTTTCAGCCACCTTTTCGTTCCGGTAGCCCATGACCGGGGTGTTGTCATCGAACATGTAATTCGTCCCGGACTGCTCGTAACCCAGCAGATACTGGTAGGCCCTACCCTGGTTCCGGCCGGAAACACCGTCCGACCAGCGGAGTTTCAGGTTGGTCATCCAAGGGAAGACTTTCTTGAAGAACTTTTCCTCGGAGACCCTCCAGGCGAGGGAGTAGGAAGGGAAGAAGGCCCAACGGAAGCCGGGGGCATAGAAGGAGGATCCGTCATAGCGGGCCATCACCTCGGCGATGTACTTGCCGGCGTATTCGTAATTGATACGGCCAATGTAGCCGGCCTTCGCGGAGCTCGAGCGGGAGCCTTTGTTCTCCGCGGTGGACTCGATGGCCTGATCCAGGATATCGTGCGTATAGAAATCGCCGAACTTGCGGTCACCCCGCAAGTCCACGTTCCAGTTCTTCTGGGCTTCCGCGGCCACCATGGCGCCGATCGTGTGCTTGCCGAAGGTGGCGCTGTAGTTGGCCTGGATCTTCCCGTAGAGCTGGCGACGGTTATTCCACCGTTCGGTCATCTCATTCTCATCCTTGTTCTTGCTGACATATTCATCTGTCTGCCAATCGTAGAGCGGGAAGGCGAGGGTGAGCTGGCGGGTTTCGCGCTGCTGGTAGTCGTAGGCGACCTGGCCCTGGAACTTCAGGCCCTTCAGGAACGGAGCGGTATAGGTGGAGCTCAGGCTGTTCACGAAGGAAGAGACCGAGGTCTTGTCATAACCGTTCGCTCCGTTCAGGGCGCCGATCGCGTTTCGGCTCTCGTTACCGGAGTTGTACGTCCAGTGCGTCGGGTTCGAAGGCACCTGCCAGGGAATCCAACGCTCCGAGTACAGACCGCGGGTGTAGAAGTTCTGGTTCGCGTTCGAAGGCGTGCCCACCTTGTTGTTCCAGCTCAAGCTGGACTGGAAGACCACCTTGAGGTTCTTCGTCACGTTCGTCGTGACGTTGCCCTGGAAGGAGAAGCTCTTGTAGCCCAGCTGCGGGCCGTTCAGGATGCCGTTGTCCGTGTTGAATGAGCCGGAGAGGTAGTACTGCGTCTGGTTGTTGCCACCGTTCACGGAGATCTGGTGGTTCATCTGCGTCGAGTGCTTCCGGTAGAACTGGGAGTACCACTTGTTGTCGGTATAACCCGGGTCACCGTTCTTGTAGTGGTCGATGAGGTCCTGGGGATACGGGAGCGACTTGCCCACGAGGGCGTACATCGCATTCGCCTCCTCGAACCAGGTAAGGATGTCCACCTCTTCCGGAAGGGCGGTCGGGACACCGAAGGAGAACCGGTTGGAGTATTTCACAGTCGGAGCGCCGATGGATCCCTGCTTGGTGGTCACGAGGATGACACCGTTCTGCGCGCCCATACCGTAGATGGCCGCAGAGGCGTCCTTCAGCACGGAGATGCTCTCGATGTCCTCCGGGTTCAGCTGGGCCAGGACGGCGGAGCTGGAGTTGGAGTAGGAGGTGTTGGTCTCCTGGCTGCGGCGAGGCGCGGTGCGGACGAGACCGTCGATGATGACGAGCGGTTCGTCATAGCCGCGGAGCTTGAGGTCGGTGTTGAAGTCACCGGCGTCACCCGTGCGCTGACGGATCTGCAGGCCCGGAACCTTACCCTGGAGGGAAGCCAGCACGTCGGACTGCTTGGTCGCCGTGAGTTCCTCGCTCCGGATGTTGGAGATGGCGCTGGACAGGGAGGCCTTCTTCTGCGTACCGTAACCGACGACGACGGTCTCTTCGATCATGGAGATGTCCTCCTCCATGACGATGTTGAGCGTCGTCGCCGCGGTCACTTCCTGGGTGATGAAGCCGATGGAAGAGACCACGAGCGTGGTTCCCCGAGGGACTACGATGGAGAACTTACCGTCCAGATCCGTGGTTACGCCGGTGTTCTGGTCCTTCGGCATGACGTACGCGCCGATGAGCGGCTGTCCGTCTGCATCCGAGACCGTACCCTTTACTGTAACCGGAGTCTGTCCGAAGACTACCTGTATGCTCGTCAGCATACACGCCATTAGCAGCAAAAGCCGCCGCAAGAGTAGTTTCTTCATACAATCACTAGTTAGAGAATGGTTATTAAAAATAGTGGTGTCCAACAAAAACAAAAAGCCCTTAATTAAAACCCTTTTTGTATTCCGGAGACCGGGAAAAGAGCCAATTAAGGTCTAGCCAAGCTTAGGTTAGAATGGACAACTTGCGGTTTCAAAGGCAAATATATAAAAAATTCCTTATTGTTGCCCTTACAAAATCAATTATTTTCATAAATTCCACGCAATTATTAAAATAGGGCCGTCTTAAGCGGAGGAAAATCTCGCATTTCCCAGTGTCGAGGGGCAAGGATTTCAAAAAAAAGCTTACCTTTATGCTCCATGTAATTCCTATCCATCCATGAAGAAACTGATCCTCAGCGCCGTCCTCCTCGTGGCGGCCGCATCCGGCCTTCAGGCCCAGCGCCTGATGAACCAGGCCCCGGACCTGAGCCGGGACTATGTCGACATGACCTCCATCTACTTCTTCGCCGAAAAGCTCGCGGCGTTCGACGCGGCCACGGGCGAAGGCCGCGTCCAGTGGGGCCGCTACAGCCTCGAGCCGCGGCAGGCGTTCAACACCAATACGGTGGTGATGGACAAGCTGCAGATGAAGGACTTCCCGTCCAGCGGCTACGAAAACGACCCGCAGTTCCGCTTCAAGGTGGATTTCATCTCCGACCGGACGGTCCGCGTCCGCATGCTCACTTCGCTCGTGGAGCCCAAGGAGGTCGAGGAAGTGATGTTCAGTCCGGAATTCATCGCCGCCGACCCGCACGTCGCCTGGACCTGCACGGAGACGGAGGACGAGATCGTCTATACGAGCACGCAGGGGTCGCTGACCATCGTCAAGCAGCCCTGGCGCCTGGTGCTCAAGGATGCTTCCGGCAAGGTCCTGACGCAGACCTGGACCGCCGGCGACAACGACGTGAGCCAGGTCAAGACCCTCCCCTTCGGCTTCCGCCGCGGCGGCATCGACAACGCCCGCCGCATCAATCCCGTCTTCAGCCTCAAGGCGGGAGAACGCATCTATGGCTGCGGCGAGTCTCCGACCGGCCTGAACAAGGTCGGCCAGCGGGTGAACCTGTTCGTCACCGACCCCCAGGGCCCCGAGACCGACGAGATGTACAAACCCATCCCCTTCTATTTCTCCAACCGGGGTTATGGTGTATTCATGCATACTTCGGCGCCCGTCACCTGCGATTTCGGAGCCTCCTACATCGGCGCGACCAAACTGTTCATGGGCGATGAGAACATGGACTTCTTCTTTTTCATCGGCACACCGGCGGAGATCCTGGACGCCTATACCGACGTCGTCGGCAAGACCCCGATGCCGCCGACCTGGAGCTTCGGCACCTGGATGAGCCGCATCACGTACCTGACGCAGGAAGACGGCTACGAAATCGCCGCCAAGCTCCGCGGGAACCGCATCCCGGCGGACGTGATCCATTTCGACACCGGCTGGTTCGGGGTCGACTGGCAGTGTGACTACAAGTTCTCCGAGGAGCGTTTCTCCAACCCGGCCAAGATGGTGAAGGACCTGCTGGACGACGGCTTCCACATCAGTCTCTGGCAGCTCCCCTACTTCACGCAGCACAATGTCTTTTACAAGGAGCTCATCGACAGGAACCTCGTCGTGCGCAATGCCGACGGCACGATGCCGTATGAGGACGCCTGCCTGGATTTCACCAATCCCGAGACCGTCAAATGGTACCAGGACCATCTCCGCAGCCTGCTGGAAATGGGCGTCGGCGCCATCAAGGCGGACTTCGGCGAGGGCGCCCCGTATGACGGATTCTATGCCAACGGCCGCGGCGGCTTGTACGAGCACAACCTCTATCCGGTGCGCTACAACAAGGCGGTGTGGGAGGTGACCAAGGATGTCCAGAAACCCGACGGAGCCGTCATCTGGGCCCGTTCCGCCTGGGCCGGCTCACAGCGCTATCCGCTGCACTGGGGCGGCGACGCCGCCAACACCAACGAAGCGATGCTGTCCACCCTGCACGCCGGCCTGAGCTTCGGCCTGTCCGGCTTCCCGTTCTGGAGCCACGACATCGGCGGTTTCGTGCAGTCCACGCCCGAGGACCTGTACCGCCGCTGGCTGCCCTTCGGCTTCCTGAGCTCGCACACCCGCAGCCATGGCGCCCCGCCCACCGAACCCTGGCTCTACAACCAGGAATTCACGGACTACTACCGCGCTTCCGCCGAACTCAAGTACAAGCTGATGCCCTATGTGCTGGAGCAGGCCAAGAAATGCACGGAGACGGGCCTTCCGATGGTCCGCGCGCTGTTTGTCGAGTATCCCGCCGATCCCGTGGCATGGATGGTCGAGGACCAGTACCTGTTCGGCAGCGACATCCTGGTCGCGCCCATCTTCGATACGCCTCAGGACTACCACGAGCAGCGTGGACAAGCTGATGCGCACACGACCACCGGCCTGCGCCACTGGACCCGCCAGGTCTATCTCCCCGGCGGCGCCTGGGTCGACTACCAGACCGGCAAGACCTACAAGGCCGGATGGAACGAAATCACCACGGCCGGACTCGAGGCCGTGATCCTCGTCCGCAAGGGGGCCGTCATCCCGACCGTCCCCGTGGCCCAGAGTACCAAGGACATCGACTGGAACGCGGTCAAGCGCATTAAATACTAGGTATTTCAAAACCCACAAGAAAACAGGGCCGCCCCGGAAGGAGCGGCCCTGCATCATTAAACCAACCAACGATACCCAAACGGGATTCTGCTTCGTGTCCTATGGAACGCTGCTATTTATCAACCGCCCAACCGTTGAGCTGATGGAGCGCAGGATTGATCGCGCAGACCTCGGCAGGGAAGGGGAAATACTCGTGTTTGCCCTTGATGAACTGGTGAGGGATGCCGGCATAAGGCTGCCTCTCGACGTAGTACCATCTGTGCTCCGGTTCCTTGTCCTTGGACATGGCATCGAAGGCCTCGGGATACCGGTCAAGATCCTTGCCGCACACCTGGTCGGCGATGCCCCAGCGGACGACATCGTGGAACCGGCAGCTTTCGAACCAGAGTTCGTACTGCTTCTCTTCCTGGACATTGGCGAGGGTAAGTTCGGTCTCCGGCACTTCCGCACGGCGCTGAATCTGGTTGAGCGCTTCCTTACCCTTGGCGGCATCGCTGCTTCCGATGCAAGCCTCGGCATAAAGGAGAAGGGCTTCGGCATAGCGTGCGCACTTGGCATTGGACTGATTGGACGCACCCGATGAAACATCAGGGACGACATCGATGCCGGCGAGAGACATGAACTTCCAGTTCATATAGTAGGTGCGACCGAAGAGGCCGTTGGCATTCATGCCTCTCTTGGGATCCTTCTTCTTGTCCGCCAGCGTCCATTCGGAAGCCGGCTTCAGCTGACCGGAAGTATGGTTGTCGCCGACATAGTCGGTATCCCAGCGCATCCACGGGAATTTGTCAAAGATTTCATTGCCGTCACTGTCAATGCCGTACAGCCATTCGTCCGCCGTGAAGAAGGTGCCCATGCGGCGGGGTCCGTTGCCGTCATGCGCAAGGAACTTGTCGGCGAAATAGCCGTTGATAGCTCCGCCGTTCCAGCCCGTAGTTGCCATGCATACCGCCCAGGAATTCATGTTCTTGCCACGCCAGTTGAGCGTGTTGGCCTGGTTCCACCTGGAACGGGACGTATTATCCCCGGATGAGTTGTTGGCATCAAAGACCCAGTTCGGCTCGAAGATCTTTTCCTCGTTGCCGTCTCCCGGGGTATGGAAATTCTCCCACCAGCGATCTCCGGGAACCAGCTCATATTTCCCCGAGTTGATCAGGTCGCCGAGATGCTTGCGGGCCACATCCATTTCGCCGGCAAACACCGCGGACTTTCCCGCCACGAACTGGGCGAAGCCCTTGGTCACATAAGTGGTGCCATCCTTGTCGAGTTTGCTGGCTCTTTCCCTCAGGTTGGGAAGGGCGGCTTCGCATTCGCTGATGCACCAGTCCAGAAGGAACTTCTGGGACTCCACATTCGTAGGGTCTTCATCGGTCAGGCAATGGTCCACCAGCGGCGGGCGCTGCCAGTTGAGCGCCGCAGTCATGTGACACCAGGCACGGACGACCCTCGCCTCGGCAATGCAGCGGTCCACCACCTTGCTGGAATAGGCCCCCTCCTTGGTGAAGTTGTCGATCAGGAGGTTGCAGGCGTAGATAGTCTGATAAAGACTGGTGTACACATTCTTGATAATCTTATAGGTGGCGTCATAGCGATACTCGTTGAAAAGACGCACATCCGGATGGTCGTCCTTGTTCTTTCCCGCAGCGAAAACATCATCCGCCGAGTAGTTCACCATAAAGAAGTAGGGATTCCAGTTTCCGATGGAACCGTAGACATTCTGAACCATGTTGGCATACACATTCACCAGTGCGGCCTCAGCGGCTTCATCGGACGTATAATAGGTTTCGTAAGCAACGACACCCTTCTGCGGGATGTCCAGCATTTTTGAGCAGGCACAGCATAATAACGTGCAAATCGCCGTAAGGGCTACAATATACTTTTTCATGATTATCATCTCCTGTGAATTAGAAAGAAACATTGACACCGAGCATTAATTTACGCATGCTGGGATAGGCGCCGATATCCACACCGCGGCCGGACGCCGACCCGGAAGTCGCCGTTTCGGGATCCATACCCGGATAGCTGGTGAAAGTAAAGTAATCATCCAGGGAAACGAACATGCGAAGCTGATTGATGAGAATCTTCTTCGTCCACACCTGAGGAACCGTGTAACCAAGCTGGATCTGCCGGATCTTGAAGAAAGAGCCGTCAAACACACCGGCGGTCGACCCCCAGAAATTCATGTCGCCCGACACTTTCGCCGGCTCGGGGAACTTGCCGTTCGGGTTCGCCGCCGTCTTTGAATTCAGATAGTAGTAGCGAAGAGAGTTGTGATAACCGGGACGGTAGAGCGTATTCAGGATCTCGCAGCCACCCTGCCCGGAACCGAACACGATGAAGTCCAGGCCTTTCCACTCAAAGTTGAGGGTGATGCCATAGGTATAGTCGGGAAGACCCTTGCCGATATAAGTCATGTCGGCGTCGCTGACCTGGCCGTCCTCGTTGACATCCCTGAGGTTGGGGGTTCCGTCCTCGTTGATGCCGTCATAGATGTATCCGCGGATATACCAGATGGGCTGGCCGACTTCAAAGACCGTATTGTTCGGGTAGTTGCTGCCCGAAGCCGGGCTCTGCAGGAGCCTCGGAAGAGTCGGGAGAAGATAGGTGACCCGGTTCTTCAGATAAGAGAAGTTCGCATTGATGCTGTACCGGAAGTCTCCGATCGCATCCTTCCAACCGAGTTCGGCCTCAAAACCGGTATTGAGCACATTACCGGCATTGTTGGTGACGCTGGACACGCCGTATTCCGGAGTAGGGGAATAGGACACGAGCAGGTCCCTGGTTTCCTTGCGGTACCAGTCGAAGGTGAAAGAGAGCCTGTTGTTCAGGAAACGGGCATCCAGACCGGCGTCGACCTGATTGGAAGTTTCCCAGGTAAGGTTGGGGTTCGCAAGACCGTCCGGGGCGGAGCCATAGACGTTTCCGGTCTCGTCGACGTGATACTGATACCACTGGCTGTTGAGCGAGATGGAGGTGGAGTAGGGGTATCCGCTCAGCACGTTGATGTTACCGTTGATACCCCAGGATGCGCGCAGCTTCAAGAAGGAAATGGAACTGGGCGTGATGGCCCCCTTGAACCAAGGCTCATTGCTGATGGTCCAGCCGGCAGAGACGGAAGGGAAGTAACCCCAGCGGTTCTTGGCGGAGAGTTTCGAGGAGTCGAAGGCGTCCGCGCGGAAGTTCGCCTGGATGCTGTAACGGTTGTCATAGGTGTATCCCAGACGGCCGAAATAGGAAAGGCTTGCAGACTCGGAGGGAGAGTTGCTGAATTTCTTGGTCGCATCATCCAACACATAGTTCAGATACCGGAAGTTGGGCTCGTATCCCTTGAGGATGTCCGCACCGGTGGCCGTACCGTGTACATTATCCGATTTGTTATGGATGAAGGACATACCGGCCATCACGTTGAGACTGTGCTTCCCGGCAAAGACCTTGTTGTAGTTCGCAAAGTTCTCCCACTGATAGTAGAGCCCTGTGTTGGCTTCAGCCCTGAGGGTGTATGTCTTGGTGTCCGCTTTACCGTTGGAGTAGTAAGGTGCCTGATAACTGTGTACGTTGCTCTGGGAGATGCGGAAGCCGAAGCGGCTGGTGATGACCAGGCCCCTGACCGGCTTGAGATTCGCAAACAGCACGCCCTTGACATTGATGCCTCCGCTCGAGCCGTCGGTGGCGTCCCGCTGTACGAACGGGCTGCCGCCTCGGGTTTCATCGATGGCGGAGGTGGCGAACCAGCCGTTCTCGTCGCCCAGGAAACTGTAGGGGTACTCGGAAGCGCCGGCCAGGACCGCCTCGTATTTATTCCGGTAATCCTGGTTGAACTGGCTGGGATCGGTCCAATAGACAGGAGTGGTCGGGTCGATGGTCATGAGAGACTCGAAGGCGGAGCCATAGCCCTGCTGGGAAACGGATTTGGTCGTCCATTGTTCGAGCGAGATGTTGTTTCCCACCTCAAGCCAGTCCGTGAGACTGTAATCGGCATTCAACTGGGCGGAAAGCCGCTTGTAAAGATCCTTGTCACCCCGGATGATACCATCCTGGTTGACATAATTGAGCGCTGCGAAATAATGGCCGTTCTTGTTACCGCCCTGGAAGGTCAGGGTGTGCTGGGGACTCCAGGAAGGTCCGAAGTATTCATCGAACCAATCCGTATCAAGACCATTGTAATTCGCATTCTTCAGCATATCCTGGATGGCATAACCTTGCAATTCCTTGTAGTCGATGAACTGCTGGGCGTTCAGCATCTCAGGCTTATGCGCAAGCGACTGAAGGATGTATTTGCCGGAATAGGAGATGGATGCCGTTCCCTTTCCGCCCTGCTTGGTGGTGACGAGAACCACACCATTGCCCGCCTCAGCGCCATAGATGGCCGCGGAAGCCGCATCCTTGAGGACCTCCATGGACTCGATCAGAGAAGGGTCGAGATACTGGATGCTGCTGACCTTGAGGCCGTCCACAATGATGAGCGGTCCGATGTTGCCGCTGTTGGACGAAACACCACGGACCTGGATTCCAGTGCCGCTTCCAGGCGCGCCGGAGTTGGTGACGACCTGGACACCGGCCACCTTTCCCTGAAGGGCGGCGGCGGCATCTGAAGTCGAACGGTTCTTGAGGTCGTCCTCGCGCACGGAAGCGACAGCACCGGTGAGGTCGGACTTCTTCTGAACACCGTAACCGATGACCACGGTCTCATCCAGGTACGTCACATCCTCTTCGAGCGTAATCGTGATGACAGACAGATTGCCGACCTGGACCTGCTTGTCGGCAAAACCCAGGCAGCTTACGACAAGCGTTGCATTGGCAGGGACCGTCATCTTGAACTGTCCCTCCATGTCCGTGACGGTACCATTGCTGGAATTGCCGGCAAGCACGACTGCCGCTCCGACAACAGGAGCGCCGGCGCCGTCAACAACCTTTCCGCTCAAAGAGCGGTTCTGTGCAAAGGCATTGCCTGAACACAACACAAATGCCGCTGTCACCAAAAAGGAGACAACAGCGTTCAAAAAGAGTTTTAACATAGGCCAAATAGGTAAAAAAAAATAAAAAACATGTCGCTTTTCTGCAAATTTATCGGTTAATCAAAAGAATAAATGAAAAGAATCCGTCATTAATTATCAATCTTCGGTCTTTTTGCAAATGAGTCATGGATGATTATCCAACACGATCCGCCATTCCTTCTCCTATGGGGTACCGACAAATGGGATTCCGGAAATTATTCTTATCTTTGTAGGTTGATGAAAAATCTATGGTCCGAAATACTGGTCCCGGCGGTCATCGCGGGGCTCACGGTCATCGGGACGGTCGGGGTGGAATCCGCCCGGACCGTGCGGCCGGATACCCGGGTGCGGCTCCTTCGGGAGGTGCGCCTGGATACGCTCCGCCGCGACACCGTGCCGCAGGATACCGGGAAGAAAGCCACCATGAAATTGGATTCGGTGAAGACGGCCCCCGTGAAGAAAGACACCGTGCTGAAGGACCTCTCGGACGACGACTTCGACTTCTTCGGCGTCACCGTCCAGGACGCCGACACCACGCCCCGGGTTTTCGCGCGTGATACGATGAAGGTCCCGGACAGCCTCCGGATCACCGATCCTTTCCTGTACCGCTACTACGTAGCCGTCAAGGACTCCTTCACCCACCGTTTCGTCGTCGACTCCCTGATGGCCGCGGGTGACACCCTGGACTGGCCCCGCATCGACTCCCTGTACCTGGCCGATTCCACGCTGGCTGCGAAAGAGCGTTTCGAGCGCTGGTATGCGGGTCTTTCCAAGGCCGAGCGGAAAAGATACGAAAACGATAAGAAGGTCGCGCTGGCCATCCACCGCCAGGACTCCATCCAGCATATCAAGGACAGCCTCAAGCTGATCCGGGACAGCATCATCGAGAACACCCCGCGCATCCTGGAGACGGCCTGGCTGCCGGACAGCCTGTACTACAAGCGTCTCGTCACCTGGAAGCACGACCCGTACTTCAACCGGGTGGAGACCTTCGCCTGGGACACCACCGCGGACTACCACTTCCACGACTATCCCTACCTGAAGGAGGACATCGGCGGCACGTTCCTGGGCATGACCGGATCGGCCGTCCAGACCTACAACTATTTCAAGCGGGAGGACCCGCGGTCGACCGTCAGCTACTACGCCCCGTACGAGAGCTGGACCTACACGCCCTCCTCCATCCCGATGTTCAACACGAAGACCCCGTACACGGAACTCGCCTACTACGGCAACCTCCTGAATTCCGAGACCACGTCCAATGACGACATCCGGATCTTCACGACCCAGAACATCCTCCCTTCGCTGAACATCGCGCTCGAATACAAGACCTACGGCGGCGCGGGCATCCTCAAGAACCAGAAGGCGCGCAACAAGACCGCCTTCGCGACGGCCAACTGGCTGGGCAAGCGGTACCTCGCCCACGGCGGCATCATCTGGAACAGCGTCAACCGGGTGGAGAACGGCGGTGTCCAGCATATCGGTGACGTCAAGGACACAGTCCTCCAGGACATCCGGGAAGTGGACGTGTTCCTGTCCAACGCGACGAACAAGTACACCAAGCGGACGGTCTTCTTCGACCAGTCCGTGCGGCTCCCGTTATCCTTCCTCCAGGACTTCAAGCACCGGAAGGATTCCAGCTATGTCCGGAAGGACACCCTCGACAAGGACTTGACTTCCGTCTTCCTGGGCACGTCCAGCGACTGGTCGGTGTACAACAAGCTCTACGTGGACGAAATCGCCTCAGCGGACGCGATCGGAAGGGCTTTCTATAACAACAATTTCTACATCAACCCGACCAAGAGCGCCGACTCCCTGCATACGATGCGGCTGGACAACCGCGTTTTCCTGCGGTTCCAACCCTGGCACGAGAACGCCGTCGTGTCGAAGGTGGAAGGCGGCATCGGAGACCGGTACCTGTCGCACAACAGCTTCCGGAAGGGCAGCTACCTGTACAAGAGGGACACGGAGAAATGGAATACGGTCTACGCGTATGCGGGTGCGGAAGGCCGCCTCAGCCGGTACTTCGAATGGGACGCCCTCGGGCAGCTCGACTTCGCCGGCCACGGAGCCGGGGACTTCTTCATCCGCGGCAAGGCGAAGCTCAGCGTCTTCCCCTTCCGCCGCGACTCCCTGAGCCCGATCAGCCTGACGGCCCGCTTCGAGACGGACCTCAAGGAGCCGGACTTCTACGAACAGCACCTGTACGCGAACCACTTCATGTGGGACAACGACTTCTCCAAGACCTCCACGACCCGCATCCAGGCCTCCCTGGACTTCCCGAAATGGAAGGTCTACGCATCGGCCGGCTACGCCCTCCTGGCGAACAACATCTATTATGACTCCCTCGGCGTGATCCGGCAGAACCCGGAGGCGATGAGCGTCCTGACGGCCGCCTTGCGGAAGGATTTCCACCTGGGCATCCTCCGGCTCGAGAACACCGCCCTCTTCCAGCTTTCTTCCAAGGAAGATGTGATTCCGCTGCCGAAGCTCGCCGTGAACCTCCGATGGTACCTCCAGTTCCCGGTCGTAAGTGAAGATGTGCTCAAGATGCAGATCGGCGTGGACGCCCGGTACAACACGAAGTGGTATGCCCCGGGTTTCAACCCGGTCTCGGGCACGTTCTACAACCAGAAGGAACAGCAGTACGGGGAGACGCCGTATTTCGACGCTTTCTTGAACCTGCAGTGGAAACAGGCCTGCATCTTCCTCAAGATGGAGAACGTCGGACAAGGTTGGCCGACCAAGAAACACGACTATTTCAGCGCCCATCGTTATATCCATCCGCCCCGGATCTTCAAGTTCGGCATCACCTGGCCGTTCTATCCTTCCCTCGGCAACAACCGGAAACTGTCCGACCGGGCCGGGTCCGGCATGAGCGGCGGAGGCGGCGGCTTCGGCGGCATGATGGGCGGTAGAGGCCGATGACTCCATGCGCCATCCCGTCTGGAAATACGTGCTGGTTACCGCGCTCGTCTTCGCGGCCGCGCTCGTGATGCCCCTGACCACCCGGCAGCTGGCCCTGGAATACCCCCCGCAGTCGCTCCGCTGCGTCATCGACCTCAAAGGCGAGCCCGTCCGCGGATTGACGGTCGGCATGAACAAGATCATCCTCCGCGAATTCGCCGACGACCATGGGCTGAAACTCGAATTCATCACTCCGACCAGCGGCACCGACTACCTGGATTCGCTCCGGAAAGGTTCGGTGGACCTGCTGGTGATGTACCGCGCCGACAGCCTCCACGCCGATGATTTCATCAGCACTATCCCCTTCCGCGACAGCACCGTCTGGGTGCTCCGGAACGACCGGCATGCCGAAACCCGGCGACTCAACGCCTGGATCGCGGTGATGAACGGGAACGGCGGCATCCGGAAGATGGACCGGAACTACCGGCGCCGCGTGGGCACGAGCCTCTCCTCAATCAGTCCCTATGACGACATCGTGAAAAAGAATGCCGCCGAAACAGGCTGGGACTGGCGTCTCCTCTCCGCCCTGATCTACCACGAATCCAAGTTCATCAACGAATCCGTTTCCGGACGGGGCGCCGTCGGACTCATGCAGATCCGCAACGAGCAGTACAGCGTGGATACCCTGCTGGATCCGGCGATGAACGTGGCCATCGGCACGAAATACCTGTCCTATCTGTCGGAAATGTTCGCCGGGCACGGGGCCGACTCCCTGGAGCGCCTGAAATTCGCTCTGGCCGCCTACAACTGCGGCGAGGGGAATCTCCTCAAATGCATCCGGACGGCCGAGGAGCTGGGCGTGGACCCCTCCCGCTGGGACAACATCGTATCCATCATCCCGGAAGTTCCCGGTTTCCACGGGAAGCAGACCATCGCCTACGTGCGCGAGGTGCTCGACACGTACGAAGAGTATTCGGAAGTTTACCCCAGATAGATCCTTCGACTACGCTCAGGATGACATGCGTCATTCGGCCTTGACCGTCTGGGCCGGATCCACCCGCGCGATGAAGAGCGTCGGAATCAGCAGGAGCAGCATGATGGCCACGAAGGCCACCAGGTCCGCGGCCAGGATCCAGGGAATGTCCACATGGACCGGGACGTAGGAGACGAAATAGTTGACCGGGTCCAGTTTCAGGAGGTGGGTCGCCTGCTGGAAGAAACAGAACAGCAGCCCCACGGCATTCCCGATGAGCATCCCTTTCAGGACGACGCCAGCCGCCACGCGCAGGAAGACCTTGCCGATGGCGCGGTCGCCCATGCCCAGGGTCTTGAGCGTGCCGATGGTGGCGATGTTCCGGAACAGGACGATCAGCAGGCCCGAGATCATGTTCACGCCCGCTACGACGATCATCAGGACCAGGATGACAAGCACGTTGAAATCCAGCAGGTCCAGCCAGTCGAAAATCTGTCCGTAGGTCCGGACGGAGGAGGTGGCGACCAGGTTGTCCTCCCCTTCCTCGCCGCTCAGCACGAGGCGCATCCCGATCTCGTCCGTCAGTTCGTTGACCCACAGGTTGGTGCGGTGGGCCGGGTCCACGGACACTTCCAGGGCGGACGCCTGGTCCTCGTTCCAGCCGTTCAGGCGCTGGATGTCCGCGAGGTTCGCATAGACGACCAGGTTGTCGTCCATCTCCAGCATGTCCCGGTGCACGGAAGTCACGTGGAACTTGCGCACGCGGACCTTTTCCCCGACGAAATACGTGGTCATGTCATCCCCTTCCTTGAGGCCCGTGATGGCCGCGAGGCGGGTAGGGATGGACACGCACAGGCTGGAGTCGGGACGGTCGGGGACGCCCTTCACCAGCACGCCGTGGATGATGTCGCCGCTTCGGACGATGCCCGCCCGGACGGCGACCGGACGGATGGACTGCACACCGGAAATGCCCAGGATGGCTTCCTCCGACGGCAGGTGGACGGGGACCGGGTCCCCTTCCGCGGCGACGGCGGACGACGGCGCGATCCGGATGTCGCCGGTCAGCCGCGCGACCCCGTCCCGTACGGACTGCCTGAATCCGGACGAGACGGCGACAGCGACGATGATGACGAGGAAACTCACGGCGATCGACGCCGCCGCGAGTTTCCCCTGAAACTTGAGTTTCCGCGCTATGAAGCGGTCGGGACTCATTTACCAGATGTGGACGCGCTCTTCCTCCGGACGGTACATCGGATCCCCTTCCTGGATGCCGAAGGCGTCGAAGAAGGTCTGGAAGTTACGCACGGACACGTTCACGCGGTTCACGGCCAGCGAGTGCGGGTCGATGTTCGTCAGACGGGCCTTCTCCTGGTCGGTGATGTTCTGGGCCCAGATGTTTCCGTAAGAGAGGTAGAAGCGCTGCTGGGGGGTGAATCCGTCGATGACGGGCTTGTCCAGCTTGCCGTTCAGGGCATTCTCCAGGGCGGAGTACGCGATGGACAGACCGCCGTGGTCGCCGATGTTCTCGCCGAGGGTGTAGCGGCCGTTGGCGTGGACGCCCGGGAGGACCTCCACGGCGTCGAACTGCGCGGCGAGCTTGTCGCCGAGGGCGTCGAACTTCGCCTTGTCGGTCGGGGTCCACCAGTTCACCATGTTGCCCTTCGCATCGAACATCGAGCCCTGGTCGTCGAAGCCGTGGGACATCTCGTGGCCGATGACCACACCGATGCCGCCGTAGTTCACCGCCTCATCCGCCTCGGGATCGAAGAACGGCTTCTGCAGGATGCCGGCCGGGAAGCAGATCTCGTTGGTGGTGGGGTTGTAGTAGGCGTTCACCGTCTGCGGCGTCATGCCCCACTCGGTCTTGTCCGTGGGCTTGCCCAGCTTGGAGAGATTGTCCTGCACGTACCAGGCGCTGGCGTTGCGGAGGTTCTCATAGTAGGTGTTCTCCGGGTTGATGGCGAGGGTGCTGTAGTCCTTCCACTTGTCGGGATAGCCGATCTTCACGGTGAAGGCGGCGAGCTTCTCGTGGGCGCGGACCTTCGTGGTGTCGCTCATCCAGTCGAGGGCGTCGATGTGCTGGCCCAGGGCGGTGCGGAGGTTCTCCACGAGCTCCACCATCTGCTTCTTGGAAGACTCCGGGAAGTAACGCTCGACATACATCTGGCCGACGGCCTCGCCGAGGAGGCTGTTCGGGACACCCATCGCGCGCTTCCAGCGGGGCTGCTGCTCCTGGGCGCCGGACATCTGGTGGGAGAAGAACTCCCAGGAAGCGGTGTAGAAGTCATCGGAGAGCGCGCCGCAGGAGCCGGAGACGAACTGGGCGAGCAGATAGGCCTTCAGGGTCTCGAGGTCGCACTCCTTGAAGAGCTGGTTCAGGCCGTCGAAATAAGAAGGCTGCTCCACGATCACCTTGTCCTGGGCGGGAATGTTCGCGGCGGCGCACACGCGGCCGAAGCGGACCTCGGGCCAGCGGGCGTCGATCTCGGCGGAGGACATCGGGTTGTAGCTGGCCTGCACGTCGCGGTTCTGCTCACGGGTCCAGGCGACCTTCGCCATCGCATCTTCCACCGCCAGGTCCTTCGCGGCGATCTCCTCCGCGTTCTCCACGCCGGCGAGGGTGAGGGCCTTCACGAGGAAAGCCTGGTAGCCGGCCTTGAGCGCGGCGTTGGTCTCCAGGAGGTAGTAGTCGCGGTCGCCCATGCCCAGGCCGCCCTGGCCCAGGTAGAGGACCTGCATGTCGCTGTCGGTCAGGTCGGCAGACACGCCGGCGCCGAAGAAGCCGCCTTCCCCGTAGAGGTTCATCTTGCCGAGCAGGTCGGCGAGGGCGTCCTTCGAAGCGACCGCCTGGATCTCGGCGATGTAAGGCTGGATGGGCTGGGCGCCGAGGGCGTTGCGGGTGGTGGAATCGAGGGCCATCTTGTACAGGTCCGCGATCTTCTGGTCCAGGGAGCCGGGTTCCGCCTGGAGGGTGGCCATGCTCTCGAAGAGCTCGTTCAGGTTCTTCTGGGTGGTTTCCCGAATGGCGTCGAAGGAGCCGTAGCGGGAGAATTCAGGCTTGAGGGGATTCTTGACCTGCCAGCCGCCGGTGGCGTACTGGTAGAAATCCACTTTCGGAGAGGTGGAGGGGTCCAGGTCCGTCAGGTCCAGGGCTCCCTTGCCACGCTGATTGCAGGCCGCGAGGGCGCAAAGCATCATCATAAGGATCGGTAACTTTTTCATAACTATGAGTAATAATACACTGTCTATAGCGCAAGTTTGCAAATGTACGCATAATTGTGCATCTTTGTATCCCTTTTTGAGAAAGTTTTATGGCCAAGAACAATATCGCGGCACGCTGGCTGGTCGGCACCCTGGGCCTGGTCCTGATCGCTTTCGGCGTCGCGCTCTCCCTGAAATCCAACCTGGGCACCGCGCCTCCGTCCTGCCCGCCGGCCGTCCTCAACTTGAAATGGACCGCCATCTCCTTCGGCACCTTCACCTGGATGATGCACCTGCTGTTCATCGGGGCGCAGATGGCGATGCGCCGCAAGGTACTGGATGTCCATTACCTCATCCAGCTCGCCGCCGCCTTCGTGTTCGGTTACCTGTGCGACGCCTGCATCTGGCTTCTCCACGGCGTGGAAATCACGTCCTACCTGATGAAGATCGTCCTCATCCTCGTGGCCGTCCTCCTCACCGCCGTCGGCATCCGCCTCGAAGTCATCGGCAAGACCTGGATCCTCGCCGGCGACCAGGTCGTGGACACCTTCTCTGCGGTGACGGGCATCAAGTTCAGCAACGCCAAGATCGGGGAGGACATCCTCCTGGTGGCCCTGTCCGCCGCCTTTGCCTGGATCTGTTTCGGATCCCCCTTCGGGCATGGAGAGGAGATCGTCATCCGGGAAGGCACCCTCATCCTCGCTGCCCTGACCGGCCTGTGCATGAAACTCACGGACCCGCTGGTCGACAAGGTCTTCAAACCCCTATTGCATGAATAAGGCCGTTCAGTTCTTCAAAGACTGGATGCTCCCCCTCGCCATCACGACGGGCATCAGCCTGTACCTCTTCTATCATTTCACCCCTGTCCTGAAGCCCTACGGAGCCGTTCTCCACAAAATAGCATCCGAAGGGCAGCGGCTCGTGATCGCCGTCCTGCTGTTCTTCCAGTTCGTGCAGATCTCTCCCCACGATGTCCGGCTGCGCCGCTGGCATCTGGGCGCCCTGCTCGTCCAGGTGCTCGGTTTCTTCCTGTTCGCAGGCCTGTCGGCGATCCTGCCGGAAGGCGCGGGCCGCATGCTGCTGGAATGCGCGATGATCTGCCTCATCTGCCCCTGCGCCGCCGCGGCCGGGGTCATCACCCGGAAACTGGACGGAGACCTCGCCGCCACCGTGAGCTACCTGTGCCTGACGAACCTCGCGGCCACCTTCCTCATCCCGATGGTCATCCCGATAATCCGTCCCGCCTCCGACCTGGGGTTCTGGGCCTACGTCTTCCGGATCGCCCTGAAGGTGTTCCCGGTCCTGGTCCTCCCGGGCCTTGTCGCCTGGACCATCCGCTATACGACACACAAGCTGCAGCGACGGCTGATGCGCTTCGCGCCGAATTCTTTCTATATCTGGTTCATCGGGCTGACCCTCGCGATGGTGCTCGCCTCCCACGCACTCTTCATGAACTACCCGGGCGGGTGGGCCCTCGCCGGCATCGTCGCCGTGTCGGTGGCCACCTGCGCCCTGCAGTTCTTCCTCGGCCGTCGCATCGGGAAGGGACGCGTGGACTCCATCACCGCCGGCCAGGGCCTCGGGCAGAAGAACACCGGTTTCCTCATCTGGCTGGGATACAATTATTTAACCCCCGTGACGTCCGTCGCCGGGGGTCTGTATGCCATCTGGCAGAACCTGTTCAACAGCTGGGAGCTCTACCAGCACGAGCACCACAAGTAATTGTCATTTCGAGCGAAGTCGAGAAATCTAGATCCGCGCCTCGCGGAAGACCTCCACGATGGAGGGATAGGTGTTCTTCAGGAAGGGCGGCAGGCTCGATTTCGCCACCCAGGCGGCCTTGGTGATGTCCTCTTCGCGCTGGGGTGTGAGGTTCGTCGGGTCGGTGTACAGCATGTCGTACCACCAGGTGTGCTTGAGGTGCCAGAGATTGTCGCGGAAATAGCAATGGTCGGTGATGCAGATCAGGCGGCGCAGCTGGAGCTGGTCCACGCCGGTTTCCTCCTGCACCTCGCGGAGGGCGGTCACTTCGATGTCCTCGCCCGCCTCCTGGTGGCCCTTGGGCAGGTCCCACAGGCCGCTGCGGGAGATGAGCAGGTAGTCGCCCCGGCGGTTGGAAACCAGGCCGCCGGCCGCATTGACCTCCTTGAATTCGGCGCATAGGCGGCGGTAGGTCCGCTGGGCGTCGTCCGAGGGGATGTAGATGCGCTGGAGGGAGTCCTGCACCTCGAACATCCGCACGAGGGCGTGGATGTCCAGCTTGTCCCCGAGGTGGAATTCGACCGAATTCGGATCCGAAAGGGCCTCGTCGTCCGGGGCGCAGATGACGATGCTTCTTTTCCCGAAATATATCTTGTGCATAATATTTGCTATATTTGCGTGCTGCAAAGATAGTTTATTATGACCGAAATTGAAAGCAAGCACGGGATCGTCTCCCGCCAGCCATACGAGCTGTACATGTCGTTCGTGGACATGCGCAATTTCCTCCAGATGCTTCCCGAGGACAAGAAGCAGGACATCCAGGCCGATTACGACACCATCACCGCGACGGTGCAGGGGTTCAACATCGGTGTGAAAGTCCATGAGCGCGTGCCCTACTCCCGCATCGAGCTGGTGGACTACGGCGCCCCCTTCGCCTTCCACATCGAACTGCACTTCGACCCGGCCCCGTCCAACCCCTACCAGACCGAATTCTGGGTGAAACTGGAGGCGGACCTGAACCTGATGATGAAGATGATGCTGGGCGGCAAGATCAAGGCCGGCCTGGACAAGGTCGTGGACGGCCTCGTGGACGCGTCCAACGGCAAGATGCCCGAAGGCTTCGACCCTTCCCAGTTCAAGTTCTGATGCTTCCCGAGGCGTTCATCCGCGGGCTTTCGGAAGAGCTCGGTCCCGACCGGGCGCGGACGGTGCTGGACGCACTGTCCGGCGAGCCTTCCGTCTCCGTCCGCCTGAACCCGGCTAAATTGACAGCCTGCCCTTTCCCTAACGCCGAACGCATTCCCTGGAGTCCTTACGGCTACCTCCTGAAGGAACGCCCCAACTTCACGCTGGACCCGCTGTTCCATGCCGGATGCTACTACGTGCAGGATTCGTCGGCCATGTTTGTCGGCGGACTGTTCCGCTCGGTACTGGACGGCTTCGGCCCGGGCGTGACCGTCCTGGACCTCTGCGCCGCCCCCGGCGGCAAGACCACCGACCTCGCCGCTTCGCTCCGGGAGCGCTTCGGCGACCGTTTTTCCCTCCTGGCCAACGAAGTGATGCGGAACCGCTTCGGCGTGCTCCGCTCGAATGTCCGCACGTGGGGCGACCCCCGCGTGGGAGTTGTCTCCCGTGACCCGTCGGCCTTTTCCGGGAAGCCCGTCTTCGATATTGTCGTCGCCGACGTCCCCTGCTCCGGCGAGGGCATGTTCCGCAAGGACGAGAAGGCCGTGGAGGACTGGTCCCCCGAGACGGTGGCATTCTGCGCAGCCCGCAGCCGGCGCATCCTGTCGGACGTCTGGTCGTCCCTCAAGCCGGGCGGCATCCTTCTTTATTCGACCTGCACCTTCAACCGGCAGGAAAATGACGGCACCGTCGCCTGGATCGCCGCCGAACTCGGCGCCGACATCCTGGACTGCGGGGACTTCCCGCCCGTCACGCGGACGGATTACGGGTACGCCCTGCTGCCGGGATACGTCCCCGGCGAGGGCCAGTACGCCGCCGTCCTCCGCAAACACGGTGAACCGGAAAGCATCCGTACGGCCGACATCTTCTCCCTTTTCAAGGCCGACCTGCCCGTACCGCCGCCGGACCCGTATCCCTGCTTCGACCTGGACCGGGAAACCGCGCTGCAGTACCTCCACGGCGATGCCATCCGTATCCCCGACGCCCCCCTGGGGCTCCTGACCTTGACCTACCAGGGTCACCCGCTCGGCCCCGGGAAGAACCTCGGCAGCCGGTGCAACAACCTCTATCCCAAAGACCGCAGAATCAGAATGGATATCCGATGAAAAGAATCCTCACCCTCCTCGTGGCGCTCGCGCTGCCCCTCACCCTCCTCGCCCAGACTTCGCAGGAGGACTATGTCCGTCGATACAACAATCTCGTGAGCCGCGTCGGCGCCGCCGGCGTGGGCGTGGAACCCCTGCTGGACCGCTGGGCCGCCGACTATCCGGAGGACCTGCAGCAGCTGCTCGCCCGCTTCTCCTTCTGGTTCACCAAGGCGCAGACCTCGAGCGTCATCCAGCTGCCCCAGGACCGCTACCTGGGCCGCGAGCCCCTGCTGCCCATGACCGATTCCCTGGGCCGGAAGAGCAATTTCTTCGAGGACACGGTGTATGACGACGAAATGTTCGGCCAGGCGCTGGAAGCCGTGGACAAGGCCGTCGCGCTGGAGCCGAAGCGGCTGGACCTCCGCCTGCTGCGCATCGACGCCCTGACCGCCTACGAGAAGGGCAGTCCGGACATGGCCCTTTCCTCCCTCAAGTCGCTGGTGGACGAGAACTACAGGCAGCATCCGGCCTGGACCCACGAATCGGTGGAGAAGGTCGACGACGAAGTGTTCGACGCCTTCATCCAGGACTACTGCTTCACCTTCTTCCGCCTGGGGACCGACTCTTCGGCCGAAGCCTTCAAGAGCCTGTCGGAGCACATGCTTACCTATAAGAAAGACGACCCGCTGTTCCTCGACAACCTCGGCTCCTACTGGCTGGTGTCGAAGAAGGATTACAAGAAGGCCCTCAAATACTACAACCAGGTGCTGAAGAAGCATCCGGACGACATCACCGCCATCCGCAACTGCATCCTCCTCGCCCGCAACAAGAAGGACGTGAAACTGGAGAAGAAGTACCTGGCGATGATGGCCCAGCACGGCGAGACCGAAATGGATCGCGGCTCCGCGGCCGCCCGGCTCGAGGCGCTGAACAAGAAGAAGTGAAACTTTTTTCCGTCGGGAGACGTATTATAAGAGTATCGCATAAGACAAGTACTTCAACCATGAAACTATCGCAATTCGCATTTGAGCTGCCGCAGGACCGCATCGCCCAGGAGCCGGTCCGCTGGCGGGACGAGGCCCGCATGATGGTCCTCCACAAGGACACCGGAGAAATCGAGCACCGGCTCTTCAAGGACATCGTGGACTATTTCGGCAAGGGCGACACCTTCGTCCTCAACGACACCAAAGTCTTCCCCGCGCGCCTGTACGGCAAGAAGGAGAAGACGGGGGCCGACATCATCGTCTTCCTGCTCCGCGAGCTCAACCGCGAACAGCGCCTGTGGGACGTGATCGTGGACCCGGCCCGCAAGATCCGCATCGGCAACAAGCTGTATTTCGGCGACGACGAATCCCTCGTGGCCGAGGTCATCGACAACACCACCTCCCGCGGCCGCACCCTGCGTTTCCTGTACGACGGACCGTACGAGGACTTCAAGGAAGCCCTGTTCGCCCTCGGCGAGACGCCGGTTCCCCAGTGGGTGAAGCCCAAGGTCACCCCGGAGGACGCGGAGAACTTCCAGACCATCTTCGCCGCGCACGAAGGCGCCGTCTCCGCCCCGGCGGCCGGCCTGCACTTCAGCCGCGAACTCTTCAACCGCATGATCCTCAAGGACATCGAGAAGACCTTCATCACCGTCCATATGGGCATCGGCCACTTCCGCCGCGTGGATGTGGAGGATCTCTCCAAGCACCGGATGGACTCCGAGCGCCTGATTATCGGGGAGGAAGCCGCCGCGGCCATCAACAAGGCCAAGCGCACCGGCAAGAAGGTCGTCGCCGTGGGCGTGACCGTGATGCGCGGCCTGGAAACCTACGTCACCACCACGCACGAAGTGAACGTGTTCGACGGATGGACCAACAAGTTCATCTTCCCGCCGTACCAGTACTCCGTCCCGGACGCGGCCGTCTCCAACTTCCACCTCCCGCAGTCCACGATGCTGATGTGCGTCGCGGCCTTCGGCGGCTACGACAACGTGATGAACGCGTACAAGGTGGCCCTCGAGGAAGGATACCGGTTCGGCCCTTACGGCGACGCGCTCCTCATCCTGTAGCGTAAGAAACACATAAAATACATATTGAAACAACACCTGTTATCCACAACGGGTGTTGTTTTTTTATGCGTTTTCCTACCTTGGCGGAAAAAACGCCATGGCACGCACAGACGAAAGAACCGCCCTTTGCGCCCTAAACAAGGCGCTGGGCTACGTACCCGCCGCCGGGCACGCCCTGCTGCAGCATTTCGGGGCGGCGGCCCCCGTCTTCGACCTCGAGGGCGCCGCCCTCCGCGAGGCCCTGGGGCCTTACCGGGAATTCGCGGACCAGCTGGACGGCCGGCTCCTGGAATGGGCGGCCGGGGAACTGGACCGCATCCGGTCCGAGGGCTTCCGCATGATCGCCTATGGCGAGGAGGACTACCCCTCCCTCCTCGCCGAATGCGAGGACCCGCCCCTCGCCCTTTACTTCAACGCATCCTCTCCCCCGGCCGCCGTTTTCGAGATGCGCCCCTCGATCGCCGTCGTGGGCACCCGCGACCTCAGCCCGTACGGGCGGGACTGGTGCCGGCGGCTGGTGCTCGCCATGGGCGAGGCGTCCGTGCCGCCGTGCATCGTCAGCGGCCTCGCCTTCGGAGCCGACGGAATCGCCCACCGGACGGCCCTGGAATGCGGCCTCACCACCGTCGGCGTGATGGCGACGGGCATCGAGAAGGTGTATCCCTGGCAGCACACGGAGCTGGCCGGGGAGATGGTCCGGACGCCCGGCTGCGCCGTGGTGACGGACTATCCGACCGGAAGCGCCCCCGTCGCCCTGAACTTCATCCGGCGCAACCGGATCATCGCCGGCCTGTCGCGGGCGACGGTCGTCATCGAGTCCAAGACCAAGGGCGGCAGCCTCATCACCGCGAAGTACGCCTGCGACTATAACCGGGATGTGTACGCCCTCCCCGGCCGGGCCGACGACGTCCGCTCCGCCGGCTGCAACTCCCTCATCCGGCAGCGGATGGCGGACATCGTCACGGACCCGGAGGACCTGGTGGAGCGGCTCGGGCTCGGGAAGACGGCCCGGCGGCGGAAAGCGGGCCTGGAGGCCCTCCTAGGGCGGAAATACGGGGCCGACAGCCCGCTGATCCGGCTGGCCCTGGTGGTCAAGGGGCGACCGGGCATCTCCCTGGACGAAATCGTCCGGGAGACCGGCTGGTCCTGGCCCGAGGTCCAGGAGCGCGCCGCCATCCTGGAGACGGACGGTTTTTTGGAGACGGACCTGCTCCGCCGGTGTACGATTCCCGCGAAAATTGTGTAAATTTGTGGGTTGAACCGCAAATAACGCCATTTTGCTCATCGACTCCCATACCCATTTCTACGACGAATGGCTCCTGCCGGACGCCGACGCCGCCGTGGCGCGCGCCCTGGAGGCCGGAGTGGGCAAGATGGTCCAGGCCGACGTGGACAGCCGCGAGCGGGACGCCCTCTGGGCCGTCAACGACCGGTATCCCGGGGTGCTATACCCGATGGTGGGCCTCTATCCCTGCTCGGTAGGCCCGGACTGGAAGGAGGAGATCGACAAGATGCTCCCCTACCGGGAACGGGGCGTCGTCGCCGTGGGCGAAATCGGCCTCGATTACCACGAAGGCGACGAGGACCGCGCCCTCCAGAAGGAGGCCCTCCGTGTCCAGCTGGAGCTCGCCTCGCAGTGGGATCTTCCCGTCAACATCCACCTCCGGGACGCCTGGGGCGACCTTTTCACCATCCTCGAAGACTGCCGCCACCTGCACCTGCGGGGCATCCTGCACTGCTTCTCAGGCAGTTTCGAGGTTTACGAGCGCGCCCGCCGCTGCGGCGATTTCTCCGTGGGCATCGGCGGCGTCGTCACCTTCAAGAAGGCCTCGCTCGCGGAGACCGTGAAGCGGATTCCGCTCGAGCATATCGTCCTGGAAACCGACGCGCCCTATCTCGCGCCCGTCCCGCACCGCGGGCAGCGCAACGAGAGCGCCTTCCTTCCCCTGGTCGCCGCCAAGGTCGCCGAACTCAAGGGTCTTTCCTTCGAGGAGGTGGAAGCGGCCACCACCCACAACGCTGAAACCCTGTACAGGATATGAAAGCATCCTCCATCCTCATCATCTACACCGGCGGCACCATCGGCATGAAGCAGGACCCGGTGGACCAGGCCCTGAAGCCCTTCGACTTCAGCCAGATTGCCGAGGAGGTCCCCGAACTGCGCAAGTTCGCCGTCCGGATCGACTCCTACACCTTCGACCCGCTCATCGACTCTTCCGACGTGGAGCCTTCCCTGTGGGTGCGGCTCGCGCACCTGATCCGGGACCGGTACGACGATTACGACGGCTTCGTCATCCTGCACGGAACCGACACGATGGCCTATTCCGCCTCCGCCCTGAGCTTCATGCTGGAAGGGCTCCGGAAGCCCGTCATCTTCACCGGAAGCCAGCTGCCCATCGGCGTTCCGCGCACCGACGGCAAGGAAAACCTCATCTCGGCCGTGGAAATCGCGGCCGCGATGGACGAGGAAGGGCACCCGATGGTGCCGGAAGTGTCCATCTACTTCGACTCCATCCTCATCCGGGGCAACCGGGCCACCAAACTCAGCGCCGAAGCCTTCGACGCCTTCGCATCCCCCGACTGCCCGCCCCTGGCCGAGGCCGGCATCCGGATCCGGTACAATACCCGCGTCATCCGCTATCCGGCGGACTGGTCGCAGCCCTTGACCGTCCACGACCGGCTGGACACCCGCGTGTCCATCCTCAAGATCCACCCGGGCATCACGCCCGAAGTCGTGACCGTTTTCCTGCTCGCGCCGGAGATCCGCGCAGTCATCCTGGAAACCTACGGATCGGGCAACGCCATCACCCGTCCCTGGTTCCTGTCGCTCGTCCGCACGGCCAGCCAGTCCAAGGTGGTCGTGAACGTAACCCAATGTAAATCAGGCACTGTCAATATGGACCTGTACGCCACGGGCAAGACTTTGAAGATTGCCGGCGTGGTGTCGGGATACGACATCACCACCGAGGCAGCCCTCGGAAAACTGTTCGTCCTGCAGGGGCAGAGCGAGGATCCGGAGTGGGTCAAGAACCGCTTCGGAGAGGACCTGTTTGGCGAAATAAGCAAATAAATCCTTGTCATTTGAATATTTTTTGCTAAATTGCACGGACTTTTGAGGTATAGCACCTGAAACTAGGAATTTATTAACTAACTCAATTCAATTTATAACTAACAACACAAAAACGATTATGAAAAAGTTTTTCATGTTTTTGGCAGTTGCCGGTCTCATGACCTTCACTGCGAACATCGCTTCCGCCCAGGACGAGGCTGCCGCCCCTGCCGCTACCGAGCAGGTCG
>Ga0247611_10001457_pt1 | contig 41815 bp, 30 predicted proteins | sample 177DNAGHGhighgp2_FD_192422 | JGI IMG/M metagenome (GOLD analysis project Ga0247611, IMG submission 192422) | Sheep rumen microbial communities from Palmerston North, Manawatu-Wanganui, New Zealand - 1770 DNA GHGhigh gp2 | ecosystem: Host-associated > Mammals > Digestive system > Stomach > Rumen... | reverse complement strand
GCAGGGCGGCTACCAGCCTCGTCAGCAGGGCGGTTACCAGCCTCGTCAGCAGGGCGGCTATCAGCCCCGTCAGCAGGGCGGCTACCAGTCGCGTCAGCAAGGCGGCTACCAGCCCCGTCAGCAGGGTGGCTACCAGCAAAGAGGCTATGGCTATCGTCAGCAGGCCCAGGGTTACGACCCCAATGCAAAATACAGCCAGAAGAAGCGCATAGAATATAAAGAGGAGCACATCGACCCCAATGAGCCCATCCGCCTCAACAAATTCCTGGCCAATGCCGGCAAATGCAGCCGCCGTGAGGCCGATGCCTTTATCCAGGCAGGTGTGGTGACGGTGAACGGACAGGTGGTGACCGAGTTGGGAACCAAGATCATGCGCACCGATGAGGTGAAATTCCATGATGAGCCGGTGAAACTCGAGAAGAAAGTCTATGTGTTGCTCAACAAGCCCAAGGACTATGTGACCACCAGCGACGACCCCCAGCAGCGCAAGACTGTGATGGACCTTGTCAAGGACGCATGCCCCGAGCGCATCTATCCCGTCGGCCGTTTGGACCGTAACACCACGGGTGTGCTGCTGCTTACCAATGATGGCGACCTGGCCAGCAAGCTCACCCATCCCAAGTTCCTCAAGAAAAAAGTGTATCATGTCTTCTTGGACAAGAATGTGACTGCTCACGACATGAGTCAGATTGCAGAGGGTATCACACTCGACGATGGCGAGATTCGTGCTGATGCCATAGAGTATGCCAGCGACACCGACAAGAGTCAAGTGGGTATCGAAATCCACAGCGGCAAAAACCGCATTGTGCGCCGTATCTTCGAGAGCCTGGGCTACAGGGTGGTGAAACTCGACCGCGTGCAATTTGCAGGACTCACCAAGAAGAATGTACGCCGTGGCGACTGGCGCTATCTCACCGAGAAAGAGGTGGATATGCTCCGCATGGGCGCCTTCGAATAATATAGTATTCCCAGGGAAGACGGGATTTCCGGAAAATCCGGGATATCCCGGCTTCCAAAAACATAATTAATCACACAAAAAAATGGAAAAAATTTGTAGAACAAAAGTCGTCGATGTGCTGAAAAGCAGAGATTTCGGAACGATTGTCAACGTCAAGGGTTGGGTTCGTACCCACCGCAGTAGCAAATCAGTGGATTTTATTGCCCTCAATGACGGTTCTACTATTAATAATGTGCAGGTGGTGGTTGACCCCACTGCCATCGATGAGGCCATCCTCAAGCAGGTGACCACAGGGTCATGTATCAGCGTGGTGGGCGAATTGGTCGAGAGCCAGGGTGCCGGCCAGGCCGTTGAGGTGAGTTGCAAGGAGATAGAGATTTATGGCCTCTGTGGCAACGATTATCCCATGCAGAAGAAAGGCCAGAGTTTCGAGGTGATGCGCAAGAACGCACATCTGCGCTTGCGTACCAATACCTTTGGAGCCGTGATGCGCATACGCCACAACATGGCCATTGCCATCCACGACTATTTCCACAAGCATGGCTATTTCTATTTCCACTCACCCATTATCACGGGTAGTGACTGTGAGGGTGCCGGACAGATGTTCCAGGTGACCACAAAGAACCTTTATGACCTGCGTAAGGACGAAGAGGGAAAAATCATTTATGATGATGACTTCTTTGGCAAGCAAACCTCGCTCACTGTGAGCGGACAGTTGGAAGGCGAACTCGGTGCCACGGCCCTGGGAGCCATCTACACCTTCGGCCCCACCTTCCGTGCCGAGAACTCCAACACACCACGACATCTGGCAGAGTTCTGGATGATAGAGCCCGAGGTGGCTTTCATCGACTTGAACGAACTAATGGACATCGAGGAGGATTTTATCAAGTACTGTGTGCAGTGGGCACTTGACAACTGCCAGGACGACTTGGCTTTCCTCAACAAAATGATTGACAAGACACTTATCGAGCGCCTGAAGTCGGTGGTGGCCGGGTCGTTCGTTAGACTGCCCTACACCGAGGGAATCAAAATCCTCGAAGAAGCCGTTGCCAAAGGTCGCAAGTTTGAGTTCCCCGTCAGTTGGGGTATGGACCTGGCCTCAGAGCATGAGCGCTATCTGGTGGAGGAGTATTTCAAGAAGCCTGTCATCATGACCGACTATCCCAAGGACATCAAGGCATTCTACATGAAGATCAACGAAGATGGCAAGACCGTGCAGGGAACGGATGTGCTGTTCCCGCAAATCGGCGAGATTATCGGTGGCAGCGTTCGTGAGGAGAACTACGACAAACTCATGGGTGAGATTGAGCGCCGCAACATTCCGATGAAGGACATGTGGTGGTATCTCGACACACGCAAATATGGCACATGCCCACACGGTGGTTTCGGACTTGGCTTTGAGCGTTTGATTCTCTTTGTGACGGGTATGCAGAACATCCGTGACGTGATTCCGTTCCCACGTACTCCCAAGACAGCAGAATTCTAACACCGGCTTGCGCTGAGCGCATGTCATAACCAAAAAAACACAGATGACAAGCCTTCTTTAGCATGGGCATTGTCATCTGTGTTTTTTTTATTGTTCTCCGCTTCCCCTGTTATTCCTTGTTCAAGGCAAATCCTCTGAACGAATGTGGCGGAATGGTGATTTTTACAACATTTGTGTCGAAAGACTTTCGGCCATTGATTTTCTGACTCATCCCTTTCTCGCCTTTCAGCACTTCACCCGTCGTGAGGTCTCTCAGCCCTTTTGAATTTTTTGTTACCAGACCTACCGTCACCGTTTCATGGTGGAAAGAGTGCACTACAAACGTACCGTTGTCGTAGGTCAGCAGCGCCACTTGCGACGGCCCTTCGAGACAGACATCCGTGGTCCGCGACAGAATTGCCCTCAGGCGGTTCAGTGCATTCTCCGGCAGGGCATACAGGTGACTGAAATTGTCGGGTATCACCCATACATAGATATTTCCCTGAGAATAGACACTATGCTGCAGCAGTGGCCAGCCATTGCCATACGACAAAGTGGTGATATCCTCCCAGGAGTCGTTGGTGAAATAGGTGAAAACAGGAATTTTCACTGGCACAGCCGTGCGGCCCATGTTTCTGCCAAATCCGTAACCTCCGCTCACTATAACCGTGTCGATGTCTGCTTTCCGGTCGGTGGCCACCATCTCAAAGATGTCTTTGATACCCTTGTCTTGCATGGCCCGGTAGAAACCTGAAGTCACGACGACATCGCCACCGCGTTTCATCATCTGCTTCATCTTCGTCAGGATCTGAGGGTCGTTTTTGGCACATTCCGTCAGAATGACAATCTCTTCGTTTTCAGGAAATTCCGGCACAATCTCTACGGGGATGCCTATCATTCCCATATAGTTGTGCAGGAAGTCGTCTCCCAGCGAATTGTAAGGCTTGTAGGCCTTGATGCCCTTGGGTGTTCCCAGTTTGCTGAGCAGCGGGTCGATTTTCTCATAGGCATAGTCGGCCACCCTGCCCCATGTTGGCTTCTCAATGCCACGTCTGGCCGACTGTGCTTTCAGGTCGTTCATGTCCAGCGAGGGCGAGAGATTGTCCCATGCCCTGGGCATATCCCTCATCTGACTCTGCATCGACGAGAAATTGAAGAGCGTGATTTCCGGGGCTTTGGCCAGTAGCGTCAGCCATAGTTGCTCGGCAAACAGGTCTGGATACCATGCTCCGCCAAGGTCGACCCAGCCGCCGAAGTTGTGTTGTGGACGAATATTCTCAAAATAGCGGATGATGCCAAAACTCTCGTAAGCCTGCAAATGCTGCTCACTCTCTGGATTTCGGGTTTCGGTGCCCGTATAGACACTATCAAAGGTGTAAGGGCCCCGCGAGAGATCGAAGCCAAGACCATGGAAATGGTCATACCAGTTGGGATATTTGATGATGACCTTGCATTTGGGGTTCACCCGTTTGGCAGGCGTGAGTATGTACTCCTTTGCCACCCTGTCCAGGAGGTCCATGCGGAAATCGCCCCACGACTTGTTGCCTTTTGCCGCGATGCAGAGGTCGCATTTGCAATTGGTGAAATAGTAATCATCGAGCACTATCTCGTCGAAGTAACCGGCAGTGAGTTCTGCAATGTCCCTGATCATTTTCAGATGTTCAGGGTTGCTGTAGCAGAAGCTCTCCCAGCGCTGCCGATTGTTGCCCGAATAGTTGTAGGTTATGCCACCAGCCACTTCCACTCCTTTGGAACGAAAGAACTTGATGGCCTGTTCCATTGCTTTCTTGTCGACAAAGATATTGTCGCGAAAGGTTTCCAGATATACCTTGTCCAGTTTGAGGTTGCGTGAATACTCAGGCCATAGTGCCGCCCAGTTTTTCGCAGTGGCCACCTTGTTCACGTCTTGAACCATTACATACACTGTGGTCCTGAAATTCTTGTAGTGGCCTGCCGATGCCATTGCCGACATGCAAATAGCCATCATGATGAGTAAAGTTTTTTTTAAATCCATAATTCACGATTGATAATCCATAATTCACAATTCACAGTTGGCAATTCGGAATGATGATTGGCAATTTACAATTTACAATCCCCAAAAGTAGTTCATGCTTCGGGCGAAACCTAAAACTAAGGGCATCCCATCACTGGGATGCCCCATATTGCCCTCAGTCGGATAGATATGGCATTTACTCTCAGAGAGGGCTTATCTTGCCATGGAAAACGGGTTGATTATTTCGCTGCAAAAATAGGAATAATTTCGATAAGTCCATCAAATAAAGAGAGATTTTTTGCCAAAAAAAGAAAAAATATTGTTTTTGGTGGAAAATGTATCTGCCTTGTTTACAGTTTACACCAATTTAATGCCATTTTCTCCGATAACAATCAGTTTACGTTTGTATAAATCGCCAATGGCACGCTTCAGCGTTTTCTTGCTCACTCCGAATACTTCCCGTATGGTTTCCGCGTCTGTCTTGTCGCCGTATGGGCAAAATCCATCGTGGGCGATGAGGTAATCGGTCAGCGTGTCGGCGAAATCCTTTGTCAGTTGCCGTCCCGATGGTTGCAGCATCACATCGGTTTTGCCGTCTTCTCTCACCACATCCACGTAGCCTTTGACATGTTCACCCACATAGACATCCCGGAAGATTTGATTGGAGTAGATTTGTCCTGCAAATTCATTGTCGATAATCACCTTGTAGCCAAGTTCTGTCTTTTGCCATATCAGCAAGTCCACACTGTCGTTGTGTCGATAGGGCGGCATGTCGTGGTTGATGTACCGCTCCACTTTTGCCGAGGCCATCAGTCGGTAACTCTCCTCGTCGATATGCACGTGAACGATATGCCGTGAACCTTGTGTCATTCTCTTTTTCTGCTCGCGGAAGGGGCAGAAAAGGTCCTTCGTCAGTCCCCAGTGGAGGAAAGCGCCGTATTTGTTGGTCCACGCCACTTCCAGACAGGCGAAATCGCCTACTTTGGCCAGAGGGTGCTCGGTAGTGGCCACCAGTCGCTCCTCCTGGTCGAGATAGACGAAAACCTCCACCTCGTCGCCATATTTCAGTCCGGCGGGAACATACTTGTTGGGCAGCAGGATGTCGCCGGCGTCGAAACCGTCGAGATAGACGCCGTGGTCTGCTTTTCTGACAGCGGTCAGACGGTTGTAGTCGCCTAAACGGATGTTTTTCATGGCTCAGCAGGTTGGGTGGTGTCTGTTGTCTCAGTCTTTACGGGCTGGGCTGCCCTTGTGTGGGCATCGGCCTGCTCCTGCGATTCTATCATTCCGTCGCGCAGCCGGATGGTGCGGTCGGTTATGCGGGCCAGTTCCTCGTCGTGGGTCACGATGACGAAGGTCATGCCATAGCGTTCGCGCAGGTCGAAGAACAATTGGTGCAATTCGGCCTTGTTGCGTGAGTCGAGACTGCCCGAAGGCTCGTCGGCCAGAATTACTGATGGCTCATTGACCAGAGCCCTGGCCACGGCCACACGCTGTTTCTCGCCTCCCGAGAGTTGGTTGGGCTTGTGCTGTGCGCGGTCGGTCAGTCCCATGAAATCCAGCAGTTCGGTGGCTTTCTTCTTGGCCTCGGCGGGATTGGTTCCGGCAATGAAAGCGGGAATCATGATGTTCTCGATGGCAGTGAATTCTGGCAGCAACTGGTGAAACTGGAACACGAAGCCGATATGCTTGTTGCGGAATTCCGACAGTTTGTTGGTGGAAAGGTCTGAGGTGTTGATGCCGTCGATTTCCACCTGGCCGCTGTCGGCTTTGTCCAATGTGCCAATGATTTGCAGCAGGGTGGTCTTGCCGGCGCCGCTGGGACCTACGATGCTGACAATCTCGCCGCGGTTGATGTGCAGCGAGATGCCTTTAAGCACTTGGAGCGTGCCGAAACTTTTGGTGATCTCTTTAACTTCAATCATTTTGTCTTGTCGTTCTATGTACTAAGTGGTTTTTATTTGATTTTCAGCCATTTCTTCAGGGTGCCGTATGCGCTTGTCTCCTCTTGGTGTTGTGGTTCGGCGAATGTCATGCTGTCCATTCGCTCGCCATACTGGTCTGGGAACACAATCATCAGACTCTTGCCTGCGTAGAAATGCTCAATCTCGATGGGCAGTTTCTCAAAGGCTGTCTTATACGACAGATTGCCCTTTCGTGAGGTGACAAAGACCATGATGTGGTCGTCGTTGACCGACTGAGCAAGTCGTGGCAACTCATTCCAGTGCTCCATCAGCATGAACTCGCCTCTCACACTCGGATGCTGTATGCGTGTATAGTCGCGTATCAGGTCATTACAGTCGTGGCGGGCATGGAAGAGGATACGGCAGTCCAGATTCTCGGCCATCCGGAGCAGGCGCTCGAGCCATCGGTGGAATCCAGGTTCAAATTCTGCCCGTGAGGGTACTGACACTTGAATGCAACGTAGCGTGTTGAGTGGTTGCTTCAGTCTGACAAAGATAATCTGGCGGTTGAGTCCGTTGTAAAGGCTCTGCGCAAACTCACCCCAGAATTTGGGCGAGATTTCCTTGTGGATGTGCAGTCCCATGATGATTTCCGAGGCATCAAACTCCTTGAACGCGTATTTGATACCGTTGGCGATGTTGGCCGCTATGCGCACCTGTGTCTGCATACGCACGTCGGCCGAACTTGCCATTTTGGCGAGGTCGGAGAGCAGTTTTCGGCCCTTTTCCATGTTTTCCTGCCGTTTGTCATCATCATAGACGATGTTGAGACCTACAAGTCCACGGTTGAGGCGTGGGTTGCGCATCATCATAGCGACGCTCATCAGACCGTAGGCCAGTTCGGGATATTTCATGGGCAGGAGTATCTTCTCGTCGTCGTTGTGTTTCTCCTCGGCGTGTCTGTGCTTTTTGTCATCGAGGATGATGCGCTTGGCTGTACGCTCCGTGATGACCGTACTGATGATACAGGTGAACAGGATCATGCAGATGACTCCATTGAGCATGTCGTCGTCGACCAGGTATTTGCCAGGGGCTGTCTGCAGCCGCAGGCCCACCATCACCATGGCGATGCCACCGGCGGCATGGGCTGTGGTCAGGCCAAACATCAGGTGACCGGAATTCAGTGGCATCCTGTTGGCCAGGCACATCACATAGGCGGCTATGGCCTTGCCGATGGTGGCAATCACCACCATAATCAGCACTACCCAGATGATGGAGCCACCATGCAGCAGCACCCGCACATTGATGAGCATGCCCACACCTATCAGGAAATAGGGGATGAAAATGGCGTTTCCGATAAACTCTATGCGATTCATCAATGGCGACAAGCGGGGGATGTAGCGGTTGAGTATCAGTCCGGAGAGGAAAGCGCCCAGGATGCCTTCCAGCCCTGCAGCCTCGGCCAGTGCGGCACTCATAAACATGATGGCAATTACAAAAATATACTGCATCACGGCATCGGAGTAACGGCGCAGAAACCACCGTGATATTCTCGGGATGAACAGGATGAGCACGATGCTGAACGCCACAATCTTCAGGGCGAACAGCGTCCAGAATGTCATGCCGCTTCCTCCAGAGAACCTGCCCGAGATGGCTGCCAGTGTCACCAAAGCCAGGAACAGGGCAATCATTGTGCCGCCCACGCTCAGCGAGGACCCTGGGTGCTGCTGCAGACCATATCGTCCCACGATAGGGTAGGCGATAAGGGTGTTCGACGCCATGATACATCCCAGCAGCAGTGAGGCCGTGAGCGAGTAGCCCAGTCCCCATCTGGCTATCGGGATAGTGATGGCAAAGGGAATGACCGAGGTAAGCAGTCCAAACACCAACATGCGGTTTCTCGATTTCCTCACATTCTCCATGTCCATTTCCAGTCCGGCCAGAAACATGATGTAGTACATGCCCACCTTTCCGAACAATTCAAAGGAGTCGTCGCGTTCCAGTATGTCGAAGCCATGTTCCCCTATCAGCACCCCCGCCAGCACCATGCCAATAATATGGGGGATACGCAACTTGCCCATGACAATCGGGGCAAGCAGGATGATACACAGCACGACAAAGAAAATCAGTGTCGGGTTGGTAATAGGGAAATAATGCGACACTTCAGGCATATAAATGGCTCTCTGTCAACCTCGAAAACCGATGGTCTCAAGGTGATTTATGCACGAGAGTGTTGGGTTTGTGATGCAAAGATGCAAAAAAAATTGCAATTTTTCGACAAATCGCATGAAAAGTTGTAAATTTGCAACCGATTTAACGAAAATAAGGATAAAAGAGTCAAAACATGAAAGTAGCAATTGTGGGAGCCAGTGGCGCTGTGGGACAGGAGTTCCTGCGCGTTCTCGCCGAGCGTGAATTTCCCATCGACGACCTGATGCTGTTTGGGTCGGAGCGCAGTGCCGGACGTAAGTATGAGTTCAAGGGCAAGGAGTATGAGGTGCGGCTATTGCAGCACAATGATGATTTCCGTGATGTCGATATAGCCTTCACTTCTGCCGGAGCGGGCACTTCCCGCGAGTTTGCCGATACCATCACCAAGTATGGTGCGGTGATGATCGACAATTCGAGTGCCTTCCGTATGGACGATGATGTGCCCCTGGTGGTGCCGGAGTGCAATGCCGAGGATGCGCTGAACCGCCCGCGCGGCATCATTGCCAATCCCAACTGCACGACCATCATGATGGTGGTGGTGCTGCAACCCCTGGAGAAACTGTCGCACATCCGCCGTATCCATGTGTCGAGTTATCAGAGTGCCAGCGGAGCTGGTGCTGCCGCTATGGCCGAACTGGAGCAGCAGTATCGTGAGATAGTGGAGCAGAAACCAGTCACGGTGAAGAAATTCCCACATCAACTTGCCTACAATGTCATCCCCCAAATCGACGTGTTCCAGCCCAACGGCTATACCAAGGAGGAGATGAAGATGTTTAACGAGACTCGCAAGATTATGCATTCCGATGTGCGGTGTTCAGCCACTTGTGTGCGTGTGTCGTCTCTCCGTTCGCATTCCGAGAGTGTCTGGATAGAGACAGAGCAGCCCATCACCGTCGAGCAGGCTCAGGCAGCCATTGCCGCAGCCCCCGGCTGTACGCTCTGCGACGACCCGGCCAACCTGGTCTATCCCATGCCGCTCGACACAGCGGGGCGCGACGACATCTTTGTGGGCCGTGTGCGCAACGATATCGCCAGCGACTGTGGTCTCACGCTGTGGCTCAGCGGCGACCAAATCCGCAAGGGTGCTGCTCTGAATGCCGTGCAGATAGCAGAGTATCTTGTCAGCGTGGGCAATGTGAAATAAAGTTGTGACTCCTGCTTGGAAGAGGATTCACTGATAATTACTCTACGTTGGCTGAATAATCTTTCACGGTGATAAAATAATGCTTTACTTTGCATTAGAAAAGAAATAATCAGTTTCACTATGGATAGAATACTGGCACAATATGACAAAATATCATTGGAGGAGATGAGCGGGATTCGTCTCATGAACCGCATTGATACCAAGTTTGTCACAACGATGCCAGTCTTGTTGCGCTTGCTCGAGATGGCCCGCCATGAATACTGGGCACAGGAAATCGAAGGCGAGCGCAACATGCGCTATGAGACCACCTATTTCGACACACAGGGCTACGAGATGTTTTACATGCATCAGAGTGGTCACGTCAACCGTCAGAAAATCAGATTCCGCACTTACGTCAGTTCGCAACTTCAGTTCATGGAGGTGAAGACCAAGAACAACCATGGGCGCACCAAGAAAAAGCGGATGAAAGTGGAGGACATGAGTCTCGCCGACCCTGAGAAGAGAGTTTTTATCGGTCAGCATCTTCGCTTCGATGTCAAAACACTCATGCCGGCCATTCAAAACAGTTTCGACCGCATTACCCTGGTCAACAAGGCCAAAACCGAGCGGCTCACCATCGACAGCAACCTGCATTTCACCAATCTTGTCTCAGGGATAGAGCGCGACATGGCCCCGCTGGTCATCGTCGAACTGAAGCGCGACGGCCTCTGCTATTCGCCCATTCTGGAAATGCTGCGGCAACTGCGGGTCTTCCCGCATGGCTTCAGCAAATATTGCATCGGCTCGGCGCTTACCAACCCCGATTTGCGGGTCAACCGTTTCAAACCAAAACTCATCGACATCAGAAGGATTGCAGAAAAGGCAACAATCAATAGCAATTAATTATTTACCAACATAAAATATGGAGACGCTTTTTAAAATTACCCCCGAATTTGGGGATATGTTGATACGTTTCATAGTCAGTGTCATTGTCAACTGGGTAATTGTCGACCGGCTCTATTACCACAAGAGCAAGCGGCGTGATTTCTATTTCACATTCATGCTTATCGGCGTGTCTATCTTCTTCATCGTATTCTTCATGATATTTGTGCTTGAGGACATGAAGGGAAAGACGGGTATCGGCGTGGGTATCGGACTCTTTGGTATTTTCAGCATCATGCGATACCGAACCGACACGATGCCTGTCAGGGAAATGACTTATCTTTTCCTCATCATCTGCCTCTCGGTTGTCAATGCGCTTGCTTCCACCATGTCGTACGCTGAACTGCTGATAACCGATGCCTTGATTATCCTGTCGGTATGGGTCTGCGAACTTCGTATTAAGGTGATACCGGCCAAGTTGATACAGTATGATCGCATCGAACTTATCAAACCCGAGCGTCACGAAGAATTGATGGCCGACCTCAAGGAGCGCACAGGGCTCAATATCATCAAGATAGAGATTGGAGGACTTGATATGCTGCGCGACATGGCAGTGATCAAGGTCTATTACAAAGACAACGCGAACGTCGTCAACTCTGTGGATAAAAAGACCAAACTGCGGCAAAGCGAAATCCTTGATGTGTAATTCAAATCCACCCAAATAATGAAGACAAAGATTTTAGTGCTTGCCTTGATGGTGATGCCTTTGGGCGCCGCTGCACAGAGTGATGACTGGGGCTCCATTCTCTCGGTCGAGGTCGAGAAAAAGATAGACAAGAAATTTTCCCTGGACTTTGAGGCTGAGATGCGCACCCGCGACGACATGGAGACAGTGGACAGATGGTCGGGGGAAGTGAGTGCGTCATACAAACTGACGTCCTGGTTGAAAGCATCGGCGGGCTATACTTTCCTTTACGACAACAATGAGAAATATAGTTATTACGATGCCGACGACGATGTCGTAAAAAGAGATATCGGCATTAAAATTGGCGATTTGAAGAGAAGCGCCGAGTACTGGGGTATACGCCACCGCTTCCAGGTGTCGCTGAACGGTAGTTACAAACTGGGCAAGGTGGGCTTGTCGCTACGTGAGCGTTTGCAATATACATACAGACCAGAACATACCATCGACCAGCGATACATCTATTATGATGAGGACGAGGACGAGTATGTACCCGAGGGTATAGGCGACGGAACGGAGCATACCTACAAGTCGAAGAGCAAGACGGTGCTGAGAAGTCGGTTGCAGGCTGAGTACAAGGAGAAGAATTTCCCCATCACTCCTTTTGGCAGCGTAGAACTTTTCAATGACATGGACTTGCAGAAGATTCGCTATACCGCGGGCTTTGACTACAAACTCAACAAGAAAAACAGTCTGAGTCTCTACTACCGCTATCAGCATGTCAACAGCGATGACGACAACGAGACCAATCGTCACTTCATCGGACTGGGATATACTGTGAAGTTCTAGACGAGTGGACGAGTAGACGAGTGGACGAGTAGACGAGTTGACGAGTGGACAAGTAGACGAGTGGACAAGTAGACGAGTAGACAAGTTGACGAGTAGACAAGTAGACGAGTAGACGAGTGGACAAGTAGACAAGTTGACGAGTAGACAAGTAGACGAGTAGACAAGTGGACGAGTGGACAAGTAGACGAGTGGACGAGTGGACAAGTGGACAAGTGGACGAGTGGACAAGTGGACGAGTGGACAAGTGGACAAGATATGACTAGAATTCTAAAATTCTAACCATTCGTGACAAATAAACGTGACTAGAATTCTAAAATTCTAGCCATTCGTGACAAAAAATCGTGATAAAAATCGTGATACTCACTTCCCTAAGAAATTTCTTTCCACATACTGATTGAAGCGCTCTCGGTAGAGGTCGCCGATGGGCAGATACGTGTCAGCGTCCATGATGACACGGTTTTTGTTCACTTCCTTGATTTTGTTCAGGTTGATGATGTACGACCGGTGGATACGCATGAACGACGAGGGCAACCGCTCCTCCAGTTTCTTCATGCTGAGCAACACCGTCAGTGGTCGTGCCTCATCAAAATATATTTTCAGATACTCGCTCATCCCTTCCACGTAGCGGATGGTGCTCACATCCACCCGCACTACACGATGCTCTGTCTTGAGAAACAGCACATTGTCTTCTGTTTCCTGTACAGGGAGAGACTGAGGAGCCGCGGGTGTGGTGAGACCGTTGAGCATCTCATACTGCCTTTTCACCTTGCTGGCAGCCCGTTTCAGGTCGTCCAGGCCAAAAGGCTTCAACAGATAGTCCACCGCATCCACCTTGAACCCATCCACAGCATATTCCGAATAGGCGGTGGTGAACACCACCAAGGGCGGGGCGGAAAGAGACTTGACAAACTCCATTCCGTTGAGGTCGGGCATGTTGATGTCTACGAAAATGGCATCTATCAGTTCACGGTCCATGATGGCGCGCGCGTCGAGAGCGCTCTGGCAGGCTTCCACCAGTTCAAGAAATGGTATCTTCTGAATATAGGCAGCCAACTGTCTGAGTGCCAGTGGCTCATCGTCTATGGCAAGGCATTTGATCATGATGTGTCGTTTATGGGTTGGTCTATGGGTTTAACGTTCTGAAAGTATGGTTTATTGTGTCGCGCATCCACAGGGGATTTCCAGTGTGACAAGATAGGTGTCGCCAGTGTCGTCGATGTCAAGGTGATAGGTGTCGCCATAAATCAGGTCGAGTCGCCGGCGTGTGTTCTGAAGCCCCACGCCACCTTTGTCGGTGTCGGTCTTTCCTAAATTTTTGTTGCTGCATGTGAACACCAGCCGGTCGTCACCCTTGGTATTCAGCGTCACATTGATAAAGCAGTCCTGTTTGTAACTCACACCGTGCTTAAAGGCATTCTCCACAAAAGTGATAAAGACCATCGGAGCCACCTCGCAGGGGGGCAGGTTGTCGGCGATGTCGACATTGATTTTCACCTTGTCGGTGTAGCGGAGTCGCATCAGGGTGATATAGTGCTGGATGAAGTCGATGTCTTTGCTGAGCGGCACCATGCTCTTTGCACTTTCATAGAGCACGTAGCGCATCATCCTCGACAGTTCCACGATGCTGCTTTTGGCTTCTTCCGGCTCAATGTCCACCAGTGCATGGATGTTGTTGAGCGTGTTCATGAAGAAGTGGGGGTTAATCTGGTATTTCAGGTATTCCAACTGCTGTTGCAGGTTTTTCCGTTCCAGTTCTTCCAGCATCTTGGAGTCTTTCGACGTTTTGAAATACAGTTTCACGCCTAAGTTCATCCCCAGCATCAGTATCATCACGATCAGTGCCACCAAATCATGTTGTCCGAAGATAAAAGGTGGCTCCCTGAAATCTTCGCGTAGCCTTGGTTTTTCACCATGGGGTGGATGAGGATGCTGGCCATGATGGTCAAACTTTTTGTCGTCTGGACGCATGGGTGGACGGCAGGGCAACTGAGGTGGTCCATCATGGTCTTGCGCCATCGCTCTTTCTTCATGCCGAGGTCCACGGTCGAAATGGGGGCGTTGGTTGCAAGCGTATGTCTGGAACACGACAACCACACAGAGTGCCAGTCCGACGTAGAGAAGGCTCTTCTTTTTGTAGATGAGCAGGGGCGCAATGAGGAAATTGTGTATGAGAAATGCAATCAGGTAAGGCACAAACACCCTCCATGACCGCAGGATTTCCTGCCAGTTGAATTCCATGCCGCTGTTGTCGGCCATCCGCACGCTCATGCTGATGATAGGCGACAGAAACAGCAGAACCCATATACCCAGGTACAGAAGGTTCTCTTTTGTCTCGTTTCTTCTCATATAAGCGTGGTGTAGTTATGTTTCATAAGCATTGTTCCTTCACATTTTCCATGCAAATATACGGCTTTTTTCACACGAAACACAAATACATTCAGCAAATTCCCTTTTTTCGTCAGCGAATATCTATTCACAAGTGTTTGTGGGCATAGCACATATACTTCAGTCACGTATTTATTTGTCACTCTAGCTAGAATTTTAGGACATGTTTTTTGTCCCGAATAGTTAGAATTTTAGAATTCTAGTCACGTTTTTTTGTCCCGAATAGTTAGAATTTTAGAATTCTGGTCATATAACTTGTCTACTCGTCCACTTGTCTACTTGTCTACTCGTCACATTTTTTTGTCCCGAATGGTTAGAATTTTAGAATTCTGGTCATATAACTTGTCTACTCGTCCACTTGTCTACTTGTCTACTCGTCACGTTTTTTTGTCCCGAATAGTTAGAATTTTAGAATTCTGGTCATATAACTTGTCTACTCGTCCACTTGTCTACTTGTCTACTCGTCACATTTTTTTGTCCCGAATGGTTAGAATTTTAGAATTCTGGTCATATAACTTGTCTACTCGTCCACTTGTCTACTTGTCTACTCGTCACGTTTTTTTGTCCCGAATAGTTAGAATTTTAGAATTCTGGTCATATAACTTGTCTACTCGTCCACTTGTCTACTTGTCTACTCGTCACGTTTTTTTGTCCCGAATGGTTAGAATTTTAGAATTCTGGTCATATAACTTGTCTACTCGTCTACTTGTCAACTTGTCCCCTCGTCCCCTTGTCCCCTTGTCTACTCGTCAACTTGTCCCCTCGTCCCCTTGTCCCCTTGTCTACTTGTCCCCTTGTCTACTTGTCTACTTGTCCAAAAATATAATCCTTTTCTGAGACTGTTGTAGGAACACCTGCCTTGCCTCCGAAATGACAGTCTTTAAGAATCACATCCTCCGTGTCGTCGAAACTGATGGCATTCTTCACCTCTCCGATGGTGATATTCCGGAACTGAATGTTACGCAATGGTTTCGCTTTGGTGCCTTGGAGGACTAATCCGCTGGCACGGGCCTTGCGGCATTGTATATTTTCAACAATAATGTTCTCGATATCCGTGAAGAATGTGTTGTCAAGCCCCTCGCCGCCATACATGCTGGTGATATAGAAAAGATCCTCCACCTCGTCAAACTTGCAGTTCTTAAAGGAAATATTCCGGATGAAACCGCCACGGTCGGGGTTGGTCTTGATATACAAACCGCGTTTGCAGTATCCCGCATAGTCGCAATCCTCCACGTAGACATTCTGCACACCAGCCGACATTTCACTGCCCAGCACCACAGCATGGAGTCCTTTGAAATGGCAGTTGCGGATGATGATGTTCTCTGAAGGACAGGCTGCTCCTCGTCCGTCGTGGTCGCGTCCGCTCTTAATGGCTACGTTGTCGTCACCATTGTTGAAATGCACATCTTCGATAAGGATATTGCGGCTCATCTCAGGGTCGATACCATCATTGTTCACCAGTTTGGCATCGAAACGTATACCTCGCAAAATGGCATTTTCCGATTGCAGAAGGTGGATGCACCAAAAGGGAGAATTGGTGATGAACACATCCTCAATGGTGATACGTTCACAATCGAACAATTGGATGAGGTGAGGCCTCAGATAGTCGCCGTTGCCGAAATTGCGCTGAGAAACTGGTGTTCCAGCGTGGTTCATATCCCGTGAACGTTGTTGTGCCGGTTTCTGCAGACTACGCCATGTGGCAAATGTAGTTATGGCATTGCCATCGATGGTACCTTTGCCGATGATACTTACATCGTGAAGTTGGTAGCCATATATGAATGGCGAATAGTTTTGCAGAAAAGTCCCTTCCCACGAAGTCTTTACGGCAGGCAGATAGTATTCAGGTTCCGGGGCGAATTTTAGCGTGGCTCCCTCTTGTATTTCCAGGCATACATTGCTTACCAGATGCAAGGGGCCTTTTATGTAATAGACACCTGCCGGCACCACAATGCGTGCGCCTCCTTTTCGTGCTGCCTTTTTAAACGCCTTTTGAAAAGCAGGCAGGCAGTCGGCTATGCCGTTTCCCTTGGCACCCATCTTCTGGATGTTGATTACTTCCTCGGAGATTTGCGCACCAGTGATTTGGCTGAGGATAGCATCACGCTGGCTGTTGTTGGCAAAGCTGTTGATGATTGCCGTCAACCAAAAAAGCATTAGGATGATTCGTTTGTATGTCATAATTGATAAGTAGGTAATCAAAAATATCTGTAATTATCATTCATGTAGGTGATAAATCATCTAATTTTGATCACCTACTAATGATTTCCTTGAGTATATAAGATAGACGGAAGAACGATGCATTTATACCCATTTTTTTCACTATTTCTATTATCCCTATTGTGCTCTCCCTCAAGCCCATTTAAATCCGAAAAGCGCATTGCAAATGCTTGTACCCGGAGGGGGTGGATATCCACCTGAGCCACCAAACCACGATTTGTCCACTTTTTCAGCAGCCTCCTCAGTTCGGATTGGATAGTTTGGAGTTCTTGGACCTCCCCTTGGAGGATAGGGCACTAAGGACACGCATTGTGAATTGTGAATTATGAATTGTGAATTGTGAATTGATTCCCCTCTTTCACAATAAAAGAGCGTTTCTTGCGTTATATCAACGTGTTTAGACGTAAATTCCTGATTGTTGCGCTGACGACTCTCGTCTCTTTGGGGGCCAGAGCCCAGTATGATGTACCCTTTAGTCACTATTGGGACATGGAGCCTTATTTCAATCCCGCGTCAGTGGGAAAAGAGGCCAAACTCAATGTTGTGGGTGCCTACGCCCTCAATTTCGCAGGTTTTGAACATAGTCCGCGAACGATGTATTTTGGTGGAGACATGCCTTTTCTGATGCTCAATTCCTATCATGGTGTGGGACTTTCGTTGCTCAACGACCAGATTGGACTCTTCACCCATCAGCGACTGGCCGGACAATATGCGATGAAGAGGCGCTTTTTGGGTGGAACTCTCAGCGTAGGTGTGCAAGTGGGACTGTTGATGGAGAAATTCGACATGTCGAAAGTTGAGGTGGACGACACCACCGACCCCGTTTTCTCCGGTTCCTCCGAACTCGAAGGACAGACTGTCGACCTGGCAGCTGGTATCTACTACGTCCACGGACCCTGGTATCTGGGCGTGTCGGCTCAGCACCTCTCGGCACCTGTCATCGAACTTGGTGAGACCAATGAGTTGAAAGTCGACCGCACGTATTATTTGACAGGTGGGTACAATATAAAGTTGAGAACTCCGTTTTTATCTATACATCCCACAGTGCTGGTCCGCACCGACGGAGTGGCCTATCGTGGCGACATTACCGCACGCCTCGACTACACCCATGAGGAGCGGCACATGTATGTGGGTGTGGGGTATAGTCCCACCAATTCCGTGACTGCCCTTATCGGTGGCAGTTTCCACGGCATCGACGTAGGATACAGTTACGAGTTCTATACCTCGGGCATCAGCATCGGCAATGGAAGCCATGAATTGTTTGTGAGGTATCAGACAGACATCAACCTGGTGAAAAAAGGAAGAAACAAACACAAAAGCGTGAGAATATTGTAGTTTTTATGAATATGAGAAAATGTATCATAGCATTCTGCGCTATGCTCACCGTGGCCCTCACGGGATGCTTCAGCGGCAAGACGGCCTCCACCTCTGGACGTGGAGGCGAAGTTGTCGGTGTGGGCGGCGGCAGAAGTTTCAAGGAGCCGGCGCCTTTTGGCATGACAATGGTGAAGCGGGGATTCCTCAAAATGGGTATCGACCAGAAAGACAGCCTCTGGGGCAAGGAGACACCAGTGAAGGAAATCTCTGTGGATGGTTTCTGGATTGACGAGACCGAGGTTACCAACTCCAAGTACAAGCAGTTTGTCTATTGGGTGCGCGATTCCATCCTCCGCGAGCGTCTGGCCGACCCGGCATACGGTGGCGACGAGTCGTATAAAATCACTGAGGACAAGAATGGCGACCCTGTGACTCCACACCTGGACTGGAAGAAGTCGCTGCCCCGCAAGCCCAACGAGGACGAGCAGCGTGCTTTCGAAAGCCTCTATGTCACCAATCCCGTCACGGGCGAGAAAATGCTCGACGCCAGCCAGCTCAACTATCGTTACGAGATTTATGACTACACCACGGCAGCCCTGCGCCGTAACCGCCTCAATCCCGAGGAGCGCAACCTCAACACCGACGTGGTGGTTGACCCCAACGAGGTGGTGATGATTTCCAAGGACACCGCCTATATCGACGACGAGGGGCGCATTGTCCGCGAGACCATCAACCGTCCGCTCTCCGGACCCTGGGACTTCCTCAACACCTATATCGTGAACGTCTATCCCGACACCACTTGCTGGATTAATGATTTCCGTAACTCGGAAAACGAGATTTACCTGCGCAATTATTTCAGCAATCCCACTTTCAACGATTATCCCGTGGTGGGAGTCAGTTGGGAGCAGGCCAACGCCTTCTGCGCATGGCGCACCGACTACCTGCTCAAGGGTCTTGGTCCGGAGGCCAGGTATGTGCAGCGCTACCGCCTGCCCACCGAGGCAGAGTGGGAGTATGCTGCCCGTGGCAAGGACGGAACCGAGTTCCCCTGGGAGAACGAGAGCGTGAAGAGCGGCGATGGCTGTTTCTATGCCAACTTCAAACCCGACAAGGGCAACTACACCAAAGACGGCAACCTGATTACCAGTAAGGTGGGTATATACTCGGCCAACAGCAACGGACTCTTCGACATGGCCGGCAATGTGGCAGAGTGGACAAGCACCATCTACACCGAGGCCGGTGTGGATGCCATGAACGACCTCAACCCACAGTTGGAGTACAAGGCCGCCAAGGAAGACCCCTATCGACTCAAGAAAAAGAGTGTGAGAGGTGGCTCCTGGAAAGACCCTGAGTCGTATATCCGCTCGGCGTGGCGCACCTGGGAATACCAGAATCAGCCACGTTCCTACATCGGTTTCCGCTGTGTGCGCAGCATCGCCACATCTTCCAGCGTCCGCCAAAAAACTAAAAAATAGCCCCCTTTAGTAGCGTCTATTGCCACTATAAAAAAACATCAAAAAAATGACAAAATACAGCAAATACAACATCATCTACCGGCTGCAGAAATGGATGGACTCAGTGCCCGGACAGACTTTTCTTAACTATGCATATAGTTGGGGTGCGTCGATTGTGATCGCCGGTACGTTGTTCAAACTTACCCACTTGCCGGGAGCCAACCTCATGCTTTTCATCGGTATGGGAACAGAGGTGCTCGTGTTCTTCCTGTCGGCCTTCGACCGTCCGTTCGACAAAACGACCGACGGCATGGACCTCAAGACCCATTATGAGGCAGATGACGTCGAGGCGCCTGGACAGGAGAGCGCACTCATAGGCGAGGAAGGCGAAGGCCAGGCCGAAGCCGGGCAAGAAGGTGAATGGGCCACAGCGCCTGTTGGTGTTCCACAGCAAGGTGGAGGCTTTGGCGGTGCTGTCATCATCGGTGGAGGTGGCGTGGCTGCATCTGCCGAGGGCCAGGAAGGTGGCGAAGGCCAGGGTGGCATGGTGGCTGCCGTTGGTGGTGGCATGCCCCAGGGTGGAGTCTTTGTCGGAGGTATTCCTGTTGGCGGTGGCGTGCCCGTCCAGGGTGGCGTGGCCGCCGAGGGTGGTGCTGCCGCCGAGGGCGTTGCCGCAGCCGAGGGCGGTCAGCCGGCTTCTGGCGGAGTGATGCCACAAGGCGGTATGATGCCACAGGGCGGACTTACCACAGCATGGCTGACACAGCAGCAGCAAGTGTCGCCCGAGATGGCAGAGGCCACGGAGAGTTATGTCGATGAACTGAAAAAACTCACCGAGATGCTTGGCAAGGTGAATGAGCAGAGTGTACGTCTGACACGTGACTCCGAGGAGATGGAGAACCTCAACCGCACGCTCACTGGTATCTCCAAGGTTTATGAGATGCAACTCAAGAGCGCCAGCCAGCAGATTGGCACCATCGACCAGATCAACGAGCAGTCGAAGAAGATGGCACAACAGATAGAACAACTCAACCAAATCTACGCACGCATGATAGAGGCTATGACAGTCAACATGAGAGGCACCGCGCCCCTGCAGAACCAGGGCACAGGTCTCTAACAGACCGCCCCACACTACTGTCTGACCCGATAATAACAACAAAAGGAAATGGCAATAAAGAAAAGACCCGTTTCACCGCGCCAGAAGATGATCAATCTGATGTATGTCGTCTTGATGGCCATGCTTGCGCTGAACATCTCTACCGAGGTGCTCGACGGATTCTCCATTGTGGAGGAGAGTCTGAACCGCACCACGGCCAACTCGTCGAAGGAAAACGCTGCCATGCTGGCCGACCTCGACGAGCAGATGAAATCAAACCCGGCGAAGGTGAGGGAGTGGTTTGAGAAAGCCAAAAACGTGAAGGACATGAGCGACTCGCTCTACAACTTCGCGCAGCAACTCAAGGAAATGATTGTCAGGGAGGCCGACGGAGAAAATGCCGACCTGACCAACATAAAGAACAAGGACGACCTGGAGGCATCCAGCCATGTGATGCTGGCCCCCGGAACTGGCAAGGGACAACAACTCTACGACGCCATCAATTCCTATCGTGAGCGCGTCCTCAAGATGGTAACCGACCCCCGTCAGCAGAAAATCATCGAAGGAAACCTGGCCACATTCGTCCCCAGGAACGAGAACACGCTGGGCAAAAACTGGCAGGAGTATATGTTTGAGGACATGCCCGTGGCTGCCGCCGTCACGCTGCTCTCCAAATTGCAGAGCGACATCAGGTACGCCGAGGGCGAGGTGCTCCACTCACTGGTGGCCAACGTGGGTATCAAAGACATCCGTGTCAACAAACTCGATGCCTTCGTCGTACCCGACAAGACCACCCTCTATCCTGGCGAGCGACTCACCGCCAACATCATCATGGCGGCCGTCGACACCACTCAGCAGCCCGAAATCTACGTCAACGGTGCAAGGGTGAACTCCCCCAACGGCACCTACAGCCTCACGGCCGGTGGGGTGGGCGAGCATACTTTCAGCGGCTACATTCTCATGCGCAATGCCGAGGGTGAGGTGCTCAGAAGAGAGTTCAAGCAGAAGTACAACGTCATCTCGCCTCCAACGGGAGCCACTGTGGCAGCCGACCTGATGAACGTGCTCTATGCCGGATTCCACAACCCCATCAGCGTGAGTTGCTCGGGCATACCGCAAAATGCCGTCTCGCTCTCGATGACAGGAGGAACACTCACCTCGCAGGGCAACGGCCACTATATCGCTGTGCCGGCAGCCGTGGGGCAAGATGTGACCTTCACCGTCACGGGCACCGACAAGGGCAAGAGCATGACCATGGGCTCGGCCACCTTCCATGTGAGAAAACTGCCCGACCCCACGGCATATATCGCCCAGGGCACCGACCGCTTCAAGGGTGGCGGACTCAGCAAGGCATCGCTCATGGGAGCCGGAGGCATCAGGGCCGCCATCGACGACGGACTGCTCGACATCGAGTTTAAAGTGCTGAGTTTCGAGACCGTGTTCTACGACCAGATGGGTAATGCCGTGCCAATGGCATCGGCAGGCTCCGCCTTCTCGGAAAGACAAAAAGAAGAATTCCGCAAACTTTCACGCAACCGCCGATTCTACATCGTCAATGTGCAGGCTGTGGGACCCGACGGCATCACCCGCCGACTTCCCCAGGCCATGGAGGTAATCGTGAAGTGACAAACAACGACAAAACGCTACAGAAATATGAGACAACTATTGTTGATAGCCTGCTTGGTCCTGTGCTGCCAGTGTATGCTGGCACAGCCACAGGCACGCCGTAATGCCCAGCAGGAACAGAAAGCAAAGTCGAATGCCGGCAACCTCACCACAAGGGCGCAAATCTCCTTCCCCACCTCTGCCTCCATGTCGGAAGACGTGGTGTGGCGTCGTGACATCTATAGGGAGATGAGCCTCGAGGATGACGCGAATGCCGGGCTCTACTATCCCGTGGAGCCAGTGGGCAACCAGATGAATCTCTTCACCTATCTCTTCAAACTGATGATGCATGGCAACATCAAGGCTTATGAGTACCGGCTCGACGGAAACGAGTTGTTCACCGACTCCGCACGTATCAAGCCACTGGCGTTTCTCGACAATTATCACATCTATTACGAGAAAAAAGACGGCAGAATCAGGCTCGACAACAGCGACATCCCCTCGCGCGAGGTGAAGGGCTATTATATCAAGGAGAGTGCTTACTACGACCAGGGCACCTCCACCTTCCACCGCAAGGTGATTGCTCTGTGTCCCATCATGTCGCGTGAGGATGACTTTGGCGACGGAACCACCAAATATCCCTTGTTCTGGGTGAAGTACGACGACATCGCGCCTTTCCTCAGCAAGCAGACCATTATGACCAGCAACCTCAACAATGCGGCCACCATGAGTATGGACGACTATTTCACCATGAACCGCTATGAGGGCAAGATCTACAAGACCACCAATATGCTGGGCCGCACACTCGCTCAATATTGTGAGACGCCTGAGCAGATGACTGCCGAGCAGTTGCGCATCGAGAAAGAACTTGAGGATTTCGAGAAAAATATCTTTGGCAATCCTGAGCAAAAAGACTCGCTCGACAGCATAGCCGCCGCACAAAGCGAGGTAAAGGGCAAGGGCAAGAAGCCAAAGGCTGCTAAAGCCAGAAAGGCGAAGGAGGAGAAGGCCGACAAGCCGTCGAAGCGCTCCAGCTCGCCTTCGTCGGGTGGCTCTTCGCCACGCGTTTCCGTGCGTCGCCAGCGGCATTGATTTCTTTACGAGATACCACCTTTAAAGGATGATGAAATGAAAAGACTTTTCTTCTTTCTTGTCGTCTCACTGTTTTTGGCAGTTTCCCCCGGAGCATACGCCCAGGTGAAATTCGGTGTGAAAGGTGGCTATAATATCACCCACATGTCCGTGTCGGAAGATGTGCTTCATGCCGAAAACCGCAATGGATTCTTCATTGGTCCCACACTGAAGTGCGAGTTGCCATTGGGTCTGGGATTTGATTTGTCGGCACTCTACGACCAGCGTGAGGCAAAGATAGGAGAGCTGGAGCCGGTCACCCTCACTCAGAAGATGGTGACCATTCCGGCCAATGTGCGTCTGACATTTGGCAGCCGCAGCGCCTTGGGGCTCTTTGTCTATGCAGGTCCGCAGATAGGGTTCAGTCTCAACGACGACGAAAAAGTCTACGACCAGGTGCGCACCTGGAAATACAAGGAGTCCAACTTCAGTGTCAATCTGGGCGCCGGTCTGCTGCTGCTCGACTGCCTCCAAGTGTCGGCCAATTACAATGTGGTGTGCGGAAAGACGGCTGATGTGACCTGGGTTTCGGCACGCGACAAGGTGGAAGACGAACTCGAGTCGAAGACAGCGCGAGCCAATGCCTGGCAATTGTCGGCCACCATCTATTTCTAATGCTTTACGTCGATGTCATACTGCCTTTGCCCCTCGAGGGCTTTTTCACCTACTCTGTACCCCAGGAATTAGAGGGTAAGGTGCAGGTGGGCATGAGGGTGGTGGTGCCGCTGGGTAAGAGCAAATCCTATCTGGCTATTGTGGCACGCATCCATGACCAGGAGCCCGACTTTGAGTGCCGCCCCATCAAGAGCCTGCCCGACAAGCAGCCCATGCTGCTGGAGCAGCAATTGAAAATGTGGCGATGGATTGCCGAGTATTATATCTCGCCGATTGGCGAAGTGTATAATGCCGCCTTGCCTGCTGGGCTGAAGGAGGACAACTATCGTCCCCGTACCGAAACCTACATCACGCTTGCACCCAGGTATCGCAATGAGCGCGCCATACATATCGCTTTGGATATGTTGCGGCGGGCTACCGTCCAACAAAAAGTGCTGATAGATTTTCTCGCCCTTTCGCATTATGATTCCATCGAGGGAGATGAGTGTGTGGAACCTCTTGTTGAGGTCTCACGGGATGAGTTGATGAACGAGTCGCATTGCAATGCCACGGCAGTGAAGAATCTGGTCGACCGACAGATACTCATTACCTACGAGAAAGAGGTGGGCAGGCTCAACCATGGCGGTGAATACCATGCCGAATTCATCAACCGGCTGAATCCTCATCAACAGGAGGCTTACAATCAGATTCTTTTTCAGTTTCTACGCAAAAATGTGGTCTTGCTGCATGGCGTGACCTCAAGTGGAAAGACCGAGATTTACATCCATTTGATAGCAAAGACGTTGCAGGAACATCGTCAGGTGCTGTATCTGTTGCCAGAAATAGCCCTCACGGTGCAGATGACGCAGCGGTTGCAGCGGGTGTTTGGCGACAGGCTGGGCATCTATCACTCACGCTACAGCGATGCCGAACGGGTGGAAATATGGCGGAAGCAATTGTCGGAGTGCCCCTACGACATTATCCTGGGAGCGCGCAGTGCTGTCTTCCTGCCTTTCCAGCGGCTGGGACTGGTTATCATCGACGAGGAGCACGAGACATCGTTCAAGCAACAGGACCCCGCCCCCCGCTATCACGCGCGTTCGGTGGCCATCATGTTGGCGGCCATGGCGGGTGCCAAGACATTGCTGGGTACGGCCACCCCCTCGCTGGAGAGTTATTACAATGCCGAGAAAGGAAAGTATGGGCTGGTGAGACTCGAGCAGAGGCACAATGATGTGCTGCTTCCCGAGATACAAATCGTGGACATCAAGGACTTGCAGCGACGGAAGATGATGAACGGCGCTTTCTCGCCGCAGTTGCTCATTGCCGTCAGGCAGGCCCTGGCCCGTGGTGAGCAGGCCATTGTTTTCCAGAACCGGCGTGGTTTTGCCCCGATGGTGGAGTGCAAGGTGTGTGGATGGGTGCCCAAGTGCAAGAACTGTGACGTGTCGCTCACGCTGCACAAGACGATGAACGTGCTTACCTGCCATTACTGTGGATACACTTATTCCGTGCCCAAGCAGTGCCCGTGTTGCGAGAGTCAGGACCTGCGAGGGCGTGGTTTCGGAACGGAGAAGGTGGAGGACCAGGTGCGTGACATCTTCCCCGAGGCACGCATCGCCAGGATGGACCTTGACACGACACGAAGCCGCTCGGCCTACGCCCGTCTGATCAACGACTTCTCGGCCGGGCGTACCAATCTGCTGATAGGCACACAGATGATCAGCAAGGGCCTGGATTTTGAGAAGGTGAGTGTGGTGGGCATCCTCAATGCCGACAGCATGCTCAATTATCCCGACTTCCGTTCGTATGAGCATGCTTTTATGATGATGGCCCAGGTCAGTGGCAGGGCTGGTCGCAAAGGCAAGCAGGGTCTGGTCATCCTGCAGACCAAAAGTCCGGATTTGCCTGTCATCCGCCAGGTGGTCAGCAATGATTACGTGTCGCTTTACCATGATGTTCTGCAGGAGCGAGGCGCTTTCATGTATCCGCCTTTCTGCAGACTCATCTATGTGTTCTTGCGTCACGGCAAGGAGTCGGTTGTGGAATCCGCGGCATTGCTGATGGGGTCGCTGCTGAAGCAGAGCCTGGGCAACAGGGTGCTGGGGCCCGACAAACCCGCAGTGGCGCGTGTCAAGACACTGTGTATCCGAAAACTGGTCATCAAACTGGAGCATGGTCTCGACCTTGCGCAGGTGCGTGCATTCCTGCGACAAACCCACGCAAAAATAATGCAGGACAAGCGATACGCTGCCCTGCAATTATACTTTGATGTCGATCCGCTGTAAGTTAATAGTTGACAAGTTGACAAGTTGACAAGTTGACAAGTTGACAAGTTGACAAGTAGACAAGTTGACAAGTTGACGAGGTAATAGTCGTGCGAGCATCTTGTCAACTCGTCAACTTGTATCTTGTCTACTCGTACCTTGTCAACTCGTCAACTTCAGAAGATTACTTCACCACAATCTTTCGTCCGTTCTTCACATAGATGCCGGGCAGGGGAGTACCCTCTACCTTTATGCCTTGCAGGGTGTAGATGGCTCTGTCGTCAGCATCTGTGTCGGCAGATGGAAGCATGTTGTCGATTCCATCGGTCTCGGAGAAGTCGAAAATGGCCTCGTTGCTCATGAGTGATGAGGGATAGGCGATGGGGCGGATTGACTGTCCCGTTGCACCTGGTGCAGCGTAGTTTATCTCAGGAGAGCCATCCTCCTTACAATTGAGATACCATGCCGTAGGATATTCAATACCCCTGTCAATTATATAAGATGCCTTGGTGCTGCTCCAGTATGATGCTTGTCCTCCCCAAAAGCCACTTGAGTTTTTCCTACCAGCCAATGGCAGTATAATCCATTTTGCCATATCAGTTTTATGCATGAAATACACAAACTTGGCTCCCCCTAATTCTATAACAGTGTAATCGCAGTTGGCCATCAACTCCTCGAAATCTGCCTTACTTGGCATACGTGAGTAATAGGTGCCGCCCTTATATTGGATGGGTATCATGTTGCTGTTGTCGTCCATATAGCATGCCTCATCCAGATGGTCTGTCTCTGAGTAAAGGAGTGACTTGGTAGAGGCTTTTCCATTGATTTTGTAGTGCATGACAGTAGCCCATTTTCCACCAATATCTGAAGAGCCAATGTAATGGTATGTACCATTGAAGGTACTGGTGTTTGATGCTGCTGGGAAGTAGAATGTGTAGTTGTTGTCGGTGAAAGTTGTTTTGTTCACCACATCGATGTTTCCAGTAGCCATTCTTGTTGACTCTCCCCATGCGCGGAAAGCACCATTTTGCGTTGGATTGATGGCTCCTACGTTACAAGTAGCCCACAGTTTTCCACTCGGCAGGCCTAGATCCACATAGTCGGTTTTGAAATAACCATTCTTTAATACGAAGTAACCTGCCGGCCAGTTGAGCGGGTCGTAGTCTGTACCATAGATTCTACATGGCACATTCACAGAGCCCACCCCATAGAATGTGTAGTCAGACATTTTACTCTTCGTGAGGGCTGTGGCGAGGCTTGCATAGATACGTTTCAGATTGGTGCACCACTGCATCATATAGTTTGAAGACGTATTGGATGTAAAGGCAAAACTTTCAATATTGATTTCCTCAAGCGAACTGCAATCGGCAAACATATATTGGAAATTCGTGACACTGGCGGTCTGGAAGCTGCTTAAGTTGATGGATGTGAGGGCGTTGCAGCCGTAGAACATATAGGCCATGTTTCTCACATTGTTGGTCTTAAACGTGCTTAAATTCAATGTCTTGAGTGATTTGCAACCACTAAACATATATGCCATATTTGCAACCAAATCGGTTTTGAGGTATTGAAGCCCTGTAATGGTTGTAAGTGAGTTGAACGTATCAAACCATTCGTAGCAACTTGTCGGATAATACAATGCAAAACTACTGTTGAAGACCACCTTTTTAATGGAAGTCCTGTAAGATGTTCTCCATTCTGGATGGTCGGTTCCAGTGTTCAACGCATATTTTGTCCCTGAGCGTGATGCTTTTTGTGAATCATAATAGAATGTGAGAGTGGTCTTGTCGGTGGAGAGCACTGCGTATGCTTCGTTGATGTCACCATAGACGGGACGAATAGTAAGGCCTTTAGGCCGCAGTTGGGTTTCTATTCTCAATGACCAAGTCGCTCCTAAATATGCAGAAGAGGCGTATTGGACATCGGAGGAATTGTTCGCCGTCCAGTAGTAGCCACTATAACCCACTAAGTTAGATGATCCTTCATAGTTGTTTCCTGCGTATGGAATGAAGATACTGTTGCCATTAGGCCCTGTGGCTTTCAAGCCTTTTGTCCCACTAATCTCTGTTTCTGTCCAGGTGCATTTTTCGAATAGTTCACGCCATTCTGTAGAGGTAGGCATACGCCATTTGCCACCCCAGAGTCTCTTGGCGGCATCATAATATGTGCCAGTGATATTGCTGCCAATGTCATAGACTTCTGTCGAGCCATTCGCATAGCCGTAGTTACCCCAAGTGTAGGTGCTCTTGGGAGCAGACTCTCCCCAGGCATAGTAGTCGCCATAGGCAGATTGTGACGAGGCTCCCAAATTCCATGATGCCCATTTCACACTTAATCCGAGGTCTATCGCACGGCTGTCCTCTGTCGGGGTGGTCTTTTTCTCCACGGCGCGGATGGCGCAGCCCGTTCGGCGGTTGTTGTTGACCATGGTGGTCGCAGTGCTGGTCTTCACGTATACGGCCTGTGCCTTCGAAACGTCGCTGCTCACGTTGTTCGAGCTCCAGTAGTAGGCGTAGGTGCCGCTGCCGTAGTCCTTGCCGTCGTAACTGCACCCTGCGAACGGCAGGAAGATGGTCTTGCCCGACGGTCCCTTGACGTTGTAGCCTTTCACACCGTTGACGGTCGTCTCCGTCCACGTGCAGTTGTTGATGAGTTCCTTCCACTGTGTGGCGGTGGGCAGGCAGTAGTTGGAGTTGTCCTTGAACGGCTTGTCGTAGGTGGCGTTCTTGCTGATGTCGGTGCCGATGTTGGTGCATGAACTGGCGGTTCCTGAGCAGTACTTGTAGGTTGCCCATGAGTACTTGCTCTTGGTACTGGTCTCACCCCATGCGTAGTAGCCGCCCTTTCCGCTGGATGCCGTTGCGTCGACGTTCATGTTGGCCCACTTGACACTGAGGCCGAGGTCGACCAATTGCAAGGTCTCGGTGGGTGTGGGGTCGGTGCCCCCGCTGTTCTTGGCTCCGTTGACGGGACGTATGCAGCATCCCGTGCGGCGGTTGAGCATGGTCGAGGTGGTCGCCGTGGCGCTCTTGATGAAGAGTGCGGTGGCCTTCTGGCTGTTCGATGGGTCAACGTCGCCGCTCCAGTAGTAGCAGTAAGTGCCGGCTCCGTAGTCCTTGCCGTCGTAGCTGCATCCCGCGAACGGCAGGAAGATGGTCTTTCCGCTTGGTCCCTTGACGGTGTATCCCTTCACGCTGTTGACGGTAGCGGCCGTGAACGTGCACTTCTGGTATAGCTCCTTGACCTCATCCCCCGTGGGCATGCGCCAGTCGCCTCCCCAGAGTTTCTTGGCTGCGTCGTATGTGGCGTTTCCGCTGATGTCCGTGCCTATGCTCTTGCATGTGGCCGCCGTTCCCGAGCAGTGTGTGTATGTGGCCCATGAGTACTTGGTCTTCTTGGCTGTCTCGCCCCATGCGAAGTAGTCGCCTGTCTTCTCCCTGGCTGTTGCTCCCACGTTGAATGTGGCCCACTTCACGCTCAGTCCGAGGTCGACGGCCTCGGGGTCGGTGGATGGTGTTGGGTCGGTGCCCCCGCTGTTCTTGACCCCGTTGACGGGACGTATGCAGCATCCCGTGCGGCGGTTGAGCATGCTGGATGTGGTTGTGGTAGCGCTCTTGATGAAGAGTGCGGTGGCCTTCTGGCTGTTCGACGGGTCATTGGTGCCGCTCCAGTAGTAGCAGTAGGTGCCCGAGCCGTAGTTGCCGCCGTCGTAGCTGCATCCAGCGAACGGCAGGAAGATGGTCTTTCCGCTTGGTCCCTTGACGGTGTATCCCTTCACGCTGTTGACGGTAGCCGCCGTGAACGTGCACTTCTGGTATAGCTCCTTGACCTCATCCCCCGTGGGCATACGCCAGTCGCCTCCCCAGAGTTTCTTGGCTGCGTCGTATGTGGCGTTTCCGCTGATGTCCGTGCCTATGCTCTTGCATGTGGCCGCCGTTCCCGAGCAGTGGGTGTACGTGGCCCATGAGTACTTGGTCTTCTTGGCTGTCTCGCCCCAGGCGAAGTAGTCGCCGGTCTTCTCCCTGGCGGTTGCCCCCACGTTGAATGTGGCCCACTTCACGCTCAGTCCGAGGTCGACGGCCTCGGGGTTGGTGGCTGGCGTTGGGTCGGTTCCCCCGGAGCCTCCCGACACCTTCACGGCGCGCACCGGCGCTCCCGTGCGGCGCTGTATGCTCTTGGACGTCATCGTGGAGCCCTTGACGTAGAATGCGATGGCCTTGCTCTTCTCCAGCCCGTAGTAGTCGCCGGTGGCGCTCCAGAAGTAAGCCTCTGTGGCCTTTCCGGTGTAGTTGGAGTCGTACTTGTAGCCTCCGAAGGGGAAGAAGATGGTCTTTCCGTTGGGTCCCGTGAGTTTCACTCCCGCGACGCTGTTGACCGTTGTCTTGGTGATCTTGCACTTGCTGATGAGCTCGTTGACCTGCTCGTAGGTGGGCATGGCCCATCCCGATCCCCACACGGCCTTTGCCACGTCGTAGGACGTTCCCTGCAGGTTGCAGATCTTGCTGCCCAGCGACTCGGGAATGTACTCTCCGATGTCGTAGGCCGACGCTGCGGTTCCGCTGCTGCAGTATGCGTAGTTGCTCCAGCTGTAGGTGGACTTTGTCTTTGTCTCTCCCCAGGCGTAGTAGTTTCCGTAGCCCTCCTGGGCCGACGCTCCCACGTTTGTGGTTGCCCACAGTGTTCCGCTTGGCAGGCCGAGGTCCACGTATGCGTGGTCGGCCATTGCCAGTAATGGCATGAAAAGGGTCAGAACCCCCAAAAGTAACTTTTTCATAGCGGTTTGTTTTTTAAAGGGTTAATGATTGTATGGTGTCTGAGCGCAAAGATAATAAAAAAATTCTGAAAAAAGCAAAAAAACACCAAAAAAGTGGCAATTATGTTAGGGGGGGGGGTGAGGAGTTTGGAGTGTGGAGTTAGGAGTTGATATCAGTGGTGAGGGGTGAGTGGTAAGAGGTGAGAGGAGAGAGAAATGCCCGTCCCCACGATTCCCCGCCCCTCGTAGGGGCGGGGTTAGGGGCGGGGTCTATGCCAGTTGTTCGTTTATGCATAATGCAGTAACTTCAAACTCCAAACTCCAAACCCCATTGGATATTTATACACATTTTTGCATTTTATTCACGAAAATATCATTTTTATTCACGAAAATTTTGTTATGTCAGAAAATATTAAGACCTTTGCACGCAATTTATAAAAAAGGTAAAAGACTCAACTTTCGCAAGTGATAAATGGAAAGAAAAAACATCTTTCTTCCGCCAGTTGAGTAAAAGCGAAACTTGAACAAAAGATTTATGGCAGAACATTTGGAAATCAAAGAACTCGAGCAAGTCGTAGTGCGCTTTTCAGGCGACTCCGGCGATGGAATGCAGTTGGCCGGCAACATTTTCTCCACCGTGTCAGCCACTGTGGGTAATGGAATCTCAACATTCCCCGACTATCCGGCCGATATCCGTGCCCCGCAAGGGTCGCTTACCGGTGTGTCGGGATTCCAGGTACATATCGGTCAGGGCAAGGTCTATACCCCTGGCGACCTGTGCGACGTACTGGTGGCTATGAATGCCGCCGCCCTGAAAACACAGTACCGCTATACCAAGCCTCAGGCCACTATCATCATCGACACGGATAGTTTTGGTCCATCCGATTTGAAAAAAGCCGCCTTTGCGACCGACGACTATCTGGGCGAAATGGGCATCGACCCCGACCGCGTGGTTGCCTGTCCCATCACCAAGATGGTGAAAGACTGCCTGGCCGACAGCGGCATGGACAACAAAGCCATCCTCAAGTGCCGCAACATGTTTGCTTTAGGACTGGTCTGCTGGCTCTTCAACCGCGACCTGAACCTGGTGGCCAATTTCCTGCGCGAGAAATTCGCCAAGAAGCCTGCCATTGCCGAGAATAATATTAAGGTGGTGCAAGCCGGCTTCGATTATGGTCACAACGTGCATGCCTCTGTGCCCGCCACCTATCGCATCGAGTCGAAATCGAAAGTGAAAGGCCGCTATATGGACATCACCGGCAACAAAGCCACAGCCTACGGACTGATTGCCGCCGCCGAGAAAGCCGGACTGAAACTTTACCTGGGCTCCTACCCCATCACTCCGGCCACCGATATCCTGCATGAATTGTCGAAACATAAGTCGTGTGGCGTCATCACCGTGCAGTGCGAGGATGAGATTTCCGGATGTGCCAGTGCCATCGGAGCATCGTTTGCCGGAGCCCTGGCAGCCACCAGCACATCAGGACCGGGCATCTGCCTGAAGTCGGAGGCCATGAACCTGGCCGTCATCGACGAGTTGCCACTCGTGGTGATTGATGTGCAGCGTGGAGGCCCCTCCACCGGACTGCCCACCAAGAGCGAGCAGACCGACCTGCTGCAAGCCCTCTGGGGGCGCAATGGCGAGTCGCCCATGCCCGTGATTGCCGCCACCAGTCCCACCAACTGCTTCGACGCCGTCTATGCCGCAGCAAAGATTGCACTGGAGCATCTCACGCCTGTGATTTTGCTCACCGACGCTTTCGTGGCCAACGGCTCCGCAGCATGGAAACTGCCCACAATGGCCGAACTGCCCGACATTCATCCACACTACGTGACTCCTGAGCAAAAAGGAAAATACACTCCCTATGAGCGCGACCCCGAGACACTGGTGCGCTACTGGGCCATCCCGGGCCAGGAGGGCTACACACACATCCTGGGTGGACTGGAGAAAGACGGCAAGACCGGCGCCATCTCCACCGACCCCGAAAACCACGACCTGATGTGCCGCCTGCGTGCGCAAAAAGTGGCACGCATCCCCGTGCCCGACGTGGAGGTGGCTGGCGATGCCGACGATGCCGAACTGCTGATTGTGGGATTCGGAGGCACCTACGGACATCTGTACTCAGCCATGGAAGAATTGCAGAAGAAAGGTCACAAGGTGGCCCTGGCACACTTCCAGTTCATCAACCCGCTGCCCGCCAACACCGCCGAGGTGCTGGGCCGCTACAAGAAAGTGGTGGTGGCAGAGCAAAACCTGGGACAGTTTGCCGCATACCTGCGAACAAAGGTCGACGGTTTCGCACCCTATCAGTTCAACCAAGTGAAAGGTCAGCCTTTCGTGGTGTCAGAGTTAGTCAACGCTTTTGAGGAAATTATCAAATAAAAGGAGGAACAAACATGAACGAATTTACAGCACAAGATTACAAGAAAAGCCAGCCACGCTGGTGCCCTGGTTGCGGTGATCATTTCTTCCTCGCCTCATTGCACAAAGCCATGGCCGAGGTGGGGGTCGCACCCCACAACATCGCTGTCATTTCCGGTATCGGATGCAGCAGCCGCCTACCCTATTACGTGAGCACTTACGCCATGCAGACCATACACGGACGCGCGGCATCCATCGCCACAGGCGCCAAGGTGGCCAATCCCGAACTCACCGTGTGGCAAGTGAGCGGCGACGGCGACGGACTCGCCATCGGCGGCAACCACTTCATCCATGCCATGCGGCGAAACATCGATATCAACATGATTTTGCTCAACAACCGCATCTACGGCCTCACCAAGGGACAGTACTCTCCCACCTCACCCCGTGGATTTGTCTCGAAGTCAAGTCCTTACGGAACAGTGGAGGATCCTTTCCGACCAGCGGAATTGTGTTTTGGCGCGCGTGGACATTTCTTCGCACGTGCGGTGGCCACCGATGCTCCCGGAACAGTTGATATCCTCAAGGCTGCATACAAACACAAGGGCGCAGCCGTGTGCGAAATCCTGCAAAACTGTGTGATTTTCAACAACGGAGCCTACGACCCTATATATAATAAGGAGGGGCGCAGCCGCAATGCTATCTATGTGCGCCACGGCGAGAAACTGGTCTTCGGTGCCAACCTGGAGTATGGTCTCGTGCAGGAGGGATTTGGCCTGAAAGTGGTGAAAATCGGCGAAGATGGTTACACCATCGACGACATCCTCGTACACGATGCTCACTGCGAGGACAACACACTGCAACTGAAACTTGCCATGATGGACAATGAGCATGGCTTCCCTGTGGCTTTGGGCGTGATACGCGATGTGGAGGCTCCCACCTACGAGGCATCAGTCTCAGCACAAATCGAGGAGGTGAAAGCACAGAAGAAATACCACAACTTCATGGAACTCCTCGAAACCAACGACACTTGGGAAGTGGTCTGACACTTGCCTAACGTGTGAGAGGTGAGAAGCAAAGGACTTCACCTTATTATAATTCTAACTAAAAGAGACGCCACAATAGTGACGTCTCTTTAGTTTTTTTATCTTCAATCCTCCTTACAATTTATCTCCAAAGCAGAGGTCGCCGGCGTCGCCAAAGCCTGGAACAATATATTTGTGCTCGTTCATGCCGGGGTCGATTGCGGCACACCAGATGGTGGTCTTGTCATCTGGAAGGGTGCGGCGCACGTGGTCAATACCCTCGGGGGTGGCTATGACACAGCACACATGGATGCGACGGGGAATACCTTTGGTGAGAAAAGCCTTGTAACCCAATTCCATACTGCCACCTGTGGCCAACATGGGGTCGGCGATAATCAGATTTTTCTCCTCAATGCTTGGAGTTGCCAGATATTCTACATGGATACCTACCTGATGATGGTCTTCATCGGTATATTCACGGTAAGCACTTACGAAGGCATTTCCCGCATGGTCGAATACATTTAGGAAACCCGTGTGGAACGGAAGGCCGGCACGGAAAATGGTGGCCAGCACAATCTTGTCGGTAGGCACACTCACACGGGCGATACCCAGAGGCGTGGCAATGTCGCGGGTCTCGTAGTTGAGGGTCTTGGAAATCTCATAGGCTTCCATCTCACCTATACGCATGATGTTGTTGCGGAAAAGCAAGCGGTTCCGCTGATAGTCCTTGTCGCGTATCTCTGCCAGATACTGATTGATAATCGAGTTGCTCTCGCTGAAATTAATTACTTCCATATAAGTTATTGAGGTTTAAGTTGTTTTAGGGGTGAGGGGTGAGGGGTAAGAGGTGAGGGGCAATCTTCAATCGCATAAAATCTTCAATTTTTTGCAGAACTCCCACACCACAATGCCGGCAGTGACGGAGACATTCATGGAATGCTTGGTGCCATACTGAGGTATCTCCAGACAACCATTGCAGGCATCCACCACCTGCTGATGCACGCCCTTCACCTCGTTGCCGAAGACCACGGCATAGGGCTTATCTCTGTCCAACGTGAGATGCTGCAACAGGGTGCTGCCCTCGGCTTGCTCGATGGCATAGACAAAAAATCCGTCTTCCTGCAATGCCTTCACCGCCTCCTCGGCAGACGCGAAATACCGCCAGCACACACTATCCTCACCACCCAATGCTGTCTTGTGAATCTCTGGATGTGGTGGACAGGCCGTGATTCCACAGAGATAGATAGCCTCCACACGGAAAGCATCGCAGGTGCGGAATACACTCCCCACATTGTAGAGCGACCTCACATCATCGAGCACCACCACAAGCGGCAATTTCTCGGCATGCTGAAACTCCTCCACCGTCAGGCGGTGCATCTCCAGTGTTTTAAGCTTGCGCATCCTCTTGGGTTTTGTAGGCCAGGGCATAGACGCGTATTTGCTTCACCATAGCCAGCAGACCATTGCTGCGGGTGGGACTTAGGTGGTCGCGCAGACCGATACGCTCGATAAAATAGAGGTCGCTGTCGATTATTTCCTGAGGTGTGTGGGCACTGAGCACACGAATCAGCAGTGCTATCAAACCTTTCACAATCAAGGCGTCGCTCTCTGCCTGGAAATAGAGCAAACCGTCGCGATAGTCGGCTTGTATCCACACACGGCTCTGGCAGCCGTTGATAAGGTTGCTTTCTGTCTTGTATTTGTCATCAAGAGGCTCCAACTCATTGCCCAGGTCGATGAGCATCTGGTAGCGGTCCATCCAGTCGTCAAGGTCGGAGAACTCCTCGATAATCTCGTCTTGTAATTCGTTGATTGTCATTATTTTAAGTTGGTAAGTTTTTGAGTTTTTAAGTTGAGGAATGGTCATCAATGGCAAGTGATAAGAGATTTCCATCTTCCCATCTCCTCATCTTCATCTTTCATCTTTAATTTTTCATCTTTCATCTTTTAATCTCCTCCCTCTTTCACCAATTTGAAGAGTTTGTCGCTGGGGCGCACTTTTGCAGGCACGGGGATGGAGATGTGCTGGCCCTTATGAGCCGTCTGCACGGGCTGCAACTCATAGCGGATTTCGGTGGCATCCAGAAACATAGCCCCTGTGGTGGGACCCGTGATGAGCAGATGGTCGCCCACGCTGAACTCAGCGGCGTCGCAGGTGAATTCGGCCACTCCCAGCCGGGAATAGTATTTCACACCACGGCCCACATACACCTTGCGCACGGTGGCATTGCTGCCATAGTTCTTGTTCCACTCGCCCAGCCGCTGACCCAGGTAGTAACCATCCCAGAATCCACGGTTGAAAACGCTGGCCAGCCGCTCGTCCCAGGCATCCTTCCGCTCCTCGGTAAAGGTGCCCTCGAGCACACTCGCAATGGCTTCTTTGTAGCATTGCACCACGGTATAGACGTATTCCGGACCTCGGGCACGACCCTCAATCTTGAAGACCCGCACGCCGGCGCGCATCATCCGGTCGATGAAACGGATGGTTTTCAAGTCCTTGGGACTCATCACATACTTGTTGTCTATCTCCAGTTGGGTGCCTGTCTCGTTGTCGGTCACGGTATACGAACGCCGGCACAGTTGCATGCACTCGCCACGATTGGCCGACCGGGCGGCATTGTCCAGACTCAGGTAGCACTTACCACTGATGGCCATGCACAAGGCACCGTGGCAGAACATCTCGATGCGCACACGGTCACCATGGGGCCCACGGATGTCCTGCTCCTGCACCTGACGGTAGATTTCCGACACCTGGTCTATGTTCAGTTCCCGGGCCAGCACCACCACGTCGGCAAACTGTGCATAGAAGCGCAGTGCCTCGATGTTGCTGATGTTGAGCTGGGTGGAGAGATGAACTTCCTGACCCACCTCGCGGCAATAGTTCATCACGGCCACATCGCTGGCTATCACTGCCGTGATACCTGCATCGTGGGCTGCATCCACTATGGAGCGCATGGTTACCATGTCGTCGTCGTAGATGACGGTGTTGACAGTGAGATAGGTCTTGATGCCATGGGTGCCACATTCACTGGCTATATGCTGTAAGTCGGCCACGGTGAAAGTGTTGGCGGAATGGGCGCGCATATTGAGTTGGCCGATTCCGAAATATACGGAGTCGGCACCTGCTTGTATGGCTGCCACAAGGGATTCACGCGAACCCACAGGGGCCATCACCTCAAAATCAGTTCTTTTTTCTCGCATCATGCTGCAAAGTTAGTGCAAGGTGAGCGAAATGCAAAATAAAAATCCATTTTATTTTCATTTCCGAACCGAAGCCTAACTTATCCAAAGTTAGTGCAAGGTGAGCGAAATGCAAAATAAAAATCCATTTTATTTTCATTTCCGAACCGAAGCCCCTCACCACTCACCCCTCACCTCTCACCCCTCACTCCTCACCCCTCACTCCTCATTAAAAACTCAAAACTTTTTGGTATTCTAGAAATAATAATTACCTTTGCAAAAAAGCAGACCTCGTGATTGACCAATGAAACATACTCTTATTCTCATTTGCATTTTCAGCACGCTTATGATGGGGTGTTCGGGGGAAAAACCGGAAAAAGAGCAGTCTTCCGCAGTGTTTGTAAACGACATACGGCTGCGTACCACCCCTGTGAAACATCAGCAGGGCACCGAACTCTGCTGGGCTTTCGCCATGCTCGCCACGATTGAAACCGAGCACATCATGCGCGGCGACTCCATCGACCTTTCAGCCGCATACGTGGGGCGGATGTTCCTGCTCGAACAAACCTTGCGCCACTACACCACACAGACACAACACGAAATCAACACCCGGGGAATGATGCCCATGCTACCACGACTGCTCGAGCGTTACGGTGCCATGCCCTTCACTTCCTACAGGATGCGCGATAAAATCAACATCAAGACCATTGGTGGCAAACTCCAGCATCTGGCCGATGTGGCATACACACACCGCGCTGGCACAGAGGCACTGGCGAGCGACGCCACCAACCTGCTTGACGAGGAAATGGGACCCACCCCGGAATCGGTGTTCATGATGGGCTGCCAATATACACCGCTCGAATTTGCACACAGCGTGATGTCCCATGAGGAGTATGTGGCACTTACCAGTTTCACACACCATCCATGGGGGATGCGGTTTGCCCTGGAAGTGCCCGACAACAAATACCAAGACGACTTCCTCAACGTCAGACTCGACTCACTGATGAAATACATCGACAAGGCTCTCCATGCCGGGCATCCCGTCTGCTGGGAGGGCGACATCACCGAACCATTATTCGACTTCAGCAAGGGCTATGCACTAATGGCCAATGACGACCAACAGGTGACACAACAATCAAGGCAGGCGGCTTTCGACTGCTTTGAGACCACCGACGACCACTGCATGGAAATCGTGGGAATCGCTCACAATCAACAAGGTAAGAAATTCTATCTCTGCAAAAACTCATGGGGAAATCAGAATCCATACAAAGGCTTCATGTACCTCTCCGAAAACTATATACGCGCCAAAACCATTGCCATCATGATGCCTGCTGCAGCCCTGCCACCATGGGAGCAAATCAGAAAGGGACTCGAGATTTAAAAATTGAGATTTGAGAATTTTCCGGGCAAATCATTTCTTTATTCAATAATTTGCAGTATCTTTGTAAAAAATATCGTGGTAAGGAACGAAACATAGAGGAAATCAAACAGTCAACAGTCAACATTCATTTTTCAATCTTCAATAGTATTGTCCCTTCAACTCTCCTTTAATTCCCCTTAAAAACATGGCCAACAGTCAATCCCTCAAACAAGGACAACAGCAAAAAACTAAACAGCGACTGACCCCGCAACAATTATTGCTGGGACAGATCATCGAGAAGCCCATCGACCAACTCAGGGAGTTTATTGAGAAAAAGGTACTCGAAAACCCAGCCCTTGAGTCTTCCCACGAATCAAAAGACGAGTGGGAGGAGGGAAATGCTGCCGACACACAGCAACAAGAGAGACATGAGGACAACTATGACAACGACGACCGCTATGACAACGATGTGCCCATGCCCAACTATTATCAGCAGCGCAACGACTTCACCTACGGCGACACCGTGTCGTTCTACGACAAACTGAAAGAGCAGATGGGCGAGCAGGAACTCGACGAACAGCAGCAGAAAATCATGAACTACCTGATAGGGTCTCTCGACAACGACGGACTGCTGCGAAAGGATATCGACACCATCTGCGACGAACTTGCCATCTACCACGGGCTCGACACCACCCCAGAGGAAGTGCAGAAGGTGCTGGCAATACTGCAACAATTCGACCCGGCAGGAGTGGGAGCGCAAAACCTCCAACAATGTCTGCTGCTACAGATTGACCGGAAAAAACCCAGTTGGGTGAAAGCCAAAACCAAGCAAATCATCAGCAACTATTTCGACGACCTGCTCAAAAACCACTGGCGGAAACTACAGCAGCTGTTCGACCTGAACAACGAAGACAAGGAAATCATCCAGGCGGAAATAAGGAAACTCAATCCCAAGCCCGGGGCATCACTCGGCGAAGTGCAAGGGTTCAACATCCATCAGATTACTCCCGACTTTATCGTTGACACCAACGATGACGGCACAGTGACATTCTCGCTCAACCAAGGCGACTTGCCCGAAATCTCCGTCTCGGAAACCTACACCGAGGTGGTCAACAACATGAAGAACCTCTCCAAGCGCGACCGCGAGGCACTGCCTATGATGCGCAAGGACCTGGACAGTGCTAAAGGACTGATAGATGCCATTCAGCAAAGGCAGAATACCCTAAAGTCGACAATGAAAGCCATTATCCGCCGACAATACAAGTTTTTTCAGGATGGCGACGAGGCCGACCTGCAGCCCATGATTCTGAAGGATATCGCCGATGACACGGGGCTTGACATCTCCACCATCTCGCGCGTGACCAACGAGAAATACGCACAGACACGCTGGGGCATCTTCAGACTGCGCTTTTTCTTCAGCGAGCGATACGAAAAAGACGGCGAGGAAATGTCGACACGCAAAATCAAACTGGCACTCCGCGACCTCATCAACAATGAGGACAAAAAGCATCCACTCACTGACCAGAAACTTGAGGAAGAAATGAAGAAAAAAGGATTCCCCATTGCGCGACGCACCATCGTGAAATACCGGGAACAAATGAAAATACCAAAATCCACACTTAGAAGAGAATGAAAAACGAAAATCTTATAAACACCGCAAAAATCGTGAGCAACGTTTTCACGCCATTTATCCTGTCATTGATGGGAGTTATCATTTTGCTCACCTGTAGTTATCTGAATTTGCTGCCCTGGCAAAACAAAATGCTCATAATCATACTCGTTTTGGGCTACACTCTCGTGCTACCCCTCACACTGATTCACCTCTATCGGTCGTACATGGAGTGGGGCATCTCGAAACAGACCACCAAGGAGGAGCGTATGATACCCTACGTCATCTCCACACTATGCTACCTGTGCTGTTTCTACCACCTCTGCCGAATCCGGACACCACACAGCATTGGCAGCATCATCGTAGCGGCACTGCTGGTCATGGTGACATGCTCCATCATCAACATCTGGTGGAAAATCTCCATACACTCTGCAGCTGTCGGAGGAGCAACAGGTGCATTTATGGCATACGCCCTGATTTTCAATTTCAATCCCGTCTGGTGGCTGTGCCTCATCATCCTGATCTCAGGATTCGTAGGAACATCACGGCTCATCCTCCGGCAGCACTCACTCGCGCAAGTGGTTGCTGGCTATGTCATTGGCTTAATCGCAGCCATCGCCGCCATCTTGTATCTATAAATATCCCCCCCTCACCTCTTACCTCTCACCCCTCACCTCTCACCTCTCACCCCTAACATCAACATCAACTCCAAACTCCAAACTCCAAACTTAAAAAACTATGTTTCCCGTCATCAGCATCATCATGGGCAGTACCAGCGACTTGCCCGTCATGGAAAAAGCCATGAAATTTCTCGAAGATATGGAAATCCCCTTTGAGGTGAACGCACTCTCCGCACACCGCACACCTGCCGCTGTGGAACAATTTGCCAGCAATGCCCGCAGCCGGGGCATCAAGGTGATTATCGCCGGAGCCGGCATGGCGGCTGCCTTGCCAGGAGTCATTGCGGCATCCACCACCGTGCCAGTGATTGGCGTGCCCATCAAGGGAATGCTCGATGGACTCGACGCCATGTTGAGCATCATACAGATGCCTCCAGGCATACCCGTGGCCACCGTCGGAGTCAACGGAGCACAAAATGCCGCCATTCTGGCCACAGAGATGCTGGCACTCTCGGATGAGACCATCGCCACCAAGTTGCAAAACTACAAATCCACCCTCGGCGAGAAAATCGAAAAAGCCAACGCCCAACTCTCCGAAATCACCACCTATCGATACAAAGTATAAATTCTAGAGTATCTAGATTTCCTAGAGTATCTAGATTTCCTAGAGTATCTAGATTTCCTAGAGTATCTAGATTTCCTAGAGTATCTAGATTTCCTAGAGTATCTAGATTTCCTAGAGTATCTAGATTTCCTAGAGTATCTAGATTTCC
>Ga0247611_10001456_pt1 | contig 41842 bp, 32 predicted proteins | sample 177DNAGHGhighgp2_FD_192422 | JGI IMG/M metagenome (GOLD analysis project Ga0247611, IMG submission 192422) | Sheep rumen microbial communities from Palmerston North, Manawatu-Wanganui, New Zealand - 1770 DNA GHGhigh gp2 | ecosystem: Host-associated > Mammals > Digestive system > Stomach > Rumen... | reverse complement strand
AAGGTATCTTGGACGCTATGGACGGCCTGCCTGTGAACATCCGTCTGCTCGACCCGCCTTTGCACGAGTTCGTACCGCATGATCTGAAGGGACAAGAGCAGATGGCGAAAGAGATGGGCGTTTCCGTAGAGGAGATCCAGACCCGTGTAGCTCAGTTGGCAGAGAACAACCCGATGCTGGGTCACCGTGGTTGCCGTCTGGGTATCACCTTCCCGGAGATCACCGCTATGCAGACACGCGCTATCCTCTCCGCTGCTTGCGAGCTCAAGAAAGAGGGCAAGAACCCGATGCCGGAGATCATGGTTCCGCTGATCGGTATCCTCTATGAGTTGAAGCAACAGAAAGAGATTATCCAGAAAGTGGCTAAGGAAGTGTTTGCTGAGTACGGTATCGAGGTAGAGTTCGAGATCGGTACGATGATCGAGATCCCGCGTGCCGCTCTGACCGCAGACCGCATCGCTACAGAGGCGCAGTATTTCTCCTTCGGTACCAACGACCTCACGCAGATGACCTTCGGTTACAGCCGTGACGATATCGCTTCCTTCCTCCCTGTGTACCTCGAGAAGAAGATCCTCAAAGTCGATCCGTTCCAGGTTCTCGACCAGAATGGTGTAGGTCAGTTGATCAAGATGGCGGTAGAGAAAGGCCGTGCCGTTCGTCCGGGACTCCGTACCGGTATCTGCGGCGAGCACGGTGGAGAGCCGAGCTCTGTTAAGTTCTGTGCCCGTGTAGGTATGAACTACGCTTCCTGCTCACCGTTCCGCGTACCTATCGCACGTTTGGCAGCTGCTCAAGCAGCCGTAGAGGACGAGCAATAAGCAACTCTTTAACCCTGTAAAATCAGCGCGCACTCGTTGTGCGCTGATTTTATATCGTGAGGCATGATAGACATCCGGACAGACAGTTTGCATAAGATCGCGTATGCGACCGATGCCAGTGTGTATCGCGAGATACCGTACGGTGTTGCCTACCCCAAGAGCGAAGACGATATCGTGGCGCTCATCGCGGAAGCACGGCGACGCGGCACGAACCTCATTGCCCGTGCGGGAGGTACGTCCATCGCCGGTCAGGTGGTGGGTAACGGCATCGTGGCGGACATCAGCCGCTACATGAACCATATCCTCGAGATCAACGCCGAGGAGCGTTATGCGTGGGTCGAACCCGGCGTGGTACGCGACGAACTGAATCTCGCCCTCAAGCCTTACGGTCTTTTCTTCAGTCCCGAGACTTCGACGTCCAACCGCTGCTGCATCGGCGGCATGGTGGGAAATAACTCCTGCGGCACGCACTCCTTAATATACGGAAGCACGCGCCCGCACGTACTCGAGGCAGACGGCATCCTCTCGGACGGCAGCAAAGTACACTTTGGAAAGGTACAAAGGGACAAGGTACAAAGTACAAAGGGGCTCGAAGGGCGTATCTACGCACAATTGATTCATTGGGCGGAGGATGAACCAACGAGAAAGCTCATCGAAGAGAGCTATCCGGACAAGGAGTTGACGAGAAGGAGTTGCGGTTACGCTATCGACGAGACGATCGAAGATATCGCCAAAGACAGCACTATCAACCTCTGCAAACTCATTGCCGGCAGTGAAGGCACGCTGGCTTTCCTCACGCGCATCAAGGTCTCGCTGGATCCGCTACCGCCCAAAGAGGTGATGGTCGTGTGTGCGCATTGCGTCAGCCTGGATGCGGCTTTCGAAGCCAACCTCACGGCGCTTGCCCAACACCCGACGGCCATCGAACTCATGGACGGCGAGATCCTCGAACTGAGCAAACATACCCCTTCCGTGGAGCGTTTCTTCGTCCATGGCGACCCTGCGGCCTTGCTGATCGCCGAGTTACGAAGCGACACCCGCGAGGACTTGGATAAGCAAGCCGACGCGCTGGAGAAAGCCCTACATGCAACAGGACTGATCACGGTTTGCACGCGTGTCTATGGGGCTGAGGTTCAAAAAGTATGGAACTTACGCAAAGCCGGTTTGGGCATCTTGGGCGGCGTGAAAAGCGATGCCAAGCCCACCGGTGTCATCGAAGATACGGCGGTTGCACCTTCTCGTCTGCCGGCGTATATGAAGGACTTCCGCGCGATGCTGAAACGGTTGGGTACGTCCTGCGTCTTCTACGGGCATATCAGTACCGGCGAGCTGCACCTGCGTCCTATCCTCAACCTCAAGACCCCGGAAGGCAAACGGCTCTTCCGTACGATTGCGCAGGAGACTACCCTACTCGTGCGCCAACATCGAGGAACCATCAGCGGTGAGCACGGGGACGGTCGTTTGCGCGGCGAGTTCATTCCGCTCCAGTACGGCGAGCCCACCTACGAACTGATGCGGCAGGTCAAGTACTGCTGGGATCCGGACAATATCTTCAATCCCCATAAGATCGTGGACACACCACGCATGGACGAGTACCTGCGAGCTGATCGTTCCAAAACGGGGGACGACCTGCTCTGCCGGGTGGAGCAATGCAACGGTGCGGGAGACTGCCGCAAATCGCTCGTCATCGGCGGTACGATGTGTCCGACCTTCAAACTCAGTCACGACGAATTGCAGACGACCCGCGCACGCGCCAATATTCTGCGCGAGTTCTTAAGCGGAGGAGACGTAGACAGGGCTCAAGTCAAAGAGGTGCTCCTATCCTGCCTTGCTTGCAAGGCCTGCCGCAAAGAGTGTCCGTCCAATGTCGATATGACGCGTCTGCGCTCCGAAGCGCTGCAGCGCCTCTACGACGAAGAAGGCACACCGCTACGCACCCTCATGGTAGCCAATAACGCCACCGTGCAGCGCCTCGGTTCGTACGTACCGCATCTATACAATTGGTTCGCGTCCAACCGGTTCACGTCCGCACTGATCAAGAAAATAGCCGGCTTTGCCCCCGAACGACGCATTCCGCTCATTGGTGGAAAGTGCAAAGTGGAAAGCGGAAAGTTCAACAAGCGGGTGTATTTGTTCCTCGACGAGTTCACGCGATATAATGAGCCCAACTTGGCGCATACCTTCATCGCGCTGCTGAACGCCCTCGGGTACGAGGTGATAATCCCCAAACATACAGAGAGTGGTCGGGCAGCTATCTCGAAGGGTTGTTGGCGTCAAGCTGCGCGTTTGGCGGAAAAGAACTACCGTCTCCTCAAAGACCTCATCACGGACGAGACTCCGCTCGTAGGTATCGAGCCTTCGTGTATCCTCACTTTCCGCGATGAGTTCCCATCCTCTATATCCAAGAACTGCCTGCTCTTCGATGAGTTCCTGATGCGCGAAGTGGAAGCCGGACGGATCACCAAGGACTCCTTCGCAGACCTGCCCGCAGAGATCTGGCTGCACGGGCATTGCCATCAGAAAGCCCTCGTCGGCGTGGAGAAAACGGCTGCCCTGCTCAACCTTCCGGTCAACACCGTCGTCCATGTCATCCCTTCGGGATGTTGCGGCATGGCGGGGTCGTTCGGATACGAGCAAGCCCATTACCATACCTCTATCGCTATCGGGGAGATGATCCTCTTCCCTGCCGTGCGCGAAGCGGTGAAGCACCATACTTTGGAACGCCCCGTCTTCATTGCCGCGCCGGGCATCTCGTGCCGCACGCAGATTAAGGATGGAACAGGCATACAGGCCCTGCACCCGATAGAAATTTTGTATCGATTAGTGAAAAGTAAATAGTTATGAAAACGCATTTTGCAATCGTCACCGGCGCTTCTTCCGGCATGGGACTGGAGTTTGCCAAGCAATTAGCCCAACGCGGCTATAACCTGCTTATCGTGAGCAACGTCCCTGAGATCCATGAGGCGGCGAAACAGATTACCGGAGTAGAGGTTATCGCGCTGCAGATGGATTTAGGTCAGCAAACCTCCGCACGCGAGCTGTACGACTACACGCAGAAGAACGAGATCGAAGTGGAGGTGCTGGTCAATAACGCCGGTGTCTATCACGATCGTGACATCCTCGATGACAGCGAGGGCTTCACGTCCCTCATCATGAACCTGCATATGTACACGCCCGCGATGCTCTGTTACCTCTTCGGGCAGGAAATGAAGGCGCGCGGCAAGGGTTATATCCTCAATGTCTGCTCGGTGACGAGTAAGATGGCGGCGCAGCGTCTGGGCACTTATGGCGGCACGAAGGCATTCCTCAGTCATTTCACCCGCGCGCTGCATATCGAGCTCCGCAAGTACGGCGTACATGTGACGGACGTCAGCCCGGGAGCAGTCGATACCGGACTCTACTCCATCCCACCTGTATTTACCAAGATTGGTAAATGTCTCGGCATCATCGTCAGCCCGCAGACCCTCGTGCGTCGCGCTTTGTTTGCGCTCTTCCACGGATGGGCAAAAACAACAGTACCCACCGTTTTCTGGCGGATACTGTGTTTGATTATTCTGTTGATCCCCACCTGTCTGCTACGGCTCATAAGAAAACTCGGATGGTTCTAACCACCCGAGTTTTTCTTTTACTTATCGTGCTTGTGCTCGTAAATGGCTTCCTCTACATTGATGATGTAGTCGCCCATCTTCTCGAGCTCCAGGATGATATCCATGTAGTTGACGCCGGTCGAGTAGTCGTACTCGTGCTCGGTGATGCTGGCCATGTTCTGACTCTTGAGTTCATCGCGGAAGTTATTGATCTCCGCCTCCATGTTCGTCATCTGGAAGAACTCATCCTGCGTGATACTGACACGCTCCAGGGCCTCTACCATCATCGTCTGCGCACTCGTTACGAGGTAGATCATCTGCTCTACGTTCTTCGTCTGGTTCTCATTGAACGCGATCTTCGCTTCGTGCTTATGCTTGATGTAGCGCGAGAGGTTGAAGTTCGCATCACCCACCGACTCTAATTCGCTCACGATACGGAGCATCTTGTGCACCTCGTGCTTGGACTGGTCGGACAGACGACCGTCTGCCACCTCGTTCAGGTACTGCGCGATCTCGTACTCCATACGGTCGCAGATGCCCTCGTATTTCTCGATACGGCTGTAGATCATCGCGAACTGCTGCGTGTCCTCTTCATAGAAGAGGTCATGCACCATACCGATCATCCGTTGCGCACGGAGAGCAAAGACATGCACCTCTTTCCATGCCTGCAGGATCGACAACTCGGAAGTGGACATCAGACCGCCGGAGATAAACCGTAGCTGACTGTCCGTATCTTTCTGTTCGGGCTTGGACGGCAGTATCCACATCACCAGTTTCTCCAGGTACGGGATGAAGCCGATCAGGATACAGGTGTTGATGACGTTGAACGCCGTGTGGAACGTAGCCAGGATCGCATTCAGCTTGTCCGGCGATACGTCGCTCGGTACACCGGGTTCGAACTCTACACCCCAGATCTTACATACATTGCCTACAAACCAACGGAACACGCACAGCACCCAAATCACACCGAAGAGGTTGAACACCAGGTGCGCCATCGCGGCACGTCTGGCCTGTACCGAGGCGGAGAGCGCCACGATATTGGACGTGATGGTCGTACCGATGTTCTCACCCAAGACGAGCGAAATACCCATGTCGATAGGCAGCACGTGGGTCGAGCAAAGGGTCATGGTGATCGCCATGATCGCCGCCGAACTCTGCACCGCAAAGGTCAAGATACCGCCTACCAGCAGGTAGAGGAAATACGACCCGTAACCCCAGCTGGAAGTCGCCATGAAGAAGTTACGCACCGGCGCCATCTCATCCAGATGCATCTCGGTCGCATTGATCTTCAAGGTCGTCAGACCCAAGAGCAAGAGGCTCAGACCCATCAGGAAATCACCTAAGTTGGCATTTTTCTTCGTGTAGATGAGCGCCACTGCCAGCACGATCGCCGTATAAACGACCAGACGCAGGTCGAAACTACCGCCACCCAGCACCATGATCCAGGCCGTGAAGGTCGTTCCGATATTGGCACCCATGATGACCGAGATCGCCTGTGCCAGGCTTAAGATACCTGCCGACACGAAGCTCACCGTCATCACCGTCGTCGCCGTCGATGACTGCACAGCCGCCGTGATGAAGGCACCGGTCAAAACGCCTGTGAAGCGGTTAGTCGTCGCCGTGCCCAGCACGTTACTCAACTTACTACCCGCCATCTTCTGCAGACCTTCTGACATCACTTTCAGTCCGTACATCAACATCGCTACGGACCCGATAAGCGTGATAATTTGTAAAACTAATTGCATATAAATCTCAAATCTTAAATCTCAAATCTCAAATTTTAACAATCGCTCGATTGTTAAAGCCGTCTATGTACATTCGAAGCTGCTGTTCCAGCCTTACATGCCGTACCAAATCGGTCTCTTCCACTGCCGGCATCGCATCCAACGCCTCTATATCAACGAGGTCCTCGCCGGGGCGTGCCCAGGGGTCAATATTCATGTATCCCACATTGAAAGACGTCAGGTTCTGGAAGAAGTGGCTGCCCTGCGAAGGTTCTATTCGGAAATTCTCCAGACTGCATTCGGCAATCGCTTTCGCTTCGCTAATATCGCCCCATGCCACCGGTACACCGAGTGTCGGGATCTGCGAGCCCCAACGGCCGTAACCGACCAGCAGGTACTGTCTGCCCTCCTGTTGCATCTTCCTGTTCCACTGCCGGATCGTGTCCGCCATCTCGCGCGTACGCATAATATCAAAGGTGTCGCGCTTGAGATAGATGATATCCCGTACATCGTCGATCTGTCCAACGCCCAAGGCATTGCCGCTCTTGAGGAACGCACCCTGCTCGTCGATCTTGTTCCAATCGACATTGGCGTTCAGACTGTCCGCCGAGATAGGACGGATCTGCAGCACATGGAAGATCTGCGGGTCGTGCTCTAAGTTGGCGGCAAACTCAATCTCTATCGGGGTCTTGATCTCCTGCTGCGCGATATCCAACAACTCGCGGATGATCGCTACCAACGGGAAGGTGTTGAACTTCAACTGTGGCGCAAAAGTCACGATACGCGGACCGTCCGGATAGCAGGAGTCCACGATACGCATATTCTCGCGGTCGTAGGTCGAGGCGATCAGTTTCAGGCTCTCGAACTGCCCGCAATCGTGGATCGGGATCCGCTCCAGGTTGATCGCATCGTCGATCGAGGTCTTGAACCGCTCGGGGTTCAGACTCAGCGCCAACATACTCTGCTGCGTCTCGCGCATCGCTAAATCGACCGTTGAGGTCTGCAGCACGTTCTTCGGGTATTTGGGACTAAACCGCAGCACCTGTTCGCCGTCCACCACCGCTTTACCCAGACCGTACGCGATCTTCACGATGCCGTCTTCCGGTTTCTCTTTGCCCACCGGATAGAAATTGATGCTGCGTGCCACACCCGATATCACCGGGAAATAATAATTGCCCTCCTGCTCACCGCATACTTCTTGCAGCACGATTGCCATCTTCTCCTCGCTGGGGACATTGCCCGTGCTCACGATATAACCCCTCGAAGCCGCGAAATACACACTCGCATACACAGACTTCACCGCCTTGCTCAGCATTCGTAGCTGCTGGTCTTCGTTCTCCGTCTGCGGGATCATATACGTGCTGTAAACGCCCGCAAAAGGCTGATAATAGGAGTCTTCGAGCTTCGAGGACGACCGCACTGCGATCGGCCGTTTGCTCACGCGGATGAAATGCCGTAAGGCATCGCGCAGCTCCAACGGCAGCATCGCTGACACGAACTCCGACAGGATCTCCTCGTCCGTCAGATCGGAGTTGATCACGTATTGCAGTCCGTTATCGTGAATGAACTGGTCGAAATAATCGGTCGTGATGACCAACGTTCGCGGCACCAGCACACGCACCTCCGGCCATTTGTCGTACAGATCGTATTTCTGCAGCATATGGTTGAGGAAGGCGAGTCCTCTACCCTTTCCGCCCATCGCGCCGCTGCCGCAACGCGCAAACCAGATGGTGTCGTTATAGGTCTCCGGTGCATATTTGGCTACTACGCCAAGGGCTTGGTTGATACGGTAGTCGTGAATCAACCGGATGTTCATCTGGCGTACGTTCTCGATATCCGTCTCGTCCTGAATCTGCAGCGCACTCACCGGTCGTCCTACCGCAAACAGACCGCGGGCAAAGAGCCATTTACTGAGGTAGTTGTTATCGCTCAATCGCCTGAATGCCGCCGGAGAAATGGTCGAGATGATACGCTCAAAGCCCTCCAGATCACTCGCACGGGCAATCTCCTTATCGGTACGCGGGTCGCGGGCAATGAAGTCTCCGAAACCGAACTCCCGCTCGATATACTCACTCACCTCCTGCAGCAGGGTCTTGGATTTCTTAACCACAAACCCCACCTTCATCTTGTTCGCCACCGCGCGCATCGACTCCTGCGAGCTCTGCATGAGGAACGGCATCGTCGGGTTCTCGGCACGAATGAGCTTACACAGGTCTATACCGGCATCCAGCTTCTCCATCGCTGCCGGCTCACCTTTGTGCAGCACAAAACCGATATCGGAGATCACACCGATAATGTTGTTGCCAAAGCGGTTATAGAGCTCGATTGCCTCGTCGTAACAGGTCGCGAGCAGCAGTTTGGGTCGTGCCCGTTTACGGAGCAGCTGCTGTTTCTCATTGAGCGCATCGCGGATCGCGATTGTGTTCTGCTGCAGCACCAGTTTATAAAGCAACGGCAGGTAGGTTGAGTAATACCGCACGCTGTCTTCTACCAACAAAATAGCACGCACTCCTTCTTCAAGAATGTCGTGCTCCGCATTCAGCCGGTCCTCTATCAGTTTGATGATCGCGATAATGAGATCGGTTGAGTTATTCCAGTTAAACAGGTAATCGATATCGCGTTTGTCCGCTTTCTCCATACGGAGAAACATCTCCTTACTGAACGAAGAAAGCAACACAATCGGACAATCCGGTAAGAGTCCTTTGGCCTCTTTCGCAAAATCCCACACCTCATTGCCTCCGGCGCTATAGACCAGAATAATCAGGTCAAAAGACTCCTGACTCCTGACTCCTGATTCCTGAATCCTCTTAATTGCCTCGCTCGGCGTCTCCGCACGCACGATAGCCGGTGGGTTACTCAGATTGAGTTCCGCATACTCCTGCGCGATCTGTACGTCGATACGGCCGTCCTCCTCCAGCGCAAAACTGTCGTAGTTATTGCACACGAGCAGGATCCGCTTCACGCGCTTCGACATCAATGTGGTGTAGTTGGAATCCATTATACCAAGCCTTGCTCTACCATCGCGTTCGCCACCTTCATAAATCCTGCGATGTTAGCGCCTTTTACGTAATTGATATAGCCGTCTTCCTCCGTACCGTATTTCAGACATGCGGCATGGATATCGGCCATGATCGTACGCAGACGTTGATCGACCTCCTCTGCCGTCCATTTCAGACGCATGCTGTTCTGCGTCATCTCCAGACCGGAGGTGGCTACACCACCGGCGTTCGATGCCTTACCCGGGCTGTACAATATCTTCGCACCTTGGAAGAGCGCAATCGCTTCCGGCGTCGATGGCATATTCGCACCTTCTGTCACGCAGAAACAACCGTTCTTCAGTAGGTTCTCTGCATCGTGCTTCTCGATCTCGTTCTGGGTTGCACACGGCATCGCGATGTCGCACGGGATGCGCCAAGGACGCTCGCCGGCGAAATACTGTGCCTGCGGATATTTGGTGACGTACTCTTTGATACGTCCGCGACGTACGTTCTTCAGTTCAAATACATAGGCCATCTTCTCTTCGTTCAGGCCTTCGGGATCGTAGATGAAACCGTCGCTATCGCTCAAGGTCAGCACCTTGGCTCCCAGACGCATCGCTTTCTGTGCAGCGAACTGCGCTACGTTGCCGGCACCGGAGATGCACACGCGCTTGCCTTCGAACGACTCACCGCGGGTAGCTAACATCGCCTCTGCGAAATAGCAAGCACCGTAACCGGTAGCCTCCGGACGCATCAACGAACCGCCCCAGTTCTGACCCTTACCGGTCAGCGTACCGGTGAACTCATCGCGCAGACGTTTGTACTGACCGAACATATATCCGATCTCACGACCACCCACACCGATATCGCCGGCAGGCACGTCCGTGTCCGCACCTATATGACGCTGCAGCTCCGTCATGAAACTCTGGCAGAAACGCATCACCTCCGCATCACTCTTGCCGCGCGGGGAGAAATCACTACCACCCTTGGCACCGCCCATCGGCAAGGTCGTCAACGCGTTCTTGAAGGTCTGCTCGAAAGCCAGGAACTTCATGATACTCAGGTTCACACTCGCATGGAAACGGATACCGCCTTTGTACGGACCGATAGCGCTGTTCATCTGCACACGGAAACCGCGGTTGATCTGCACTTCACCCTCATCGTCCATCCACGGCACACGGAACATAATGACACGCTCCGGTTCCACGATGCGCTCCATCACTTTCTGTTCGCGCAGATACGGGTACGCCATGATCATCGGCGCTACCGATTCTACCACTTCTCTAACTGCCTGGTGAAACTCGCTCTCACCCGGGTTTTTCCTAATGAGTTCGGCCATGAAACCGTCCACCCATGCTTGTGTTTGCTTATCCATAAATTATAATTTTAGACCTTTTATTCCAAATTACGCCGCAAAGATACACAAAAAATTTCATATACGCAAGCGCCCGCGCGATTTTCCTTATTTTTTTCTTTTTTTTTATTTGCGTATGTCAAAAAAAAGTAGTACCTTTGCACCCGAATTTGAATACAACCCTTATGCCATGAAAATAAGAAATTATTTGTTACTAACACTCCTATTGCCTTTGGCAAGTATTTTTGCAGACCCCTTTTATTCCATTAAAGTGGTGAAACTTAATGGACAGGAATATTCACAAGCTTTTGATCTCATTGGCCGTTTGGAGTTCGTCAATGATAGCATGTACCTTGTCAGTACGAACGGACAGATTCTTGGTCGCGAGTTGAGAACGGATGTTCAAAAAATTGCCTTCGGTAATGATAGTAACACGGTTGCCGTTCCGTCTGTTGAAACCAATTCAAGAATACAAATTTATCCGAATCCCGTTCTGCAATCCTTGATTATTAAAGGCGCGCAAACGAATGAAACCGTCCGTATATTTACTTTGACGGGAACGCTTATAACGACTGCAACAGTCTTTGATGAGCTAACAACCATCGACTTAAGTAACTTGCCTGTCGGTCAATATCTCTTGCAAGTGAATACACAAATTGTGAAACTTATAAAACAATAATACGATGAAAAAGTTCTATTTTGTTCTTGCCTTATTGGCGTTTTCTACGAGTACTGTTTTTGCTCAATTTATGGTTTGGCGGAATGGTCAAGTTTTGTATGAATATGAGCGCCCGGTAGATAGTATTACGTTTATCCATGACAGAGATCATAGTGTATATGATTTCTCTACCATTGAGCACGTGCAAGAGCGTATAAGCGGGTTGTATTACCAATTTGCACGAGATAAGAGTTACCGCAACCGTTTGGCTTGTGGCTATCAAGGATTAAACACGGATATTGAATATAATTACCGCGGCTACTCCAATGAGAATACGGCTATTGCCACGCAATACGCCATGACAGCCGAAGGTACGGCCGATTTAACAGCCGCTAATCGTAACGACCCCTGGAATGCTTTGACTACATTGGTTCACGAGTCAGGTTTGGTGATAGATGGTATTCGTCAGCATTGCGATACCACAGATGAACAATTTGCGTACGCACTCGGAGAAGCTTTGACACTGCGTTCGTTCGGATATTTAGAGATGATTAAACTATGGGGAGATATTCCTTTGGATTATTTGGAGCCGTATCAGAATTTAGCTCTTCCTTATGTTATAACGCCTAAGGTGGACCGAAACATAGTATTTGAGCGCATTCGTACGGATCTGAAGCGAGCCGCTGAACTGATGCCTTGGTCGGAGAATTGTCCTAATATAGGCACTTTGGGCACGCCGCGTTTATATTTTGAAGACTATACTCTAAATGAAAATAACTACGGACTTTATATGGAAAATCAATCCGCTCCGAGGAATTACACCGGTCGCCCCAGTAAAGCTGCCGCTTTGGCGCTCTTGGCGCGCGCTGATTTGATGTACGCCGGCAAAGCCATGAGACCCGACAACTGGATTGTAGGCGGAGGTAGTAGTTATTCCGTACAATACAATATCAAGAATGCAGTTAAACGTCAACAAATCTATCAAGAAGTATTATGGGCTTGCGCGCAAATCATCGAGCACGAACCCTATAAATTGCAAGACAACTACGAGGATATTTTCAAGAAAATATGTGCTGACCAAACTACCTATACGAAATCCGAAGTAATTTGGGAGATTCCTTTTGCTAACGGTGCCCGCGGGCAGTTTATGAATTATAATATGGTACGTATTGAATATGACGCGATAGGAAAACTAATCAATACTACTAATAGCGGCGGTACTACGTATACAAGATCAACTGCAGTACAAACGGTCGTGCCTACGTTCTATTATGATTTTGAACAAGGAGATAAACGCCGAGACATTACCGTTGTACCTTACAGATGGACATATGGGACTCCAACCAGTTATATTGGTTCCGGTTTATACCAACAAATGAATACCATTATCCGTTTTTATTTAGGTAAATACCGTGCAGAATGGATGAACAGAACAGTTAATGACAATGGTGATGATGGTGTAAACTATCCGATCATTCGCTATGCAGATGTGCTGCTGATGTTTAGCGAGGCATCCATCGGCGGTATTAGCGGAGATGTACCGGTTAATAACACAAGCATCGATGGTACTGCTACTTTTAACCAGGTTCGAGCACGGGCCGGCTTGCCTGCTAAAACACTTACAATGGAGAACCTCATGAAAGAACGTGCATTCGAGTTCTGCGGCGAGTATATCCGTAAGTACGATTTGATGCGATGGGGCGTATTGCAGACAAAATTGGTGGAAGCCGACAATCGTTTGCAAAATCTCGCAGCACATACTGGCGAATTCGCGCAATTAGGCGATACGGTATATTACCATTATCGTTTGGATAATACGTTCGCGCAACCGGGCGAAACAGCGTATGTCATTGACTCTATTTGGGGCCTCAATAAGGGCGAATTAGGAATGCCGGATACATACGATATCTCCAACGGATGGAAACGTACTTGTATCTACAAAAGCAACGAAGAATCTGTCTTCAATTCATACAAATTATTCGAACATCCGGAGACAATCGAAAGCCGCCAATATTGGCCTATCTTCCCGTCGAATCTGCAAAATAGTAATGGAAATCTCTGGAATGACTACAGCTATTAGTAAGGTACATGCCGGAACGTATTCTTACAGATAAAGGGTGGCGCTATAAGCAACAGAAGATTCATCTTCTTCGCGCCAAGTGGCACGACTACCTCTCGCCCTCCATCTATATGTTGACGCTCACTTCTCTCGATCGTGAGCCCGTCTTTGGAAAACTAACTGGCGACATTCAAACCCCTACTATTACCCTCTCACCCATCGGCCAGATGGTTTCCGAACAAATCGAACAAATACCTACTTATAAGGGCTTCGATCAAACAGAGATTTACTCCTACATCGTCATGCCCGACCATGTACATATTCTCCTTTACGTCCGCCAAAAGCTCCAACATCCCCTCGGATATTACGTGAGTTGGTTCAAGAAGCAATGTAGCGATCATGCGCGAGGAATTAGCCTCGCGAGCACAACCTCTTTCTTTTCCGGTCCTGCTCTCAGCGCTAACTCGCCGAGCAAATCCCCTCTAATCTTTGCTCCCGAATACCACGACCGTATCCTTACCCACCAAGGCCAACTCGACCACCTCAAACAGTACATCCTCGACAACCCAAGACGCCTCGCTATTAAACGTGCCAACCCCGAATTTTTTCGCCTGCGCCAAGACATCGAGGCCGCCCACCTCACCTTTACTGCATTAGGCAACCTCTTCTGGCTCAACTATCCCCTCAAACAAATGCTCCAATGCTCACGTTCCCTCTCGCAAAACGATATCAATAACCTTCGCGATAAATGCCTAACTCTTGCGGATCAAGGCATCGTTTTTATATCAGCGGGGATCTCCGAAGGTGAAAAACAAATATGCCGAGCACTCCGCGAAAACGGTTTTCCCCTTATCATCCTCCTCAAAGACGGCTTTCCAAAACCAGATGACCCCAACGCTAAATACTTCAAACCGAAAGGTGTTTACTTCGAAGCCTGTTCCGAGGGACAACTATTGCTATTAGAACCACACCCCGATGTCTTCTTTCTACCCAATGTTGCTCAACCCATACTCCAACGCTACCCTCAACTCCCGCAAACCTCCACACGTTACCGTTTCCTCGCTCTCAACGAAATGGCTCGTCTTCTCCAAGCATCTTCTTCTTTCCGGTCCTGCTCTCGCGGTTAACTCCGCGAGTCCTCAAGGTTCTGCTCTCGCGGTTAATTCCGCGAGCCCTCAAGGTCCTGCTCTCGGCGTTAACTCGCCGAGCCCATATATTATTAACTCTTAAAAATCAACACTGTTATGACAAAAAAAATCGCTCTATGAGCAAATCAAACATTGGAAAACAATCGGCGAATGGAATGACATCAAAAAATGGTACGTTCAATCGGATACCTATGAACGGTACTATAACATCGTCTCTTTCGTACAACAAAACAAAGAAAAATACGGTCGATCTTATCGAGAAAAAATTCTTCGAGACCCCCAATTTGTCCTTCAATTTGGATACCTTGATCTTGACTATCTGAAATACGCCATTTACGTAATGCACAAAACCGACCGATAACAAGTGGGTAGAAATTCTCTACCCGCTTATATCGCCATTTACCTCTACCTTTGCACCGGATTTCCATTGAGATCCGGCGCTTTTTACATGCGCCTAACCCTTAAAAACTATTGTTATGTTAATGATTTTTTTATCTTCGGTGTTTATCACCTTGTTTCTCGTCTTGGGCTCACTTGCCCTTCACGGTTTTCTTGAACTGATGCAGTCTAAATTCCCTCTTGGATGGACTTGTTACCAGCATGTTTTTGTGCTCGCAATTCTCGCGGCAATATGTTCAATTTTTGCTTTTTTGTTCGGTCTTCAAATCCCTTCGCCTTATGTCCCTTAAAATCGGCCCTAAGCCTGCTTCAAGAAAAGGTTCCCTTTTGTGGACCACTCCTAAAGCGGCATCCAAATCCCCGACTGCTATGCAAGCATTTGAATTTGAAGGCGTCGAGGTGCGTATCGTGCCTCGCGAAAGTATCGACGGACGGACATTCTATGTCTCTCAGGACGGTACCAAAGGCTGTAACGTCATGCCCAATGGCGCTGTCAGAAACTGCAATGCTACTCCAATTACCTGCTCGAACTCCCAGTACAACGGTCGCCGCAAACAGCACTATCTCCAGTTCAAGGATGTCTTTGGTCATCACAAACACATCCTTGCCGCGCATGCTGTCTATCTCGCCTGGAGCGGTAAAACCATTCCACCACATCACCAGATACACCACCTCACTGGCATCGTTACCGACAACTGTCTCGATAACCTCCTATGTGTCTCTAAATTCAATGACCACCGTATCGCCGATGCCCGCCAAAAGGCCCTCAAAAAGGTCGTCCCCGATGGTAACCTCCATCTCTTTCCCTACGAGCGTCTGCGCGAACTCCAAGACCCCCGCACGATGTCCAATGAAGACTTCCTGCGCGAACTCGAATCTATCCGTGCCCAAGACTACCGCATCGACTCCCGCTCCACCGACGACCTCATGTTCGCCGACATGTCCCACCACACCGAATATTAACCCATCCGCCTATGCGTGGCGGATCCAAAACAACAACCATTATGGAAACTAAAAATTTAACCCTCCTGCACGACCTCCGTGCACAAGAAAAAGCCCTCAAGGCCCGTATCGAATCCGTCTCCGACAACGCTACCACCGAAGCCGTCGCCATCCTTGCCGCCGAAGGTCTGGAGAAAGGCGAGTTCGAGGTCGAAGGAGTAGGCACCTTCCAACTCCAGCGCACCGATGTCATCGACATGACCAACTACAACCGCTATAAAGGCGAGGATGCCATCCGCTGGCGGCAGAAGAACGAGCAGAAGGAGCAAAGTCGTAAGTACCAAGCCGCCCTGACGCGCGAGATGAAAGGTATCACCGACGCCTTCGTCGCCACACACCCCGATTGGTCTCCCGACGAAATCAAACTCACCGTCAAAGTCATCGACTAACCCTCTCAACTTCAGCTTAGTCCTTTTTACTATAGTCTGGGTCTTAGCTTGTTCCCTTTCCCCCGGTTTTTGCCACAAAAGGGAACAAGCTAAAAAGAAAAAGAACCAAAAAGAAAAATAAAAATTGTTGTTTCTAGAACGTTATACTAGGATGTTTGAACATACTAGGATGTTTGAACAACAACAACAACAACTTTTTTAAAGATTAATGTTTTTTGAAGAGCTCATAGGAAAGCTAAACACCCGACCGATCGTGCCGGGAAAAACAGCGGAGTGTCTGCGCCTTTGGGAGACGCTTACTGCGCGGCAACAGGAGCAAATATACAACACGATATGTTCTAAATTGCAAGCCGGTAAGTTCGTCCACTATGACCCCGTTAAGGCCATTCAGGACAACATCCCCAAGGTGCAGATCATCACTGCTGACGAGTACTACCGCCGCTATCATACGCAGGCGAACCACGACGGCTGGGTGCGAAAGCATATCCCCGAAGAACAAAGAACAGTGTATATAAATGTCGGATGAGATCCGACGCTAATAAACGAAAAGAAAAATAATTAAACTAATTATGGCAAAAGTAAAATTAATGCCCGGAATAGAGCATATTTCGGGGACGATAGGAGACGTGACCTTTTTTACACGTAACGGTAAGACCTTTATGAGTCAACGGTGTGAGCCGGCATTGCCGAAGAACGCGACGCGCAAGCAGAAAGCGCAGTATAGAAAGCGCACGTTGGTCAATGCGTGCGTGGAGTTGATACAAGAGCAGATGGACGATATGCTGGAAGCGATCGAAAAGCGGAAGAAGATTCGGGACCGGATCAGCTATCTGTACGAGAAGTTATCCCCGGAGATAAAAGCCCGGACGAAGTTGCAAAAAGCGATCATGTCGGCGTACTACGAAGGCGAGAATGGATCGAGAATGGATCGAGAAAACATCGATAATGGACCGATGAAGTCGTGAACTAAGTTGGAAAGATTTTTGGCAAAAAATTTGCAAAACCGCCAAAAATGTGGGCATATTTGTCGTCGCTTACATCAGAACTCCGCGTGACTCGCGGTTCCACCGCTCGGTGACGCCTACGTTCTGTGCTACGCTCTCCCCACTGCAACTCTGCGAGTTACATTGGGGGCCCCAGAATTAAGAATTAAAACACACAGAACTATGCAATCAGATCACCTGCAACTCATCACCGCCACAGTACTCTCCATCGGCGGACTCATTTTACTCTTTTGCGGAGTTTTCATTGATCCGCAAGGACAGATCCACGAGACCTTACTCGTTGCCTTCGGCGAGACTGCGACGTTTGCAGGTGCTCTGTTTGGCATCGATTACGTTTATAAAAAGCGCTCGTGATATGTACTACAAACTCATACGGACGAAGGCAGAAGGAAATGCCGTAGCCGGAAAACTCTATCGCACCTCGCATTACGTTAATAAACGTACGGGATTCCTTGTGGAGCGCCTGCACTATATCTGCGACACGTTGGAAAATGCCGACTACCTCATTCCAGCCTTGATTTACAAGGTTCAAGTGACGCAAAGTCCAAGGTTTAAACGCCCCCTGCCCATATTAGTGCAAGTGCCAGGACGCACCGGTATCCGCTTTCACCGCGGCACAGTCCCGGAACACAGCAAAGGCTGCATCCTTGTATCAGCCGAAAAAGAAAAGTTATTAACCGCCAGATGGCTTAAAGAACAACACAAGCATGAAGAAACAAGAATCGAGTTCTGTAGAGCAGAACAATGATTGGAAACAAGTCCTCATTGAGGTAATCATCAAGATCCTCACCCTTGGCTTCTACCACGTTGAGAAGCACAAAAAGTAATGTTTAACCCTCTAAACCCCCAAGTGAAATGGCAAAAGCAAGTTATGCACCGATGTTCGAAACGGTCAGCGGTGCGCTGAACAAGATCAACAAAAAGAATCCGCACGCAGCGGATAAGAAGATGGTGCTGGCTACTCACCGTGTAGCGCCGACCACGAATCCGGATTGCTCACGCGTTTATCTGCGCGATCTGGGATCGATCACGCGCTCGACACCTGTGACGGCGAAAGAGACCACGATCCGGACGAAGTTCGCAGCTGTGAGTGCAGCGGTAGCGGCACGTATGCAGGACACGACCAAGCAGGAAGCCGACCTCGCAGCGTTTAATGCGCAAAAAGACGCGAAGAACGGTAAGAAGACGATGAAGTCGTACCTCTGGAGCCTCGAAAGCGCCGCTTACGATCAAGCCAATGGCTAAAGCGCGGGGAGTTAGCCCCGCGAGCAGAACCTAAGTATTTGAGCTCGCATATGCTCACAATTATCAGCAACCCTTTAAAACCTTAACTAAAATGGCAAAAGTAGAATGGAGTTCCGGTATTGATCATGTATCCGGAGCATTGAGCAAACCGAGTAAGAGTGGTCAACACTCTTGTACCAAAATGCTGCTGGGTACGCACCGTGTGAAACCCACCGAGAGCAGCGATTGTAACCGTATTTACCTCCGCAAGAAAGTCGTACGTTCGACCGCTCCGGGTGAGGACGAACTGTGGGCTCGCAACCGCTTCACTGCGGTAGCAGCAGCGGTCAAAACCCGTCGTAAGGACCTGAGCCACATCGCTACCGACCTGCAAGCGTTCGAGGCGCAGAAGAACACCTCCGGCGGCAAAAAGACCATGAAGGCCTACCTCTGGAAGGTCTGCGGTCAGGAGTACGATCAGGCGCACCCGCGTAGCTAATCGCTACCCCGCTTCTCGGGAAAAGGGCCCTTCGGGGCTCTTTTTTTCGTTTTTTCTTGCATATGTCGTAAAAAAGCAGTACCTTTGCAGGCGCAAAGGTTGTGAATGGACCATTATGGATATTATTGAACGTTTTTTGAAGTACGTGTCGTTCTGCACTACGAGTGATGAGAACACGGGAATGAACCCGTCTACCCCGGGGCAGATGGAATTTGCGCAGTATCTGGCGCAGGAGTTAAAAACGATTGGACTGAGTGAGGTTTCGCTCGATTCCAACGGATATATTATGGCCTCACTTCCGGCTACGGAAGAGGGGCATCCTGTGATCGGTTTCATCGCACATATGGACACCAGTCCGGATGCAAGCGGTAGGAACGTCAAAACGAGCATCGTAAAGGCCGAAGAGCGCGATTATATCGATGCACGCTATAAGGGGCAGGACGTGATCGTGACCGACACGACGACCCTGCTCGGTGCGGACGACAAAGCCGGTATTGCGGAGATCGTGACCGCGATGGAGTATCTGATTCAACACCCGGAAATCAAGCATGGCAAGGTGCGTATCGGTTTCACTCCGGACGAGGAGATCGGTCAGGGTGCGGATCATTTCGACGTGAAAGCCTTCGGGGCGGACTTCGCCTATACGATGGACGGAGGTGCGATCGGCGAGTTGGAGTATGAGAACTTCAATGCCGCGAGCTGCAAGATCAAAGTGCATGGTCTGAACGTACACCCGGGAAGCGCGTATCATAAGATGGTCAACTCGATGCGTATCGCGTATCAGTTAGCAGTGATGCTGCCGCGCTGGGAGACACCGGAGCACACACAGGGTTACGAGGGATTCTACCACCTGATCGGCATGAACGGTACGGTGGAAGAGACGACGCTCAGCTATATCATCCGCGATCATGACCGTGCCCGCTTTGAGAGCCGCAAGCGTGAGTTGGAGCATCTGGTACGAAAAGTCAACCGCGAGTTCGGGGAAGGCACGGTGGAGATCGACATACGCGATCAATATTACAACATGCGCGAGAAGATTGAGCCGGTGATGCATATCATCGAACTGGCAAAAAGTGCGATGGAATCGGTGGGAGTGACACCTGTCGTAAAACCGATTCGCGGCGGCACGGACGGTGCACGACTTTCATTTGAAGGCCTACCCTGCCCGAACATCTTCGCCGGTGGTGAGAACTTCCACAGCCGGTATGAATATTTGCCGATTCCTTCGATGGAAGCGGCGAAAAACGTCATTTTAGAAATCATTAAAAAAGCATAAATATGTTAAAAACAACACCGTTTACAGACATCCATATTGCGTTAGGCGCAAAGATGGCTGAGTTTGCAGGCTTTAACATGCCTATTCAATACCCGACGGGTATCAATCAAGAGCACATGATCGTTCGTGAGGGCGTCGGTGTGTTCGATGTGAGCCACATGGGCGAGTTCTGGGTAAAAGGCGAGAAGGCTTTGGACTTCTTACAGTACATCACCACCAATGACCTCTCGGTCATCCCTGCCGGCAAAGCGCAGTACACCTGTATGCCCAACGGCAAAGGCGGTATCGTCGATGATTTGATTATCTACAAGTACTCGACCACCAAGTACCTCATGGTCGTTAATGCCGGTAACATCGACAAAGACTGGATGTGGGTAAACAAAATCAAAGACGAGAAATTCCACGATGCCGATCTGAAGCTCGAGAACGCTTCGGAGCGTTACGGACAATTGGCGGTACAGGGTCCGAAAGCGACCGAGTTGCTGCAGCTGCTGACCGATGCGGATCTAAAGTCCATCGATTACTATGCTTTCCGCGAGTGGAGTTTTGCCGGTGTACCGGGTGTGATCCTGTCGAACACAGGCTACACGGGTGCCGGTGGATTCGAGCTCTATTTCCCTGCCGACAAAGGCAAACAGATCTGGGATGCGTTGTTCGAGGTAGGTAAGCCTTTCGGCTTGGCGCCGATCGGTCTGGGTGCACGTGACAGCCTGCGTCTGGAGAAATGGTACTGCCTGTATGGGCACGATATCGACGACACCACCTCGCCTCTAGAGGCCGGTTTGGGTTGGATCACGAAGCTCGATGCCAAAGATTTCATCGATCGCGATTTCCTCAAACAGCAGAAAGCCGAGGGCGTAAAACGCAAACTGGTACATTTCGAATGTCTGGAGCGTGCCATCCCGCGTAACGGTTACGAAATATGCGATGAAACCGGCAATATTATCGGTAACGTCACTTCCGGAATCATGCTGCCGAACACCAAAGTAGGTATCGGTATGGGATACGTAAAAACCGAGTTCGCCAAGAAAGAGAACATTATCTATATCAAGATCCGCGAGAAACTGCAACCGGCGAAAATTGTGTAAAGTGTAAGGTGTAATGGGTAAAAACGTAGCATTGGTACTGGGTTCCGGTGGTGCGCGCGGTTTGGCACATATCGGCTCAATAGAGGCACTGGAGGAGCGCGGTTATACGATCACAAGCATAGCCGGTTGCTCGATGGGTTCGATCATCGCCGGCATGTATGCGGCCGGTCAGATGAAAGAGGCCAAGGAGTGGTTCCTCAGCGTAGATAAGCAGCTCATCCTGCGGATGATGGATATCAACCTGCTGAGCGGTAACTCGCTTGTGAAGGGACAACGGATCATTCAGGAGTTGCAGAAAGTGGTGCCGGACAGGCCGCTCGAGGAGCTCAATATCCCCTGTGCGATTGTGGCTTCGGACATGCAGAGCACGGAAGAAGTGGTCTTCCGCACAGGCAGTCTGTTTGAGGCAGTACGGGCATCCATCAGTATCCCGCTTTTCTTCGAACCCGTCCAAATGGGCAAACGCCTGTTGATTGACGGTGGTATCCTCAATCCGCTACCTCTGCACGCCGTACAACGTACGGAAGGCGATATCCTGGTGGCAGCCGATATCAGCGGTAAAGACTCCATGCCGGAAGAGGGCACACCGAATGCACCGTTCAAGATTCTGGAAGGGGCGATGGAAAAGGTGCAGAAGTTGAAAAGGGTTAATTTCTTCAGTATCCTCGACCGTATGTCGGACATGCAGATCCAGCGTAATACCATCCTTGCCTGCCAGCTCACCCCACCCGATGTACACTCGGTCATGCGCCAGTATGCGTACAATACCTTTGACTTCGACAAAGCGGAGCAGATCATCGCAGACGGCAAACGACTGATGAACGAGGCCTTGGACCGTTATGAGCAAGGGCAAAAATAGCAAATTTGCATAAAAAAATATTCTGAATACCCAAAATCGACCCTAAAAACGCAAAAAAATGCAGGAAAGTTATTGCAATTTCAAAAAAAAGCAGTACCTTTGCATGAAATTTTGATAATTATTTGGGTACAAAAACGAAAAATAGATCATTTTAGATGGCAACAAAACATTATTTATCGTATCTCCAGGAGACGATGCGCAGTCATTGGGACCGTCTGGCCATGACTGATCTGGACGGTGATCACCGTTATACATACGCTGATTTGGCAGCAGAGATTGAGAAGCTGCATGTGACCTGGCGCGAATGCGGTATCAAAGAGGGCGACAAGATCGCGCTTTGCGGCCGAAACTGTGCTAACTGGGGATTGTTGTTCCTGGCAGCGGAGACTTACAAAGCCGTTGTTGTGTCGATTCTTCCGGACTTTACGGCAGAGGGTATCTACTCGCTGGTAGATCACTCGGAGGCGGTACTGCTCTATGTAGGCCCGAACGTAAAGAAAAAGATTGACGCTACGCAGATGAAGGGTCTGAAGGCCACTATCTTCATGGACGAGATGTCGATCGTAGAGGCTGATGCAGCGTTCGTCAAGAAATACGAGGGCGCAGAGAAAGCATTCCAGAAAGCCTTCCCGAACGGTGTAAGCATTGAGGATGTACACTACCCGACCGATAACTACGACGAGTTGGCGGTAATCAACTATACCTCCGGTTCGACCGGTAACCCGAAAGGCGTGATGCTGACGCATCTGAACCTGAGCGGTAACGTAGAGTTCGGTCTGCAGCGTATCCCGCACAAAGTGGGTGACAAAGTGCTGTCGATGCTTCCGATCGCACATATGTTCGGTTTGATGTTCGAGTTCCTGTATCAGGTATGCGACGGCGCAGAGATCTATTTCCTCACGCAAGCTCCCACCCCGACGGTACTCATGAAAGCCTTTGCACAAGTGAAGCCGTTCATGATTCTGACCGTGCCTCTGGTGATCGAGAAGATCGTGAAGAAAGGTGTGCTGCCGAAGATCAGCAGTCCGCTGGCTAAGATCATGTGGAAGACGCCGTTCCTCAAGAACGTCATCCGCGGTAAGGTCAAAGAGGGTCTGGACAAGACCTTCGGCGGTCAACTCCGTTACCTGATTATCGGTGGTGCTGCGCTGAACGGCGAGGTAGAACAAGTGCTGCACGATATCAAGTTCCAATACTGCGTTGGCTACGGTATGACCGAGTGCGGTCCGCTGATCAGCTACGAGGATTGGTGGAAATATGCATTCCACAGCTGCGGTAAACAGCTCCCGCAATGTCACGTACGTATCGACTCGGAAGATCCGATCGGCAAGGACGGTGAGATCCAAGTGAAGGGTATCAACGTCATGAAGGGCTACTATAAGAACGAAGAGGCCACCAAGGCCGTATTCACCGAGGACGGATGGATGCGTACGGGTGACTTAGGCGTACTCGACAAAGAGGGTAACATCTATATCCACGGCCGTTCGAAAAATATGATTCTCGGTCCTTCGGGCCAGAACATCTATCCGGAGGAGATCGAGGATAAACTGAACTCGATGCCGTGCGTGGTAGAATCCATCGTGCTCGAGCGTGAGGGTAAGCTCGTAGCGCTTGTCTTCCCCGACACCGCGAATGAGGGCAAGAAGCTCTTGGGCACCAAGAGTCTGACGCAACAGATGGAAGAGAACCGCGTGGCGCTCAATAAAGTGATCCCGACCTACAGCCCGGTCAGCGCTATCGAATTAGTGGCTTCGGAGTTTGAAAAGACGCCGAAACGCTCTATCAAACGCTATCTGTACAAGTAATTGTACGGTGTAGCAACCCGCATTATGGGGTGGTGCCCATAATGTTTGTAAATAATAAGTGAGTAAGTATGGTGACTCCTTCGGGAGTCGAAGCTTGCGGGTGATTGTGAAACCACCCGCTTGTCTTTTTTTATACAAAAAATTTGGATATATGAAATTTTTGTTGTAATTTTGCCGCCGAAAAGGTATTATACTTATGACAAAGCATTATTTGAATTATCTGACGGAAGTCATGCAGCATCAATGGAACGATGCGGCGTTGACCGATTACAACGAAGATCACGAGTACACCTTCGGCGGTTTGGCGGTAGAGATGCTTCGCTTGCATCTGCTGTTCGAGCAGATGGGTATCAAGCGTGGCGATAAGATCGCACTCTGCGGGCGAAACTGCGCCAACTGGGCAGTGGCTTATCTGGCGATTGCCGCCTATGAAGGGGTGTGCGTGAGTATCTTGCAGGACTTCACGGCCGAGGATATCACCCATCTCTTGGAGCACTCGGACAGCGAGTTTCTCTTTGTCGGACCGTACGTATGGAAAGACCTGCAGCACCAGCAGATGCCGCCGAAGATGAAGGCAGTACTGTCGCTGGTGGAATGGCAGCCGCTGTACGAAGCCAAAGGACAGCACGTGCCGACCAAAGAAGAGATAGACCAACTGTTCAAAGCCAAATACAAGCATGAGATTAAAGCGGAGGATATCTATTTCTCTGCCGATCCGGAGGCGGTGTCGCTGATCAACTACACCTCGGGTTCAACGGGTCACCCCAAAGGGGTGATGCTGAACGGCCGGAGTCTGAGCAACAACGTGGAGGTAGGCATGAAGATGCTGCCGGTTGATCCGGGTCAGCGCCTCGTTTCGATGCTGCCGCTGGCGCATATGTTCGGTCAGATTTGCGAACTACTCTACCCACTTAGTTCGGGAACGCATATCTATTTCCTGACCAAGAGTCCGACGCCGTCTATCCTGCTCAAGGCTCTCAACGACGTACAGCCGTACCTGGTGGTGACGGTGCCGTTGGTGATCGAGAAGATCTACAAGACGAAACTCGACCCGACGCTCAGCAAGTGGGCTATTCGTACATTCTGGCACGTGCCGGGTATTGGCGATTTGCTCAAGAGCCGCGTAAAAAGCGGTCTTCGCAATGCGTTTGGCGGTAAACTGCGGTATTTCATCTGCGGCGGTGCGGCGATGAATCCGGTAGTAGAGAAGTGCTTGATGGACATCCATTTCCCCTTGTCGATAGGCTACGGTATGACCGAGTGCGGTCCGCTGATCGGTGGTAACCCGCCGAAGTATTTCAAGGCCCGTACAGGTGGCGTGCCGGTAATGAACATGGAGGTGAAGATCGATCAGCCGAACGAGGCCGGTATTGGTGAGATACTCGTCAAAGGCGAGAACGTCATGCTCGGGTACTACAAGAACGAAGAGGCGACCAAAGCCGCCTTTACCGAGGATGGTTGGCTCCGTACGGGCGATCTGGGACGACTGGATAAGAAGAAAAACATCTATATCAAGGGTCGATGCAAGACGATGTTCCTGGGCGCTTCGGGACAGAACATCTACCCCGAGGAGATTGAGGACAAGCTCAATAACCAGGAAGCGGTGGGCGAATCGCTGATCGTGGAGCGCGAGGGTAAGTTGGTGGCACTCGTCTTCCCCGATGAGACACTGACCAAGCGCATGACGCTGGAAGAGATCCAAGCCCTGATGAAAGCGAACCTGCAGAAGCTCAACAGTCTGATTCCGAGTTACAGCAAGGTAGCGGATATAGAGGTGCAAGAAAAACCGTTCGAGCACACACCCAAACGGTCCATCAAACGATTCTTGTACAAGTAAAAAAAAAGCGGAGCCAGAAAGCTCCGCTGATTTTTTATAAGAGGTGGTAGGTTACTGTGAGACCTGCCATCACGATGGATACCATCGACATGAGCTTGATGAGGATATTGAGCGACGGTCCCGACGTGTCCTTGAACGGATCACCTACGGTGTCACCAACCACGGTAGCTTTGTGGCAATCGGAGCCCTTGCCGCCGAAATGACCTTCCTCCACGTATTTCTTTGCGTTATCCCATGCACCACCGGCATTGGCCATGAAGACTGCGAGTACGAAGCCTGTTGCCAAACCACCGATCAGCAGACCCAGCACACCGGCTACGCCGAGTACGAGACCCGTGATGATCGGAACGATGATGGCGAGGATAGACGGCAACAGCATCTCGTGTTGCGCACCCTTGGTGGAGATAGCTACGCAGCGGGTATAGTCAGGATCAGCCTTGCCTTCGAGGATACCCTTGATCGTCTGGAACTGACGACGTACCTCTTCTACCATCTTCTGTGCGGCACGGCCGACAGCGTTCATGGTCAGACCGCAGAACAGGAAGGCCATCATCGAACCGATGAAGATACCTACGAGCACTACCGGGTTCATGAGGTTGACGTTGTATGCCTCCATGAAGTCCACGAGGGTCGCTTTCGCTGCCTCTACTCCGTTCGGCAATGCTTCGCCGGTACGGATGAGGGCGATCTTGATCTCCTCCACATAGGATGCGAGCAGAGCCAGTGCGGTGAGGGCAGCAGAACCAATTGCAAAACCTTTACCGGTAGCAGCCGTCGTGTTACCAAGTGCATCGAGGGCATCGGTGCGTTGACGTACCTCAGCGGGCAGACCGGACATCTCGGCGTTACCACCGGCATTGTCAGCGATCGGACCGTAAGCGTCCGTTGCCAGCGTGATACCGAGCGTCGAGAGCATGCCGACAGCGGCGATACCGATACCGTACAGACCCATCGAGAGGTTAGCTGCACTGAACTCAATATGGAAACCGTTGGCGCAGAGATAAGCGAGGATGATAGCTACACCTACGGTGATAACCGGGATAGCTGTCGAGAGCATACCGAGCCCCAGACCACTGATGATAACGGTAGCCGGACCTGTTTGCGAGCTCTCGGATACTTTTTGGGTCGGTTTATAGGACTGCGAGGTGTAGTACTCGGTCGATTGACCAATGATCACACCGGCCAGCAGACCCACAACAACGGAGAGGGATACCTGCCACCATTGGCTGGTCTCCGTTCCGAAGAGCCAAGCAAAGATACCGAAGGTCACTGCCGCGATGAGCACAGCAGCCGTGTTGGTACCGATAGCCAGGGCGCGGAGCAGTTCTTTCATACCTGCCCCCTCTTTGGTCTTCACGAGATAGATACCGATGATCGAGAGCAGTACACCGCAAGCAGCGATGAGCGACGGAGCAAGGACGGCTTTAAGCTGCATCTGCTCGCAGAAAGCGAAGGCCGAAGCACCTAAAGCCATCGTAGCAAGGATAGAGCCAGCGTAGGACTCGTAGAGGTCCGCGCCCATACCGGCTACGTCACCTACGTTATCACCTACGTTATCGGCAATCGTTGCGGGGTTACGCGGGTCATCCTCCGGGATGTTGTACTCGGTTTTACCGACGAGATCCGCACCTACGTCAGCGGCCTTGGTGTAGATACCGCCACCGACACGGGCAAACAAGGCCTGCGTCGAAGCACCCATACCGAAAGTCAGCATGGTGGTAGTGATCGTGATCAGATCGGCTTCTGCGCCAACGAGGGCAAGCAGCCCCGTGTACTTAAGTACCAGGAACCATCCGGCGATGTCCAGCAATGCCAGACCAACCACCGTCAGACCCATTACGGCACCCGAACGGAAAGCGACCTGCAAGCCGGCATTCAGACTCTGACGCGCTGCATTGGCAGTACGCGCCGATGCGTAGGTAGCCGTCTTCATACCAAAGAAACCTGCCAAACCGGAGAAGAAACCACCGGTCAGGAACGCGAACCAAACGATACCGTTCTGCAGATTAAACGCTGCCATAACAGCAAAAACAACAGCCAGGATCACGAAAACGATCGTTACTACCTTGTACTGCTGCTTCAAATACGCCATTGCGCCCTTGCGGACATGCGAAGCAATGGTCTTCATGAGCTCTGTGCCTTCCTCCTTGCTCAACATCGAGCGATAGAAATAATAGGCAAAACTGAGCGCTAACACCGACGCCGCTAAAACGACGTACATCAAGACTGTTAAATCTTCCATAGAATTGTGTTTTTAGTTAGTATTATTTGGTTAACCCATTTTGCGCTGCAAAATTAATATATTTTTTTCATATATGCAAATAATTCTTGCACAATTCAAAAAAAAGCAGTAATTTTGCAGTCGAATTGGGATAAATGAAGACATTGTTATTCATAGTAGCGGTTGTGATGACGTTTTCGGGACGGGTTGTGGATCAGAAAGGAGAGGCGATTCCGTACGCGACGGTTTATCCGGAAATAGCTCCAGAATGGGGTACTGCGACCAATAACGACGGCTATTTCTCGTTCGAGGCGAATCTGACACCGGACATGCGGGTTATCTTCTCGTGTATCGGATACGAGAAAATGACGGTGAACGTTGAGCGGTTAGCGGTTAGCGGGGACAGCGTCCGCACTTTTGTGTTGAAAGAGCAGCCGATTGCGCTGCAGGAGACGGTGGTAGCGGCCAAGAAGAGCAAGCAACGCAACAAGCGCAAGCAGATGAGCACCCTACTCCACGCGGTATATGTAAAATTAGAGGAAGAGTTCCCGGACGAGAACACGAAATATGCCATCGTCAGCGATGTCAAAATGACCGGTTTAGAACCGGAGCAAGATAGCCATGCGGCCATTTGGGGCATGGAGCAGATGATTGCGAACATCGTCGTATTGCCGGAACAAGGCAAGGAAGGACGCGACTCGGTACAGTTCCAAGGGCGTTTCTGCAAACGTTTCTTCGATGCCCGCAAGCGTGCCCAAGCCGATTCGATTTTAGCGAGTCAGGCCCTGGAGCGGATGGAACAGAAGAGTGCGCCGAAGGGTGCGCCGGCAAATATGTTGCGTAGGGCCGCCAATGCGGTGGATAGCGGTGTGGTAGTGCATGAGGCGCTGTTCGCGATCGGTAACATGCGGTACGATTTCGAGCAAGCGATGACGGACACTAAGCACTGGACGGTGAGCAATGAGTCGGAAGGTGAGACGGTGCTGACCCACACGCAGCGCGTGATCCGATACTTAGGCTGTTTCAAGATGACTTTCCAGCGCCATTATATCGTCGATTCGCACACGTACGCGGTACGCCGTTTCTCGGAGCAAGCGGAGGTGAAAGTGACGATCCCGTTCGGTATCAAACTCAATCAGGACCAGCTGCAGATGCTCAACCTGGTGAATATGAGCGAGCAACAGATCGAGAAATTCCGTCTGAAAAGGCTGCGTGGCAACGTGCAACTGAACACGATCTACCAGCGGCAGGACGGACACGTCTATACGCAAGAGAAAAACATGATCTGCAATGCGTTTATCGTAGGCAGCAAGAACGTAGAGATCCCCTTGGTTATCCAAGCAACCCAACGCGTAACAGGGCTTGAGACACAGGGTGTCAAGCCGTTCAGCAAAAACCAGATGACCCGTCGTCTGAAACGGGAGATCGTGCCGGTTTACTAATCAGATCGTATCGATAAAGAATTTCTGCTTGCGATTGAACATCGCAATGCCGAGGAAAAGCAGTACAGCGATGATCGCTGCGCTGTAGCCTAAGTAGGTCCAACTGAACTGCCCAGCCCCGTACGCCCCGTATTTGAAGGTCTCGATGATGGCAGTCATCGGGTTAAAGAGCATGATCTTATGCAGCGTCGGGTTGGTGACGTACGAAAGCGGATAAACGATCGGCGTAGCGTACATCCAGAGCGAAACAAAGACACCGAAGAAATTCGTCAGGTCGCGGTACTTGGTGGTCAACGAGGAGACGATGAGTCCAAGCCCCAAAGCCAGACACTGGATCATGAGGATCAGCACCGGGAAGAGTAGCAGGTACACATTCGGATGCAGATGAACGCCCTTGACCGCATAGAGGATATAAACGAAGACAAATGTACTCAACTGCAGCGAGAAACGGAACAACTTCGACACCACCACCGACACCGGCGATACCAGACGCGGGAAATAGACCTTTCCAAAGAGGTTGGCATTCGTCTGGAAGGTATTAGAGACGGCCGTCAGGCACTCCGAGAAATATTCCCAAAGACAGATACCGCTCAGGTAGAACACCGGCTGCGGGATATCATCCGTCGGGATACCGGCAATGCGACCGAAGACCACGATATACATGAACATCGTGAAGAGCGGGGAGATGAAGTACCAGCCCATACCGAAGATGGTCTGCTTGTACTGCACGGTAATGTCGCGCTTGACGAACAGCCAAATCAGGTATTTCTTCTGCCATAACTCCTTCAAGCCCAGCCCTTTGGAGAAGGTGGTCGGGGAGATCTCTGTGGTCCAATATGAGTGTTCAGTATTCTGCATTCAGTATTCAGACGGTATCCATGAACGATTTTTGGACCTTATTGAAGAGCATAAGGCCGAAGATTAACAATATCAGTGTGAACAGGGCGCTGTAGCCGAGCCAGAGCCAGGAGAACTGACCTTGACCGAGCAGCGCATATTTGATCGCCTCCATGACCGGTGTCACGGGGTTGAGACTCATTGCGAGATGCAGTTTGGGGTTCGTCACCATGCTCAACGGGTAGATGACCGGCGTGATATAGACCCAAAGGGAGATGATCTTGGCGAGCATGATCTGCAGGTCGCGGTACTTGGTCGTCATGGACGAGAAGATCATACCGAAACCAACTGCCATCAAGGCCAGAAGGACGATGAGGAGCGGGAAGAGCACGATCTGCCAATGGATGACGAGTTCCGTGCCGGTTGCTACATAATAGATGTAGAAGGCCGTAAAAATAAGCAGCTGGATGGCGAAGGACAGCAGGTTGGTCGTCACCGCCACGAGCGGCATGATGATACGGGGGAAATAGACTTTTCCGAAGATATCCGCATTGCTCACGAAGGAGTTAGACGTAGCGCTCAAACAGCTGGCGAAATAGCCCCAAACGGAGATACCCAAGAGGTAGAACAGGATGGGAGGAACGCCGTCCGTCGGGATGTTCGCGATGCCGCCGAAGACCGTCACATAAACGATGACGGAGAGCACCGGAGTAATGATGAACCAGAGCGGACCGAGGATCGTCTGCTTGTACGCCGTCCGGAAATTACGCGCCACAAAGAGCAAAAACATGTCGCGATAGCGCCATATTTCTTTCCAATCGACAGCCAAAAGTCGGTCCTTCGGCGTGATGGTCAAACTCCACTGTTGTTCGTCCTGTTTCAAAATCGGGCACAAAATTAGTTAAAATTTTCTAAATACGCAAGTATTTTCGATTAAATTTTACAAATTTTTTGATATGTGCAAATTTTTTTGTACCTTTGCGGCCTAAATCGGTGTATTATGGGAAAAAAGAAAAACTTACCGGTCATAGAGAACGTCCAAATAACAGGTGTTGCCGCAGAAGGAAAGGCGATCGTGCGCATTGACGGCATCGTGTGTTTTGTGCCAAATTGCGTGCCGGGCGATATAGTCGATCTGCAGATCACGAAGAAGAAACACTCGTTCATGGAAGCGAAAGTGCTTCGGGTGGTGAAGCCGAGTGCAGTACGGTGTGAGGCGAAATGTCAACATTTCGGTGTGTGCGGTGGTTGCAAATGGCAGATCCTGCCTTATGCGGAGCAGTTGCAATACAAACAGCAGCAGATCGTGGATAACCTGACGCGTATCGGTAAGATCGAGTTGCCGGAGATCTCCCCTATTCTCGGCTCCAAGCATATCTACGAGTACCGCAATAAGTTGGAGTTCACCTGCGCGGACCGGAAGTGGTTTCCGTGGGAGGTGATCGAGGCTGCCGGTGGATTGGACAAAGTAGATAGTTCGTACGGTCTGGGCTTCCATATCCCCAATTGTTTTGACAAGGTGCTGGACATCGAGGAATGTCACTTGATGCCGGAGATCAATAACCGGATCCGCAACGGCGTACGCGAGTACGCTCGCACGCACGGGCTCACGTTTTATAACGAACATACGCACGAGGGACTGTTGCGGACGATTATCCTACGCAATAACCATAAAGGGGAGTTGATGCTCGTGGTATCGTTTGGTGAGCCGATTACAGACGCATGTATGGGATTGTTGGAGTGGCTGCATCAAGAATTCCCAGAAATCATTGCCCTACTCTACGTGGAGAATCTAAAGTACAACGACACGATCGGAGACTTGGATGTGAAGGTGTATTACGGCCAGGATCATATCATGGAAGAGATGGAGGGCTTGCAGTTTAAGGTGGGTCCGAAATCGTTCTACCAGACCAACACCGAACAGGCCTACGAGCTGTATAAAGTGGCGCGTGAGTTTGCGGAACTGAAGGGCGACGAGTTGGTTTATGATCTCTATACCGGCACCGGCACGATTGCCAATTTCGTCAGTCGCAAAGCGCGTCAGGTGATCGGAATCGAGTATGTGCCCGAGGCGATTGAGGATGCCAAAGTCAACTCAAAGATCAATCAAATAGAAAACACCCTCTTCTTCGCAGGAGACATGAAGGATATTTTGAATGATGATTTTGTGGCGCAATACGGTCGTCCGGATGTCATTATTACGGATCCGCCTCGTGCGGGAATGCATGAAGATGTGGTGAATGTGATCCTCAATGCGGCGCCGAAACGGATCGTGTATGTGAGCTGCAACCCGGCGACGCAGGCACGGGATCTGGCCTTGCTGGATGCCAAGTACAAGGTGACCAAAGTGCAGCCTGTAGATATGTTCCCGCACACGCAGCATGTAGAGAATGTAGTACAGTTATGTTTGCGCTAATCCTGTTTTTCGTCTATTTCGTATCCTTCACGGACAAGCCGGAGAAGACCGCGCCTCAGTTGTCTGAGCGTGCCGTGGAGCAGCGCGCCAAATGGGGCATTGCGACGGACCAGATGGACTATCCGGTCAGTCCGATGTACCTGGACAGTCTGCGTCGTATGGGCGTGAAGATTCATCATGCGAGCCGGTGGTTTAACGGCGCGACGTGCGAGATCAAAGACGAGAAATTGGCAGCCAAAGTACAGGCCTTGTCTTTTGTGACGGACGTGGAACTGACACGCGACGACAGTAAGCCGATGGCGATTGCTCCCAAAAGAAGCACACCGCTGGACCGGATGACGGATGATCAGTTGGCGCTCTTTAATCTGCATCCGCTGCACGAAGCGGGATACGAGGGACAGGGCATCGTGATGGCGATCTGCGACAACGGTTTTCAGAGTGCGGATACCTTGCCGTGTTTTCGGCAGCACTTGGAACTGGGTCATTTCGATTTCACGGATGATACGAATCCGTTCTACGGTTCGCCGGGCGATCACGGCACGAAATGCCTGAGTACGATCACCGCTATCGCGGACGATTATTACGGTGCAGCCACCAAGGCGCGCTATTATCTGATGCGCTCGGAGGAAAACATGACGGAGAGTCCGAAAGAGATGGATAACCTGGTGGCGGCACTGGAGAAAGCCGATTCGTTAGGTGTGAATGTGTTCTCCGTTTCGTTAGGTTACGCCGAGTTCGATCGTGCCGATTGGACTTTGTCTTATGCGGCGTTGGACGGCAAGACCACGCGGGTAAGCCGTGCGGCGACGATTGCTGCCCGGAAGGGCATGCTGGTCTGTGTGGCAGCGGGAAATTCGGGCGATAAAGAATGGCACAAGATCATGGCACCCGCTGATGCCGACAGCATCCTGACCGTGGGTGCAGTGGACACGCAAGGGGTGATCGGTGCGTTCTCCGGTTTCGGTCCGTCAGCAGACGGCAGAATCAAACCGGAGGTGTGTGCGGTAGGCGTGAACGCGGCGATCTACAGTCCGTTCGGTTTCAGTATGTACGGTAACGGCACCAGTTTTGCGGCGCCGCTGATAGCGGGCATGGCCGCTTGTGTTTGGTCGGCGCTGCCGGATGAGAACGCGATGCAGATACGCGAACGAATCTTGCGTTCGTCCGATCGCTATACGCACCCCGACAGCAACCAGTACGGCTACGGCATTCCGGATGCGTGGAAGGCATATACGATGTCCACGGAGATTGAGAGTGAAGAGTTAAGAGTTAAGAGTGAAGAGTGCCGTAAGATCCTGAAAGACGGGCAGTTATGGATACTGCGGAACGGACATGTATATAATTTTGCCGGTCAATGTGTCGAGTAAGCACAAAAAAAAGAGCAAGCTTACTACATCGCACCGCTACAACCTCTTACCCTTGCTCCGGTCAAGGCCTGGGGGAGTTCAGAGGGAGCTGGTCGTATAGGACTTGCTCTAAATCGGCTGCAAAGGTACTGCTTTTTTTTGAATTGACCAAATATTTTTGAAAAAAAATTGCTACAAGACTTCATTATAGGACGTATCAAGGCGGAATTGCCGTTTGAACCGAACGAGGAAAAAGCCGGGTTGTTAGAGGCCCTCGGGGCTTTTCTGGTGAGTCGCGATGCACGCAAAGCCTTCATCCTGCGCGGTTACGCCGGTACGGGTAAGACCAGCGTGACAAGTGCGCTGGTGCGTGCCTTGAAGGGGCTCAAGCAGCCCTGTGTACTCCTCGCTCCCACCGGTCGGGCTGCGAAAGTGCTGAGCCGTTATTCGGGGGAGCAAGCCTATACGATCCACAAGAAGATCTACCGGCAGAATCAGCTTGGAAGCGAAGCATTCTCGTTGAGTGACAATCTGCACAAGAACACCCTTTTTATTGTCGATGAAGCCTCAATGCTGAGTGGTGAGCGGGATAACTTGACCTTCGGTAGCGGATGCCTGCTGGACGATCTGGTGCGCTACGTGTATAACGGGCAGTGTTGCAGCCTGCTGCTCTTGGGCGACGATGCGCAATTACCCCCTGTAGGCAGCGAACTCAGCCCGGCTTTGGACGCTTCCTATATGCAACATACATACGGATTGTCCGTATCCCATTTCCAACTCACGCAAGTTGCCCGTCAGGCCTTGGATAGCGGGATATTGAGTGAGGCGACGAGGATTCGATTGGAGATTGGAGATAGGAGAACGGATAAGGAAGAATGGACCATTCAGCCGAACGGACGCGATATCATCAAAGTGCCGGGGGATGAAGTTATTGAGTACCTGGAAAACAGTTGGCGGGAAGTGGGACCGGAAGAGACCTTGATCGTTACGCGCAGTAATGTGATGACGAACCTGTACAACGGAGGTGTGCGTGCGCGGGTGTTGTATAAAGAGGAGGATGTTTCGAACGGCGACCGACTTTTAGTGACAAAAAACAACTATTTCTGGGCGAAGGAATACGAAGACTTGGAGTTTATCGCCAACGGCGACATGTTCGTGATCGAGCGGCTGTATAACCGCCATGAGCAGTACGGGTTTGAGTTTGCCCGCGCGAGTCTGCGTTCGGTGGATTATAACTGGGAGATTGAGGCCATGATCTGGATAGACACCCTCAAGACAGACAGTCCGGAAGCCAATTATACATTGCAAAAGACCCTTTTTAGCCGCATCGCGGAGGATTATCCGGAGATACGGAACAAGAAAGAGCTGGTGAAAAAGATCTACGAATCGCCCTATTACAACGCCCTTCAGGTACGCTTTGCCTACTGCGTGACGGGCCATAAAGCGCAAGGCGGACAGTGGCGGCACGTGTATATCGATCCCCCACCCGATGACCTGAGATGGCTCTATACAGCAGTGACCCGAGCAACCGAAAAAGTCTATATATTGCGATAATTTTTTAGAAAAATTATAGATTATTTGCGTATATGGATTTTTTTTTGTAATTTTGCGGCCAAATATTGAATTTATTAACAAACAAAATCTATAATTGTATGAAATTTAAACATCTACTTGCACTTATTACTATTTTAGCAGTCGGTGTGTTGTCGGGTTGTAAATCGGAGATTGACCTGCAGAACATCGACACGACTGCTGAAGTGGGCTTGGGTCTCGCACTGCCGATCGGTAACGTTCACATGACGATCTTCGACATGGTTGGAAACATTGAAAATCTGTATGTCGATTCTCAGGCCAACCGAGGCGTATTGACGTGGAAGCTGGACACTGTTTTGCGCCGTGACTACCACAAGATGAACCTCGCGCAATACCTCTCGAAGGCTTGCGATACGCTGGAGATCTACAACCAGTTGGCTACCAAGATCAGTAAGTATTGCGCCGACAACGGTATGCCGGACTTTTTCTCCGGTGGTAATTTCACGACTCCGGTGGCCGTTCCGGTAGAATTCGAATTCCGAGTCGATATGCCGTTGACGGGTATCAACAAGGATAAAACCATCAAGGAACGTTTGGATAGAGCGTTGATTGAGGATGCCGACTTCTATTCGGTGATGAGTACCTACAATTGTCCGTTCAGTTTTGCTTGGATGGACAGCGTAGTGTTGGATCTCGGTCCTCGTTTCGATCGTCCTGCCGGCAACCACGTGGTCGTTTATCCACGTAAAGCAGGCTCTCCTGCCTACAAAGACGGCGATACGATTCCGATGACGATAGATCAATTTACGCTGGACATGATGAAGGACAAAAATCCATCCAGTCCGCTTGAGTACAAATTCAATAACGTATATGATACCTGTACGTTCTATCTCAAATTTAAGTTCACTATTCCGGCAGGTACGCCTATCAGCGTAACTCCGGCTTCCGGTATCATCTACAGCATGGGCGTTCGCTTCCTCAACTTCTCCGCTATCTGGGGAATGTTCGAGCCATCCCCGGACATGAGTGCAGAGGATGTAGTCGATATGGGCAAGAGCTGGGGTAAGTTGGACTTCCTGACCAGAGCGCAGGTACCGTTTGCCGAGCCTGTTGTTAAGGCCGATATCGTGACACAGATTGCCGGTGCGCTCCGTCTGCGCGACACCTACCTGTTCACGCTGGATGTCAACAAAGACACGACCTATGCCGAGTTCTCCGATACGGGTACTCCGGAGTCCAGAAGATGGTTCTATAAGGCCTTCGACCCGCACGAGTACCTGCCGCTGACAAGTGCTATCGGTGATTCGTCCACGAACATGTCGGTTACCTTCAACAAAGAGATCAAACAAGGACAGATTCACAAGATGTTCCGTAAGACGCCTCAAAAATTAGGTTTCCGCTTCTTCGTTACCTTCGACGAGATGGAAACGCCGCAGATCCGTATCACCCCGAACACGAATATTAATGTGAAGACGCATTGTACGCTGCCGTTCATCTTCGATCAGGGCGTATGGATCGATTATCCGGATACGACGGAAGTTAACCTCAGCCAGATGAGCATCGATTCGATTAAGGACCAAGCGAAAGTCATTCAATCCTTCAAGTCCACGAACGTGAAAGCGGTGCTGATGGCGAAGAACACCATTCCGTTGCATCTGAAAGTGACGATGCGTTGCTTTGACGCCAACGGAAATATGATAATGGATCCGCACGACAAGGGCAAACCGTTCCTGATCTTCCCTGCCGATACGATCTATCTGGATACACCGACCATGGCGTACGACTACGGTAAGTGGTCGCAGACCAAGCCGGGTGAGACGACGATGATTGCCGAGTTGGACAAGGAGCACCTGGATATGTTCCCGCAAATCAAGAAAATCGTTTACAAAGCGATCTTGGACGACCAGACGCTTGACTACGCTTACAAACAGGGTAACTTCAATGTTAAACTGACCGAAGACAACGATGTAACCATCAAAGTCGGATTGACAGCCAATGTGGAAGCGGTACTCAATTTTAACAAGAAATAAGGAGGGCTGAATCATGAAAACGAAAAAATATATTCTCGCAGCCCTTGTGGCAATGTTCGCGTTCAGTGCAAGCGCACAGCAAGTGACGACGCTCTATTTCTTGGAGAACGCGCCGATGCGTCATACGATCAACCCGGCCTTCCAACCGGTCAGCAGAGGTTATATCAACTTCACGCCGCTGGGTTGGATGGAGATGAGTATCGGTAATAACTCGTTGACGATGAGCGACGCAATCTACACGATCGATGATCCGGACAACCCGGGTCAGAAAAAGACCGTAACTATGCTCTACCCCGGAACCGACAGACAGAAATTCCTCAAGCAACTGCATAGCATGTTGTATCTCAACGGCGACATGAACATCGGCTTACTGAACATGGGTTTCCGTGTGAAGGAGAAAGGCTATGTGACGATCGGTATTAACGAGCGTATCGAGATGGGTGAGACGACTCCGAAAACCTTGTTTAGCACACTGCTCGGTGGCGGTTTCACGGACCTGTCCGGAGGTATCAACACGATCAGCTTGTCGGGTATGGGTCAAGGCCTCACCGCCTACTCGGAGGTTAGCGGAGGTTACAGCCACGAGATCAACGAGCATTGGACTGTCGGTGGTAAACTGAAAGTCCTGTTAGGTCAGGCCTATGTCGGTCTGAACGCCAAGACCCTGAACCTCTATGCCAACCAGGAAGCATGGAAATTAAACGGCCAGATGAACCTGGATATCGCGGCGCCGATCAATGTAGATTATCTGGAACAGTTTGCCAACGACAAAACCGGAAAAGAGATTTACGAATCATTCAATGGCGTAGGCACTGCTCCCAAAGTAGATTATAAGCAATTGATTGACTCGAAGAACTGGCAGAAGATGCTTGTTCCTGCCGGCTACGGTGCTGCATTGGATATCGGTTTCACATGGAAGCCGATCAAGCAATTGCAGATCAGTGCCGCATTGACGGATCTCGGCTTTATCTATTGGAGCAGAAGTATCCGGTTTGAGTGTGCCATGGATAGCGCGAAAGCGAAGTTCGAAGGTGTCGGCAGAGTGGAATATAGCGAGTACAAGGATGCAGAAGGTAATTTCTCCACCCAAATGCTGATGGATACGGTGACGAACAATCTGGTGAATATGTTGACCGGTGTCACCTTCTCCAATACCGGTAAGAAAGGATTCGCGCGTATGACGTCTGCCCGTTTGAATGTAGGTCTGGACGCTAATTTCTGGGATAACCGCATCGGTCTGGGTGTTGTATCCGCTACGCGCTTGTACAATGCGCGTTTGTATGAAGAGGTCACCTTCGGTTTTGCTTTCCGTCCGGTGAACTGGTTCAATATCGCGGCTACCTACTCGCTGATGAACAACGGTAAGTACAGCAATATTGGTGCCGGTATCGGTTTCATGCCGTACGACGGTATCAACCTCACGCTGGCTATGGATTATATCCCGACCAGTTATGCCAAGATGCCGGGAACGAACACCTACGCATTGCCTGACAAGACGAAGATGTTCAACCTCGCTTTAGGTTTCTCCATCTGTTGGGGCTCCAACCGCAAAGACTCGGATAAGGACGGCGTATGGGATAAGATCGATGCATGTCCCAATACCCCGCTGGGTGTACAAGTGGATAAGAAAGGTTGTCCGGTGGATGCCGATAACGACGGTGTGCCCGACTACATCGATAAGTGTCCGAACACTATACCGGAAGCTGTTCAGTATGTTGACTCCGTGGGTTGCGACAAGGATACGGACGGTGACGGTGTAGAAGACTACCGCGATCTGTGTCCGGATACTCCGGAAGAGGCACGCGGATACGTGGATGAGATGGGTTGTCCGCTGGATAGCGATGGTGACGGTGTATCCGACTATATGGATGAGTGTCCGGGAACACCTGAGGCAGCTTACGGTCAGACGGACGGACACGGCTGTCCGCGTGATGCCGATGGTGACGGTGTACCCGACTATCTGGATGAGTGTCCGAATACACCGGAAGAGGCATATGGTAAGATTGACAACAAGGGTTGTCCGCTGGATAGCGACGGCGACGGCGTGCCCGATTATATGGATAAGTGTCCGGGAACACCGGCAGAAGCCCGTGCTACGGTCAATGAGTTCGGTTGCGCAAAAGACACCGACGGTGATGGTGTAGAAGACTGGAAAGATGAGTGTCCGGGTACTCCGGCAGAAGCCCACGGCTATGTGGATGCCCGTGGTTGCGTACTCGATTCCGACGGCGACGGCATACCTGATTACCAGGATAAGTGCCCGACGGTAGCCGGTCCGAAAGAGAACAAGGGTTGTCCGGAACTCAAACGCGAGGTACGTCAGTTGCTCCAGAAAGCAATGCAAGGTATCGAGTTCGAGTCCGGTAAGGCTACGATCAAGTCGAAGTCCTACCCGCTCTTGAACCAGATCGCTAAGATCTTCATCGACAACACCAACTACATCGTAGAGGTACAAGGTCATACGGATAACACCGGTAAGGCCGAAGTCAACCAAGAGCTTTCGGAGAAACGTGCCAACGCCGTACGTGACTACCTGATTGCGCAAGGTGTGGACTTCCAACGCCTCACGGCTGTAGGTTACGGTCAGGATCAACCGATCGCAGACAATGCCACCAAGGCAGGTCGTGCAAAGAACCGCCGCGTAGAGTTCAAGATCACGTTCGAGGAAGTACACGTAGAGACCGTGATGGATCAAGCAGAATAAAATTTAAATTTTATATATTATGGGAAGAGCTTTTGAATATCGCAAAGCAACAAAACTGAAAAGATGGGGACATATGTCCCGCACATTTACCAAATTAGGCAAGGAAATCACGATTGCAGCCCGTGAGGGCGGACCGGATCCCGACTCCAACCCGCGTCTGCGTGCACTGATCCAACAGTGCAAGCGCGAGAACATGCCGAAGGACAATATCGATCGTGCTATCAAGAAAGCTACCGATAAATCCTCGGAGGGTTACAAGGAGATCAACTACGAAGGATACGGCCCGCACGGTATCGCGATCTTCGTGGAGACTGCCACCGATAACCACATGCGTACGGTAGCAAACATCCGTTCATACTTCACCAAGTTCGGCGGCACGCTCGGTACACAGGGTAGTCTGCAGTTCCTCTTTGATCGTAAGGCTTGCTTCACTGTTACGATGAAGGACGGTATCGATCTGGATGAACTGGAGCTGGAACTCATCGATTTCGGCGTAGAGGAACTCGGCGTGGACGAGGAAGAGAACACCATCGTCATCTATTCCGATTTCAACGAGGCAGTCAACATGCAGAAATACCTCGAGGACAACGGCTTTGAGATCCAATCGATGGAGTTTGTTCGTATTCCGAACGACACCAAGGAACTGACCGACGAGCAACGCGAGTCCGTACAGAAACTCATCGACAAGATCGAAGAGGACGAGGACGTTCAGAACGTATTCACCAACATGGCGGAATAATGATTATTTCTGAATATTTCAAACTAAGTGATCGTCAGGCTGAGCAGTTTGCTCAGCTTGACGCACTTTATCGCGATTGGAACAGCAAGATCAACGTCATCTCGCGCAAGGATATAGACAACCTCTACGAGCATCATGTGCTCCACTCGCTAGCGATTGCCAAACTGCTGCCCTTCCAACCCGACACGACCATCATGGATGTCGGTACAGGAGGCGGTTTCCCGGGTATCCCGTTGGCAATTTTGTTTCCGGAGTGTCACTTCCTGCTAATCGATTCCATCGGGAAGAAAATCAAGGTAGCAAAAGAGGTAGCGAACGCTCTTGGGTTGACGAATGTCGTTTGCAAACAAGAGCGCGTGGAGGAAGAGAAGCAGAAGTTCGACTTTGTCGTTTCGCGTGCCGTGATGCCCCTACCCGACTTGGTAAAGCTGGTGCAGAAGAATATCTCCAACAAGCACCGCAACGCTGTGCCGAACGGTCTCGTCGTGCTCAAAGGCGGTGACCTGAAAGACGAGATTGCACCCTACATAAAAACTGCAGAGGTTACCCCCTGCAGCGATTGGTTCAAAGGCGAGTGGTTCGAGACCAAACAGGTCATCTACCTGCCCCTATAACTTGGCCTTGAAGGGTGTATGTTTTTGCTCCGCGCTGGATATAGATCTGTCCGTCGCGGAGTATTTTATTACTCTCAACTTTAAACTCTACACTATCAACTCCTTCTTCAGAAGGCTTGTACCCATCGTCCATCGGCAGTTTATCATGCATCGCATCGTCGAGGTATATCTCAAGCATCGTATAACCGCTCGCATGGCGTACATTGTTATCCGGTGTGTTCGGGTCGCAGCCGTTGGCGATCTCCCATACAT
>Ga0247611_10001455_pt1 | contig 41857 bp, 35 predicted proteins | sample 177DNAGHGhighgp2_FD_192422 | JGI IMG/M metagenome (GOLD analysis project Ga0247611, IMG submission 192422) | Sheep rumen microbial communities from Palmerston North, Manawatu-Wanganui, New Zealand - 1770 DNA GHGhigh gp2 | ecosystem: Host-associated > Mammals > Digestive system > Stomach > Rumen... | reverse complement strand
GGGGCTGTGAAAAAAGTCAATTGACAGTGTAGGGGCCGACGCCCCCGGCGGCCCGAGCGGTACAGTCCAAAAATAAAGCAGAAAGCCCCCGGCGAAAACGTACAGTGTTACGGATTCGCCGGGGGCAATGTGTTATTCAGGATTCTCTCTGCCGGGCCGCCGAGGGCGTCGGCCCCTACGGTGTTGATATTACTGTGTTCTTGATGAAGGGGACCTTTTTCACAGCCCCAGTTTTCTCGGTATGATTATCTCGTTGACACCGTGAGCTTGCATTTTTTATCGCCGTCGCGGTAGTGTATGACAAGCTTCGATGGGGTGGATCTGATGGCGGTGACGCATTTGCGGTCCAGCTTTTCGATGCGTTCGTAGGCTTTGCGCTTGGCTTCGTCGTAGGCGCCCACATTGTCGGAGGTGAAGAGCACGCCGCCGAACAGGGCGTCAATAATGGCAAGCTTCTCGCGCTGCTCAGGGCTAAGCTTCATGTTGTCGTCGCGCAGGAGGAACACGTCCGGGTCGTTGCGCCACGCTCTGCCGTCGAGATGGCGGCGGTAGACGGTGTTGAGCAGCGTGTTGCGGGTCGACGGCACCTCGCGGTGCAGCGGGCGCATGATCTTGTCGCCCAGCCAGTTGAGGGTCATGTCGCAGCCGATGCGGCAGTAGTCAACCTTTCCGAAGGCCGGGGCCAGCGGCACGCCGCAGCCGAGGATCAGCGCGTCGCCCGCAAGCTCGCGCAGGAAACGCATGCCCTCGTACATGATCTGGGCGCGGGTCTTGTCCCGGCGCGGGATCAGGCAGGCCGCGTACAAAAAGTCCAGCTTTAAAAGCTTATAGCCCCAGTCCCGCACCACGGTGTCAAAGACCTGCTTGAGATAGTCCCGGACCTCCGGATTGTAGATATCCAGCCCGTAGAAGCCCGACCAGTTGCAGCCGCCCATCTGGGGCTCGCCGTTTTCGTCGCGCAGCAGCCAGTCCGGGTGTTCCCTGACCAGGATGGACTTCTTCTCCGCCGCGAAGGGGGCAAGCCAGATGCCGGGCGTCATGCCGGCGGCGCGGATCTTGTCGGCGGCGGCCTTCATGCCATGGGGGAAGCGCTCGTTCATCACGAGCCAGTCGCCCACCGCGTTCTCGTAGCCGTCGTCGATCTGGAACACGTCCGGCAGCTTCTCGCTGCCCGCAAAGCCCTTGAGATCGGCGTCGATGGATTCCTCGCTGATATTCTCGTAGAGGTTATACCAGCTGGTGTACCCGCTCAGGCGCTTGCCCTTGGCAGGTTCTACGCCGAGCATACGGAAGTACTCGTCAAAGACCGCATCCTCCGCGCCTTTGAGGATCACCAGGTCGAACACCGTGTAGTCCCCGGTGAAGTGGTGGCCGACGCAGTCCTTTTCCAGCGTGACGGTGTTTTCCTCTGTGTCGAAGCGCAGGATCGTGAAGCCGCTCTCCTCCGCCAGGGAGCCGAAGAGCGTGAAGTCCTCGTCCCGGCGCACATAGCCGTACGTAAAGCCGTGCTGCTGTCTGTGGCTGCGGCTGTAGGTGACGAAGCGGTTGTCGCCGTAGCGGTCGAGGCTGTACTTTTCCACGATCCGCTTGGGCACCCGGTCAAGGCTGTGCATGCGGCCCTTGACGCCGCGTTCCCGGCTGTCGGTCCAGGACTGATAGCCGTTTAAGTAGAGCATGTCGTGCTTTTCAAAGGGAAAGTTGAACTTGAGCTTGATATCGCCCAGTACCGTCTCCCGTTCGCTGTGAAGGCGCAGGGAAATTCGGTCCTCGCTGCAGTCCAGGTCCCAGCGGAAATCACCGGCCTGGCCGCTCGTGTTGGTCTTGCAGCTGAAATCCGCCGTGTGAAGGCTGAGGGTCATCATGCCTTTTTCCCCGCTTTCAGCTCCTCGATACGGGAGAGGATCATTTTCTCATTGTAAAGCAGGAACAGGCACGCGCCGATCAGGCAGGTGACGGTGGCGACGACCGCGGTGGCGCGGTAGCTTGCCGGAGTGCCCGCGACGGTCATGGAGGTGAACACCACCATGGCGATGGCCTGGCCCATCTTGAAGGCGAAGGTGCGGGCGGCGAAGAACATGCCGCTGCGGTCCTCGCCGGTCTCGAGGCGGGAAAGCTCCGCCACGTCAGCCACGCAGGCCTGGGGCAGGATGCCAAGGATGGCCATGGGGATGGCGGCACAGACAGCGATGACAAAGCCCCAGGCAAGGCCCTTGCCGCAGAGGGAGGTGATGAGGAAGACCACCGCGTAGGCAAAGAAGCCGGTGACGATGAGCTTTTTCTTGCCGAGCTTCGGGGCCAGCTTGTTGACCACCGGGTAGAGGCAGACGGAGATGAAGGTCATGGTCGCCGTGAGGACGAAGGTCCAGGTGTCTTCGATCTCCATGAGCTTGGTCTCATAGAAGGCAAGGCCGGTCTGGAAGAGGGTCAGGGCGAAGAAGTAGATCACATCGGAGTAGACAAAGCGCCTGAACTGCCCGTTCTGGAAGGTCTTGAGCAGCGACGAGAAGGCAGCCGTCTTGCTGGGCTTGGAGTCGATGTACTGCCGCTCCTTGATGTAGAGCGACGGCACCAGCATCGCAATGCAGGCAAGCGTCGCCATGATGGCCACCGCCATGCGTACCGAGCCCGCCTGGCCGAAGGCGCCCTCCAGCATGCCGGCCACGTTCGGCAGCATGAAGGAGATGGACTGGCCCGCAATGAAGGTGAAGGAGATGTAGGTGGAGACATTGATGCGGTGCTCCTGGGTGTCGCCGAGCTCGGCGATGAGGGCGTTATACGGCGTGCAGTAGATGGTCATGAAGAGGTAGAAGACCATCAGCAGGCAGAAGAGGATGGTGTCGTTTAAGGCGATGGAGCTTGTCTGCGGCAGGGTGAACAGGCCGATGGTCACGAGGGCGAAGGGCACGGCGATCGCCTTCATGAAGGGGATGCGGCGGCCGCCCTTGTAGTTGGAGGAGTCGGACCAGCCCGCGATCAGGGGGTCGGTGATGGCGTCGAAGATACGGCCCACGGCCAGGACCAGGCCGAAGAGGGTCAGCTTAAAGAGGATCGGGTGCTGGGTGATGCCGGAGGCAAAGATGCCGGTGTTGGGGTTTTGTGCGTCGGGGCTGCCGGTGTAGTAGTAGACCATCCAGTTGGTCACGATGCCGCTGAGCAAGCTCCAGCCGAACTGGCCGACGGCAAAGATCCACAGCAGCTTGTTGGTGATCGGTTTCTTCTGCATGACTTCTTTCTCCCTTAATAAAATATGTTTAACCCTCTCCGCCCCAGTTTGCGAACTGGGGCACCTCCCCCAAGGGGGGAGGCAAGCTTTGACAGGGTGTAGGTCGGGACTTGGCTCCCCCTCCGGGGGAGCTGTCACCAGTGCTCACACTGGTGACTGAGAGGGCTTATTTCCCCACGGCAAGCTTCACGGCCTCGTAGGCGCCGTTGTAGATGCCCGCATTCTTTGCCCGCAGGATGCCGCGGCAGAGGGCGGGGAGGATCTCGTCGCCGTCGGTGATCTCGTCGAGCATTGCCAGCACCTCTTCCGTCTTCTCGCATTCGTAGGTGCCGTCGCCGACCTCGGCCGCGCGGATGGCGCCCCACATCTCATGCCCGCCCACGCGGTGGATCATGATCTTCGGCACAGGGCAGAAGCTCAGCTCGCTGGGCTTTGTGAGCAGTACGTCACACACGCGCATAAGAAGATTGGTCACGTACACGGCGGCGAAGATGTCCTTGTGGCAGAAGACCTGTACGCCGCGGATGTTCTCGTCCTTTTCCAGGAAGGCCTTTGTCGCCTCGTAGTCGTTGAAGTGCGTCTCGGCCAGGGACTTGAGCTCGGGGATGTGGGCGAGGATGGAGTCCCAGACCTCGAAGTGGTCGCCGGTGTTGACAAGCAGCGTCACCTTGCCCGCGCGCACCTGGGGCAGGAGGTGGCGGATGATGTCCTCAAAGAGCTTCTGCTGCGCGCCCGCGCCGCCGATGGAGAGGAAATAGCGCCGGGGCTTGCCCTCGGCCATGCGGTCGAGTCTGGCCTTGCAGTCGGCCTCGATGTTCTCCACGAACTCATGGTCGATGTAGTGGCCCACGTCAAAGAGCGAGCCCTTGGGCATGGGCTTGAGCTGGCGCTTCTTGTCCATGCCGCGCAGCATCTTGTAGCCGATGAACGAAGACGGGGTCTGCACCGTGTGGATGCTGCCCTCGCTCAGATGCAGGGCCATGGGCCAGTTGTCGGGGATAGCGTTCACCACCCTGGTAAAGCCCGCGTGGATGGCGGCCTGGGCGGGCCATGCGTGGGTTGCGACATAAGGCACGTCTTTCGGCAGATTTCTGAGCAGCGGGGCCATGAGCTCCGCGTTTTTCTGGTCGCCCGCGTTGTAGGTCAGCTTGCGGAAGCCCTCGTAGTTGATGGGCTCCCAGACGAATTTGTTGAAAAGCCAGGACTTCTGGCTGATGCGCGAGCCGAGGGAGTAGAGATCGTTCTGCCCGGAGATGATCTTGGTGGCGGTGGACTCGGGAAAGGAGTTGAGGTCCAGCCAGTAGGGCTCGTAGCCCAGGGCGTGGGCGGCGGAGGCGATGGCCATGGAGATGCGGTAGTGGCCGTAGCCCATACGGATGTTGCCGACGATGAGGGCATTGTCGGGCAGCTCCAGCCCCGGCTTGTCCGTCAGCACGAGGGTCTTGACTCCGAGGTGGGCCAGCACCGGGTTTTCAACCGCCTTGAAAAAGTAATTGCGATGGCTGTCGTCGCCGTATTTTTTGATGAATTTTGCCTTCTGCCTGACCGCTTTGGCGTAGTCTCTGGCCGCGATGTCGTTGCCGAAAATGGTTTTGGAACGCTCCATAAGCTTTTTCCTCCGTATGATAATATGATAAAGCCGTAAATAGATAAGGATAGACTAACATAGAACGCTGTCGCTGTCAAACATTACCCGAGCCAGGCCGCAAGCTCCGGCACGGTTTTGAAGTAGCGGGGAGAGTTTTCGCGCATGAAGGTCTCGATCTCGGGGATATCATAGGCCCAGCCCACGGCGGCAAAGTCGGTTCCCGCGGCCTGCGCCATGTCGTAGCCGGGCTTCAAGTCGTCGATCATCAGAAGCTCCGAGGGTTTTAAATCAAAGCGCGCCATGATGTCCAGAAGCGGGAAGGGGTTGGGCTTGCGCTCGTGCTCGGGCCGCTCCCAGCCGTAGACCGCGTCCGGCTCCGGCAGGCCGTTTTCCTCGTAGTCGCGCCGTATGTTATAGTCGAAGGAGTGGGACACCACGCATACAAGCCCGCCCTCGGCCTTCTGCTTTTCCATGATCTCGCGGATGCCGGGGTAGGCGGTGGGGATATGGTTCTGCACCCAGGCCTGCCAGTAGCGGGTCTCCTTGATTAAATCCTCATCCGTCATGCCGTAGCGCTCCCGGCACATGGGCACAAAGCCCGGGTCAAAGTTGACGAGGAAATACTCGTTGAGGCTCATGCGCTCCCCGGGGTAGAAGTCGTTGAGAAACGCCTGAAAGCAGGGGTGGTGGATCGTGGCGGTGGAGTTGACCACCGTGTCGTCGTGGTCAAAAACGAGACATTTGTATTTCATAGGATCGCTCCGTTCTGGGGATTTTTACACATTATAACATAGAAGAACCGGACTGAAAAGAAAAAAAGCAAGGGAAACAGCGGTCGGCTGTTTCCCTTGGAGAGAGATTGTGTACTTGTTTTGGTCCAGCGGCTCCTACAGCACAGCAGCGCAAGCGTCACGCAGCGGTATATAGGCATTGAGCCGCAGCGGATAGAAAAGGCGATTGAAGGACACGCAGAGTTGATATAGGTGAAGGGGCCCGACGAATCAGGCCCCTTTTGGTGTTTAGGATACCGAGATAAAGGTATAGCCGTGCGCTGTTGCATAGGTCTCGGCATAGCTGCCATGTGCGCCAAGGATTGTGAGGCCGTCCACGCCAGCGAAGGCGTCAGCGGCGATTGCTGTTGTTGCCGCCGGGATGTAGATGTACTTGAGATTCGGGCAGTCCACAAAAGCGCGTCCGCTGATCGTCGCGGTCTTCTCCGACAGCATCACAGAGCTGAACGCGCAACCATCAAAGGCTTCACTTTCAATCTCGTTCAGTGCCTCGGGGAGGACGATATCCATCTTTTTCCAAGTAGCGTACAATGTCACGTCGCCGTCGCGCGTTGGGGTGTAGCTGCCAAAATTGCCGCGACTTGCACCATATCTAGTAGCCCAGCCCATAAAAACGTAGCCGGGGCGTGTCGGCGAATCGGGAAACGGGACCGATCCAGTCGTCTTGGTGCTGTTCCACTGGGCATAAAGCGTGGCTGAGGCGTTGGCCGTATAAGTTGCGCCGGGGGCGTAGCTCGTCCCGGTGCCATACTTATCTGTGTTCCAGTTTTTGAAGGTATAGCTGGTTGTCCAAGGCACACTCACCGGATTATAGAATATGGTTGTGCCGTCTTCTTCAATAGTCTTAAACCTCACGGTGTAGCGGCCGGTACTTGCTTCGCGTTTGGGCTCGTCGGAAGAGAGCGTCAAAGCTGTGTCGTGGATTTTGTTTTGGCTCAGAGGCGCGTCCGTGCCGCCGTTGGCATCGTACTGTACAAGATATGCTTTGGGAACAGTGAATTCTACAATTTTATCACTATCTTTGTATTTGTGATAATTAACTGCATCCACATAAGCAAAGTATTTACCTGCGGGCAATATCTCTTCACAACCAGATTCAGCTCCAACTAGATGAAATTCTTGTCCCTCATATAGTTTGTCCTTGAATACTTTTAAATTGTAATAGTCAGCACCATATACCCTATTCCAGGTAAATGTTGTTGGTGTCAATGAGTTGCCTGGAAGGACGGTTAGGATCGGCCCCTTGAGTTGGACATCATCCCCTCGATATACTGCCCAGACCTGTGCGGGAGAGTTATTTCGATTGTTGATTTGTATATAATTGCCATCTTCTGCTTTATCGGCATATAGATCCATTACCCAGTCTTCATCCTGATAATGGCAGCTTTTAAAAATGTAGCCGTCATCATACGGAATCAGATACCACTGCTGATAGGCACCTCCCCAAAAGTCGCCTTGCGCCGACAATTGTTCACATCTTTCACGAATACCATTGTTCATTTCGAGGATTTTGCCATCGTGACAAGAACTGATCACATAAGCGCCTTCGTAGTTACCAGTGCTTTGCCTTTGAAAACGCCAAATCTGTCGTGCTGAACCATCTTCCGTTTTAAGATATATCTTTGAATTGCTTTCCACCTGAGATATAGGCATCCAACTATCATCATGCAAAATAACCGCATAGAAATCATCTCCAAGGTTAGCGTAAGTTGGCTTAAACTCAGGCCGTATAACTCCCCAATAATCATTCTCCTGAGGATTCATTGTCCTGCCGTGCTTAACTTTTTTATATGAGCCGTCGCCATTTTGATCCGAATATACAATTTCCCACTGGCTGTTTACAGCGGTACAAATCGCTACATGTCCTGGCTCGCCCGACCAAATAAGGATATCGCCCTTTGCAGGAACAAAACCGTCATATTTCTGAATACGATCATAGCCCTCTGGTAAATCGTTGTAGGTATATGTCCCTGCGTTACCGCGGGTGTGCGTGCCACTTATGTAATCCATATAGCCACGAATTAGATCAACGCATTGATTCGTCATAATCCATAGTTCGCCGTCTATATACGTATCAACCGCACCATCATACTCATAACCTACCCCTTCTTCATGTCCCATCACCCAAGCCACCGCATCATCCGCGGTCTTATCAAATGTTGCGTATGCCGCAGCCGGAATACAGAAGATGACAGCAAGCACAGCAAGGAATGAGAATACTGCTTTTTTCATTATAGAGCCCTCCTTCGTTTATAAAAAGTGCGCGGCCCAAACGGACCACGCACGAAAAACGCAGAGCTCCGCTTGTCGCTACACAAGTTTTAGCCTTCTTACGAGAATGCCAAAAGGGAGAGTGCGTTTTTACCGAGGTAAAAACACATTCCCGCAAGAAGCTATTCAACTTGTGTAGCACTTTTATCATACCATACCTTTCCACTAATCGCAATTCTCAAATTGAACTGAAATACAGCTCTTTTTCTGTTGAAATTGCACTTTCAACAGCTCTCAATGGTTTTCCTCCTCACCAGGAGAAAACTATGGCCCACCTTAGGGCTTGCCGTTCATGAGAAGAGTACAGCAAAAGCCCCGGCACCGCAGCGCCGGAGCTTTCAGATCATGTCAGATTCAGTTCAGCCTTCAAGGCTTTTTGCAAAACTGCCGAGAAATTGATGTCCTCCTTCTCGGCCATGGTGTTGAGCCATGCGGGAATGCTGAGGGTTTTCTTTACAGCCTTGCTGTCATAATAGCGTCGATATTCCATCGTATCGCATTCAATCAGACTTGTAAAACTGCCGGGTTCGCAGCTTAGATCTGTAATAGAACTTGCCGCAGGAATATCCGCTTTCCGTTCCTCCATATCGTATAGCATCAGGCATAGTGCATCCTGCGCCATATCTATTGCCTCGACGAGTGTTTCGCCGGACGTGGCAATTTCCAGATCGGGAAAAACAACGCTGTATGCGCCGTTCTCCGGAGTGAAAATCGCCGGATATACATATCTCCTTTCGCTCATGTTTTTCCTTCCCTTCTTATTCGCTGTTCGATTTTTCGTGTTATCTGTATTTCCTATTGGGAATATGTTGTTATATAAGGCCCGCGCTTTTCATGATCGACCTGTACGTCCCGGGCGGTACATCCTGTGTCTGATGCCGTCCGACCGGAAAGCTGTTTCCAGTAATAGGGCTGTACCATATGGTATGGTTTTTTCCCTCCCGCGAGATGGTACATCCGGCCTCCTGCAGCTTTTTCTCAAGCTCACTGTATTTCATGTGGCTTCCTCCGAGATTGTTTTATTGTAATGTATTTTAGCACGTAATATTACGTATGTCAAGAAAAATTACGTATTATTACGTAATCACCGAAGGCGGTCATGAAAAGCACTTCCGGTTTATCAGACATACTTGATAAACCGGAAGTGTACAAGAACACACTCACCTCGCGGCGTGCTTGCGTTTGAGGGAAAGATTGTCAGCGATCATGGCAATAAATTCGCTATTCGTGGGTTTTCCCTTGATGCCGCTCACGGTGTAGCCGAAGAACCTTTGCAGGGTCTCCACGTCGCCGCGGTCCCAGGCCACCTCGATGGCGTGGCGGATGGCGCGCTCGACGCGGGACGGGGTGGTGCCGAAGCGCTTGGCGACCTCGGGGTAGAGGACCTTGGTGACGGCGTTGATCATGTCCATGTCCTTGATGGTGAGGATGATGGCCTCGCGCAGGTACTGGTAGCCCTTGATGTGGGCGGGCACGCCGATCTCGTGGATGATGTCGGTGACGATGGCCTCCAGGTCCGCGTCGTTGTAGCTGCCCTCCGCGCTCTGGCGGAAGTCCACACCCACGCCCGGGGTGCGGGGCAGATCGAAGCTCAGCTGGCGGATGCGGCTGATGAGGGCCTGCACGTCGCAGGGCTTCGGGATGAAATAGTCCGCACCGCAGTCGGAGCACTCGGCGATGACCTTGCCGTTGACAAAGCCTGACAGCACGATCACGCGGCAGCTTGTCCCCTTGTCCCGCAGGCGGCGCAGCACCTCCAGCCCGTCCAGCTTCGGCAGCACCAGCTCCAGAAGCAGCAGATCGGGCTTGAGCTCTGCCACGCGCTCGAGCGCCTCCAGCCCGTCGGAGGCCATGCCGATGATCTCCATGTCGCCCTCGGCCGTCATGAGCTCGGACAGCTGGCGACAAAATTCCCGGTTGGGGTCGGCGGTGAGTATACGAATCCTGGTTTCCATAATGATAAATCCTCCCATTTTGCGATAGCAGGTAGATGCTTTGTCAGAAAGCCTTGTTCATCGCGTTTGTCGCAATAAATTTAGCATACGGGGGCCTTTTGCGACAACAGAATCCTGTCGAATGATCGGGATTATCTGTTGACATAATATTATATTTTCTGACAGTGTTCAAGGGATTCTTTCAGGATTCTCCCATCTTTTTTCGCTGCCTTTGTCGAAACGTGTCGAACGCTCACCCGTAAAGCAGCTCGAAGCTCTCATAGTGGTCGGGGGTGTAGTAGATGAGTCCGTCGTTGGAAAAGATGATGCGCTCGGGGCCCCGGGAGCGCGCGCCGAGGGTGTTGATGTCGCACTCGGTCCAGCGGCGGCCCTTGGCCTTGGGCAGCTGCCCCTCGTAATTGCCGAAGTAGTCCCCGCCGATGCACATGCCGGGCAGCACCCACTCGAGCGAACCGCCGGTCCAGCCCATGGCCTGGGCGTCCTTCTTCCTGATAAAGTTATCGGGCAGATGACCGTAGGTGTGAATATACAGGGCCACGTCTTCCTTGGTGGTGTAACTCCCGTTCTCGTCGATCGTCTGCTCGCCCGGGGTCTGTGTCGGTGCGGCGGCAGGCTTCGGCGTGGCGGCAGGTTTTGGCGTCTGCGCCGGGGAGGGCTTCGGCGTCCGCGTCGGAGCGACGGTTTGCAGGCTCTGGGTCGGCGCAGGCGTCGCGGCGGGCATCTGCGCCGTGTTGCCGGTGTCCGGCAGGAAGAGCCAGACCGCCGCCAGCAGAAGCACCAGCACGGGCAAAAGCTTCTTTATATTCATAATCATACAGCTCCTGTCATATTCATTATTGTAAGATCATACCACGAATCGGGCTTTCTGACAATGGCATGCGAAATTTCTTCGGAAAGCTCTTGCAATTTGTAACATTATGTTGTATAGTGGTAACAACCTGTAACGAAAAGAGGGAACCCTCATGTTTCTGACCCCGGCTGCAACGTGGCTCAACACGTCCCTTGCGGGCTTTGACCACTTGTTTCTGTCCATTCAGCACTTCTTTGCCGAGCATCTCGGTTTTATACTGACGCCCCTGATGCGCATTATCACCATTCTGGGAGAAAAGGGCTGGCCCTTTTTCCTGCTGGCGCTGATTTTCATGCTGACAGCTTCCAAGCGCGATCTCGGCGTGTGCATCTTCGGCGCGGTGTGCTGCGGCGCGCTGATCACCAACATTCTCCTCAAGGATACCATCGCCCGACCCCGCCCTTATGAAAGCTCGGTGGAATACGAGCTGTGGTGGATGGCGGTCGGCTCCCCGCTGGAGGACGGCTTCTCCTTCCCGTCAGGCCATGTGACGGCCTGTGCGGCGGCCATGACGGCCATCACGCTCATGCGCGGCAAGAAGTGGATCGTCCCCTCGGTGGTGATCGTGCTTCTCATGATGATCTCCCGCACCTACCTCATGGCCCACTATCCCAGCGACGTGTGTGCCGCGCTGCTCATCGGCATTTTCTCCGGTTTTGTGGCCTGGTTCATCACCCAGCTGATTTTCCGCTTCCTCAATCGCAACCGCAGGAAGGTGCCGATCTTCGGCTTCATCCTCGATTTTGACATCCGGGATATTCTGCCCTTCGATCTGCCTTTGATCGGCAAGAAGGAAAAGGATGCGGCTCCCGTGCAGCGCAAGGAGAAAGCCGGCGCCGATGAAGATGTGAAGACTTATTCCTCCAAACGCAGCGCAGCCCCCGTCAAGGCGGATGAGCCCGCCCCCGCGCCGCGCCGCACTTCCCGTGCCCAGGCTGCCGAGGCCGCGCCCCAGGCCGAGCGCCCCAAGCCCGCAGCGGAGAAAGCAAGCGGTGCTGCCCGCTCCGGCGGCCGTCACGCTCTGCCCGAGGGCAGCAAGAGTACGCGCAAATCCTCCGGCAGCTATCAGGGCAAGCACTGAACAAAGCCGGTCAAAGCATGATCCGGGGCGGCATCGCCCCGGATTTGCTGTTGTACGCGGATTTGTTATCAAACGGTAAATTCCGCGCGCCGGGTTCTCCGGACGGTTGAAATTCCGTTGAATTGTGCTATAATTCATTTTTACGGAATTATAATAGAAACTGGAGGACAATTCAGCAATGTCTAAGAAACAATTCAAAGCAGAATCCAAACGGCTCCTTGATCTGATGATCAACTCCATATACACCAACAAGGAGATCTTTCTGCGTGAGATCATCTCCAACGCCTCCGACGCCATCGACAAGCTCTGCTACCTGTCCCTGACGGACGAGCAGGTGGGGCTTGACCGCGCCGACTTCCGTATTGATGTCAGCGCCGACAAGGACGCGCGCACCATCACCGTCAAGGATAACGGCATCGGCATGAGCATGCAGGAGGCGGAAAACAACCTCGGCGTCATCGCCAAGTCCGGCTCCGGCGCATTCAAGGCCGAGATGGACAGCTCCAAGGCCGAGGACCTGAGCATCATCGGTCAGTTCGGCGTGGGCTTTTACTCCGCCTTCATGGTGGCCGACAAGGTCACCGTCCTCACCCGCAAGTACGGCGAGGAGAAGGGTGTCAAGTGGGAATCCAGCGGCGCCGACGGCTACACCGTGACGGAGATCGACCGCGAGAACGTCGGCACCGAGGTCATCATGCACATCAAGCCCGACAGCGAAGAAGAGATCTACGGCAGCTTCCTCGAAACCTGGAAGCTCCGTGCCCTTATCAAGAAATACTCCGACTATGTGCGCTGGCCCATCATCATGGAGGTCGAGCGCAGCGAGAGCTACGAGACCGAAGAGAAGAACGACGACGGCAGCCCCAAGATGGCCTACCGCACCGTCAAGCAGGAGGAGACCATCAACTCCATGGTCCCCATCTGGCAGCGCTCCAAGAGCGAGGTCACGGACGACGACTGCATCGCCTGGTACAAGGAAAAGCACCACGATGTGAAGGATCCCTGCGCCCTGGTGCGCATCAACGCCGAGGGCCAGGTCAGCTACAAGGCCATGCTCTTTGTCCCCGGCGAGGAGCACGGCAGCCAGTTCTACGGTGAGACCAAGGGCGGCATCACCCTCTACTCCAACGGCGTTATGATCATGGAGGAGTGCGACAAGCTGGTGCACGACTACTTTGAGTTCGTCAAGGGCGTCGTGGACTCCCCCGATCTGTCCCTGAACATCTCCCGTGAGCTCCTGCAGCACGACCGCCAGCTCAAGATCATGGGCCAGAACATTGAAAAGCGCATCAAGAGCGAGCTTGAGAAGCTCATGAAAGAAGACCGCCCCAAGTACGAGGAGTTCTTCCGCAACTACGGCGTGCACATCAAGTGCGGCATCTGCGACGAGTACGGCCGCTACAAGGATTTCCTGCGCGACCTGCTGATCTTCTACACCTCCGAGGATCACCAGATGACTCTCAAGGAGTATGTGGAAAACATGCCCGAGAGCCAGAAGAGCATCTACTACGCAAGCTCCGACTCGGTAAAGCACGCCCTCAGCCTGCCCCAGTGCGAAGAAGTCCGCTCCCGCGGCTATGAGATCCTGTGCCTGACCACGCCTATCGACGAGATGGTGCTGGAGGCCCTGCACGATCAGGACGGCAAGAGCTTCTGCAACGTGGTGACCGACGACCTTGGCTTTGACACCGAGGAGGAGAAGAAGGCCGCCGAGGAGCGCGACATCGAGAACAAGGAGTTCCTCGATTTCGTCAAGGAGTCCGTAGGCGACGCGGTGAGCAAGGTGCGTTTGAGCCGCAAGCTCGCCTCCCAGCCCTGCTGCCTGACCACCGAGGGCGGGCTTACCCTCGAGATGGAGAAGTATTTCCGCCGCGGCCCCAGCCCCGAAATGCGCAATATCCGCGCTACCAGAGTCCTCGAGCTCAACGGCGAGCACAAGGCCGTCGAGGCGCTCAAGGCCGCGTGGGAATCCGGCGACAAGGACAAGGCCAAGAGCATGTCCCTGATCCTCGCGAGACTCGCCGAGCTGCTGGCGGGCGCCGAGATCGAAGACCCCGCCGCGTTCGTCAGCGAGGTCGCAGAGCTGTTCTGAGCTGAACCGCCTGCCTCGCCTCCCCCTCTGGGGGAGGTGGCACGGCGCGGCCCCCGCAAGCGCCGTGACGGAGAGGGCTGTGCGACGATTTGCATACCCCTTCCACCGCTGAAGCGGTCCCCCTCCCCCAAACGCCGCAAGCGGCTGGGGGAGGCAAGAAAGATCTCAGGAGTACCCTATGAGACCAAGACTCGGAATCTATATCCACATCCCCTTCTGTGCCTCGAAGTGCAGCTACTGCGACTTTTACTCTCTCGCGGGCTGCGACCATCTGATGCCGGAATACCAGAAGGCGCTGATCGAGCATATACGGGAATCGTCCCACTCCATCAAAAGCTATGAGGTGGATTCCATCTACTTCGGCGGCGGCACCCCCAGCTTCTACGGGGCCGACCGCCTGGTGCAGATCCTCGACCAGCTCAAGCTCAACGGAAACGTGCGCCTCGACGGCGAAATCAGTGTGGAGTGCAATCCCGATTCCCTCAGCCCCGCGGCACTGAAGCTGCTGCGGCAGGAGGGCGTCAACAGAATATCCATCGGCGTCCAGGCCACGGACAACAACTTATTAAAGCTCATCGGACGGCGGCACAGCTTCCAGCAGGCCCAGAAGGCCTTCCGGGACGCGCGGGAGGCGGGCTTTGACAACATCAGCCTCGACCTCATGTACGGTCTGCCCAGCCAGACCAGGCGGGACTGGGCCGACACCCTGGCCAAGATCGTCGAGATGCACCCCGAACACATCTCCTGCTACGGCCTGAAATTGGAGCCGGGCACCAGAATGTACCGGGAATACAAGGACTCCCCCATATTGCCGGACGACGACGAGCAGGCGGACATGTACTCTTACGCCGTCGAAATGCTGGAGCGCTACGGGTATAAGCAGTACGAAATCTCCAACTTCTCCGCCCCGGGCTTTGAATCGCGCCACAACCTCAAATACTGGAACATGGACGACTATATCAGCTTCGGCCCCGGTGCCCACTCCTGTGTGGGCAATGTCCGCTACAGCTATATCAAGGACCTGCGGGAGTATATCTCCGGCGTGCACCGCAAGGTGAGCATCGTGGACGAGTATGAGGAGATAAGCCCCCTCGAGCGTGCGGTGGAGTATGTCATGCTCGGCATGCGCACCGCCCGCGGTATCTCCCGCTATGACTACGTCACCCGCACTCAGTGCGACTGGCGCCCCATCGGGCAGGTGCTGGAGGCGTTCAAGGAAAAGGGCTGGGTTAAGCAGACCGAGGACCGCTACGCCTTCACGGTGCCGGGCTTTCTCATCTCCAACACCCTCATCGGCATCATGCTCGAGACCCAGGCCAGCGGCCGCATCGAGGGCGCGCCCTGGATCCAGGACGCGGAGTACGCGGCAAAGCGGGTAGATTTGCCCAAGGGCGAGGAGGAGCTCTTTGCCGAGCTTTATCAACAACAGAAACAAAAGACTGAGGAATCATGAGCGACAACTTTGACAAGCTGCTGAACAACAAAAACGAGAGCGCCCCGAAGAAAAAGCCGAAGCGCAATCCCTTCAGGCGCGCGCTGGTGACGCTGGTGATCGTGCTGCTGACGGCGGCGCTGCTGGTGTGCGGCGCGGGCGTTTGGGGCTACAAGGTGTCCGTGGACAAGCACATCCTGCCCAATACCTATGTGGGCCGGGTGCTCGTGGGCGGCATGACGCGCGAGGAAGCAAGCGACGCCCTGCGGGCATCGGGCTTTGACGCCCACGCGGGCGAGAGCTTAGCTGTTTCCCTGCCTGCGGGCGCGGGCTTCTGGGTGGATTACCTGCGCTCCGGCGCGGTACTGAGCCGGGAGGCTGCGGTGGATCTCGCCTATGCCCCGGGTCACGGCACGAATGTGTTCGCAAACCTCTGGGCCGCGGTGAAGAGCCGCCTTGCCCCCACGACCATCGAGATGGAGCAAATGCCTCTGGACGAGGCGTATATCCGCTCCTGCATGGACGAGGGCATCCGGGCGCTGAACACGAACCTCAACCGCCCCGCCTACGCCGTCGATCTGGAAAACGCGCGCCTCACGCTCTACAAGGGCGCGGGCGGCGTGGAGCTGGACACCGACGGGCTGTACAAGGCCATCGAAACGGCCCTGCGTTCGGGCGAGCAGGCGATCCGCTATGAAACGCTCCTGCGCGAGCCTGCGATGCCGAACTTCGAGCAGATCTATGCCGAGGTCGCGGTCGAGCCTGCCAACGCCTGGTACTCCGAGACCTTCGAGGTCATGCCCGAGACCGTGGGCGTGTCCTTCGGCGTGGAGGAGGCTGTGCAGCTCTGGCGCAATGCCAACCTCGGCGAGCAGGTCATCGTCCCGCTGACCATGACCCAGCCCGAGTTTACCGCTGCCCAGCTCAAGGAGCTTTTATTCCGCGATCTGCTGGGCGCGCAGATGACCTATTACGCGGGCTCCACCGCGGAGCGCATCAACAATATCCGCCTCGCGGCGGCCAAGCTCGACGGGCTGATCCTCCTGCCGGGTGAGACCTTTTCGTACAACGAGGTTGTCGGCAAGCGCACCGAGGAGGCGGGCTTCCAGTACGCCGACGCCTATTCCGACGGCCAGGTGGTGCCTGAGCTCGGCGGCGGCATCTGCCAGGTGTCCTCCACCCTCTACAGCGCCTCGCTTTACGCCCGCATGAAGATCCTCTCCCGCACCAACCATTACTTTAAGGTGGGCTATCTCGACTACGGCATGGACGCCACGGTCAGCTGGGGCGGGCCGGACTACAAGTTCCGCAACGACCGGGAGCTGCCCGTCAAGATCGCGGCCTACCTCAATGAGGATGAAAGCTCCCTCGTGGTGGAGCTCTGGGGCACGGACTTTGACGGCATCAAGGTCCAGCTGCGCACGGTGGTCGAGCCGGTGTACGACAGCGAGTACACAGATGTGCAGATCGGCAACAGCGTCACCACCTACAGCGACATGTACGATCTGGACGGAAACTACCTCGATACCTCGCGCGCAAACTCGGGCGTCTACTACTTCCACGATGAAAACATCGAGTGGCCCGACGGCGTTGACAAGCGCCTGAGCGACGCCTTCAACAACGACAAGCCCCAGGAGCGGGATCTTTATCTGTAAGTATGATTCTGTCATCCTGAGCAAAGCGAAGGATCCCGTATGGGATGCTTATCCGGGAGATCCTTCACCGCCCGCGGGATGACAGCTGCTACAAACAATTACGCATACAGGAGAGAAGAGCATGGAAAACAAACCGACCTTTTACATCACGACCCCCATCTACTACCCCTCGGACAAGCTGCACATCGGCCACACCTACTGCACCGTCGCCACCGACGCCTTTGCCCGCTACAAAAGGCTGCGCGGCTATGACGTGATGTTCCTCACCGGCACCGACGAGCACGGCCAGAAGATCGAAGAGAAGGCCAAGGCCGCCGGCATCACCCCCAAGGAGTTCGTCGACCGCATTGTCGAGGGCGAGGGCGGCATCCTGGACCTGTGGAAGCTGATGAACATCTCCAACGACCGCTTTATCCGCACCACCGACGACTACCACGTCCAGTCCATCCAGCGCATCTTCAAGAAGATGTACGAGAAGGGTGACATCTACAAGGGCTCTTACAAGGGCAAGTACTGCACCCCCTGTGAGAGCTTCTGGACCGAGAGCCAGCTTGTAAACGGCATGTGCCCCGACTGCGGCCGTCCCGTCCATGACGCCGAGGAGGAGGCCTACTTCTTCCGTCTCTCCAAGTACGCAAAACCCGTGCAGGAGCTGCTGGAGACCGGGGACTTCCTCGAGCCCGCCTCCCGCGTCAATGAGATGATCAACAACTTCATCAAGCCCGGCCTTGAGGACCTGTGCGTCTCCCGCACCAGCTTCTCCTGGGGCGTGCCCGTGGACTTCGACCCGGGCCATGTGGTCTATGTGTGGGTGGATGCCCTGTCCAACTACATCACCGCCCTCGGCTACATGAATGACCGCTACGACGATTACAAGAAGTACTGGCCGGCCGTGCACATCGTCGGCAAGGAGATCGTCCGCTTCCACTCCATCATCTGGCCCGCCATGCTCATGAGCCTCGGCGAGCCCATGCCCAAGAAGGTCTATGGCCACGGCTGGCTCGTCATCGACGGCGGCAAGATGTCCAAGTCCAAGGGCAACGTGGTGGACCCCTACGTGCTGGCGGACAAGTTCGGCGTGGACGCGCTGCGCTTCTTCCTGCTGCGCACCTTCCCCTTCGGCTCCGACGGCAACTTCTCCAATGAGCTCTTGATCTCCACGATCAACACCGACCTTGCAAACGACCTCGGCAACCTCGTCTCCCGCACCACCGCCATGGTGGAGAAGTACTTTGGCGGAAAGCTCCCCGCGGAGCGCGAAGCGGACGCCCTGGACGATGAGCTCGTCGCCATGATCAAGGCCGCCCCCGCAAAGTACGCAGCCCAGATGGACGCCTTCCAGCCGCACCTCGCCCTGGAAGAGATTTTCAAGCTTATCCAGCGCGCCAACAAGTATATCGACGAGACCGCCCCCTGGATCCTCGCCAAGGACGAAGCGAAGAAGGCGCGTCTTGCCACCGTCATGTATAACCTTCTCGAGGCCCTGCGCGTCTCCCTTGTGATGCTCACGCCCTTCATTCCCGAAAGCTGCGCCAAAGCCTTTGATCAGATCGGCGCGGGTGAAGCCCTGCGCACCTGGGATTCCGCCTGCACTTACGGTGCCCTGCCCGCGGATGTCGAGGTCCACAAGGGCGAGACTCTCTTCCCCCGCATAGACGCGGCGAAGATGCTCGAGGAGCTGGAGCAGGCCGAGAAGGCCGCCAAGGGCCCCCAGGTCAAGGTCAATCCTGTCCTGCCCGATGTGAGCATCGACGAGTTTGCCAAATGCGACATGCGTGTGTGCAAGGTCCTCGCCTGCGAGGCCGTCAAGAAGAGCGAGAAATTATTGAAATTCCAGCTCGACGACGGCAGCGGCACCCCGCGCCAGATCCTCTCCGGCATCCACAAGTTCTATGAGCCCGAGGACCTGGTCGGCAAGACCGTGGTCGCGATCCTGAACCTGCCTCCGCGCAAGATGATGGGCCAGATGTCCAACGGCATGCTGCTATCCGCCGTGCGCGAGGTCGACGGTAAGGAGGAGCTGCATCTCATCATGCTTGACGATTCCGTCCCCGCCGGCGCGCAGCTTTGCTGATCGGCAGTATCAACTGAATTTTCACATAAAAAATGTACGGCAACTCTGCCGTACATTTTTTATATTTGTCAATAGAAAAACCGTATTCTCTGCTCGTTCACATCCACCTCGGCCTCGATGCCGAAGGGGAGGATGCAGCGCGGCATGGCGTGGCCGATGGAGAGGTTGCAGACGATAGGCTTTGACGGATCATCCACGACCTCGCGCAGGATCTCGCGGTACTCTTTGTCGTACACCTCGTTCTGGGGCTTGCCGATGAGAAGGCCGCTGACCGCCGCGAGAACGCCTGCGTTTTTCAGGTGCATGAGCGCCGTGCGGTACTTTTCGGGGCTGGGCCGTTCCTCGCTGGATTCCAGGAGCAGGATCTTGCCCTTCCAGTCCTCCGCGCTCGGGAACAGGCCGTATTCGGCGCACAGCGCCGGGGAATCGGCATAGCGTCCGCCGTCGAAGAGATCAAACAGCGTACAGATGCAGCCGCCGAGGATCTTGCCGCGGAAAACCGCCGGGCCCTGCAAAAGCTCGAATCCGCCGTTTTCGTGGGAAACGGGTGCGACGCCGAACTCTTCGGGGCCGAAGCTCTTGTGCTCCTCATACCAGAGGGCACTGGGGCGGACCTCCGCGATGCGCCCGGTCTCGATCAGCTCCTCAAAGCACTGCCGCGAGTAGGGCAGCATCTCCGGCCCCAGCTCGCAGATTTCGGTCAGGAAGGCCTGGCCGTAGAGAGTGGGGAGCCCCAGCTTGTGGAGCATGAGGTGGTTGACGGTGGTGTCCGAGAAGCCGAGGAAGAGCTTGTCCGTGAGCGCGTTTTTGAGCTCGTCATGCCCAAACAGATACGGCAGCAGGCGATAGGTGTCGTCCCCGCCGATGGCGGTCATGATGAGATCGACCTCCGGGTCCTGAAAGGCCTCGATCAGATCCGCCGCCCGGGCCTCGGGGTGCTCATTCAGGTACGCGATCCCTTTGAGGGCGTTGGTCATGAACTTGACCTTGATGCCGTATTTCTCCATGCGCTTGACGCCCAGCTCTCGCTGGCGCTTTGCAAAGTCCTCGCCCAGCATCCCGCTCGAGAGGCTCACAACGCCGATGGTTTTGATCTTCATGTCATTTTCTCCTGTTTGACCTTGTGGTCGATGACGTGGCGAGAGGCAAGCTCCCTGTGCACGTCCTCGACGCTGATCCCGGCCTCGACCATCAGCACCATCACATGGTAGGCAAGATCGGCGATCTCATAGACCGTCTCCCTCCTGTCCTCGGCTTTGGCGGCGATGATGACCTCGGTGCACTCCTCGCCCACCTTTTTGAGGATCTTGTCCAGGCCCTTGTTGAAGAGGTAGCTGGTGTAGGACCCCTCGGGCATGTCGTGTTTGCGGCCCTCGAGCAGTTCATACAGGCCCTCCAGCGAAAACTCGCTGCGGCTGTCGCTGTGCCAGACGGGGTTTTCAAAGCAGGAGAAGGTCCCCAGGTGGCAGGCCGGGCCGTCCGGCTCCACGACCACAACGAGGGCGTCCTTATCGCAGTCGGCGGTGATGGAGACGATGTGCTGGTAATTGCCGCTGGTCTCCCCCTTGAGCCACAGCTCCTGCCGCGAGCGCGACCAGAAGCAGGTCAGCTCCTTTTCCATGGAGATTTGCAGGCTCTCCCTGTTCATATAGGCCACCGTCAGCACCCGTTTGGTGACGGAATCCACCACTACGGCGGGGATCAGGCCCTTTTCGTCGAATTTCAGTTCATCAATATTTACCATGTTCATACCTCTCTGACGGGGATATTGTTCTCTTTGAGCGCGGCCTTGAGGTCAGGGATCGTGACCTCGCCGAAGTGAAAGATAGAGGCGGCAAGTCCCGCGTCCACCTTGGGAAGCGTCTTGAACAGCGTGACAAAATCGTCGATGCCGCCCGCGCCGCCGGAGGCGATCACCGGGACGGAGACCGCATTGCACACGGCGTCCAGCATCTCGAGGTCAAAGCCTTTCTTTACCCCGTCGGTGTCGATGGAATTCAGGACGATCTCGCCCGCGCCGCGCTCCACGCCCTTTTTGATCCAGGCGATGGCCTCCATGCCGGTGTCCTCGCGCCCGCCTTTGGCAAAGACGTGGAACACCCCGCCCACGCGCTTGACATCCGCCGACAGTACCACGCACTGGTCGCCGTAGCGCTTGGCGGCCTCAAAGATGAGATTCGGGTCCCGGATCGCGCCGGAATTGACGCTGACCTTGTCCGCCCCGCATTTGAGCACGCGGTCAAAGTCGTCGAGCGTATTAATGCCGCCGCCCACGGTGAGGGGGATGAAAATGGTACGGGCCACCTCGGTCAGCACGTCGGTAAAGAGCCTGCGCCCCTCGGCGGAGGCGGTGATGTCGTAGAAGACCAGCTCGTCTGCCCCGCTGTCACTGTAGTATTTTCCCAGCTCCACGGGTGAGGACAGGTCCCGCAGGCCCTGAAAGTTGACCCCCTTGACCACGCGGCCGTCGCGCACATCGAGGCAGGGGATGATTCGTTTGGTGATCATTTCGCCGCCTCCAATGCTTCCTTGAGGTCGATCGCCCCGGTGTAGTATGCCTTGCCGATGATGGCTCCATAGAGATTCAGCGCCCGCAAGGCCTTGACATCGTCCAGCGTGGACACGCCGCCGGAAGCGACGATGTTCAGGCTGAACGCTTTGGAGAGCTCGCCATACAGTACCCGGTTGGTGCCCTGCATGGCCCCGTCTTTTGAAATATCGGTGCAGATCACCGTCTGCACGCCTATATTTTGCAGCTCCCGGCAAAAGTCGAAGGCGTCCAGCGCCGACTTCTCCGTCCAGCCGCGGATGGCGACCCTGCCGTCCTTGATATCTACGCCCACGGCGATTCTCTCTTTGTACGTCTCCACCGCCTCGCGCAGGAAGGCGGGATCGGTGACGGCGGCGGTGCCGAGGATCACGCGGTCGATGCCGGCGTTTAAGTAGCGCTCCACCACTTCCATGCTGCGCACGCCGCCGCCGACCTCAACAAAGAGCGGTGCGGCTTCGCGGATACGTTTGATGGTTTCCAGGTTCGGGGTCTCCCCCGTTTTCGCGCCTTCGAGGTCGACGAGGTGCAGACACCCGGCACCGGTTTTATAAAACGCTTCGGCAATCTCCGGCGGGTTTTCGCTGTAGACCGTCATCTGCGCATAGTCGCCCTTGTACAGGCGCACGGCCTTGCCGTCGTATAGATCTATCGCGGGAAAGATCAGCATATGGTTTCCTCCTCGCAAAACGCCCGCAGGATGTTCAGCCCCACCCTGCCGCTCTTTTCCGGGTGGAACTGGCAGCCGCAGACATTTAAGCGCTGCACAGCGGCGGTGAGCAGGGCGCCGTGCTCGGCATTGGCAATGACGCTGTCAGCGCAGTTCGCCGCATAGAACGAGTGCACGAAATACACGCAGTCCCCCTCCTTGATGTAACGGAAGAGGGGGCTTTTGTTTTCGGTAAAGCACAGGGCGTTCCAGCCGATGTGCGGGATCTTGTAATTGGCCGGGATGACCTCGGCGATGGGCCGCACCTCGCCGGGGATGAGGCCGAGGCCCGCGTGCTCGCCGTACTCGAAGCCCCGGTCGAACAGCAGCTGCATGCCGAGGCAGATGCCCATAAGTGGCTTGCCGTTTCTGGCCTCGTCGATAATCACCGCGTCCAGCCCCGTTGCCCGCAGCTTGTCGGCGGCGTCCCCGAAGGCGCCCACGCCGGGCAGCAGGATCTTGTCCGCTTTTCTGAGCACGTCCGCGTCCCCGGTGACGACGGCCTCCGCCCCGATGGCGGCGAGGGAGCTTTTGAGCGAAAACAGGTTCCCCACGCCGTAGTCCACAATGGCGATCATCCCAAAACCCCCTTGGTGGAGGGCAGCTCACCTAAGCAGGCGGGGTCGATGGCGACGGCCTTGCGCAGAGAGCGAGCGAAGGATTTGAAGCAGCCCTCGATGATGTGGTGGCTGTTCTTCCCGGCAAGCTCCCTGATGTGCAGGGTGATGCCCGCATTCATGCAGAAGGCGGTGAAAAACTCCTCCACAAGCTCGGTATCGAAGCTGCCGACCTTCTCTGTGGGAATGGGCAGGTCAAAGCACAGAAAGCTCCGTCCCGACACGTCTACCGCCGTCAGGATCAGGGCCTCGTCCATGGGGAGCGTCGTGTCGCCGTAGCGGACGATGCCGCGCTTGTCGCCCAGGGCCTCCTTCACCGCACGGCCCAGGCAGATGCCGATGTCCTCCGTGCTGTGATGGTCGTCCACATTGGTGTCGCCCACGCATTTGAGCGTCAGGTCAAAGCGCCCGTGGCGGGCAAAGAGCGTGAGCATGTGGTCGAGAAAGCCGACGCCGGAGTCGACGCTGCTCTCCCCCGTCCCGTCCAGGTTCAGGGTGAGGGAGATATCCGTCTCGGCGGTCTTGCGGCTGATTGCGGCGCTTCTCATTTGCGTTCCTCCAGAATCTCCCGGACATTTTTGAGGAAAATGTCCATCTGTTCCTTCGTGCCGATGGTGATGCGGCTCCATTCCTCGATGCCCGGCTGGGCGAAGTGGCGGATCAGCACGCCGCGCTCCTTGAGCTGCAGGTACAGGTTCCCGCCGCCGATCTTATCCGTTCTCGCAAAGATGAAATTCGACGAGGAGGGCAGCACCTCAAAGCCCAGCTTTTCAAGCGCCGCGGTGGTGTAGGCACGGTTATCCATGATGGTGCGGCAGTTTGCCTTTGTTGTCTCCTCGTCCAGCAGCACACCGAGGCCGACAGCCAGGGTCATGGAGTTTACGTTATAGGGGTTGATGGAATACTTGATGGCGTTGAGGTCGGCAATGAGGGCTTTGCTGCCCGCGGCAAAGCCCAGGCGCGCGCCCGCCATGGAGCGCGACTTGGAGAAGGTCTGCACCACGAGAAGGTTATCGTAGTCCTTGATCAGCGGGATGCAGGTCTCGCCGCCGAAGTCCACATAGGCCTCGTCGATGACCACCACGCTGTCGGGATTGTGCTTTACGATCTCCTCCACCTGAGAGCGCGTCAGGGCAAGACCGGTGGGGGCGTTGGGGTTTGCGATGAAGATGGTGCGGTGCAGATCAAAGTAATCCTCCGGCGCGATGGTGAAGTCCGCCCGCAGGGGGATGGTTGTATAGGGGACGTGGTTCAGGTCCGCGTAGACGGGGTAAAAGCCATAGCTGATGCTGGGGAAAGCGGCCTGCTTTCTGTCGTCGCAGAAGGCCATAAAGGAGAAGTTCAGAAGCTCGTCCGAGCCGTTGCCGAGGATGATGCTGTCAACGTCGATGCCGTGCAGCTCCGCAAGCCGGGAGCGTACGTCAATGCACTGAATCTCCGGGTAGAGGTTCAGCGGCCGCAGATGCTCCCGCGCGAAGGTCATGGCTTTTTCCGACGGCGGGAACGGGCATTCGTTGGTATTGAGCTTTGTGACGTTCAGCACCTTCGGCTGCTCGCCGGGGGTGTAGGGGACAAGGTCCTTGTATTTGTAGCTGAAAAAGCGGCTCATGTGTCTTCCTCCAATCGAATCAGGGCGCTGCGCGCGTGACCGTCCAGGCCCTCTTTGTACGCAAAGCGCGCGATCTCCGGCGCAAGTTTCTTAAACGCCTCCGCCGGGTAATAGGTGTACTGGATCTTCTTGACAAAATCGTCCACCCCGAGGGGACTGCCGAAGCGCGCGGTGCCGGTGGTGGGCAGGGTGTGGTTCGTGCCGCCGAGATAGTCCCCCAGCGGCTCCGGGCAGTTTTTCCCGAGGAAGACCGAGCCCGCGTTTTTCACATCGTCCAGGTAGTCGAAGGGGTTGTCCACAAAGATTTCCAGATGCTCCGGGGCGACGGCGTTGGCGATCTCCATGCCGCGCCGCAGGTTCGCGGCGATGATGATTTTCCCGTTATCCTCAATCGAGGGCCGGGCAATGCTCTCCCGCGGGAGTTTTGATAACTGGCTTTCGATCTCGGCCTGCACCGCATACGCAAGCCTCTCGCTGTCCGTCACCAGCACGCAGCAGCTCAGGACATCGTGCTCGGCCTGGGCCAGCATGTCCGCCGCCACATGGGTGGGCTTTGCGGTCTCGTCCGCCAGCACGAGCACCTCGCTGGGCCCGGCGATGGTGTCGATGGCCACCTGGCCGTAGACCTGGCGCTTGGCCTCGGCGACATAGGCGTTGCCGGGGCCGACGATCTTGTCGACCCGCGGGATGGACTCGGTCCCATAGGCCATGGCGGCCACAGCCTGGGCGCCGCCGACCTTATAGATCCTCGTGACCCCCGCGATCCGCGCCGCCGCGAGGATGGCCGCGTTCACCTTGCCGTCGCGCCCGCAGGGGGTGCACATGATGATCTCCCTGCAGCCCGCGATCTTGGCGGGCACCGCGTCCATCATCACCGTGGAGGGGTAGGGCGCCGTGCCGCCGGGGACATAGAGCCCCGCCTTCTCGATGGGCAGCAGCTTCTGGCCCATCACCACGCCGCCCGGGCGGGTGAAGGAATAGCTCTGCCTGAGCTGCTTTTCGTGGTACTCGCGGATATTGCGCTCGGCAAGGCGCAGGGTGTCGAGAAACTCCGGCTCGGTTTGAGCCATGGCCTCCGCGATCTCCGCCTCCGATGCCAGCATGGTATCGAGCCTTGCGCCGTCAAACTTCTCGGTGTACTTCAAAACCGCCCTGTCGCCGTTTTCCCGCACGTCTTTGAGTATGCCTCCGACAACGCCGGACACGTCCACCTTCGGCGCGTTTCTTTTTAAAAGCTCCTCATCCCGGAGCTCACCGTCCTGATAAACACGGATCATGCTGTTGCCTCCTTCGCCAGCGCCCGGGTCAGCTCCTCGATCCGGGCTTTGTAAAATACGAAGCTTGCCTTGTTGGCAATGAGCCGCGCGCTGATGGGGACGATGGTCTCCAGCACGGCAAGATTGTTTTCCCTGAGGGTGGTGCCGGTCTCCACGATGTCCACGATCACGTCGGACAGGCCCAGGATGGGCGCAAGCTCGATGGAGCCGTTGAGGCCGATCACGTCGATGTCCCGGCCGATGGATGTATAGTAATCGGTGGCGATGTGGGAAAACTTGGTCGCCACGCGCAGCGTCCGCGCGGGGTCGTCCCGAAAGTCCTTCGGCCCGGCCACGCACATGCGGCATTTGCCGACATGCAGGTCCAGAAGCTCGTAAACGTCGGGCCGGTACTCAAGCAGGATGTCCTTGCCCGCGACGCCGATGTCCGCGGCGCCCCGCGCGACATAGATCGCCACATCCGAAGGCTTGACCCAGAAGTAGCGGATGCCGAGGGCCTCGTTTTCAAAAAAGAGCTTGCGGTTTTCCTCCCGGATCGACGGGCACTCAAAGCCCGCCCGCTCAAACATGCCATAGACCTTCTCGCCGAGCCGCCCTTTGGGAAGCGCGATATTAAGCATGGGCGCCCACCTCCAGTCGTTCCAGTTTGTCGAGATAGCAGGCAAAGCCGATGGCGCGGCCTGGCTTGCCCATGCGGTGCAGGAGGCGGTCATACACGCCGCCGGACAGCACGCTCGACGGTACGCCGCGTACATAGCCCTGAAAGGCCAGGGAATTATAATATCGCATGTCGCCGAGGATGGAGAAATCGAGGCTCACATGCCCCTGTGCCTCGGGGGGAAGTGCCGCCGCAAAACGCTTTGCCTCCTCCGGCGCTGCCTCCGGGCAGCCGATGGCTCCAAGTGCGTCCGATGCCTCCGACGGCGCGGCGGTGCAGAGCGTGAGACGGGCGATGCGCTCCGCGTCCGGTTGCTTCACCCCTGCGAGATCGAGGACGGCCCTCAGCTCGTGCACGTTCTTCTCGCCCATGCAGCGGAGCGCGTCCCGCCGCGCGTCGCCGTGAAGCTGCGCCAGATCCAATACATCCTCCACGACGCCGAGCAGCGACACGCAGAGCTGATAATCCGGTGAGATGAGCTTCAGACTATCCAGTGCAAGTCCCAGCACCTCGGCGGTGCCGGGATCGTCCCGCACGCCCAGGCACTCCACGCCGGTCTGCCGGATCTCCCGGAAGGCCCCGGAGCTCTCGGACACGCGGTAGACGTTCTCGTCATAATAGAACTTCTGCGCCTCGTCCGCCGCGGGCCGCCAGGCGCGCACGATGGAAAGCGTCACGTCCGGCTTCAAGGCCATGAGCTTGCCGTTTGTATCGGTGAAGCTGATGACCTGGGGTGAGCGCAGAAAGTCCTTGTTTTTCATATAGAGCTCATATTCCTCGAACCTGCTCATGCGGTACGGCGCGTAGCCGCGCCGGTGATAGAGCGAGCGGAGGGCAAAGCTGATCTTCTCCTCATTGGTGAGGACAGCGGTATCAATGGTCATGGATGCCTCCGGAAATATCTGTCTGGTTGCTTTAGCATATTAGCACGTTATCTGATTAAAGTAAAGTCTTTTTTTGAAGACAGTTTATTATATCAAATCCTGCACCGCGCGGGAAGAGGGATTTTTAACGCCCGCTTAACACATGCTTGTGTTATAATTAATGTTGGTGAAAAATATGATTCAATTTCCTTATCGCCGGAAACGGGAGCGGAAGCTTTACCTGCGCTCGTACCCGAAGGGCTGGCTGATCTTCGTGCTGACCCTCGGCGCGGCTTCCCTGATCTGCGCGCTTTTGCAGCACATCACGAGCTCCGACGTGCATGTGCCGATGATCTTTGTGCTGGCAGTGCTCATTGTGTCGCTGTCCACCGACGGGTATTTTTACGGACTGCTGGCCGCCATTGTCAGCGTTATCGGGGTAAACTACGCCTTTACCTACCCCTATATGAAGCTGGACTTCTCGGTCTACGGCTACCCGCTGACCTTCATGACCATGCTCGCGGTGGGCTTTGCGTGCTCGACGACGGCAGGGGCATCCCGAAGGAACTGCTTCCGCGCCTGTTCGACGGCAGCCTTCCCCTCTCCGGCAGCAGCAGGAGCGACGGCTCGCGCTTCATGGGTATCGGCCTGAGCGTGTGCCGGACGATCATAGAGGCCCAGCGCGTCATCCTCTATAACCTGCCGATGACAAAAAGAACTCAAGGTAGTTTTGAAGGACAAAATCGGAGTGGAATAAGTGAAAAAGTACGGCGGCTGCTCAGAAGCGTGCAGTCGCCGTACTTTACTTACAGCCTGTGTATTGCCGGCAAAACCCCGTTTGTCAGCAGGTTCACCAGCAGCATTGAGTACTTCTCCGCCGGGTACTCCTCCCGGTGGGGATACCAGCAGTTGAAGGCCCCGATCAGGGCCGAGGCCGTAAACTCCGCCACGATGCTCGCCGAAAGGTCGAACTTTTTGGCCGGATCGTCCAGCATCTCCGTCAGCAGCTCCTTGACCGTCTGCTTGTACTTGTACTGAAAATACGGGTCGCCCTTTACGCCGGTGAGGATGCTGAAATACTCCCCTCTTTTGCTGTACATGTCCGAAAGCGGCGCCAGGGTCTCGGCGTCCAGGCGGATCTCCGGGAAGCTCCTGGCAAGGGAGGCGGGCAGCTCCTCGGTCAGCTTGCGGCGCACATAGTCCATAAGCTCCTCCTCGATGGCCTCGAGCACGGAGTAGCTGTCGGTGTAGTATTCATAAAAGGTCGAGCGGTTGCAGCCCGCCTTTTCGCAGATGGCCTTGACCGTGATCTTTTCGATGGGCAGATCCCGGTACAGGCTCCAGAACGCGTCCATGATTGCGCGGGAGGTCGCTTCCCTCATCTCCTGATGCTTCATTCCCTTAACTCCTTCTTAACGACAAACTGAAAAAAAGTGTCGGATAAACTTTCAAAGCTTTGTGGTATACTGCTTTTCGACATTATACGACACGTTGTTGGATAAAACAAGGGTGAGAACATGAAGACATACAAAGCGGGCATCGATATCGGCTCCACCACGGTCAAGCTTGTGGTGCTGGACGAAGAGGACAGGCCCGTCTATCAGGAATACCGCCGCCACATGGCCCACACGCAGGAGACCCTGGCCGCGCTTTTGAAGGAAGCACGCGCCGTCACCGGTCCCTGTATGCTCACGCCGGGCATCACCGGCTCCGGCTCTCTCAATCTCGGCAAGGCGCTGGGCATCCCCTTCGTGCAGGAGGTCGTCGCGGTGGCGACCGCTCTGCAGAAGGCCGCGCCGCAGACGGATGTAGCCATCGAGCTTGGCGGCGAAGACGCGAAGATCATCTACTTCACCGGCGGGCTGGAGGAGCGCATGAACGGCGTGTGCGCGGGGGGAACCGGCTCCTTCATCGACCAGATGGCGGCGCTATTGCAGACCGACGCCGCGGGCCTCAACGAGGCGGCCCGGGACTACAAGCAGCTCTATCCCATCGCCGCGCGCTGCGGTGTGTTTGCCAAGTCCGACATCCAGCCCCTCATCAACGAGGGGGCCACCACCGCCGATCTTGCCGCCTCCATCTTCCAGGCGGTGGTGAACCAGACCATCTCAGGTCTTGCCTGCGGAAAGCCCATCCGGGGCTGTGTGGCCTTTCTGGGCGGGCCGCTGCATTTTCTGCCGGAGCTCAAAAAAGCCTTCATCCGCACGCTGCGCCTGACGGAGGAAAACATCATCGACCCTGACGGCTCCCACCTCTTTGCCGCCCGGGGCGCTGCCCTGGAGGCTGCGGGCGGCGATGCCGTGGACATGGACGCCCTGATTCAAAAGCTCGACGCCGGGGTCTCCATGGCCTTTGAGCTCAAGCGCCTGCCGCCGCTGTTTGAAAGTGAAGACGCCTACCGCGCCTTCTGTGAGCGCCACGGAAAAGCCGTCGTGAAAAAAGCCGATCTGAAGTCCTACCGGGGCGACTGCTTCCTCGGCATCGACGCGGGCTCCACCACGACGAAGCTGGCCCTCATCGGGTCGGAAGGAGAGCTGCTGTTCTCCTTCTACGCCTCCAATCAGGGCAATCCCATCAAAACCGCCATCAGCGCCATCGAGGGTCTGCGGGAAGCTATGCCCGAGGGTGCGAGGATCGTGCGCTCGGCTTCCACGGGCTACGGCGAGAGCTTATTAAAATCCGCCTTTGCCCTCGACGAGGGGGAGGTGGAGACCATCGCCCACTGCACGGCGGCGGCCTTCTTCGACCCCAAGGTGGACTGCGTGCTGGACATCGGCGGGCAGGATATGAAGTGCATCAAGCTCAAAAGCGGCTCGGTGGACACGGTGCTGTTGAACGAGGCCTGCTCCTCCGGCTGCGGATCGTTCATCGAAAACTTTGCTGGCTCTCTCGGCTACACGGCCGAGACCTTTGCCGGGCAGGCCCTGTACGCGCCGAACCCGGTGGACCTCGGGACAAGGTGCACGGTGTTCATGAACTCCAACGTCAAGCAGGCCCAGAAGGAAGGCGCGACGGTGGCGGACATCTCCGCGGGCCTTGCCTACTCGGTCATCAAGAATGCCCTGTACAAGGTCATCAAGCTCACCGATCCCAAGGAGCTCGGCCGTCATATCGTGGTCCAGGGCGGCACCTTTTACAACAAGGCTGTCCTGCGCGCCTTTGAGCAGATCGCAGGCGTGGAGGCCACCTGCCCGGACATTGCGGGCATCATGGGCGCCTTCGGCGCGGCGCTGATCGCGCGTCAGCGTTATCACGGGCAGGAGAGCTCGATGCTCTCTCTCGATGAGATCGCCGCCCTCACCTACACGACGGCGACGGCCCGCTGCGGCAGGTGCCAGAACAACTGCCTGCTCACGGTCAACAAATTCCCCGGCGGGCGCAGGCACGTGACCGGCAACCGCTGTGAGCGCGGCCTGGGCGGCGACGGCAACAAGGACCGCGCGCCGAACATGGTGGCGTACAAGCAAAAGCGCATGTTCGACTATCCCCCGCTTGAAGACGCGCCGCGCGGCGTGATCGGCATCCCGCGGGTACTGAATATGTACGAAAACTACCCCTTCTGGGCCACCTTCTTTAAGGAGCTGGGCTTTCAGGTGGAGCTCTCCCCGTTTTCCAGCCGCAGGCTCTACGAGCGCGGCATGGAGACCATCCCCTCCGAGTCCGAGTGCTATCCCGCCAAGCTCTCCCACGGGCATATCCAGTGGCTCATCGACCGGGGCATCAAGACCATCTTCTACCCCTGCGTCTTCTATGAGCACCAGGAGACCGGCAAGGCCCAGAACCACTTCAACTGCCCCATCGTGGTCTCCTACGCCGAAAACCTCAAAAATAACGTCGAAGAGATCGCCGAGCACAAAGAACATATCATCCGCCCCTTCATCGCCTTCACCAACGAGAAGGTTACCGCCGACAGGCTGGTCAAGACCTGCGCCGAGGAGTGGGGCATCGGGGCCAGGGAAGTGCGCGCGGCGGTACATACGGCGTGGCTTGCCCAGCGCCAGGCAAAGGCCGACGTAAAGGCCGAGGGCGCAAGAATGCTCCGTGAGATGCAGGAAAAGGGCGGGCGCGGCATCATCCTCGCCGGGCGGCCCTACCATGTTGACCCGGAGATCAACCACGGCATCCCGGAGCTCATTGCCTCCTACGGTCTCACGGTTCTGACGGAGGACTCGCTGCCCGTGGACTTTGAGCCGGAGCGGCCGCTTCGCGTGACGGACCAGTGGGTCTACCACTCGCGTCTTTACACGGCGGCGGAGTTTGCCGCGCGGCGCGAGGATCTGGAGCTGGTGCAGCTCAACTCCTTCGGCTGCGGCCTGGACGCCGTGACCACGGACCAGGTGGCGGAGATTCTGGAAAAGAGCGGGAAGCTGTATACGGTACTCAAGATCGACGAGGTCAACAATCTGGGTGCCGCCCGCATCCGCATCCGCAGTTTGATCGCCGCCATGAATCTGCGCCGCGATAAGCACATCCGGCCCGAAACCCACGACGCCGCCTATCACCGCGCGGTCTACACAAAGCAGATGCAGCGCGAGGGCTGGACCATCCTCGCCCCCCAGATGAGCCCCATCCACTTCAATCTCCTGCAGCCGGTTTTTCGCAAGTACGGCTATCATCTGGAGATCCTCGCAAACGACAACCGCTCCGCCATCGACACGGGCCTGCGCTTTGTCAACAACGACGCCTGCTTTCCCTCGATCACCGTGGTGGGCCAGGTCATGGACGCGGTGCTGTCGGGCAGGTATGATACAAGTCGCCTCGCCGTCATGATGACGCAGACGGGCGGCTGCTGCCGGGCCAGCAACTATGTGGGCTTTATCCGCCGGGCGCTGGACAAGGCAAATCTCAGCCACATCCCGGTCATCTCCTTAAACCCAAACGGCATGGAGAAAAACCCGGGCTTTCACATCACGCTCCCGATGCTCCTGGACGCGGCCCACGCCATTGTCTACGGAGACCTGTTCCTGCGCTGCCTGTACCGGGTGCGGCCCTATGAGCTGGAGCCCGGTTCGGCCAATGCCCTGCATGAAAAGTGGGAGAAGCTCTGCATCCGGCAGCTCACCGAAGGGTATTCCTCCTATGCGGAGGTCTGCCGCGGGATCGTGAAAGATTTTGATGACCTGCCCATCGATGAGGGTTTATTAAAACCGCGGGTCGGCATTGTGGGGGAGATCCTGGTCAAGTACATGCCCCTTGCCAACAACCACCTCGTGGACCTGCTGGAGAGCGAGGGGGCCGAGGTCGTGGTGCCGGACCTCATGGACTTCATGAACTACTGCGTGTACTCCAACGACTACCTGCATGAGTTTCTCGGCGAAGGCTGGACGGCCTCGGCGTCGGCGCACATCGGGGTAGATCTCATCCGCGCGGTGCGCTCCCCCGCCCTGAAGGCCCTGCAGCAGAGCCGCCGCTTTGAGCCGCCCGTACCCATCGACAAGGTGGCCCAGATGGCAAAGCCGTTTCTCTCCATCGGCAACCAGTCCGGCGAAGGCTGGTTCCTCACCGGCGAGATGGTGGAGCTTCTGACCGCCGGCACGCCGAACATTGTCTGCATCCAGCCCTTCGCGTGCCTGCCGAACCACGTGGTCGGCAAGGGCGTCATCAAGGCACTGCGGCGGGAATACCCCTGGGCCAACATCGCCGCCGTGGACTACGACCCCGGCGCAAGTGAGGTCAACCAACTAAACCGCATCAAGCTCATGCTCTCGGCTGCCAAAAAGGCGCTGGAGGCGCAGAGCGTACCTGTATAACAAGGGCGCGTTGCAAAACAACAATTTTTCGTGAAAAACAAAGCATTATGAGCGTAGGGGAGGGGCTTGCCCCTCCCCTACGGTATTCATGGACAATTATGCGAGAAGTGAATTATGCAGCGCGCCCTTGTTACAGCTTCTTCTGATAATACTTCAAGGCTGTCGGGATCGGGCAGTCGCGCCTGATCTCCTCCGGGGTCTTCCAGTTTAAGCCCGGCAGCTCCCGCGCAAGCTCCGCGCGGTAGCCTGTCATGTGCCACTCCACATGGGTGAAGACGTGTTTTGCCTCGCCGCAGGGCTCGATGCCGCACACCTCCCCGCCGAGGACACGCACAGCTTCCCGCGCCTGCGTCTCGTCCAGTGCGCCGTCGAGGTTCGGAAACTCCCACAGGCCCGCGAGCAGGCCCTTCCCTTCCCGTTTGCGCACGGCGTACCGGTCGCCGCATTTGAGCAGCAGCACCGTCCGCTCTTCCACGCGTCGCTCCTTCGACGGGCTCTTGAACGGGTAGCGGTTTGTCTCTCCGCTCAGGCAGGCACGGCACAGAGTGTTCAGCGGGCAGTCCCCGCACCGTGGGGCGGTGTTCGGCAGACAGACGGTCTCCCCCAGTTCCATGATGCCCTCGGTCAGCAGGCCCGCCCGCTCCCCGCGCGGGTAGCAGGCGCGCAGGAGGGACGCGATATCCGCGCGGGTCTTGGGCTGCATGATGTCGTCCGCCCTTGCCAGCACCCTTGTCATCACCCGCAGGACATTGCCGTCCACGGCGGGCTCCGGCTCCCCGTACGCAATGGACGCGATGGCCCCGGCGGTGTAGTCGCCGATGCCGGGGAGGGTCTTGAGCTGCGCCGCCTCCCGGGGCAGCTCGCCGCCGAAATCCGCCGTCACCCGCCGCGCGGCCTTTTGGAGATTTCGCGCCCGGCTGTAATAGCCCAGCCCCTCCCAGAGTTTTAATAGTTTATCCTCTTCGACTTCCGCAAGCGCCCGGATGTCGGGCAGCGCCTCCAGGAAGCGCGCATAATACGGGATCACGGCCTCGATGCGCGTCTGCTGGAGCATGATCTCCGACACCCACACATGGTAAGGCGTGGGCGAGAGCCGCCAGGGCAGCGGGCGGCGTACCGCTGCGCACCAGTTAATGAGTTTTTCTGTGCAGGCCCTTGTCAGCGCTTCGTCGGTCATTGTGTTCACTCCTCAAAAAACGGGGACGGCTTTCGCCGTCCCCGTCAATTCGTATCACAGCTTTTCAAAGCCGCCCTCGTCCACCGCCGGATCGTCGATCTTCTTCGGCGGCAGCTGCTCGAGATTGCGCACCAGGATCCAGGTATACAGCAGCAGCATCCCCGCCGAGGCAAGGAGGATCAGCTGCATGCCCATATAGCGCTCGTCGGCCAGGGCCATGATGCACATCATCGTGCCCATCATCGCGCCGAACAGGGCGTTATACTGCTTTTCCACATGGAAGGCAAAGCAGCCCACACGGAAAAAGCCCATCATGGCGAACATGATCGTCACAAGCTCCACCGCGTAGCTCCAGACCACGCTGTTGAGCTGGTTGCGCACATAGCTGAGGATCAGCCACACCGCGTACATCAGTACCGGCAGCATCGACCCGATACGCACCAGGGTCTGGTGCTCAAAGGTCTCGTAGTTTGCCTGGCCAAGCACCAGTGGGAAGGCAAGCCCGGACAGGGCCGCAAGCAGGCACAGCACACGGATCATGTCCGCGTTCGTGTCGGTCTCCGTGGTCATCATCAGCACCACCGCGCCCGCGATCATCACAAGGCCCGCAAGCCAGCGCAGGATCGCGAAAAACTTGCCCGGGTTATAAAGCGCCTTGCAGAAGTCCTTCGGCGGGGCGAGGCGCTTGTCCTGCATGGAGCGGATGAAGTGCCGGAACACCAGCGCGGAGGCGATGACCATCGCCGGGACCAGGAGATTGAAGAAACTGCGCTCGTTCAGGCCGTTTTCGTCAAAGGCGAGCTGATCCTGCAGCCAGCGGAAGAACACGCCGAATGCGCCCGCACCGGCCACATAGCAGCAGATTTCCAGAGGTTTTTTATACATAAGCCGTATCTCGATTCCATAAAATGATTGTGCAGTACTTGCAACTGTGTAATTATATCCCCTTTATGGCGTTCCGTCAAGTAAAGGGTTTTTAAAAGTGTGGAGTTTCGGGAAAGTGAAAATTGGAAAGTGGAAAGTGAAGTTATTGCCGGCTGTCGTTTTCGCGCTGGCTTTGGCTGTGCTGCGGAACGTGCATTCTGTCCCCTCCCCTGCCGTTGAGACTGTTGAGGTGCGCGTGAAGCATGGAGATATGGTCGTCACCGGGCCGCTGGAGGAGTATCTGGTGGGCGTGGTGGCGGCGGAGATGCCCGCGGATTTTGCGCCGGAGGCCCTGCGCGCCCAGGCTGTCGCCGCGCGTACCTACACGCTCTACTGCATGCGCTCGGGAAAGCACGCGGACGCGGACGTGTGCACGGACTATCGCTGCTGCCAGGCCTGGCGGGGCGAGGAGGACGCGGAGAAGCTTGCGCGCATAAGGGACGCGGTTTATTCCACCGCCGGAGAGTATCTGCAGTTTGCGGGCCAGGCGGCCTTCACTGCCTTTCACTCCTCCTCGCCGGGCTTCACCGAGGCCTGCGGCGCGATCTGGAGTGAGCTGCCCTATCTGGTGAGCGTGTCGAGCCCCGAGAGCGCCGACAGTGTCCCGGGCTTTGTAAGCCGGGTGGATATCGGTGTGTTCGATCTGCGTGACACGCTGCTTGCGGCCTGCCCTGACGCGGATTTTTCCGCGCCGCCGGAGGAATGGTTCGGAGAGATCACCCGCGACGAAAGCGGCAGAGTTTCAGCGGCCGTGATCTGCGGTCAGGTTTTTACGGGCGTGAAACTTCGTGAATTATTAAAACTCCGCTCCACGGCCTTCACCGTCGACTGCGCCGACGGGATCTTCACCTTCACCGTTACGGGCTCCGGCCACGGTGTGGGCATGAGCCAGTACGGGGCCGACATCATGGCCATGGACGGCGCGGATTACCATGAGATCCTCGCCCACTATTATCCCGGCACGAAGCTTGCGTCGCTCAACCTGTCATCCTGAGCGTGAGCGAAGGATGACGTCTGAAAGCTTATATTCTATGGTAAATATGCTTATATTCGTCACTTTCGCTGCCGTCCGGATTTTGGAGGTACAACGACGGCTCCAACGTGAGGCCCGGTCTGCCGCCGCGGCGCGCCTCCACCAGCACAAGGCTCGGCGCAGCCTGCGCGTCCCGGCACACAAGGCGCAGGCGCTTGGGCTCCAGCCCCGCCGCCGTGAGGCTCACCAGCAGCCCGGATAAGCGCTCGGGCCGGTGGACGAAGAAAGCGCGCCCGCCGGTCTGAAGCAGGAATGCGGCAGCCGCGCAGAGTTCCGACAGGGTACATAATAGCTCGCTCCTTGCTGCGGCGCGGTCGGCATCCTGCGGCAGGGCGCCGCTGCCCTGCGGAAAATAGGGCGGATTGCACACCAGCAGATCAAAGCTGCCCGCGCGAAAGAGGGCACGGTGGTCGCGTATATCGCCGGTAATGATCTCGCTGCGCTCGGTCAGGTCGTTGAGCGCCATGTTCTCCCGCGCAAGGGAAGCCGCCCCGGGCACGATTTCGAGTCCGGTCATGAAGAGTTTTGGGGAGCGTTCAAGCAGTAACAGCATCGCCGCCCCGGACGCGCAGCCGAGCTCGATGCCGCGCTTTGCCCCGGCTGTGTTCACAAAGTCCGCCAGCAGCACGCAGTCGGTCCCGAGGCGGAAATGCTCCGCCTGGATAAAGCGCGGCCCGCCGGGCCAGAAGATCTCGGGCTCAGACATGATTATCCGCCGACCCGACCAGATCCTGCTGGCTCACGATCCGGAACATGGTAAAGCCGCTGCCCTGTCGGTTGCTCCGGTATTCCACGAAGGCATGGAAAACCTGCCCGTCAAACTCCACCTTGTACTGTCCATCCTCATAAATGCCTGCATTGCTACCGATTCGCTTTGTCCTCCCGTAGTGCTCCAAAGTCATGGTGTAGCCCTCGGTGATGGGGAAGTACTCAAGGATCTGCGCAAAGGTTTCCCTGTAGGTCTTTTCGTCTGTCACGCCGGGATAGAGCAGGGCGTAGGAGGCTTCCGCATCGCCCTTTACGTTTAGGTCCAGCATCTGCCGCACATGGGCGTCCAAAGAGTCGCTGCTGATCCCCGCGCAGCCGCTGAGCATCAGGGCAAGCAGCAGTACAATCGTGAGGCAAAACAGGATTTTTCGATTTGTGGTTTTCATTCTCATATCTTAACTCCTTTGGCTTCTTCGAGGAGAATATAAATCCGTTTTTGACGGAGCTTTGCTTCGGCAAAAACACCATGAGCCGAGTTTAACGAGGCCTCGCGCCGACCAACCGAGGCGTCTCCCGCAAGCCGAGGGCGATAAGCGCGAGTCATCAATTGCGAACCTTGTTCGCAATTGGATGAAAAAAGGGACTGTTTTCACAGTCCCTTTTCATGTCTCAGGATTACTCCTGGGTGATCGCCTCGGCGGGGCACTGGGCAGCGCATGCGCCGCACTCCAGGCACTTGTCGGGGTTGATCTCGTAGTGCAGATCGCCCATATCGATCGCTTCGGCAGGACACTGTGCTGCGCAGGAACCGCAGGACAGGCACTCGTCAGTGATAACAAAAGCCATGATGTTACCTCCGTATGTAGATTGACCTTTCGGTCTAAGCACATTGTAACACAACTCTTCCAAAAATCAATTACAAATCATGAATTTCGCGCCTATATTTTGGTTCGGTTTTGGCGATACTTTCTCTGCTCCCCGCGTTTCGCCCCTTTCGGCGGCATGCGCGGAGGATAATGGATTTGTTATACCAAGGGGAGGGATGCCCTGTGAAGAGCAACGAAAAATTTACCCAGCGGGCGGAGATCGCCATCGAGGCCGCACGCGCTGCCGCCGGTGAACTGGGCCACGCCTACATCGGCACCGAGCACCTGCTGCTCGGCATTCTGGAGGAGCAGGACGGCCTCGGCGCGCATATCCTCCGGCGCGAGGGGCTGGAGCGTGAGCACCTTCGCCGCGTGATCGCCAGGGAATCCGGCCTGGGCTGCCCCGGCGCGCCGGGGCTGGGGCTGACGCCCAACGCCCGCAAAGCCCTCGAGCAGGCAGCAAAAGAGGCCCAGGCCCTGCGCCACGGCTGCATCGGCACAGAGCACCTGCTGCTGGGTCTTCTGCGTCTGGACGAGTGCGGCGCGGTGCGGGCCCTGCGCGGGGCGGGGGTGGACCTCAACAACGTCTGCACTGCCATCATGGATGTCTTCGGCAACCCCGACCCCCGGGGCCGCCCCCAGACCGGGACCCTGCGCACGCCGCTGAGGCGCGCGGAGACGCGCATCCTCGACCAGTACAGTCTGGACCTGACCGACCGCGCCGCAAGCGGCCTCATCGACCCCGTGGTGGGCCGCTCCGCCGAGATCCGCCGCACCATCCAGATTCTCTCCCGGCGCAGCAAAAACAATCCCGTCCTCATCGGGGAGCCGGGCGTGGGCAAGACCGCCGTGGCGGAGGGGCTGGCCCTTGCGGTGGCCCGGGGCGAGGCGCCCCCGAACCTCGGCGGCAAACGCATCGTGTCCCTGGACATCCCGGCGATGCTCGCAGGCACCAAGTATCGGGGTGATTTTGAGGACCGGGTCAAGTCCGTTCTCCGGGACGTGCGCCGGGCCGGAGACGTGATCCTCTTCGTCGACGAGCTGCACACCATCGTCGGCGCGGGCAGCGCGGAGGGAGCCATCGACGCCGCCAACATCTTAAAGCCCGCCCTGGGCCGGGGCGAGGTGCAGATCATCGGCGCCACGACGCCCGAGGAATACCGCCGCTACATTGAAAAGGACGCGGCCCTTGAGCGGCGCTTCCAGCCCGTGCAGGTGCGCGAGCCGGACGTGAAGCTCACGATGGAGATGCTTCGCTCCCTGCGCCCGGCGCTGGAAAAGCACCACCGCGTGCGCTTTTCCGACGCCTCTATGGAGGCCGCCTGCTCCCTCTCCGTGCGCTATATCAACGACCGCTTTCTGCCCGACAAGGCCATCGACCTTCTCGACGAGGCCGGTGCCGCCGTGCGGGTGCAGGGTGGGGCAAATGTGACGGAGGCGGATGTAGCCCGCGTGCTGTCCGTCTGGACGGGCATCCCGGTGACGGGACTCTCCGAGAGCGAGAGCGAGCGGCTCATCGCCCTGGAGGAGCGTTTGAAGGAGCGCATCGTCGGGCAGGATGAGGCGGTGTCCGCCGTGGCGCGGGCGATCCGCCGGGGGCGCGTGGGGCTCAAGGACCCGGCGCGCCCTATCGGCTCCTTCCTCTTCTGCGGCCCCACGGGCGTGGGCAAGACCGAGCTCTGCCGGGCACTGGCCGACGCGGTCTTCGGTGACGCCGGGGCGGTCATCCGCCTCGACATGTCCGAGTATATGGAAAAGCACTCGGTCAGCCGCCTCATCGGCTCGCCCCCGGGCTATGTGGGCTACGAGGACGGCGGACAGCTCACCGAGAAGGTGCGGCGCCGCCCCTGGTCGGTGGTCCTGTTCGACGAGATCGAGAAGGCCCACGAGGACGTGTGGAGCATCCTGCTGCAGATCATGGATGACGGGCACCTGACCGACTCCACAGGACGGCGGGTGGACTTTTCCAACACCGTGGTGGTCATGACCTCGAACGTCGGGGCCAAGGCCATCACCGACGGCCGCCTGCCCCTGGGCTTTGCGGGCGGCGGCAGCGGTGAGAGTGTCATGCGCGATCAGGTGAGGGCGGAGCTGCGCACCACCTTCAAGCCGGAGTTTCTCAACCGCGTGGATGAGATCATCGTCTTCCGCCGCCTGGACGAGGGCGACATGCTGGCCATCACGCGTAGACTTCTCGGCGAGGTGGAGCAGCGCTTTGAAAACCTCGGTCTGCGCCTGCGTGTGCCCGAGGACGCGGCCCGCCGCCTTGCCGAAATGGGCCGCAGCGAAAACAGCGGGGCCCGCCCCCTGCGCCGCACCATCCGCCGCGAGATCGTGGACCGGGCTGCGCAATTGCTGCTGGAGGGCACGCTCCGCCCCGGCAGTGTTGTTACGGCGGTATGCGAGGGCGAAGGGATCGAACTGAGAAAAGGATAAGAAAACCCGGCAGGGCGTGTGCTCTGCCGGGTTCGGTGTTTTTCAGGATTATTGCTTGCTCTTGATATAGTTGTCGATGGAGACGGCGCCCGCCTTGCCGGCACCCATGGCCAGGATGACGGTGGCCGCGCCGGTGACGGCGTCGCCGCCGGCGAAGACGCCCTCGCGGGCCGTCACGCCGCCCTCGTCGGCCTCAATGCCGCCTTTGCGGGTAAAGGTCAGGCCGCCGGTGGTGTTGCGGATGAGGGGGTTGGGGCTGGTGCCGATGGCGATGATGACGGTGTCCACGTCCAGGACCCACTCGCTGCCCTTCACGGGGACGGGAGAACGGCGGCCCTTCTCGTCGGGCTCGCCCAGCTCCTGGCGCTGCAGCTCGATGCCGGTGACAAAGCCGTCCTCGCCCGCGAGGATGCGGGTCGGGTTATTGAGCAGATTGAACTCGATCCCCTCGGCCTCGGCATGCTCGACCTCTTCAAGACGGGCGGGCAGCTCGTCGCGGCCGCGGCGGTAGCAGATGTAGACATGCTCCGCGCCGAGACGCTTGGCAACACGCGCGGCGTCCATGGCGACGTTGCCCGCGCCTACGACGGCGACACGGTGGAAGTGCTTGATGGGGGTATCGTAATCGTCGCGGTAGGCTTTCATGAGGTTTACGCGGGTCAGCAGCTCATTGGCGGTGTAGACGCCCAGCAGGTTCTCGCCGGGGATGTGCAGGAACTGGGGCAGGCCCGCGCCGGAGCCGATGAACACGGCCTCAAAGCCGTCTTGGAACAGCTCGTCCACGGTCTCGGACTTGCCGATGATGGCGTTGTTGATGATCTTGACGCCCATGGCCTTGAGGTTTTCGATCTCCTTGGCCACGATCTCCTTGGGAAGACGGAACTGCGGGATGCCGTACACCAGCACGCCGCCGGACTTGTGCAGGGCCTCGAAGATGGTCACGTCGTAGCCCATCTTTCTAAGGTCGCCCGCGCAGGTCAGGCCCGCAGGGCCGGAGCCGACGACCGCGATGCGGTGGCCATTGGAGGCGGGGACTTCGACCTCGACCTTCGAAAGCTTCTCCTGCTGGGCCATGTGGTAGTCTGCCACAAAGCGCTCGAGTCTGCCGATGCCGACGGACTCGCCCTTCAGGCCGCGGACGCACTTGCTTTCGCACTGCTTTTCCTGGGGACACACACGGCCGCAGACGGCGGGCAGGGAGTTTGTGGAAGTGATGATGTCGTAGGCGGCTTCAAACTCGCCCTCGGCAACCTTGGCGATGAACTCGGGAATGCGGACCGCCACGGGGCAGCCGGTACGGCAGGCGGGGTTCTTGCAGTTGAGGCAGCGCTTGGCCTCGTCAATGGCCATCTCCGGGGTGTAGCCCAGGGCCACTTCGTCGAAATTACCGGTACGGACGATGGGGTCCTGCTCGGGCATTTCGTTCTTGGTCAGTCTCATATTAGCCATTTCTCTTTCCTCCCGTCATGTTGCAGATGTGCTGGGCGGCCAAATCCTGCTCCTCTTTGTAGAAGGCGGCGCGCTTCAGGAGCGAATCAAAATCGACCTGGTGTGCGTCAAAGTCGGGGCCGTCGACGCAGGCAAACTTCGTCTCGCCGCCGACGATGACGCGGCAGCCGCCGCACATGCCGGTGCCGTCGACCATGATGGGGTCGAGGGAGATGATGGTG